>Ga0073899_10003957_pt1 | contig 13024 bp, 11 predicted proteins | sample KloWWTmetaKNB5Ph_FD_88975 | JGI IMG/M metagenome (GOLD analysis project Ga0073899, IMG submission 88975) | Active sludge microbial communities from Klosterneuburg, Austria, studying microevolution and ecology of nitrifiers - Klosterneuburg... | ecosystem: Engineered > WWTP > Aerobic digester >... | reverse complement strand
TGTGGCGCTGGCCTCGGATCGCATCGAGCGCATCGACACCCTGGAGATCGAACCCACCATGCACGAGGCCGCGCGCTGGTTCATGGCGCGCACCGCGCGGGCCTACCAGGACCCGCGCAGCCGGGTGCATTTCGACGACGCGCGGCGCTTCCTGGCCAGCCAGACCGAACCCTACGACCTGATCATTTCCGAGCCCTCCAACCCCTGGGTGAGCGGTGTGGCCAGCCTCTTCACGCAGGAGTTCTACGGGCAGGCGCGCCGGCGCCTGGCGGCCGACGGCCTGTTCGTGCAGTGGATCCACCTCTACGAGATGTCCGACGCCTTGCTGGCGCAGATGCTGCGGGCGCTGCAGCTGGAGTTCCCGCACGCCGAGCTCTACCTCACCAACACCGCCGACCTGGTGATCGCGGCCGGCACGCGGCCGCTGCCCGAGCCGTCGACCACGCCCTGGGCGCTTTCCAAGCTGCACCCGGAGCTGAGCCGCGTGGGTCTGGCCACCCCGCTGGACCTGCAGCTGCGCCGGCTCGGCGGCAGCGCGATGCTGCGCACCTTCCTGCGCATGCACCCGGGCCAGCCGCACTCGGACTTCCACCCCACGGTGGCACTGCAGGCGCCCTCGCACCGCTTCGCCGGACGCAACGCCGCCCAACTCAAGCAGCTCGTCACCCTGGGCCTGCCGCTGCTGCCGACCCTGGAATGCCGACCGACCCTGGGCGCCGGGCTGCCGACCGAGGCCGCGCTGGGCAGCGAGCTGGCACGCCTGCATCGCGATGCCCACGAGGCCGCGCTGGCACTGACCGAGGGCCAGGCGCAGCCGGCCCTGTACGTGCGCAACACCCCGCTGGCCGAAACGGTGGCGATGCTGGCGGCGCTGCGCCGCCGGGCCATCGCGCACGACGATTCGGCGTTGGCGATGCAGCTGTCCTACCTGGCGGGCTACACGCTCGGCTTCCTGGAGCCGCCGCTGGCCCGGCGGCTGTGGGATGCCGCCGCCTGGCGCGCCGAGCTGCCCGATCTGCCGCCCGATGTGCAGTCCCTGCTGGCGCTGTACGAAGCCGTGGCGCGCGCCGACTGGACGCAGGCGCAGACGCGGGCGGCCGAGGTACTGGCGGCCCAACGCTACGCGCAGGCGCAGGCCCTGCGCGAGCAGGTGATGGTGCTGGGTCAGCTGGCCGGGCTGGCGGCCGGCGACGGCAGCGCGCCGGCGCGCTGGGAACAGCAGTGGGGCAAGAGCGTGCAGCGCGGCAGTCGCGCGGTGCAGCGCGACTTTCTGCGCGCCTGGGCCGACGGCAAGGAGCCGCGCTGCCCGGCGCCCTGACCGCGGCCCTGGACAATGCCGCGCGCGGCAGACGCCCGCGCCGGACCCGATCGATGCCCGCACTCACCCATTTGCGCAGCGCGCTGCTGCTGCTGGCCTGCCTGTTGCCCACGCTGCTGGCCTACCACCGCAGCCCGGCCTCGACGCTCTACAACCAGCTGCTGTCGCTGGGCCTGTGGGCGGCCCTGCTGTGCGTCAGCCCTCACGCCGGGCTGCTTCGAACCGGGACGCCGCGCGCGCCGCTGCTGGCCGCGCTGGGCCTGGCGCTCGCCGCCGGGCTGGCCATGCTCGGCTCGCACAGCCTGCAGGACGGCGTGGCGCTGGTGTTCCTGCTGGCCGCGCTGCTGCTGCTGACCCTGCCGGCACGCGGCAACGCGACCGAGCTCGACGAGGGCCTGGGCCTGGGCCTGCTGCTGACCGGACTGGCCGGATTGGCGCTCGGCCTGGTGCAGGTCTTCCTGCCGCACTGGGCCGACGGGGAGTGGATTGCGCGCAGCGGTTTCGTCGGTCGCGCGGTGGGCAATGTGCGCCAGCCCAACCACCTCGCCACCCTGCTGCTGATGGCGGCCGTGGCCTGGGTCTGGCTGGGCGTGCGCCGCCAGCGGGGCGCACGCGAGGGCGCGCTGGTGCTGTTCCTGCTGGTGTTCGGCGTGGTGCTCACGGCCTCGCGCACCGGCCTGTGGTTCGGCGTGCCGCTGCTGCTGCTGTGGGGACTGCTGGACCGCGAACTGCCCGGCCGCTGGCGCCTGCTGCTGCTGGCCACGCCCTTGATGGCCGCCGCCGCCTGGGGGCTGCTGCACCTGTGGGCCTCGTCGGGCGCCGGGGTGTTCGGCGCCGAGGCCCGGCTCGACCAGGAGGGCGCCGGCTCGCCCTCGCGCATCGCCATCCTGAAGAACGCCTGGGTGTTGCTGCAGATGCACCCCTGGACGGGGGTCGGCTGGGGCGAGTTCAACCGCGCCTGGACGCTGACGCCCTTCCCCGACCGGCCGATCGCCTTCTTCGACCACACGCACAACCTGCCGCTGCAGCTGCTGGTGGAGCTGGGATGGCCGCTCGGACTGGCGGTGCTGGGTCTGCTGCTGGCAACCTTTCTGCAGGCCCTGCGCATGGCCTGGCGGGCACGCGGTGCCGACGCGCTGCGGCGCCGCGCGGCGCTCATGCTGGTGCTGGTGGTGGGGCTGCACAGCATGCTCGAGTACCCGCTGTGGTACGCCTACTTCCTGCTGCCCACGGCGCTGGCGCTGGGCATCGCGCTGGCGCCCGAGGTCGGCCCGCGCGTGCCGGCAGCACGCTGGCCGCGCGCCGCCGGCCTCGTGCTGCTGCTGCTGTGCCTGTTCGCCTACGCCGAGTACCAGAAGGTGGCGGCCATCTATGCGCCGGGCCCGGCCGACGAGGCACTGGCCGAGCGGGTCGAGAGCGGCCAGCGCACCTGGCTGTTCGGCCGCCACGCCGACTACGCGGCCGCCACGGCGCTCGGCCACGACGCGGCGGCGCTGGCCGCCGCGCAGCGCACCGGCCACCAGCTCATCGACGCCCGCCTGCTGATGGCCTGGGCCAAGAGCCTCAACGCCCAGGGCCAGACCGACAAGGCCCGCTACCTGGTCGAGCGCCTGCGCGAGTTCCGCTCACGCGAAGGCACGGCCTGGCTGCAGGCCTGCGAGCTTGAGCCCGAGCGCTGGATGTGCCAGCCTTCGACCGGGCGCTACGGCTGGCGCGATTTCTAGGGCGACGGGGCGCTCAAAGCGCTTGCGCCTCGTTCAGCACGCGATCGCGCATTTCCGGCGACAGCGAGGACCACTCCACCACATCGGTCCGAAACGGCAGTTCGCTGGCTTCGAGCCCGTCCTGCAGCGCCACGCGCTCCTGCCAGCTCAACGCGGGGGGCTCCAGCAGCAGGAGATCCAGGTCCGAATGCGGACGAGCGCGCCCAGTTGCGCGCGAACCGAACATCGCCAGCCGCGCTGTCGGCAACACCGCTCGCACGGTGGCCAGCAGCAGCGCCCTGTGCGCGTCGGTCAGCGCTGGCTTGCTCACCTGGCCAATGCCCCTTCCAAGCGCTGCAACAAGCTGACCGCCTCGGGCAGGAAATAGGCCGTCGACTCGGCGATCGACTGGGCCTGCCCCTCGTCGTAGGCATGGCTGGTGCGGTTGCGCAGTTCACGCCAACGCCGCCAACCCAGTGCGTCGTCCAACAGGCCGGCGTCGGCGCCGGCGCGCAGCAGGTCATTGAAGGACAGATCGGCCACCTGAGGTGCCACGGCGGCCCGCTCCATCAGGACACGGCGCAGACTGCGAACGGCCAATTCATAGCTGAACTCGAAAGACTGAACCACCCCGGCTCGCAGATGCGGCTTGCGCCCCGACTCCGGTGGCTCATCCAGCCAATATCGGCGCGCCGACGCAAGCGCGTCGAGCGCCTTGCGCAGCGCGTGCAGGCTGATGGGCGGCGGGTTCATGGCGAAGATGATAGGTTGCCACCCACTGCCTCAGGCCTTCCAATCGCCGCTCTTGCCGCCGCGCTTCTCCAGCACCCGCACGGCGTCGATGACCATGTGCTTGTCGGCCGCCTTGCACATGTCGTAGACGGTGAGCAGGCCCACCTGCACGGCACACAGCGCCTCCATCTCGACCCCGGTGCGACCGAAGGTGGCCACCTCGGCGCTGCAGCGCACGCTGTCCGGTTCCTCGAACGCGAACTCGACCGCCACCCGCGTCAGCGGCAAGGGGTGGCACAGGGGCACCAGGTCGGCGCAGCGCTTGGCGCCCTGGATGGCGGCGATGCGGGCCACCGCCAGCACGTCGCCCTTGGCCGCCTGCCCACGGCGCACCAAGTCCAGCGTGGCCGGCTGCATGCGGATGCACCCTTCGGCCCGCGCCACGCGCTGCGTGGGCTCCTTGCCGCCCACATCCACCATATGCGCCTGGCCGGCGTTGTCGAAGTGGGTCAGTGGCGAGCTCATGGTCGGCAGCAATGAAGCAGATACAAGGGCCGGGCATGATAGGCAACGCGTTCCCCGAGATGCCCTGATGCCCCGACGATTTCCCCTGCGCCCCCTGGTGGCGCTCACGCTGGCCCTGAGCGCGGCCGGCGCGCCGCTCGCGCAGAGCCCGGCCCCCGCCATCAACCTGCCCACCCTGGGCGATTCGGTGTCCGAGGTCGTGCCGCTGGGCGAGGAGCGTCGCTACGGCGACTGGATCATGTCGCAGGTGCGCAGCGACCCCGCGGTGCTCGACGACCCGCTGCTGCAGGCCTACGTCGAGTCGCTCTGGCAGCCGCTGATGCGCGCCTCGCGCGCCCAGGGCCACATCAGCGAGGAGTTGGGCGAGCGCTTCGCCTGGGAGACCTTGCTGATCCGCGAGCGCGCCATCAACGCCTCGGCCTGGCCGGGCGGCTACTTCATGTTCAACCTGGGCCTGATCGCCATGACCGCGCAGCGCGACGAGCTGGCCTCGGTGATGGCGCACGAGCTCAGCCACGTCACGCAGCGCCACATCGCACGCGGCGTGGCCGGCGAGGGCAAGAACACCGCCATCAACATCCTCGGCCTGCTGCTGGGCGTGCTGGCGGCCTCGGCCACCGGCTCGGTGGATGGCGGCATCGGCGTCATCTATGCCGCGCAGGCCGCGGCACAACAGCAGCAGCTGCGCTTCAGCCGCGACATGGAACGCGAGGCCGACCGCGTCGGCCACGCGGTGCTGGCCGAGGCCGGCTTCCAGCCCTCGGGCATGGTGCGCATGTTCGAGCGCCTCGACCTGGCCAACCGGCTGATGGACTCGGGCGCCTTTCCCTACCTGCGCTCGCACCCGCTGACCAGCGAACGCATCGGCGAGTCGCGCCAGCGCATCAGTCTGGCCGGCACCGAGCTGCCGCCGGCCGGCCTGGCCCTGCACAGCCTGATGGCGGCGCGTTCCCGTGTGCTGATGGACGAGCGCGCCGAGACCCTGGGCACCCTGGTCGGCCTGGAGGCCGGGGCGCGCGACGCCGGTGCGCTGCCGCAGCTGGCGGCGCGCTATACGGCGGCGCTGGCGGCCTACAAGCTGCGCCAGCGCGAGCGGGGTGACGCGGCGGTGCAGGCGGCGCGCCGCTACCTGAACGACCTGCCCGAGACCGAGCGCGCCGAGGTGGACCAGTTGCTCACCCTGCTGCGCGCCGAAGGGGCGGCGCTGGCGGGCGACGGCGCCTCGGCCCAGGCCTTGCTGGGCGAGCTGCCGGCGCAGGCCGAGCGTGCACTGCTGCTGGCCCATGCACAGGCCGCGGCGGCGCCCGGCGCGCCGCTGCGCGACCGCCTGCGGGTTCTGGAAGCGCTGCAGACCCATCTGGCACTGCAGCCGCGCGACGCCGGCGCCTGGCAGCGCAGCGCCCGGCTCTGGGAGCTGCAGGGGCTGCCGCTGCGCGCCATGCGCGCCCAGGCCGAGGTGCATGCGGCACGCGGCGACCTGCGCGGCGCCATCGACCGCCTGCGCGCCGGACTGCGCCAGGCACGCGGCCTGAAGGGCGCCGACCAGATCGACGTGGCGGTGCTCGATGCGCGGCTGCGCACCCTGCTGACCGAGCGACGCGCGATGTTTCGCGAGATGTACCCGAACGCCGAGCTGCCGCCCGGTGAGTGATCAGGATTTCCGGGTCAGCAGGTCGACCAGCAGCCCGAGTGCGCTGTAGATCAGCGAACCGATCAGCGCCGCACCGAAGCCGTTGACGTTGAAGCCGTCCAGGGTCTTGGCCGCCAGCCAGAACATGGCGGCGTTGATGACGAACAGGAAGAGGCCGAGCGTGAGCAGGGTCACCGGCAGCGTCAGCAGCACCAGCAGCGGACGCAGCAAGGTGTTGAACAGACCCAGCACGGCGGCGGCGATCAGCGCACTGCCCAGACCGGCGATCTGTACGCCCGAGTAGAAACTGGCCACCAGCAGCAGGGCGCCGGCCAGCAGCATCCAACGAAAGAAGAAGCGCAGCATGCATCCAGCATAGCCCCGGAGCGGCTGGGGGCTTGGGCAGGGCCACCACAATGCGCCCCTCTCAGAAGGGGAGTAGCAGCCCGCGTCGGTGGCACCGACACGGGGCGTCGGGTCCGTCAGTACGCCGTGCGATGCATGGCCGGGCCACGCAGCCGATCGGCATCCGAGCCGGTCGTCCCCGCAAGACCTTTTGAGACCCACTTGGATGCCGGGCCGCCCGCCTGGTGACCGGTCATGGTCTTGGTCTGGAGAAACATCGCATGCAAACCATCGCCCCGCTCTGGCTTTGGGGATTCTTCGTCGCCACCGTCGTGGTGGCCCTGTTCATCGACTTCGTGGTGCTGCGCAAGCAGGGCGCGCATGAGGTCGGCTTCAAGGAGGCGGTGAACTGGTCGCTGGTCTGGGTCGCCGTGTCCTTCGCCTTCAACGGCCTGTTCTGGTGGGCGGTCAGGGACAGCACCGGCGACACCGAACTGGCCCACACCAAGTCGCTCGAATTCCTGACCGGCTACCTGATCGAGAAGAGCCTGGCGGTCGACAACATCTTTGTCTTCCTGATGATCTTCACCTACTTCGCGGTGCCGCCGGCCTACCAGAAGCGGGTGCTGATGATCGGCATCATCGGCGCCATCGTGCTGCGCACGATCATGATCCTGGCCGGCGGCTGGCTGCTGCAGCAGTTCCACTGGATCCTCTACCTGTTCGGCGCCTTCCTGTTGCTCACCGGCATCAAGATGTGGTGGGCCGCGGGCCAGGAGCCCGACCTGGAGAGCAACCCGGCACTCAAGCTCTTGCGCCGGCTGATGCCGGTCAGCAAGCGCTTCGACGGCGAGAACTTCTTCACCGTCGAGAACGGTCGGCGCATCGCCACGCCGCTGCTGCTGGTGATCTGCCTGGTCGGCGTGACCGACGTGATCTTCGCGGTCGACTCGATCCCGGCCATCTTCGCCATCACGACCGATCCCTTCATCGTGCTGACGAGCAATGTGTTCGCCATCCTCGGCCTGCGCGCCATGTACTTCCTGCTCGCCGCCGTGGCCAGCAAGTTCCACCTGCTGAGCTATGGCCTGGCCATCATCCTGGTCTTCATCGGCAGCAAGATGCTGCTGATCGACGTCGTCAAGATTCCGGTGCTGGTCAGCCTCGGGGCAGTGGTGGCGATCCTGGCGGCCACCATGCTGATCAGCGTGAAGACCGCGCCGAAGATCGCGGCGTCGAGGTCCTGAGAGCCGGCGGCCATACTGGCCGCCGTTCTTCTGGATGGGGTCGGTCATGGAGTTGGGCATTCGCGGGCGTTGGGCGCTGGTCTGCGCCGGCAGCAAAGGTCTGGGGCGCGGCTGCGCGCTGGCACTGGCCGCGCAAGGCGTGAACCTGGTCATCACGGCGCGCGGCCGCGAAGCCCTGCAGCGCACGGCCGACGAGGCCCGGCAGCGCGGCGTCGAGGTGCGCGCGGTGGTCGGCGACATCACCACCCCCGAGGGCCGGGCCGAGGCCCTGGCCGCTGCACCGCAGGTCGACCTCCTCGTCACCAATGCCGGCGGCCCGCCACCCGGCGATTTCCGCGACTGGGACGAGACCGCCTGGCTGCAGGCGTTGCGCGCCAACATGCTGACGCCGATTGCATTGATGCGCGCCTGCGTGGACGCGATGGCCGAGCGCGGCTTCGGTCGCGTCGTCAACATCACCTCGGGCGCAGTGAAGGCGCCGATCGAGGTGCTGGGCCTGAGCAACGGTGCGCGCGCCGGACTGACGGGTTTCGTGGCCGGACTGGCGCGCGACCCCCGGCTGGCGGCCCGCAACGTCAGCATCAACAACCTGCTGCCTGGCGCTTTCGACACCGAGCGCCTGCGCGCCACGCTGGCTGCCGGTGCGGCGCGCCAGCAGCGCGATGCGGCCGAGGTGATCGAGGCGCGTCGGCAGGCCATTCCGGCGCGGCGCTTCGGCACGGCCGAGGAGTTCGGCGCCTTCTGTGCCTTCCTGTGCAGCGCGCAAGCGGGCTACCTGACCGGACAGAACCTGCTGCTCGATGGCGGCGCCTATCCCGGGGTGTTCTGAAGCGGCGGCCGGCCGCAGCGCTGCCGCGTCGAAGCGACACCAAGGGTTTGAGAGCATCGATTCCTCTATGAAAAATCTTCGTTTTCATAGAGGCGCGCAGTACGATTGCCGCCGCTGTGGGTAGCAGAGAGAACGCAAGGCGCAACCAGAGCCTTCACCCGTCCCCGGCAACCCCCCTCAAACGCACGGAGAGATTCGAAATGGCAACTGCGAAGAAGGCTGCTCCCGCCAAGAAGGCGGCCCCGGCCAAGAAGGCCGCCCCGGCCAAGAAGGCGGCGCCCGCCGCGAAGAAGGCCGCTGCGCCCGCCAAGAAGGCGGCCCCGGCTGCGAAGAAGGCCGCTGCGCCCGCCAAGAAGGCCGCCCCGGCCAAGAAGCGCACGCCCAACGCCGCCTTCATGAAGGCGCTGACCCCGAGCGCCGCGCTGGCCGCCATCGTCGGCGACAAGGCCCTGCCCCGCACCGAGATCACCAAGAAGGTGTGGGAATACATCAAGAAGAACAAGCTGCAGGACGCCGTGCAGAAGCGCGTCATCATTGCCGACGCCAAGCTGAAAGAAGTCTTCGGCAAGGCCAAGGCCGACATGTTCGAGATGACCAAGCTGATCAGCAGCCATCTGAAGTGAGGACTCGCGCTGGCACAGCCAGCGCAAGGCCAGCTTCAGAGAGGCTGGCGGTTCGATGAAGTGAGGACTCGCGCTGGCACAGCCAGCGCAAGGCCAGCTTCAGAGAGGCAGCCATCTGAAGTGAGCGCATGCGCCGGCTTTTGTCGGCGTTGCAAGGAAACAGCAAACCCGGCCCCGGCCGGGTTTGCCTTTTTTCGTGCATTGCTACCGCTGCACGCCCCCGTCACTCGGGGGGTCGGGCGAAGCGAATGTGACAGGGTGTGACGGATTGCGCAGGGCGTTCGGGCCTCGCTCCATAGAGTGCCGCCTATCGCGTCGAGCGGGCCTTCCGCTTGACCACCGTCAAACCTCGCCATGTCCTTGCTTGCCACGTTGGTGCTCGCCGCCAGCGCCTCCACCGCCACCTTGCCCAACTGCTCCTGGGACCGCCCCGGGGTGAATCCCTTCATGGGCGACGTGGTGGCTGCGGTCGATCGCTACCGAGACATTCCGGCGGCCACGCGGGCCAAGCTCAAGGCGCGCTTGAAGGACCGCGCCTACGACGAGATCGCCGTCATCCACCGCGACGGCATCAGCGGCCAGGCGCAGTACGGGGCCGAGATCCGCGACATGCATTTCGGCCGCGGAAGCGTGTGCCGCAGCGTCACGCGCGCCAAGTGGAGCGCGCAACACCAGGAGCGCGGCCTCGTCTACTGCGAGGACGGCCAGTGCCTGATCGTGCCGACGGTGTGCCGCAACGTCAGTCGCATCACCCGGCTGGGCCCCAAGCCGGTTGCCGGCGCAGCCCAGGACGAAGTGGTGACGCCGCTTGCGCAAGCCCAGCCCGAGGCCCCGTTGCTGTTCGAACCGCCGGCCGCCGGTGGCGAGACCGCGCCGACCAGCTTCGTGCAGGCGGCCGCGCCCAACGCCCCGGCACTGGCGTTGGCGCCTACCCCCCTGCCGGGTCCCGGCATCGGTGGCGGCACACCGCCCAGCTTGCCGCCCATCGGTGGCGTGCCGCCGCTGCCCCCCGGTCTGCCGCCCTTGCCGGCCGTCACGCCGCCGGCGCCCGAGCCCGCTGCCTGGCTGACCATGGGGCTGGGCTTGGCGGCGCTGCTGCTGCGCCGCCGGCGCGCGCCGCTCAGCGTCTGAGCAAGCTGGCCAGATAGCGCCCGGTGTGGCTGGCGGCGTTGGCCGCCACATCCTCGGGCGTGCCGCTGGCCACCAGGCGGCCGCCGCCGTCGCCGCCTTCCGGGCCCATGTCGATCAGCCAGTCGGCGGTCTTGATGACGTCAAGGTTGTGCTCGATCACGACGATGGTGTTGCCCGCATCGCGCAACTGGTGCAGCACGCTCAGCAGCATCTCGATGTCGGCGAAGTGCAGGCCGGTGGTCGGTTCGTCCAGGATGTAGAGGGTGCGACCGGTGTCGCGCTTGGACAGCTCCAGCGCCAGCTTGACGCGCTGCGCCTCGCCGCCGGAGAGCGTGGTGGCGCTCTGGCCGAGCGTGATGTAGCCCAGACCGACGTCGAGCAGGGTTTGCAGCTTGCGCGCGAGGGCCGGTACGGCGCTGAAGTGCTGGAAGGCGGCCTCGACCGTCAGGTTCAGCACCTCGGCGATCGACAGGCCCTTGTAGAGCACCTCCAGGGTTTCGCGGTTGTAGCGCTTGCCCTGGCAGGTGTCGCAGGGCACGTAGACGTCGGGCAGGAAGTGCATCTCCACCTTCAGCACCCCGTCGCCCTGGCAGGCCTCGCAGCGGCCGCCGGCCACGTTGAAGCTGAAGCGCCCGGCGCCGTAGCCGCGCTCGCGCGCGGTGGGCAGCTCGGCGAACAGCTCGCGCATCGGTGTGAACAGGCCGGTGTAGGTGGCGGGGTTGCTGCGCGGCGTACGACCGATCGGTGACTGGTCGACGTTGATCACCTTGTCGAACGCATCCAGCCCTTCGAGCCAGCCGTGCGCCGCCGGCTCGGCATGGCTGCCATAGAGCTTCTTGGCCACCGCGGCGTAGAGCGTGTCGTTGACCAGCGTGCTCTTGCCGGAGCCCGACACCCCGGTGACACAGGTGAACAGGCCGACCGGAAAGGCCACCTCGACGCCCTTGAGGTTGTTGCCGTGGGCGTTGTGCAGGGTCAGCCAGTCCTTGGGCGGCGTGCGCCGACGCGGCACGGCGATGCGCCGCACCCCGCTCAGGTACTGACCGGTGATCGAGGCCGGGTTGGCCGCCACCTCGTCGGGCGTGCCCTGCGCCAGCACCTGGCCGCCGTGCACGCCGGCGCCGGGTCCCAAGTCCACGCAGAAGTCCGCCGCACGGATGGCGTCCTCGTCGTGCTCGACCACCAGCACCGAATTGCCGAGGTCGCGCAGGCGGCGCAGCGTGGCCAGCAGGCGGTCGTTGTCGCGCTGGTGCAGGCCGATCGAGGGTTCGTCGAGCACGTACATCACGCCGGTCAGCCCGGAGCCGATCTGGCTGGCCAGGCGGATGCGCTGCGCCTCGCCGCCGCTCAAGGTGTCGGCGCTGCGCTCCAGGCTCAGGTAGGACAGGCCCACGTCGTTGAGGAAGTGCAGGCGCGCGCCGATCTCGCGCAGCACCTTGGCGCCGATCTCGGCCTTGGCGCCGTGCAGCTGCAGCCCTTCCACATGCGCCAGCGCCTCGGCCAGCGTCATGCGCTCGACCTCGTAGAGGGCCTTGCCCTGGGTGCCACCCAGGCGCACGAAACGCGCCTCCTTGCGCAGCCGCGTGCCGGCGCAATGCGGGCAGGGTTGGGCGCACTGGTAGCGCGACAGGTCCTCGCGCACCGCCGTCGAGTCGGTCTCACGCCATCGCCGCTCCAGGTTCACGAGGATGCCCTCGAACGGATGGGCGCGCTTGACGCTGCGCTTGCGCCCGCTGGCCGATTCGCTCACGTAGACGAACTCGACCTCGGTCTCGCCGCTGCCGTACAGCAGCACGCGCTGGTGCTCGGCCGCCAGCGACTCGAAGGCCGTCTCGATGTCGAAGCCGTAGTGCCGGGCCACGCCCTCAAGCAGCCCGAAGGTGTAGGGGTTGCGGCGGTCCCAGCCCTTCACCGCGCCGCTGGCCAGGCTCAGCGAAGGGAAGCTCACCACGCGCGCCGCATCAAATCCCAGCACCTGGCCCAGGCCCTCGCACTGCGGGCAGGCACCGCTGGGCGAGTTGAAGCTGAACAGGCGCGGCTCCAACTCGGCCAGCGCGTAGCTGCACACCGGGCAGGCGAACTTGCTGGAAAAGAGCAGTTCTTCGCCACCAGCGCCCCCAGCCTCGCCGGCCGGCTCGTCCCCCCCCGAGGGGGCTGCGCCAGCTCGGGAGCGGCCCGTCGCTGGCGCGTCCATACCCAGCGCGATGGCGCGCCCGTCGGCCAGGCGCAGCGCGGTCTCGAAGCTCTCGGCCAGACGCTGACGCAGGCTCTGCTTGTCGGCCGGCAGCTTGACGCGGTCGACCACCACGTCGATGTCGTGCTTCTCGGTCTTCTTGAGCGGCGGTAGCTCGCTCGCCTCGAGCACCTGGCCGTTGAGGCGAAAGCGCACGAAGCCCTGCGCCTGAAGCATCTGCAATTCCTGCGCGAACTCGCCCTTCTTCTGGCGCGCCATCGGCGCCAGCAGCATGAACTTGCTGCCCTCGGGGTAGGCCAGCACGGTGTCGACCATCTGGCTCACCGATTGCGCCTCCAGCGGCAGCTCGTGGTCCGGGCAGACCGGTGTGCCGGCGCGGGCATACAGCAGGCGCAGGTGGTCGTGGATCTCGGTCACCGTGCCGACGGTGGAGCGCGGGTTGTGGCTGGTGGCCTTCTGCTCGATGGCGATGGCCGGCGACAGGCCCTCGATGACGTCGACCTCGGGCTTGTCCATCAGCTGCAGGAACTGGCGCGCATAGGCGCTCAAGCTCTCCACGTAGCGGCGCTGCCCCTCGGCGTACAGGGTGTCGAAGGCCAGGCTGCTCTTGCCCGAGCCCGACAGGCCGGTGATGACCACCAGCTTGTGCTTGGGGATGTCGAGATCGATGGCCTTCAGGTTGTGCGTGCGCGCGCCGCGCACGCGGATGAAGGCGGACTCGCTGGTCATGGTGCAGATCCTTCGGGC
>Ga0073899_10003955_pt1 | contig 13029 bp, 9 predicted proteins | sample KloWWTmetaKNB5Ph_FD_88975 | JGI IMG/M metagenome (GOLD analysis project Ga0073899, IMG submission 88975) | Active sludge microbial communities from Klosterneuburg, Austria, studying microevolution and ecology of nitrifiers - Klosterneuburg... | ecosystem: Engineered > WWTP > Aerobic digester >... | reverse complement strand
GGCTGAGATGCACCGGGACCTGGGCCTCGAGGAGCAGCCCCACGCCGAGGAATTCGATGACTTCCTGCTCCACGTCGACGGCTGGCTCTGCGAGATCAAGGACGCCCAGATCCGTGACGGTCTCCACATCCTGGGTGCCGCCCCCACCGGTGAGGCCCGCGTCAACCTCGTGCTGGCCATCCTGCGGGCGACGCAGGTCTGGGGAGGTGTGGGGGACGCCGTCCCTGGTCTGCGGGCTGCGTTGGGCCTCACCGATGGGGCAGACCTGGCGGCCGTCGATCTGGCCGAGTCCCAGGCGCGTGATCTCATCCACCGTGCGGAGGCGGCGGGCTGGGACCCATCCGCGGTCTCGACGCTCCACACGGACGCCAGAGTCGGGCGCGTCCTCCGCTTCGCCGCGGAGCAGGTGGTCCCCCGCCTGGCCTCCACCACAGACGAGCTCACGGCCGTCGTCCATGCGCTCGCCGGTGGCTTCGTCCCCGCCGGACCATCAGGGTCGCCGCTGCGCGGGCTCGTGAACGTGCTGCCCACCGGCCGCAATTTCTACACCGTGGATCCTCGTGCGGTGCCGAGCCGCCTGGCGTGGCAGACGGGGCAGGCGATGGCGGACTCCCTGCTCCAGCGCCACCTGGACGAGGCCGGCAGCTACCCGCCATCGGTAGGGCTCTCGGTCTGGGGCACCAGCGCCATGCGCACCTCCGGCGACGACATCGCCGAAGTCCTCGCCCTGCTCGGCGTGCGGCCGGAGTGGGACGAGGCCTCGCGGCGGGTGTCGCGGCTGACGGTGGTGCCGCTGGAGGAGTTGGGCCGCCCCCGGATCGACGTGACGCTTCGCATCTCAGGGTTCTTTCGTGACGCATTCCCGCACGTGGTCGCGATGCTCGACGACGCCGTCGGCATGGTCGCCGGCCTTGACGAGCCCGACGAGATGAATTTCGTGCGTGCTCACGCCCGCGCAGATCTCGCGGTGCACGGCGACCACCGCCGGGCGACCACGCGTATCTTCGGCTCGAAGCCCGGCTCCTACGGCGCCGGGATCCTGCAGGTGATCGAGTCCGGCAACTGGCGCGATGACGCGGACCTCGCCGAGGTGTACACGGCCTGGGGCGGCTTCGCCTACGGCCGCGGTCTGGACGGGTCCCCGGCGGCCGAGGACATGCGGACCAACTACAGGCGGATCGCGGTGGCGGCGAAGAACATCGACTCCGCCGAGCACGACATCGCGGACTCCGACGACTATTTCCAATACCACGGCGGGATGGTGGCCACCGTCCGGGCGCTGGCCGGGACGGCGCCGAAGGCGTACGTCGGGGACTCGACCTCACCGGACTCTGTCCGCACCCGCACCCTCGCCGAGGAGACGGCGCGCGTATTCAGGGCCCGCGTGGTCAATCCTCGATGGATCGCGGCGATGCAGCGCCATGGCTACAAGGGGGCCTTCGAACTCGCCGCGACCGTCGACTATCTGTTCGGCTTCGACGCGACGGCCGGCGTGGTCCATGACTGGATGTACGACCGGTTGGCCCACGCCTACGTCCTCGACGGCCCCACTCAGGAGTTCCTGCGCAGGTCGAACCCCTGGGCCCTGCGGGGGATCATCGAGCGTTTGCACGAGGCCGCGGAGCGCGGCCTGTGGGCGGAGCCAGACGCCGACACCCTCGCGGCCATGCGTGAGGTCTACCTCGAGGTCGAGGGTGAGCTGGAGGACGACACATGAGCGGATCGGTGAGGGTGCGGATACTCGGTATCGGTATGGGTGCGCACCACGTGACGCCGGAGGTGTCGCGGGCTCTGGCTGAGACCGACTACGTGCTCGCAGCCAGGAAGCGCGACGACGACGGGCTGCTGGCGGCCCGCCGGGCCATCGCCGCCGCCCACGGCGTCGAGGTGGTGGAGGTACCCGACCCCGAGCGCGACCGGGGCGCTCCCGCGGACTATCCGGCCGCGGTCAGGGCCTGGCACGCTGCCCGGGTCAGCGCCTACGAGGAGATCCTGCGTGCCCGGCGTGGCGCCGCCGCCTTCCTGGTCTGGGGTGACCCGGGCCTCTACGACTCGACCATCCGCATCGTCGAGGGGATCGCGGCGAGGCTCCCGCTCAGCTACGACGTGCTGCCGGGGATCAGCGCCCCGCAGGTGCTGGCGGCCCGGCACCGGATGGTCCTCCACCCCGTGGCGGACCCGGTGCACGTCACGACAGCGCGGAGGCTACGCCAGGACATCGCGGCGGGCCAGAGGAACCTCGTGGTCATGCTGGGTGGAGCACCCGCCCTGGAGGGTCTCGATGACTGGTCGATCTGGTGGGGCGCCAACCTCGGAGCGGACTCCGAGGAACTGGTGGCCGGCCGGGTGGCGGAGGTCAGCCGCGACCTGACTGCGGCGCGGGAGCGCGCCCGGGCCAGCGCAGGCTGGGTCATGGACATCGCACTCCTGCGTGCCCCCGATGGGTCCGCCCCACCGCTGGAGGGCGGTGCCGGATGAGAGTGCTCATCCTTGGTGGCACCAGCGAGGCGCGCCGCCTGGCCGCGCGGCTCGTCGAAGCTGCGGGCGTCGATGTCACCACCTCCATGGCCGGCCGCGTCGCTGCCCCGCGACTGCCGCCGGGGCGCGTGCGCACGGGAGGTTTCGGTGGCGTGGAGGGTCTCCGTTCCCAACTGGTGGACTACGACGCCGTCGTGGACGCCACCCACCCCTTCGCGCTGGGGATGACCGCGAACGCGGTCGAGGCGTGCCGCGCCGACGGTGTGCCGCTGCTCAGGCTGGAGCGGCCGGGCTGGTCGCCCGATCCGGCCTGGTGCTACGTGGACGATCACGAGACGGCGGCCGATACCGCCGCCCAGGCAGGTGCCCGGCCGTTGATCACCGTCGGACGACAGGAGCTCGCGCGCTACGTGCCGGCGCTGTCAGAGCGTGCAGTGCTGGCCCGCGTGGTGGATGCGCCCGACTTCACGGTGCCGCCGGCCTGGGAGGTGGTGCGGAGTCGTGGCCCGTACCCGCTCGATGACGAGCGGGCGCTCATGCGCCGCCACCGCACCGATGTTCTGGTCACGAAGGACTCGGGTGGGACCTACACCAGCGCGAAGCTGGAAGCGGCCGCGGAACTCGGCGTGACGGTGGTGATGGTGCGTCGGCCACCGGGCCCTCAGGGCGTGCCCACTGTGGTGGACGTCGACGCGGCGCTGGCCTGGTTGCTGCGGAGGGTGTGAGCCCCGCAACCGGCGGCCTCACCACTCGATACCGCGCTGACCTTTCTGCCCCGCGTCCATCGGGTGTTTCACCTTGGTCATCTCGGTGACCAGGTCCGCCATCTCGATCAGACGTGCATCGGCGCCGCGCCCGGTGATGATGACGTGCTGTCGTCCCGGGCGGCTGGCCAGGGTGGTGACCACGTCCTCCACGTCGACCCATCCCCACGTCATGGGGTAGGTGAACTCATCGAGGATGACCAGGTCGTGCCTCTGGTCTGCGAGCCTTCGCTGGACCTCCAGCCACCCCTCGCGGGCGGCGGCCCGATGGTCCTCCACCTCACCCTGTTTGCGGGTCCACGACCAGCCGGCGCCCATCTTGTGCCATTCCACGGGGCCCCCCTCGCCGGTCTCGTCGTGGAGCCGCCCGAGGCGTTCCAGGACGGTCTGCTCGCCGATGCGCCACTTGGCCGACTTGACGAACTGGAACACACCGATGCGCCAGCCCTGGTTCCACCCACGCAGCGCGAGGCCGAAGGCCGCCGTGGACTTGCCCTTGCCCTCGCCGGTGTGGACGACGAGAAGCGGCTGGGTGCGTCGCTGGCGTGTGGTGAGTCCGTCGTCGGGGACGGACAGCGGTTGGCCTTGGGGCATCAGGCGGCTCTTCTCATGTGGGTGTGGACCGTGGAGGTGAGGGCGTCCGCGGTGACCTCCGCCACCGGGACGTGTCGGGCGCCGAGCCGATCAGCCAGGCGCGCCGCGAGGCCGAGCCGCAGCGGGCCGCTCTCGCCGTCGATGACGACGCTCATCACGCCCAGCCCCGCCAGGTTCGCGGCTGCCAACTCGGAGCGGGCCAGCGCGTCGGCTCCGCCGGTGGCGCGCCCGTCGGTGACGACGATGAGGAGAGGACGCAGGCGTGGGTCGCGGCGGCGCTCACGCGTCAGTACGGCTGCCGCCTCAAGGAGCCCCTCCGCCAGCGGCGTCCGGCCCCCCGCGGACAGATCGTCGAGGCGGGCCGCCGCCACGTCGACGGAGTGCGTCGGCGGCAGGACCAGATCCGCCCGCCGACCCCGGAAACTGATGAGCCCCACCTTGTCCCGCCGCCTGTAGGCGTCGAGCAACAGCGAGAGGATCGCCGTCTTGACCTGGCCCATCCGCTTGCGGGCTGCCATGGACCCCGAGGCGTCGACGCAGAAGAGGATGAGGTTGGCTTCGCGGCCCTCCCGCACCGCAGTGCGGGCATCCTCCGGCCGCAGCATGACCCGTCCTTGGGGGTCGCGGTCCGGAGCGCGCCCGGCGGCGGCCAGCAGGGTTTCGACGAGGTGCAGACCCCCGCCGGCGCCCACCGCCCGGCTGGCCCCGATCCGACGGCCGGTCTCGCTGATGGCCCGGCTGCGGCGCCCGGGCGCCCCGTGGCCAGTTCCCTGCACGACGAATGCCTTCGGCCTGTAGGGCTCCCCGCTGGAGACCCGGCTCTCGGGGGATGCTTCCGGTGCCGGTGCTGCCTCCGCCGTGTCCTTGCCCTCGCCATCGATCGGCGGGCTGGCCTCCATGGGGGGCTGCGGCGCCGGATCGGTGCCGGTGGGGTCCTGCGGATGAGGGCTCTCGTCGCTGGGATCCGACGGCGTGGAGTCGTCGTCGCGGGGCGGGTCGTCGTCGCGGGGCGGGTCGTCCGGCGGAGGAGAGTCGCGCCCGAGAATGTCGTCGAGGAGTTGCTCGTCGAGCCCGGGCGCGTCAAACGGGTTGCGCCGCCGCCGGTGCGGCAGGGCCAGGAGAGCCGCCCGGCGGATATCGGCGCGCGTCACTTCCGTGCGCCCCTCCCAGGCGGCATGGGCCACGGCGGTTCGGGCCGTGACGAGGTCGGCGCGTAACCCGTCGACCTCGAACGCCGAGCAGATCTCGGCGATCTTCAGCAGGGCGGCGTCGGACAGCACAACCGAAACGACCCTGGTGCGCGACGCCTCGATCCGGCGGGTGAGTGCCTCCTCCGCGGGCCGGTACCTCTCTGCGAAGCTGACCGGGTCCCCGTCGAAGGCCATCCGCCGCCGGACGACCTCGGCCCGCAACCCGGGTTCCCGGGGGGCCGCGACCTCCACGGTGAGGCCGAAGCGGTCCAGGAGTTGCGGGCGCAACTCGCCCTCCTCGGGGTTCATGGTCCCGATCAGCACGAAGCGCGACAGGTGCTCCACGGAGACACTGTCACGCTCCACGCTCACCCGCCCCATCGCGGCCGCGTCCAGCAGCAGGTCGACAAGGTGATCGTGCAGGAGGTTCACCTCGTCGACGTACAGCAGGCCCCGGTGGGCGCGGGCGAGCAGGCCGGGCTCGTATTCGACGCGCCCGTGGGACAGCGCCCGCTCCAGGTGCAGCGAGCCGAGCACGCGGTCCTCCGTCGCCCCGACGGGGAGTTCGACGAGCCGCACGGGCCGGCCCACCGTCTCCGCCCCGGGCCCGAAGGGACCGTCCGGGGAGGTCGATGCCGGGTCGGCCGGGTCAACCGAGAACCGGTCCGCGGCGTAGACCCTCACGTGAGGGAGGACAGCTGTCAGCGCACGCACCGTGGTTGATTTGGCGGTCCCCTTCTCGCCGCGGATGAGGACCCCGCCGATTTCGGGGGAGATGGTGGCCAGGACCAGCGCCAGGCCCATGTCATCCATCGCGTCGGTGTCGCAGCCGAGAACGGCAGGGAAAGGAAAGTGCACCGGCATGTGAGGCTCCCGCTCGTGTGGCCATGGTCATGATCGGGCGCGAGGCCGGTCTTCGGACTTGCCTGGTCCTTCGCTCACGCGAAGGCCGGGTTCACCGCAGCGGGCCTGTGCCGGACTCTCACCGACTTCCCAGATTCTCCCCGTCACCCAAAGCCACCGTCTCCGATGGTTCGGCTTTCCGGGGCACCTCGTGCCTATGCCCACATGATAACGTCCTTTGTCGTGTCCGACGGAACCCGCGCGGCGGTTGGCCGCACCACCGGCCGGGTGATCGTCGTCGGCGTTGCGGCCGACGGTGTGCACGCGGTCAGCGAGGAACTCGCCGGATCCGGGACCCTGGTCGTCGGTGCGGCGCGGCACCTGGGTCTACTGCCCCCGGTCCGCGGGCAGGCGCGGCTCCCCCTACCCTCTCCGCTGCGGGCCGGGCTGGCTGAGATCGTCACCGCTCACCGCGACACCACGGTGGTGGTGCTGGCATCCGGCGACCCGTTGGTCTCGGGCATCGGCTCCGTCCTCATCGACATCCTCGGCCCCGACAGCGTCGAGATCCGCCCTGCCGTCTCATCGGTGGCGTTGGCCCGGGCGGCGATGCGCTGGCCGGCGGAGTCCCACGGCCTGGTCAGCGTGGTGGGGCGTGACGTGTCGGTCGTGCTGCGGGACCTGGCGCCCGGCCGACGCCTGCTGGTGCTGTCCTCGGACGAGCTCACGCCGCGGCTCCTCGGTGCGCTCCTCGTCGAGGCCGGATACGGCTCGTCGCTTCTCACGGTACTGGGGAATCTCGGCGGCGACGAGAGCCGGCTCGACCTGGACGCCTTCGCCGCGGCCGCGGGCGTGGTCGCGGAGTTCCCGCGGCTCAACATCGTTGCGATCCAGTGCGTCGGGGAGCTGATCGCCGGGTGGACGGCGGGTGTGCCCGACAGCCTGTTGACGGGGGTGGAGACCCCCCTCCCGCGCGACGTCCGGGCAGCGGCTCTGGCGCTGTTGGGGCCGGTCCCCGGCGGACGGCTGTGGGACATCGGCCGGGGCGCGGGTCCCGTGGCGGTCGAGTGGCTCCGCGCCCATCCCACCTGCCTCGCCACGGCCGTGGTGCCCGATGCGGCGGCAGCCGGGCCGATCGGCGGCCTCGCCGCCCGGCTCGGCGTACCACGGCTGCCGGTCGCGGTCGGGACGGCGCCGTCGGTCCTGGCTGGCCTGGCCCGGCCGGACGCGGTGCATCTCGGCCCCGGCGCGGCTGCAGCCCGGCTCGCTGCCGTCTGTCTTGGCGCGCTTCGGCCCGGCGGACGGCTCGTCGCACACGCCGTCGGGGAGGGGGAGGCTGCGCGGCTGCTGGAACTGCAGCACCGGTTCGGGGGACAACTCACCCGGATCGGTTGTGAGGTGCGGACGCCCTCGGGGTGGGTGCCCGGCTATGCCGTCACGCGGTGGGCGCTGACGATCGCCTGACCACAGGCTGCCTGCTGCGCGCCCGATCCCTGTCGTACAGGTATGACTCGCCGCCCGAGGTCGGGTCCAGAGCCGGCCCAACCAGGATCACCGCCGCCTGCCGGAGCCCCGCGCTCTCGACGGCGTCCGCTATGGTCGCGACCGTCGCGGTGAGTATCTGCTGCTCCTGCTGGCTGGCCCGGTAGACGACGACGGCGGGGCAGCCCGCGCCGTACTCGGGCTCGATCTCCGCCATGAGGCTCCGCACCGTCGTCATGGCCAGGTGGAGCACGAGGGTGGCGCGGGTGGCGGCGAACGCGGCGAGCGACTCGGTGGCGGGCATCAGCGTCGAGCGGGCCTGGGTGCGGGTGAGGACCACAGACTGCGCCAGCAGCGGTACCGTCAGCTCCCGCCCGATCGCGGCGGCCGCGGCAGCGTAGGCGGGAACACCGGGGGTGACGTCCCACGGGACCCCGACCGCGTCGAGGCGTCGGGTCTGCTCCGCGAGCGCGGAATACAGCGACGGGTCACCGGAGGTGAGCCTGACCGCGACCCGGCCTGCGCGGTGCGCGGCCACGAGGTGGCCGGTGATCTCATCCAGGTCGAGGTGCTGCGTGTCCACGAGATCCGCTGACGGGCCTGCGTGTGACAGCACGTCGGGGTCCAGATAGGTGCCCGGATAGAGCACGACATCCGCGCCGGCGAGCAGGCGCGTGGCCCGTACGGTCAGCAGATCAGCGGCCCCGGGACCGGCCCCGACGAAGTGGACGCTCACCGCACGAACCTCGGGGTCCATACGCCGGCGGGCCCTACGCGGGTTGCCGAGGCGCCCACAATGAGGAGGCACTTCATGTCAATCGACGCCGGATCCAGCTCGCCGAGCGTGGTGACCGTGAGGGATTCCTCTCGTCGCCCGATGTCGCGGCCCACCACCACGACGGTGTCGCGGGCCCGGTGTTCCAGAAGTATGCGGCGTGCCTCGGCGATCTGGGTGCTTCGGGTCCGCGAGGCAGGGTTGTAGATGGCCAGGACCAGATCGGCTTCAGCGATCGCGCGCAGCCGACGCTCCACCACTGCCCAGGGCTTGAGCCGGTCGGACAGGCTGACCACTGCGAAGTCGGCGCCGATCGGGGCCCCGGCGCGGGCGGCCACCGCCTGCACCGCGCTGACGCCGGGGAGAACGCGGATCCGCACGTCGGCGTAGACCGGATCCTCGGCCGCCTCGAACACGGCGGCGGCCATGCCGAAGATGCCGGCATCGCCCCCCGACACCACCGCGACCCGCTCGCCCGCGCGAGCGAGGTCGAGGGCGAGCCGGGCCCGTTCGACCTCGACGGTGTTGCCCGACGCATGCCGCGTCAGACCCACCCGGTGCGGGACCCGGTCCACGTAGGGTCCGTACCCGACGACGTGGTCCACGTCACTCAACGCCGTGACCGCCTCGCCCGTCATCCAGTCCTCCGGCCCAGGTCCGAGCCCGACGACGAGGACCTCACCGGTCTGCGAGGTGCTCAGCCCCGGCGTCGTCGGCTCGCCGCCCTCGCCCTCGCCGTCGCGGGACCGGGTGCCGTTGAGTGAGTCGCCGGTGACGACGATGAGCGAAAAGTAGGGCACCTCGTCGGCCTGCACCGCGCTCACGGGCATCCAGCGCTCCTGACTCAGCGAGGCGCGCTCCACGTAGACGGCGTCGTTGAGCCGGCCCGAGACCTCCAGCGCGCGGCGGACCGCCGGGAAGGTGCGACCCAACTTCATGATGATCGCTCCGTCCGTGTCGGCGAGGCGCCGGGCGAGTTCCTGCTCGGGGAGGGTTCCCGGGAGCACGGTCAGCACGTCGGTCTGGCGCACCAGGGGGCTGCGGATCGCGGCGGTGGCGGCGGCGAACGCCGGCACGCCGGGAACAATTTCGGTGTCGAAGTCCACGGCCAGCCGGTCAGACATGTACATGCAGGACCCGTAGAGCAGCGGGTCACCCTCAGCGAGCAGCACGACATCGCGCCCTGCCCGGAGATGCCCGGAGATCCGCGCCGCGGAGTCCGCGTAGAAGGCGGCCATGGCGCCCTCGTAACCGCCGGGGTGGTCCGTCTTCCCTGTCGTCAGCGGGTAGGTCAGCTGCTCCTCCACCACACCCGGCCGGAAGAGTCCGCCTGCGGTGCGGCGGGCGTTCGACTGGCGGCCCGCGGCGGCGTGGTAGGCCACCACGTCGGCGCCCTGGATGAGCCGCGCGGCCTTGAGTGTGATGAGCTCAGGGTCGCCGGGGCCGACTCCGACACCGTAGAACCGCCCGCTCATTCCTGCTCCAGTGCCAAGGCGTTGAGCGCCGAGGAGGTCATGGCCGATCCGCCCCGTCGGCCCAGGACCGTGAGATACGGGATGTCGATGCCGTGTCTGTCGTGAAGATCGATCAACTCCTGCTTGGACTCCGCTGCGCCGATGAAAACCACGGGGCAGCCGACGATCGCGGCGGGCCGGGGGGCGCCGTCGATGATCATTTCCAGGAGGTGGAACAGCGCGGTGGGGGCGTTGCCGATCGCGACGACGGCGCCCTCGAGCAGCGGCTCCCACAGCGAGACCGCCGCCGCGGTGCGGGTGGTTCCCCAGGCCTTGGCGAGATCTGCGACGCGGCCGTCGTTGAGGAAGCACAGCACCTCGTTGTCGCGGGGTAGCCGACGGCGGGTGACGCCGGTGGCCACCATGGTGGCGTCGCAGAGGATGGGCGCCCCCGCCTCGAGGGCCCCTCGGGCGGCCGAGACGAGCTGCGGATGGATCACCAGGTCGCCCACGAGGTCAACCTGACCGCTGCCGTGGATCATCCGCACGGCCACCTTCTCGGCGTCCGGGGGAACGGAGGCGAGGTCGGCCGCGAGGCGGATGGCGGCGAAGGAGTTGACGTAGATGTCCTGGCCCTCGCCGATGTAGTCGTAGTGCCTGGTGGGCCGGGTCGGGTGCGTCATGCTGATTCTCCTCGGGGGACGAGCACACCCCGCCAGGGTGTGACGATGACTTCGGGCGCGCCGTCGGCCAGTGCGGCGATCTCGGTGCGGTCGAGCCCGTTGTCCGGCACGGGAACGTGCCTGCCCCCTGGTACCTCTCCGTAGGGGAGCGGCGCAGCCGGGGTCGGTAGCCGCGGATCCGGCGGGGCCGGGGCGACGAGGGGGGCGGCCAGTTCGCTCACGTGCCAGGGCGCCGTGGGTCCGGAACCACGAGTGGCGAGGAACCGTAGGGCCAGGGCCGCGAGGCTCTCCGGCGCCGCGGCAATGGGGACTACCTCGCCCCAGTCACCGCCGGCGCGCAGTTGCCCCGTGTCCGCGTCCAACGCGATGAAAGCGAGGTCGGAGCGACGCTCCATGAGGTCTCCCCGCCCGTCGTCGAGTACGACGAGGAACCGGCCCGGCAGGTCGGCCAGGCGCGGCGTGCCCTGCAGCAGGGAGTCGAAGGCTGCCGAGACCGGGCGCAGGTCCGCCCGGCCCCCGGCCAGTCCGCTCTGCGGTGAGACCATCACGTTGCGGACGAGTTCATGCGAGCGGCTGGGCAGAAGACCGGTGCTCTCGAGGGCGGCCAGTGCTTCCGCGTCGAGGCAGTCGTCGGTGCCGGGGAAGGCACGCACCTGCAGGTTGGCGCGCCCGGTGACGCGCACGCGACCATCGCCGAACCGCTCGGCCACCTCAGCGAGGGCGATCAGGGACCGGGTGGCCACGCGGCCACCGATGATGCGCAGGCGCACCAGGAGGCCGTCGTCGGCGGGCCACGGACGCAGCGCGCCTGGGCACTGGTCTCGTCGGTCGCGGAGAAGTGTCATGGCAGGGAGGCCCTTCGGTCCGAGGCCCTTGCGCGGGGCCGCTCTGAGACCTGGCGGCGGTCGCCGCAAGGGCCAGCAGGTCTTCGGACTCGGGATCATTCGGATCGGGGCGCCTTCCCGGGTATCACCCAGTGGCTGCCATCTCTGGCGTGCTCCGACCGTCACCCTCACCGCTGCGCGTCAGTCCCGGAATCGCACCGGGTTCCCTGACTCCGGGATGCGGAGTACGACTGGCAGCCGTCACCCTACCTCCTTTGCGCCGACACGACCCCTGGTCGTGGTCCCGACGAACTCAGTGCGGAGAATCTCAACCCGGAACTTTCCCCGGGCGGACGGTTGAGCGAAGAGTGATGCTCCTGTGCGCAGTCGTCAGTCGCTGTGCCGCGTTCTTTGAGCGTCGAGGCCGCTTCTCGGCGCCTCGGCCAGCAGGTGAGGGGGCGTGGCTGAGAGGGCCAGGCTCACGTTTTCGAGGCGTCGGAGCGGTTGCACTCCGCGCCTGGCCTTCTCACTCAGCGGGGACCGTTGGTTGAGCCGGGCGGCGTGGAGCGGGATCGACGCGCGTCAGCGTCGAGACCTTTCCGTGCCCGGTTCATGGACTGGGGGATCCCCAGATGGCGGCACTGCGTTCGATGAGGTTGTCGAGGCTGTGTTCGGCGTGCTTGTGGCGGGCGCTGTGGGTGTCCGGGTCTGGCGGTTCCGGTTCCCGGCCCGGGGGGTCGGCTGCCTCGTGTGGGCAGGGTGGTGCCCCTACTTGGAGGTTGAGTTGTTGGAGTCGGTGGCGTTGGTGCTGGCGGGGTCGGCGGGCGGGGTCGATGTGTCGGGGTGGGGTGAACCATGGCAGGCCGGTGGCGGGGTCGAGGTGGACCCGCCACTGGGATTCCTCTGATTGGAGGGGGTCGGGTTCGACGAGGCGGTGGTGGTGTGGGCAGAGCAGAACTCCGTTGGCTAGGCAGGTGTCCCCGCCGGACCACCAGGGGATGATGTGGTGCGCCTGGCACGGTGCCGGTGGGGTGGTGCAGCCGGGGAATACGCATCCCTGGTCCCGCTGCACGATGGCGGCGCGGAGGGCGGGGGTGAAGAGGCGGTGGGTGCGGCCGACGTCCAGGGGGCGGGAGGTGGTGCCTAGCACCATGGGGATCAGGTCGGCGTTGCAGGCCAGGCGACGTGCGTCGCTGGCCGAGAGCCGGTCGCCGCCCGCGCCGAGCAGCGTCACGTTGCCGAGGCCGGTGACGAGGGTGTCGTAGTCCAGGGTGATGTGGACGTGGGGGCGGTCCACCCCGTGTGAGGGCAGTGTCCCGCCGCTGGCGGCGTGCTGGGTCAGCAGCACCAAAGCGTCGGCGCGGCGGGCGTCTCTGGTGGGCGTTTCGCCGGTGGCCGTGTACTTCGAGGCCGGAGGCATCAACGCATCGAGCTGGGCCGTCAACAGGGCGGCGTCGGCGAGCGGGAGCTGGCCCGTGATCCGCATCGAGCCGTGGTGGTCCGGGGCGAGGCGCAGGAACCTGTTCCGGTGCGCGGCGCGCTCCTCCCGCGCGAGGCGCTTGGCCTCGTCGGCGTCGGCGCGGTCTGGGTCGATGATCTCTGCCATCCGCGAAGCGAGGGTCCGCAGCTCGGAGGGGCCCAGTTCGTCGACCCACGTCAGGATCTCCCTCTGGCACAGCTCCAGCTCCGCCGGGCTCAACCGGGCGGGGAGTCTGCGCAGCCCATCGGTGATCGCTTCGGCCTGCGCCGCCGAGATCAACCCGGCCTGCAGGGCGTCCAGGATCAGCCGGAACCGCTCCGAGAGGTCTACGGCAAGCCGGATCGACGCCTTGGCCTGCGTCGGGGTCTGGCGGGTTGATGACGTGACGGCGTCGAGGACCTTGGCGGCCTCGGGCATGTACCGGGCCTGGTCCAGCACGGCCAGCCGGAGCCCGGCCAGATG
>Ga0073899_10003954_pt1 | contig 13029 bp, 9 predicted proteins | sample KloWWTmetaKNB5Ph_FD_88975 | JGI IMG/M metagenome (GOLD analysis project Ga0073899, IMG submission 88975) | Active sludge microbial communities from Klosterneuburg, Austria, studying microevolution and ecology of nitrifiers - Klosterneuburg... | ecosystem: Engineered > WWTP > Aerobic digester >... | reverse complement strand
GCGGCGGTGGGCATGCTGATGATTCCTGCCATGACCAAGCGCAACTACGACCGCGCCTACGCCTCGGCAGTGACCGCCGCCTCGGGCGGCCTGGGCATCATCATTCCGCCCTCGATTCCGATGGTGATTTTCGGTATCGCGGCGCTGGGCATGGAGCCTCCGCCCGAAGCGGTAGAGAAGTTTGGGTCGTTTGCTTCACTGTCGATTCCAAAATTGTTCGTGGCGGGTGTGATACCTGGTCTGGTGATGGCCAGCGGCTTGCTGGTGATGAACTACTTCCTCTCCAAGAAGAGTGGCTACCGTGGGCTGTCTGAAAACTGGTCGGGGGGCGATCTTCGCGCGGCACTTAGGCGCGGCATTTGGTCGATCCTGGCACCCGCCATCATTCTGGGTGGCATCTACGCTGGCATCTTCACACCCACCGAATCGGCCATCGTGGCGATTTTTTACACACTGTTGGTCGGCTTGTTCGTGCACCGCGAGTTGCGTTGGTCTGCCATCAAGACGGCTCTGCGCACCACCACCTGGATCACCGGAAGGGTATTGCTGATCCTGTTCACGGCGACCGCTTTTGGCCGGTTGCTGGTCGAGCAGCGGATCCCTGGCGACATTGCCGAGGCGTTGCTCACCCTGACCTCCAACCCTTACATCATCTGGGCGCTGGTGATCACATTCCTGCTCTTCGTGGGTATGTTCATGGAAACCCTGGCGGCCATCCTGATTCTGGTGCCGGTGTTGCTGCCGGTCATGTACATGACCGGCGCCGATCCGACCCATGTGGGCATCGTGGTGATCTGCACACTATCGATCGGTTTCATGACACCTCCGCTCGGCGAGAACATTTTTGTGGCTTCAGGCATAGGCGGGGAGACCGTGGAAAAAATCATTGTGAAGGTGCTCCCATTCGTAGTGGTCGAGGCGGTCGCGGTGTTCCTGATTGCCTATGTGCCGCAGATTTCGTTGTGGTTGCCCTCCCTGGTGGGCTATTGATTCCAGGCAATCAAGCGCAGCGCTGTCAACCGAACTTGGACGGCTGACAGCGCTTTTGCATGTCCTTGATCACTTCGGCCAGGGTGGCGATGCCCTCATCGATGACCCGCGCATTGATCGACTGAAAGCCTAGTCGGATGAAATGCCCGGCGGGCTTCTCGGCCTGAAAGAACACATCGCCCGGTTCGATCAATACACCACGCTCGGCGGCCCGCACGGCCAGTTCGGCGGCCGGCACGTTGTCGGGCAACTGCACCCAGCACGAGCCGCCCCCGCTCAACGGTGTGACGGTGCACTGCGGAACGTGGCGAGCCAAGGCCTCTAGAACGATGGTGCCGCGTTCCTTCTGGGCTTCGGCCAGTCGCTTTAGGTGAGCATCGTTGTAGCCCAGCGAGATGAACAGCGAGAGGCTCCGTTGGATGAACGACGAAGGGTGGCGGATCATGAGGCGGCGCAGCGCCCGCAACTCGGAGATGAGCTCGGGCGCGGCCACGATGTAACCGATGCGAAGACCCGGCGCCATGCTTTTGGACAGGCTGCCGATGTAGATTACACGCTCGTTTCGATCGAGACTCTTGAGCGCCGGGATTGGGTTGCCTGAGAAATTGTTTTCGCTCTCGAAGTCGTCTTCAATGATCACCAGATCGGCAGCGTCGGCCAGGCCCAGCAGCTGTTCGCGCCGGTGCAGTGGCATGGTGACGCCGGTCGGGCATTGGTGGCTGGGCGTGGCGTAGAGATAGTCCAGTTCGTGCAGCCGGTTATCTACCATCAGACCATGATCGTCCACCGGCAGCGGAACAATCTGCGCGGTGCGACTGGAAAAGATGTTGCGCGCGTCGGGATAACAAGGGTCTTCGATTCCGACCCGAGTTGACTCGCGCATCAGCAGGTCGGCCACCATGTAGAGCGCGTGCTGGGCCCCCACGGTGATGATGATCTGTTCGCGCGTGGCCCAGACGCCGCGCCGCGGCAACACACGGGTGCAGATCTGTTCCACCAGCGACTCGTCGTCGCGCGTGATTTGGTCGGGCGCCCAGTCGCGGATGTCGAGCACGCTCAACGCCTTCAGACAGCAATCGCGCCAGGCGGCGGTGGGGAACAGCGATTCGTCGAACTGGCCGTAGAGAAACGGATAGGGACTCTTCTGCCAATTGGCCGGCTTGACGATGCTGCGTTGCGCACTGGGGCGCTGATACAGACGTTGCGCCCAGCTGATGGGCACGTTGGGTTGCTGGCTGCCGGCAGCGATCCGGATCTGCATGCGCTGACCGAGCAACGCGGCGCTCACAAAATGGCCCTTGCGTTCACGCGACTCCAGATAGCCTTCGTCTGCCAGTTGCTGGTAGGCCAGTACCACGGTGATGCGACCCACGCCCAGCTCGAAGGCCAGCTCGCGGCTGGAAGGCACGGGCGCACCGGGCTTGAGCTGCCCGCCCAGAATGGCCGAGACGAGCATCTCTTGGATCTGGCCTTGCAGCGTCAGGTTTTTGCGGGCGCTGCGTTGTAGCAGCTGTTTCCACATCGCGCCTTGCAGGGGCTGGGCCATGGGCAATTCCGAAACGAAGTGTGGATTGAGATTGTATAGAGAGAGCGTAGCAGAAGTCAAAATTCGCGGCTAGGCCTGTCGTAACATTCGTGTAAAAGCTGCCATATCGCCTTTTTATCAGGACCGGCGGCGTAGAAACGCGTGATGGAGTGGACGAGCGTCAACTTGCCCCTCGTTGGTTTTTATGTAGGAGTGGATCACAAAGCAGTAACAATCAAGCCTATACCGGCAATCAGCAACAGGAAAGCCGCCACGCGTGATATGGCAAAAGGAGACAACTTCAGCGGGTAACGCCGGTTGCAGCGCGTGACAGCGAAGAGCAGAGGCACGGCCAAGACAGCATAGGCGATCGAGGTTGGCGTGAATTGTCCAGTGATCAGCACCATTCCCAGCCGCACCAGCTGGCTCAGGCCAAACATCACCAGCAGCGCTTGACGGATCACCGGCAGGCTGAGGGGCTGGCGATAGAGCTTATAGACCAGTGGCGGGCCTGCGGTGGAAAACATGCCACCCATCAAGCCGGCGAGTAAACCGGTGAGTGCGAAGGACCCGGGCGGATCGATCTCGGTTTTGGGCTCAAACCGCATCACCAGCAAAGCGGCCGAACCCACCACCGATATGCCCAGCGCGATCTTGAGCAAATACAGCGCGCTGTCGCTGAGCCAGAACAACAGCGCCAGGCCTGCGACCACGCCCACCAGACTGGGCCAGATCGCGGGCCGGATCACCCGCCAATCGTTGGTGAGCGGGTATTCCCGAAAGTAGATGAAGGTCTGGCTGAGGGTGATCAGGGTCACGGCGTTGGCCGCGACCTCCACTGGGATCAGATCGAAGACACCGACCAGCGCCAGGAAGATCAGGCCAAACGCAAAACCGGTCAGGGCCTGAACATAGGAGGCCAACGTGATGCACAGCAACACGCCGACCGTGCCGAGGGCGGGCAGACCAACCAGCGACATCATGGGGGAGCGAGCCTCTCAAAAGGTACCGGAGCCTGAGTATCCCTGCACCCGACCCCGCCGGGTCGGGCCATACCTCAGAGGAGCCCGTGCTGGCGCGCGAATATTGCGATCAACACAAATGCCGCCATCCACACCGTCTCGATCAACAGCAGGGTGAAGGGCCGCCAGCCGGCTTCGGCCAGTTGCTGGAACGATGTCTTGATGCCCAACGCCGCGATCGCCACCACCAGACACAGGCGCGAAAAGTCGCTCAAGCCCTTGTTCAGCTCAGCCGGCAAAAGGCCCAGCGAGTTGATGGCCACCAGGATCACGAACACCCACAGGAACCAGGGCACCAAGGGTTGCTTCTTTGTCGCGTCGGGGGCACCGTTGTCAGCAATCTCGCGTTCGATCTGTTCGCGCTCGGTTTTGAACATGGCAGACACCACCACCACCACCACCGCCAGCATGGAGACGCGGAACAGCTTGACAATGGTCGCATAGTCGCCTGTGGGGTGGTCGATCATGTAACCCGCGCCGACCACCTGGGCCACGTCGTGGATGGTCCCGCCCAGAAACAGGCCCGCCAGTTCGGGCGGCAGGCTCAAGGCCCGCGCTATCAGCGGGTAGGCCACCATGGCCACCGTCGAAAGGACGGTCACTGTGACCACCACCATCAGGGTGAAGCGTTCACTTTCCTTGGTGCGCGGCAACACCGAGGAGATGGCCAGCGCGGCCGAGGCACCGCAAATGGCCACTGCACCGCCGGAGAGCGTGCCCTGGGCACGGTTGAGCCCCAGGCGTTTGCCCAGCAGGTAACCCACCAGCAAGGTCGAAACGACGGCAACGACCACGATTGCTGCGGTCGACCAGCCCAGACCAGCGATCTGTGAAGCCGTGATGCGCGCACCGAGCAGGCCCACGCCCAAGCGCAACACATTGCGTGAGCAGAACTCGATTCCCGGTTTGGCCTTGGGGTCCGCACTGAGATAGTGGAACGCAACCCCAAAAAACAGCGCGTAAAGCAGCTGCGGGCCACCGTGAAGGGTGGAAACCAGGGTGGCTGCCATGGCAACAACACACGCCAGCAGCGTGCCAGGTAGCACGTGCATGACGAACTTGGCCGGTTGCAGCCCCCCGAGTGCGACCGTGCTCATGCTCATGCTTGTGCTCCTTGGTTGGCCACCAGCACCGCGAGCGCACACGATGCGATGCGCGCGGTGATGGAGTCGGAGCGGCTGGTCAGGATGATCGGTACCTTCATGCCCAGCACCAGGCCTGCGCACTCGGCACCGGCCATGTAGACCAGTTGTTTGTAGATCATGTTGCCGGCCTCCAGGTTGGGCAACAGCAGAATGTCGGGCCGGCCCGCGACCTCGGAGACGATGCCTTTGTTGATCGCCGAGACGCTGGAGATCGCGTTGTCGTAGGCCAGCGGGCCGTCGAGCACGGCGCCCGTGATCTGGCCCCGGTCGGCCATCTTGCACAGGGCGGCAGCGTCCAGCGTGCTGGCGATGGCGGGGTTGATGTTCTCTACTGCCGACAGAATCGCCAGGCGGGGCTTTTCAATGCCGATGGCGTGTGCGAAGTGGATCGCGTTCTGCGCGATGTCGCGCTTCTCCATCAGGTCGGGCTCGATGTTGACCACGCAGTCGGTCAGCACCAGGGGGCGCTTCACACCGGGCACATCCATCACGAAAGCATGGCTGGCGCGCGAACCTCCGCGCAGACCGGCCTCGCGCGAGACGGCGGCACCCAGCAGTTCGTCGGTGTGCAGGCTGCCCTTCATCAGCGCGGCGGCTGTGCCGTCGCGGCACAGGCTGGCGGCGTGGACGGCGGCGGCGCGCGGGTTGTCGGCGGTGTCCACGATCTCCAGACCGTTGAGCTCCAGGCCGCCTTGGCTGGCCGCCGCCTGCATGCGTGCACGCGGGCCGACCAGCAGCGGTGTGATCAGGCCCGCACGGGCCGCTTCGATGGCGGCGCCGAGCGAAGCGGCATCACAGGGGTAGGCAATGGCCACGCGCAACGGGCCACAGGCCTTTGCAGCGTCGACCAGCGACTTCAAATGGGGGTGGGCAGGCGCGTGCGCGTCCTGCGCCGGAGCGGTGTCGGACACCGGCGAAATCACGGGATCAGCCATGAGGCCTCCGCTATCAAAGTGAGACGGGGTACCACGCAGTGTGTGCTGCGCGGTACCGGGGAGGGCAAGGACTCTGGCGGTCAGACGTAGTCTTTGTACTTCTCAAGGAAACGCACCGGCTTGGCCAGTGCATCGCGGCGGAACGGGTCGCCCAGCTCGCGGGTGCACATGATCTCGATGACACAGGTCTTGCCTTCGTTCATCTGCATGTCTACGGCCTTTTTGAGCGCCGGACCCACGTCTTCGAGCCGGTCGACCACGATGGCTTCGGCACCCATGGCACGGGCCATTTCGGACCAGCTTTCGTTTTCCAGCTCGGCGGCCACGAAACGGCGGTTGTAGAAGTCAACCTGGTTCTTCTTTTCGGCGCCCCACTGGCGGTTGTGGAAGACGACCGCGGTCACCGGAATGTCGTGGCGCACGGCGGTCAGGATCTCGACCATGCTCATGGCCCAGGCGCCGTCGCCGGCGTAGGCAATGGCGGGGCGGTCCGGCGCGGCCAGTTTGGCGCCGATCATGGTGGGCAACGCATAGCCGCAGTTGCCGAAGCTCATGGGGGCGAAGAAGCTGCGCGGCTCTTCAAAGCGCAGGTAGCTGTTGGCCACCGAGTTGATGTTGCCGATGTCCGTGGAGACCATGGCGCGCGGTGGCATGGCCTTCTCCAGCTCCCGCAACACTTGGCGCGGGTGGAGGTAGTCGCCGCCGTTGAAGGTCTTCTCTTTCTTGTTTTCCTCGATCATGTCGAGGCTGAAGGCGTCCTTCTCGTGCGTCCATTCGTCGAGCTCTTTTTCCCAGGCGGCTTTTTCGCTGGCGATGGTCGCGGCGCGCTCGGCCTTGGAGGCGTCGCAGGCCAGGGTCTTGCCCGACAATCGCTTGGTGAGTTCGAGCGCGGTCGCTTTGGCGTCGCCGCAGATGCCGACGGAAATTTTCTTCACCAGGCCCAGGTTGGTGTGATCGGCCTCGACCTGGATGATCTTGGCCGTCTTGGGCCAGTAGTCCATGCCGTGCTGTGGCAGCGTGCCGAACGGGCCCATGCGCGAACCGAGCGCGATCACCACATCGGCCTGCGCGATCAGCTTCATCGCGGCTTTGGACCCCTGGTAGCCCAACGGGCCGGCCCACAGCGGGTGGCTGGCGGGGAACGCGTCGTTGCGCAGGTAGCCGGTGACGACCGGTGCGCCCAGGCGCTCGGCCAGTGCCTTGCATTCTTCCACCGCGTTGCCCATGACCACGCCACCGCCGGCCAGGATGACCGGAAACTTGGCCGAGGCCAGCAGCTCGGCGGCGGCCGCCAGGCTGGCTTCGCCACCAGGGCCACGGTCAACGCGCTGTGGCTTTGGAATCTCGCACTCGATCTCGCCGTAAAAATAGTCGCGCGGGATGTTGAGCTGGGTAGGGCCGTTGTCGCTCATGGCGCGGTCGAAGCAGCGGGCCGTGTACTCGGCCATGCGCTTGGGATGGGTCACATGGCCCTGGTACTTGGTGAACTCCTCGAACATGGGCAGCTGGTTGGCTTCCTGGAAACCGCCCAGGCCAATGCCGGTGGTGCCAGTCTCGGGGGTGATGATCACCACCGGGCTGTGCGCCCAGTAAGCGGCGGCGATGGCGGTCACGCAGTTGCTGATGCCTGGGCCGTTCTGGCCGATGGTCACTCCGTGGCGACCAGACACCCGGGCGTAACCGTCGGCCATGTGGGCCGCGCCCTGCTCGTGCACCACCGGAATGAGGCGAATCCCCGCAGGTGCGAAAATGTCCATGGCGTCCATGAAGGCCGAGCCCATGATGCCAAACATGTCGGTCACGCCGTTGGCGACCAGGGTTTCCACAAATGCCTCGGAAGGCGTCATTTTTTGCACGCCGCTGACGACGGTGCGGGTGTCGGTGGGATTCTTGCTCATCGATGTCTCCTGCGGCGCTGGCCGGTAGTTGGTTGGCTGAATATGAAACATTGCATTCCGATTTGTGGAATGTGAGATGACTTTATGACCATTTTCCCCCAAAGTCAATTGAAATACCAATTATTGGAACTTTTTTTGTTATTTGTTGAAAATAAACTATGATCGACCCCATGAAAAGCGTGCCTGCTCCTGTTCAAGCCCCGTTGGAAATCAACGGTGACACCCCGACACTGCGCCTGTTCGCACTGCTGGAGGTGGTCGCGTCCAAAGACCAGTTCTTCTCGCTGCAAAGCCTGTCGGAGGAAACCAACATCCCCAAGCCCACGTTGCACCGCATGCTGCAACAGCTCGAGAGTGCTGGCCTGCTGGAGCGCAATGGTGACAACCGTCAGTACGGCACCGGCGTGCGGCTGCGCAAACTGGCCGAAAACCTATTGCTCAACGACACCTTTTATGGTGCGCGCCATAGCGTGCTGCGTTCGCTAGTCAACGAGGTAGGCGAGAGCTGCAACCTAACCGCGCTCAGCGGCAGTGAGGTGATGTACCTTGACCGCGTGGAGACACCCGCGCCGCTGCGCTTCTATCTGCACTCGGGTTCACGGGTGCCAGTGCATTGTTCGGCCAGTGGAAAGGTGTTTCTGGCCGGGATGACGCCCGCACAGCGCCAACGTCTGCTGGCACATGCTCCTCTCGAAGCCTTTACGCCCAAGACGGTGACTAACCTGGATGCGCTGGAGGAAGAGATCAAACAGGTCAAGCGCCAGGGCTTCGCCTTGGACAACGAAGAATTCCTGCCCGGCCTGCTGTGCGTCGCGGTTCTTGTACCTAGTGCCAGCGGCCGTTCCAATCTGTGCGTGGCGGTGCAGGCGCCCGTGATGCGGCTCACCCCCGACAAGGCCCTGGGCCTGCTACCAGCACTGCACCGTGCGGCAGACGCGCTGAGCCGGATCGAGCGCGACTCTGCAGCTCCCCTTGACGACCGCGAGAGCGCCTGAAACGGTGCATTGCCTTTACCAGAGAACCCCACATGTCCGATCTGACCACCCTTCACCCCACCAACATGGTGTCCGTTCGAGACGTCTTTGGCATTGACACCGAACTCAAGGTTCCAGCGTTCGAAGAGCGTGACGAGCATGTCCCAGATATCGACGCCACCTACCGCTTCAACCCGGCGGTGACACTGGCACTTCTGGCCGGCTTTGGCCGGGACCGCCGCGTGATGGTGCAGGGCTTGCATGGCACAGGGAAATCGACCCACATCGAGCAGGTAGCGGCGCGGCTCAACTGGCCCTGCGTGCGCGTCAACCTCGACGGCCACGTCAGCCGCCTGGATCTGGTGGGCAAAGACGCTGTGGTCCTGAAGGACGGCCAGCAGGTGACCGAGTTCCAGGAAGGCATCGTGCCGTGGTCTTTGCAGCGCCCCATGGCATTGATCTTTGACGAATACGACGCCGGGAGACCCGACGTGATGTTCGTGATCCAGCGCATTCTGGAGCGCGACGGCAAGTTCACCCTGATGGACCAGAACCGGGTTCTGCACCCCAACCCCTATTTCCGCCTTTTTGCCACCGCCAACACGGTTGGTCAGGGCAACCTGAACGGCATGTACCACGGGGCCCAGCGCCTGAACCACGCTCAAATCGACCGCTGGAACATCGTGGTGGCGCTGAACTACCTGGAGCGCAAAGAAGAGGTGGCCATCGTCACTGCTCGCGTGCCCACCTACGCCGATGCGGCTGGCCAGGACATGATCAACGCCATGGTGGCCGTGGCCGACCTCACGCGCAAAGGCTTCCGGGTGGGTGATCTGTCCACGCTGATGTCACCGCGCACAGTGATCACATGGGCCGAGAACATGGAAATCTTCCGTGACCCCGGCTTGGCCTTCAAGCTCTCGTTTGTGAACAAGTGTGACGAGTCCGAGCGCCCCATCGTGGCCGAGTATTTCCAGCGCTGCTTCCACCGCGAGCTCGACGAATCATTCGCACAAAGCCACTGATCCACCATGGTCGAGCAAAAGGTTGCGGCCTCCGCCACGCGCCACCAGCAGCGCATCGACGACCTGTGTGCCGCGTCCATCCGCGCTCTGAGTGACGAAGCCGGGCTGCACTTTCGCGGGCGCCGGCTCTACCGGGGCGAGAAGTCGCTGCCCCCTTTTGCACCCCATCTGAGCCCTAAGCCCGATATCGACGATTTCCAGTCGTTTCGCGGCGCCGCCGATGGCATGGCCCTGCGTCTGCGCTTTTCCGACGCTGCCTTGCACAAGCGCCTGTACCCCACTGATCCGATGGAGCGCATGCTCTACGAGATGATGGAGCAGTTCCGGGTTGAAGCGCTGGCACCGTCCGACATGCCGGGCATGGTGCATAACCTGCGCCACCGTTTCGAAGCCTGGTCGCTCGCCTTCTACAACAGCGGCCTGACCGAAACCTCCAAAGGCATTTTGCTCTACACCGTGGCGCAAATCACGCGCTCACGGGTCACGGCGCAACCTGTTGTGGAAGCCACCGAAGACGCCATTGAATCCACCCGCATGTCCATTGTGCGCAGCCTGGGCCACGGCCTGGCCGGCTTGCGGCGCCAGCGCTTCGATCAGGCCGCTTACGCCGAACGCGCGTTGTCCATTGCTCACACTGTGGCCGGCATGCTGGCCGCATACGACCAGGAAGACATTACCGCGGAAAACGACAGCGACACCGAGCCCGACGACAAACCACTCGACTTCAACCTCTGGATGGATTTCGAAGGCGAAGGCGAAGAAGACGGCTTCACCGCCGCCAGCAGCGGCAACAGCCGCTCGCTGGCCGAGTCGGGTGGCGTGTACTGCGTCTTCACCGACGAGTTCGACACCGAGGCCCAGGCCATCGATCTGGTGCGCCCCGCCTTGCTGCAGGAATACCGCGAACGGCTGGACCAGCGCATAGAGAAGCAGGGTTTGTCGGTGGCGCGCCTGGCCCGCGAACTCAATGCGGTGCTGGCCACCCCTGTTCGCGATGGCTGGCAGGGCGGTCTGGAAGAAGGCTATATCGACGGCCGCCAACTGACCCAGCTGATCACATCACCCTCGGAACGCCGCCTGTTCAGGCAAGAGCAATATGCACCAGTGTCCGACAGCGCCGTGAGTTTCCTGATCGACTGCTCAGGCTCCATGCGCGAACACGTCGAATCGGTCGCTGTGCTGGTCGATGTCATGGCGCGTGCACTCGACCAAATCGGTGTGCTCACCGAAGTTCTGGGGTTCACCACCAACGCGTGGAACGGCGGTCGCGCCCAGAAAGCCTGGCTGCGCGCCGGGCGCCCGCCCCACCCTGGGCGGCTCAACGAAACCGCGCATTTGATCTTTAAAGATAGCGACACCTCTTGGCGCCGCGCCCGACCCGCATTGGGCGCCCTGCTCAAGAACGACCTGTTCCGCGAAGGCGTAGATGGCGAAGCCGTCGTCTGGGCGACCAACCGCATGCAACAGCGCCACGACGGGCGGCGTCTGTTGATGGTGATTTCGGACGGCAGCCCCACCGATGGCGCCACCTCCCTGGCCAACGACGCCCACTACCTCGACCACCACCTGTGCAACGTGGTAGCCAGCTTGGAAGCACAGGGTGCGGTGGAAATCTATGGCATTGGAGTCGGGCTGGACTTGAGCCCTTACTACCGCAACAACCGGGCGTTTGATCTGTCCGCGTCGGTGACCAACACCGTGCTGCGCGAAATCGTCGCCATGATCGCGGCAGGCCCTCGGCGCTGAATGGCGAACTGGCCTCACAACCCCGCCACGAGCCGGGCTTCGCCCAACTGCCGCACACCCGCCTCAATGGCAGCGCCTGCAATGGCCGAATAGCCCATGCGAAAGCGGTTGTTTTGCGCGGCGGTGGGGCGCGCGTAGAACACCGCGCCAGGTTCGATCAACACGCCGCGCGCCCACGCAGCTTGTGCCAGCGCCGAGGCATCCAGACCCGCAGGCCCTTGTACCCAGGCGCCCGAGCCACCGATGGCCAGGCTCACCGAACAGTCGGGCAACCAACGGGCCAAGGCCTGCAACAAAACCTGGCGCCGCTCTCGGTAGGTGACGTTGAGTTTGCGGATGAAAGCATCGTGGTACCCTTGAGCGATGAACAGGCTGGCGATGTGGGCGTTGTTCGATGGCACATGCCGCAACATCAAACGCCGCATGGCGCGCAGTTCCTTGATCAGCTCGGCAGGTGCCACGATGTAGCCCAGGCGCAGCCCATGCGCGAGCGTCTTGGACAAACTGCCCAGGTAAACCACCCGCCCTTCGGTGTCCAGGCTCTTGAGTGCGGGCAAGGGTCGGCCCGAGAAGTTGAGTTCGCTCTCGTGGTCGTCCTCAAACAGCACTAGGTTCTTCTGGTGTGCCAAGGCCAGCAAGGCCTGGCGGCGCTCAAGCGGCATGGTGACGCTGGTGGGGCATTGGTGGCTGGGCGTCACGTAAACGTAGTCGCACATGCCTAGCTTGCGCGATGGCACCAGGCCATGCTCGTCCACCGCCAAGGGCACCACCCGTTGACTGCGCAACTCAAAATTGTTGCGCGCATCGGGATAGCCCGGATCTTCCATGCCCACCACGGTATGGGGGCCGATCAGCACATGGGCCAACAAATGACAAGCCATCTGTGCCCCGGCTGTCACCAAAATTTGATCGCGTTGCGCCACGATGCCGCGCGCGGGCAACAGGCGGTGCTGGATCTGGCTCACCAATCCTTCGTGGTCGCGATCCACATGGTCTTGCGACCACTTGCGCACCGCAGGGGCCAGCAATGACTGTTGAGAGCAGGCGCGCCAGTCCGCCAGTGGCATTAGGCTCGCGTCAAACTGACCGTAGACAAAGGGGAAGGCAAAGTCCTGCCAATTGACGGGTTTGACAATGTTGCGTTGCTGGCTCACCGCGCTCTGCAAGCGCTCACTCCAGGCCAGCGCATTGCCCGCGGTGGCCGGCTGATCGCTGCGGTTGGCCTGACCCAACACGATGTCGGGGTTCACAAACAAACCACTGCGTTCACGGGCAACGAGAAAGCCTTTGTCCACCAACATTTGCAGCGCCAACGACACGGTGTTGCGCGACACCCCCAAGGCCTGGGCCAACGAGCGGCTGGGTGGGATGGCGGCGCCAGTGGGCACCAGTCCGTCAAGGATGCTGCGCACCATCATCTCTTTGATGCGGCCCTGCAGGGTCGCGCTGCTACCCTCGAAGCGGGGCAACAATTTGGCCCAGATATCGGTGATGGTGTGAGCGGGTCGCATGTCGGAATTTTTTTCTGGCACCAATTAAAGTTCATTATGGCTCTAACCCAGGTCCGGGGTCAGGCATAGCATCAGCGCCATCTTCCCCACTCAACCACCAGCACGGACCACGCGCATGACCACCGAATACCTCAAACGAGCCAACCCGCCCACCGAGACCATCGACACCGCCACCAGCGAGACCGTGCAACGCATGTTGGCCCAAATCAAGCGAGAAGGCCGCGAAGCGGTCGAGCGCTATGCCCGCGACCTGGACGG
>Ga0073899_10003952_pt1 | contig 13031 bp, 10 predicted proteins | sample KloWWTmetaKNB5Ph_FD_88975 | JGI IMG/M metagenome (GOLD analysis project Ga0073899, IMG submission 88975) | Active sludge microbial communities from Klosterneuburg, Austria, studying microevolution and ecology of nitrifiers - Klosterneuburg... | ecosystem: Engineered > WWTP > Aerobic digester >... | reverse complement strand
CGTGCTCGCGCCGATGGCCGGGATCACGAACACCGCGTTTCGTCGGCTGTGCCGCGAATACGGTGGCGGGCTCTATGTGAGCGAGATGATCACATCGCGCGCGCTCGTCGAACGCAACGAAACGACGATGCGCCTCATTCGGCACCACGAGAGCGAGACGACCAGGAGCATCCAGCTCTACGGTGTCGACCCGCAGACGGTCGCCGAGGCGGTTCGTGTCATTGTCGCCGAAGATCACGCCGATCACATTGATCTGAACTTTGGATGCCCCGTGCCAAAGGTCACCCGCAAGGGTGGCGGCGCGGCGCTGCCGTGGAAGACCGGGCTTTTTCGCGAGATCGTCGAGGGCGCGGTGCAGGCCGCCGGCGACCTGCCGCTGACCGTGAAGATGCGCAAGGGTATCGACAGCGACCACCTCACGTACCTCGAGGCGGGCCGCATCGCCGAGGGTGCGGGTGTTGCCGCGATGGCATTGCACGCGCGCACGGCCGCAGAGTTTTATTCGGGCCAGGCTGACTGGTCGGCAATCGCCAAGCTCAAAGAGACGATCACGAGCGTTCCTGTGCTCGGCAACGGCGACATCTGGTCAGCCGACGACGCGCTTCGCATGGTCGCCGAGACAGGCTGCGATGGTGTGGTTGTTGGTCGTGGATGCCTCGGCCGCCCCTGGCTCTTCGGCGATCTTGCCGCGGCCTTCCGTGACCCGAACGGCATGGTGGGCGAACGCGCCAAGGCGATGCCCGGGCTTGGCTCGGTCGCGACCGCGTTCCTGCGTCACGCCCAGCTCCTCGTCGAATTCTTTGAGGACGAGGGTCGCGGTTGCCGCGACGTCCGCAAGCACGTTGGTTGGTATTTCAAGGGATACCCGGTCGGCGGCGACACGCGTGCGGCGCTGGCAACGGCATCCAGTCTCGAAGAAATCGAAGAACTGCTCGGCACGCTCGACCACACCGCCCCCTACCCGGGCGAAGCGGCCGAGGGTCAGCGTGGTCGCGCGGGCCGCCCCAAGCGTCCGTCGCTGCCGCAGGGCTGGCTTGATTCGCGCGAGATGGGGCTCGAGGCCCGCGCCGAACTCACCGAGGGCGAAGCAGACACCAGTGGTGGCTAGCGCGGGCGGTCGCCCCGCCGGCTACGACGACGCAGACGCCGAGCGCTGGGTCACCGAGACGCACCGCTCCTCGCGCGACGATTTCGCCCGCGACCGCGCGCGCGTGCTGCACTCGGCTGGGCTTCGCCGGTTGGCTGCCAAGACGCAGGTGCTGAGCCCCGCCTCGCCTGCCGACTTCGCCCGCAACCGGCTGACCCACTCGCTCGAGGTTGCGCAGGTCGGGCGCGAGCTCGCGGCGCAGCTGCGCCTTTCGCCGGATGTCGTCGACACCGCGTGCCTCAACCATGACCTCGGGCATCCGCCCTTCGGACACAACGGCGAGCGCGCCCTGAACGCCTGGGCCGAAGACATCGGTGGCTTCGAGGGCAACGCCCAAACGCTTCGCATCGTCACGCGCCTCGAATCGAAGGTGTTCGCGGTCGACGGCTCAAGCGCTGGCCTGAACCTCACTAGGGCGAGCCTCGACGCGACCTGCAAGTACCCCTGGACCGTCGACGAACCCGTGGCAGACCCGGGCGGCCGCATGAAGTTTGGCGTGTATCCCGACGATGAGCCGGTCTTTGCGTGGATGCGCAACGACGCCCCGGCCCGCGTGCGCTGCATCGAAGCCGAGGTCATGGACCTCAGCGACGATATTGCCTATTCGGTACATGATTTTGAAGACGCGATTGTCAATGGATACCTCGACCCTGCCCGCCTCGCAGACCCCGCCGAGCGCGACGCGCTGGTCGATGGGATCCAGGCCTGGGTCGGTTATGACCTCGCGCGCGATGAGCTCGACGCCGCCCTTGCGCGGCTCACGGCGGTCCCCGAGTGGATTACCACGTTCGACGGATCGCGCGCATCGCTCGCGTCGCTGAAGAACCTCACCTCGGGGCTGATTGGTCGATTCGCGCGCGCGTCGACCTCGGCGACCGAAGCCGCCTACGATTCACCGGTGCTCACCCGCTATCGCGCGCACGTTGTCGTGCCGCGCGACGTCGAGTGCGAGATCGCGGTGCTCAAGGGCATCATCGGCGCGCACGTTGTGACGATCGCCGGGCGTGCGTCGTTCTATAAGGAACAGCGTCGCCTGCTCAAGCGCCTGGGCTCGGCCCTGCTGGCAGCAGGCCCAGGTGAGCTTGAGCGGCCATTCGCAGATGACTGGGCTGCGGCATCCACCGATGCTGCGCGAAAGCGGGTCGTTGTCGATCAGGTTGCGAGCCTCACCGACCAGTCGGCGCTCACGTGGCACGCGCGCCTCGTCGGCGAGATCGATGCAACGACCGTGGGGATCTGGGCCGGCCATGCGCGCGTGCCGATGACGCCGCCAGCCGGCGCGGCTCGGCCTGGCGTTGCACACCGCCCCACCCCGGCATCCGGCTCGTTAGGCTAGCGACCATGGCTGGGCGCATACGACAGGCGGATGTCGAAGAGGTCAAAGCGCGCACCAACATTGCCGACATTATCGGCGAACGGGTGGCGCTGAAATCGGCGGGTGTTGGCTCGTTGAAAGGGCTGTGCCCGTTTCATGACGAGCGGTCGCCGAGCTTCAACGTGCGCCCGCAGGCCGGTTTTTACCACTGTTTTGGTTGCGGCGAGTCGGGCGATGTCTATTCGTTCCTGCGCAACATAGATCACGTCACCTTCACCGAGGCGGTCGAGCGCCTGGCCGGTCGCATCGGCTTTTCGCTGCACTACGAAGACGGCGGGGCCGCCCCCGAAACGAACAGTCGGGCGCGCCTCTACAAGGCCAACGTCGCCGCGGCCGCGTTTTTCACCGCGCAACTGCGAATGCCCGACGCAGAGGCCGGGCGCAAGTTCTTGGGGGAGCGCGGTTTCGACGCCGCTGCCGCCGCCCATTTCGGTGTCGGGTTCGCGCCGAAGGGCTGGGATGGGATGCTCGGCGCACTGGTTGCCGAGGGCTTCACCCGCGAAGAGCTGAGCACCGCGGGCCTTGTCTCGACCGGCCAGCGCGGCGTCTACGACCGTTTTCGCGGCCGCCTCGTGTGGCCGATTCGCGACGTCACCGGCCAGGTCATCGGCTTTGGGGCGCGCCGTCTTTTCGACGACGACAAGGGGCCAAAGTACCTCAACACCCCCGAGACACCGATCTACCACAAGGCCCGCGTGCTCTACGGGCTTGATCTCGCGAAGCGCGATATCTCGCGCCAGCAGAAGGTCGTCATCGTCGAGGGCTACACCGACGTGATGGCCTGCCACCTCGCCGGCGTCACGACCGCCGTCGCCACGTGCGGCACCGCGTTCGGCAGCGACCACATCAGCGCGCTTCGCCGTGTGATGGGCGACGACACGGCTGCCGGCGAAGTGATCTTTACCTTCGATCCGGATGCCGCAGGCCAAAAGGCGGCGCTTCGCGCCTTCGCTGACGAAAAGCGCTTCGCCGCCCAGACGTACGTGGCCGTGCCACCGAGCGGGCTTGACCCGTGCGATCTCCGACTGCAGCGCGGCGACGGCGCCGTTCGCGCGCTCATGGACGCGAAGAGCCCGATGTTTGAGTTCGCCATCGACCAGGCGCTGCAGCGCTTCGATTTGTCGACGGTCGAGGGCCGCGCGGGCGCATTGACAGCGGCGGCGCCGATCGTGGCCGAGATTCGCGACCCCGCGATTCGCCCTGGCTACACGCGCGTGCTTGCGCGCAAGCTCGGCCTCGAGCTGAGCGAGGTGCGCGCAGCCGTCACGCAGGCGGCGCGGCGCGGCGCGGCGGCGGCAGGCGGTGCCGGGGGTGCTGGGAGTCAGGGCGCGAGCCCCCGCGGCAATGCGGGTGGCACCGCAGGTGGCGGCGGGGCCGGGGGCACCGGCAACGGTGTCGGCGGCGGCGCGCATGCTGCGGCATCCGCACCGCTTGCACCGGTCACGCTTGCGAGCCTGCCGCGCGACGGCGATACACGGCTCGAGCGCGAGGCGCTGATGGCCTACCTGCAGTTTGGCCACGCGATGGGCGAGGAGCTCTTGGCCCGGGTCATCGAGGTGCCGTTCCTCCACCCGGCGCTCGACGCGGTGCGCGCCGGCATCGCGCCGGCAACGGTGAACGCGGCACGGCACGGGTGGGCGGCGGCCGCAATCGACGGCGTGCGCGAGCCGTACCGGAGCCTTGCGGCCGAGCTGCTGACCGAGCCTTTTCCGGCGAGCGACGAGGCGAGGGCGGTCGCGTCTGCAATCTCGATCGCAACCCGCGTGCTTACCCGAGCGCTCGATCGCGAGAAGGCGGCCCTTCGCGGCACGTCGCAGCGGCTCCCAGAGGGCTCCGATCAGTGGCGCGAGGTGCAGTTGCGGCTTCGCGACATCGAGCTCGAGAGCCGGGCGCTGACCGCCGCTGACTAACCCCAGCTGGTGCTCCGGCACGCAGAGAGGCAGGATGACAGCATGGCGAGAGTTCGAGAAACCCACCTGGCGGTCCTCGCGCGCGATCTCAGTGTGGGCCACGCGGCCGGGCGCGGCACGGCCGACCGCGCGGTCGATGGGGTTTCGTTCGAGCTGCCGTTTGGGGCATCCCTCGCCATCATGGGTCCGACCGGCGCAGGCAAAACAACGCTCGCGGCTGCGCTGACGGGCGCCGAACCGATCGCGGCGGTGCTGGGCGGCGAAGCCCACGTCATCGACCTGCCGGTACGAACGCTCTCGCGTGCCCAGCGCCGAGCCCTGACCTTTCACGTCGGCTACCTTTCGCAGAGCGCGAGCGTCGAACTTTCGCCGACGCTCACCGTCGGCGACATCATCGCCGAGCCGCTGACGAGTCGCGATCGTCGTCTCAACCCGCGCGCGCTCGCGCTCCAAGTTGCGGGCTTGCTCGACGAGATGCAGTTGCCCCTCGGTGCAGCGGCAAGGTTTCCGTACGAACTCAGCGCGGGGATGCGCCAGCGCGTCGCCGTCGCGCGCGCTCTGGTGCTGCAGCCGAAGCTCTTTGTTGGTGACGAGCCACTCGCCGCCCTTGACGTTGAGGTGCGCGGCGCCGTGATCGCGGCCCTGCAGCGGCGCCGAGATGAGTACAACATGGCGAGCCTGGTGGTCACGAACGACGCCGAGCTTGTGCACGCGCTGGATGCCGCCGTGCTGGTGTTGCGGCACGGCTCGGTCGTGGCGCAGGGCCCGCGCGAGGCCGTCCGCTGGTCGGCATCTGTAGACATCGACCACTCGTTGCTGGCGATCTGACGCGGCCGCCCGCAATCTAACGCGGCCGCTCAATCGGGTGCGAGGTGCCAACTCGCGTGGAGGAACGAGAAAGGCCAGGGGTGGAAGCCCTGGCCTTAGTTGAGAGCCGCGCTAGATAACGCGGGTCTCTCGCTCCCCGGCTTGGACTCGAACCAAGAACCTATCGGTTAACAGCCGATTGCTCTGCCAATTGAGCTACCGAGGAATACTGCCGGGCCGGAACCTGGCAACTCAACGATGCTACCAAAGACGGGGGCAAGTTGCTAAATCGGCGGGGTCCCGCGTGTCTTGCGCACGAACCCATTCGCCGAATCAATGGCATGATGGATTCATCATGTTGATCAACGATGCGCAGCGCCCGCTGTACGAACTGAAAGCCAACCTCTTCAAGGGGCTGGCGCATCCATTTCGCATTCGGATTCTTGAACTGCTCTCTGCGGCAGACGAAGTCAGCGTCGCGCAGCTGCTCGACGACACCGGTTTAGAAGCATCGCACCTGTCGCAGCATCTCGCGGTGTTGCGCCGCCACCGCCTTGTCGGCTCTGAGCGGCGGGGGAGCCACGTCTATTACCGGCTCGCAAACCCAGCCACGGCCGAGATGCTCGCGGTTGCTCGTGTGCTCCTGCTTGACATGCTGCGCACCGAAAGCGCGCAGCTCGAAGAAACGCGGACACTTCCCACGCTCTCCGCACTCCCGGCAGGCGGATCGGGCACGCGTTGAGTACACGGCGAGGTGGCACGCGGGCGGGCGCATATCTGCGGAAGATCCTGCCCTCGGTACGCGACTACAAAGACGTACCGCGCACCTGGCGGGGCGACCTCGTTGCCGGTGTCACGGTTGGCATTGTCGCGCTCCCGCTGGCACTTGGCTTCGGGGTGAGTTCGGGGCTGAGCGCCGAAGCCGGCCTCATCACCGCGATTGTTGCGGGGCTCATTGCCGCGATCTTCGGCGGCTCAAATGTGCAGGTTTCGGGCCCCACCGGGGCCATGGTCGTTGTGCTCCTGCCGATCGTCGCGATGCACGGCGCCGGGGCAATCGCCGTTGTGAGCCTGATGGCCGGCGCGATCGTGCTGCTGGCCGGGCTCCTGCGGCTCGGTCGCGCGGTCAGTTTCATTCCATGGCCGGTCATCGAAGGCTTCACCCTCGGCATCGCGGTGATTATCTTCCTGCAGCAGGTGCCATCGCTCACCACGCCCGAGGCGCTTGATGCCACAACGACAAGCTCGAACGCTGTCGTTGCCGCCGTGCAGGCGGTCGCAGCCGCCGACTGGTCGTATCTGCCATGGGCGGCGGGCGCGGCGCTCATCGTGGTCGTCTGCATGCAGGTTTCACAGCGCATCCACCCCGCGATCCCGGGTTCGCTCGTCGGCATCGTGGTCGTCACGGTGCTGTGCCTGTTGCTCCCGAACCCGCTCGCCGTGATTGGAGCCCTCCCCAACTCGTTGCCGTTCCCGAGCATCCCCACCGTCGATTCCGCAGTCCTACCGAGTCTCGTGGGCCCGGCGCTCACCGTCGCGGCACTGGCCGCAATCGAGTCGCTCCTATCTGCCCGTGTGGCCGCGTCACTCGATGCGACGGGCCCGTACGACGCCGATCGTGAGCTGTTCGGTCAGGGTCTGGCATCCATTGGTTCAGGACTTTTTGGCGGGATGCCGGCAACGGGCGCGATCGCACGCACGGCCGTGAACGTACGATCGGGCGGACGCACCCGGCTCGCTTCGGTCTTGCACGCGGTCGTCTTGCTGCTTGTCGTGTTGGTGGTCTCGGGGCCCGTCGGCATGATCCCGCTCGCGGCGCTTGCGGGAGTGCTCATGCTGACCGCGTGGCGCATGGTGCACAGGGCAACCGTGCAATCGATTTTGCGTTCGACGCGGGCAGATGCCGCGGCCTTTGTGGTGACCGCCGTCGTGACGGTGTCGGTTGACCTCATCGTCGCGGTGTTGATCGGCATCGCGTTTGCGGGCGTGGTGGCGATCCGGCAGCTGTCGCGGCGCACCGGCGTGCAGTACGAGACGATCGAGCGTGATCCAGTGGCGGGCGATGAGCAGATTGCCATCGTGCGATTCGATGGCCCGCTGATTTTCGCGACGGCCGATCGCGTGTTCGAAGAGGTCACCAAAGCGCGGGGCGCGAAGGTCGTGATCTTGCGGATGTCGAAGCTTGAACACGTGGATGCCACTGGCGCACACATCCTCGCCGACATCGTGCTGGCGCTGGAACGACGTGGCGTTACCGTGCTCATCAAGGGCGTGCAGCCCGCGCATGAGGGGTTGTTCCGGACGATTGGCGTGCTCGCCTCGCTCCGTGACCAGCGGCACCTGTTCTCAGATATCGATGCCGCACTCGCTCACGCGCGCGACCACGTTCGCCGGCTGGCACCGAACTGACCCGCGGGGTGCATCGCCGTGCGTGCCTCGGGCGTACCCTGGGGCGCGCAAACGCCTAGTCTTCGAGGTGATCGACGCCCGGCATCCACTGGTTGCCCGGACGATTCCAGCCGCGCTTCTTGGCGATCTTCTGGGCCGTCTTCCAGTCGCCGTCGTCGAGGCGGTCGACATAGATGATGCCGTCGAGGTGATCGAACTCGTGCTGCATGATGCGCGCGCGCCAGCCGTCGACGTCGATCAGCACGGGGGTGCCTTCGAGGTCGATGCCTGTGACTCGCACGCGGTCGGAGCGGCGGAGCGGGAACCGCTCACCGGGGAACGAGAGGCACCCCTCAGACTCTTCGTCTTCATCGGGTGCGCCCGGAATGGGGGGCGTCATCCACAATTCGGGGTTGATAATCACGCCGCGCCACGGGGCATCTTCGTCGTCGACGTAGCTGTAGGTGTAGAGACGGAGCCCGACGCCCACCTGTGGGGCGGCCAAGCCAACCCCTGGTGCGGTGTCCATCGTCTCGAACATGTCGGCAACGAGCTGACGGATCTCGTCGGTAATAGTGTCGACGGCGTCGGCCGGTGCGTGAAGCACGGGGTCGCCCATGATGCGAATCGGAAGAACTGCCACGCCTTAACCCTAGCTGTGAGTGCCGCCGGGTAAAGTCAGAGGGTGATGTGGAGCCTTGCGATTACTGATGAAGTTGGCGACCAGCTGGTCGGCGCCTTCCAGAACCCGGGGCTCCTTCTCGGAATCCCGCTCGCCCTTGCCGGCGCCGTATTCATGTCGTTCGGTGCGCAGTATCAGCACCGCGGCGTTGAGAAGGTCGAACGGCTCAGTGGGCAAGACGGCGCGAAGGGCCTCACTGGCGCTCAGCTGGCGCGACTCTTTTCGCGGCCGTCATGGGTCGTCGGCACCATCATGCTCGGGTTGGCAATCGTGTGCCAGCTTGGCGCGCTCTCCGTCGCGCCCCTGATCGTGGTGCAGCCGCTCGGCGCGATTTCGCTGGTCATCACGACCCTGCTCAATGCGCGCATCAGCGGACATTCACCCACCCGCAAGTCGGTGACCGCGATCGTGGCGTGTGTGGGTGGCATTTTCATCTTTGTGCTGATTGCGGCCATATTTGCGAGCGAGCGGGATGTCACTGAGCGCGACTTGCTCGTGATCCTGGCGCTCCTCGGCTTCGTGATCGTTGTGTTCACTGCGTTGTGGTTGTGGTTGCGTCGCAAGATCGGCGCGCTGTTCTACATCATGGCGGCGGGCGTCGTCTACGGTTTCGTCGCCACGCTCGCGAAGGTCGTCATCAAGCGCCTGCAAGCGGGGGAGTTCGAGTGGCTCACGCTGGTGTGCCTGGTCGCTCTTATCGCCGCGACCGCAGTCGGGGCCTACTTCGTGCAGACCGCGTACGCGTCTGGTCCGCCAGACCTCGTGATCGCCGGGTTGACCGTTGTCGACCCGATCGTCGCCGTGCTGATCGGCCTGCTCGTGCTCGGCGAAGCATCGCACGCGCCGCTCTGGGCGTTCATCGGTTTCGGCATCGCCGGTGCCATTGCGATCTGGGGTGTCGTGCAACTTGCCCGCTATCACCCGCAGGTCGTGCACGACAGTCGTGAGCTTCCGATCGAGCGCGGGGGCGGCTCCAACTCCTAGCGCGGCCCGCCTGATGGTGTGCAATTGGTGCGCGCGCTGGGCGAATAGAATCAAGAGCGCGGGGCGTTAGCTCAGCTGGTCAGAGCAGCGGACTCATAATCCGTCGGTCATGGGTTCAAGCCCCATACGCCCCACCGCGACACGAGACGATCAATCTCGGATGACTGTCGGTCCGCTGTAGCCCTGTATTTCGTCGCATGCGGTCATTACCATGAGCGCATGCGACGACTCTTTGTGCTCGCAGCCGCAGCCGTAGCCGTGTCCGTTCTCCTGCTCGCCGGGTGCAGCTCATCGACGCCTGCTCCGCCCACGCCGTCCACCAGCGCTTCTGGCGGCAGCGCCGCGTCCGCTCTGTCTTCCACCTCGCCGTCCGCATCGCCTACGCCGAGCGCGACGAACAGCGAATTCGGTGCCTTCGGAAGTCGCGACGCGCTGATCTCGACGTGCATCACCCTCGACAAAGAGAAAGTGGGCTCCGAGTACCTCACGATTCAGACCGAGCAAGCCCGGGTTGAACGGCGTGTGGTTGCTCCTGAGTGGCTCGTCTATATTCCGGCGACGAACGAAAATGGTGACGTTGCCATCCACTGCATCTTCGGCGGAAGCCCTGACGACATTGAGTTCATGACGGTTGGTGGGGTGTTGCCGTTCTCGGAGGACGAGATTCAACGAGACATCGCATCGAACGACAACTACACGTATTGAATCGCGGCCCGCGCTGCGGTGCGCAACGACCTGAATCGACACATCGGCGCAAGAATCGGCCAGAGGCCCGCGTGTTCAATATGATGTCGGGATGTCCCAGTCATCACGCACACCTCCGGTCCTCATCGTCGTGGGCACGCGCCCTGAGGCGATCAAGATGGTGCCGGTCATCCGTGCCTTTCAGGAGAGCAAGCGCGCCCACCCGATCGTCATTTCCACGGGACAACACGCGCAGCTTGTCGCCGAGGTGTTGGCGTTCGCAGGCATCGAGCCCGATGCGACACTGACGATTCGTGATGAGGAGCGCACCCTCAATGGGCTCTTCGCCGCTGTGCTTCGTGGGTTTCAGGAGTACGTGGCCGAATCGTTCGGCGAGCACCCGGGCATCGGAGTCGGTCCCGCCTTCGACGGCTTTCCCGTTGCGACGCTGGTGCATGGCGACACTTCAAGCGCGGCGGCCGCGGCACTGGCGTCATTTCACCTTCGTATCCCGGTTGCGCATGTCGAGGCAGGGTTGCGTACTTCTGACACGCTCTCCCCATTTCCAGAAGAACTGAACCGCCAGCTCATCTCGCGCATCGCTGCCGCACACTTCGCGCCGACGCCGCGCAACGCGGCGAATCTGATGCAGGAGGGCATTGCGCTTGGCAAGATTCTGGTGACTGGCAACACGGCGATCGACGCGCTGGCGTTCGCGGCCGAGCACAGCACCACTTACGGCGCGCCTGAACTCGAAGATCTTGAGGACGATGAAGACACGCGTGTCATCGTGGTCACGGCGCACAGACGCGAAAACTGGGGTCGCGGCATCCGTCGAATTGGGGATGCCGTCGCCGAACTCGCCGACCTCTACCCGCACGATCGTTTCGTGGTTTCGCTCCACCCGAACCCGGCGGTCGCAGACGTGCTCCGTGAGCGACTTGACCACTTTGACAACGTTTCGCTTGTGCAGCCCCTCAAGTACGCAGCATTCGCACGTCTGCTGGGCCGGGCCTACATTGCGATGACAGATTCTGGCGGCATCCAAGAAGAGGCACCGACGCTCGGCACACCAGTCATCGTGTTGCGTGACACCACTGAGCGGCAAGAGGGCGTCGAGGCCGGCACGGTCGAGCTGGTGGGGACCGAGACCGAAGCGGTCGTGGCGGCGGTGCGGGCCCTGCTCGATGACGATGACGTCTACGCGCGCCGAAGCTCGCGCGCGAATCCCTACGGTGACGGGAACGCGGCGTCACGCATCGTGCAAGCAAGCGAGCACATCGCATTCGGCACCCCCGCACCGATGCCGTACGCCAGCGGGCTCGACCGGGCCACGGTGCTGCGGGCCGCTGGGTATTTGGAAGATCCCGTCGATGTGCGGCGTGAATTGTCGGCACGGCGTTCCGAAGCGCTGAGGGGAGACCTCAGCGATGAACTCTGACGGTCTCGACGTCGACGTAGAGCTCTTCGCCGGCACGCCGCTTGAGCTGCAGATCCTGTTCTACGTGGTGTTGGCGATCACCCTCTCGTCGTTGCTTTCGCTCACAGTCTTGGTCGTGGCATCCTCTCGGTATCGGCGCCGGCGCAAGCGCCCGCATCCGAGCGGAGACGTTGGGGAGAGCGATTTCCTGTGGGTCTTCATGGTCCCGGCACTGAACGAAGAGGTCACGATCGCCGACAGCGTTTCGCGGCTGCTGCAAACCCAGTGCACCAACAAGATCATTCTTGCGATCAATGACGGGTCTGAGGATGCCACGGCCTCAGTTCTCGCTGGTATCGAGTCCGACAACCTGCACGTGCTCACCCGCGTACCCCCGCGCGCACGCGTGGGGAAGGCAGCGGCCCTCAACGAGGCGTTCGAGCATGTCCGGACCAATCTCTTGAGGCAGGACCGGTACGCGCGCTTCAGCCCCGATCAGGTGATCCTCGGCATTATTGACGCCGACGGTCGGCTCGACATCGACGCGCCCGAAAAGGTCGCATGGCACTTCGCCGACGAGCAGCTGGGTGGCGTGCAATTGCGCGTGCGCATCTACAACCGTCGCGGCTTTCTCACCTGGGCGCAGGACGTCGAGTTCAGCGCGTTCGCCTACGTGTTCCAATCCGGTCGCGCTACCTGGGGTACGGCGAATATGGGTGGCAACGGACAGTTCAACCGCCTCAGCGCTCTGGCCGAGGTCGCCGAAGACGAGGGGCCTTGGCGCGATCGCCTGACCGAGGATCAGGATCTTGGCGTTCGGCTCGTGCAAGCGGGCTGGCGGGGATCGCAGGAGAACCTGGCGGTCATCAACCAGCAGGGCTTGAACAACCTCCGCCGTCTGCTGCGACAGCGCACACGCTGGGCGCAGGGAGCATGGCAGGCGCTTGACCTGCTACCCGCGAGCGCTCGGATCAATGCCGCGTTCGTGGCGCGCGTCGACGCCGTCTTCTATCTGCTGACTCCGGTGTTGCAGCTGATCACCGGGGTCGCGCTCGTCGCAACGCTGATTCTGGCGGGCGTGCACGGCATCTCACTGATACCGAGCACGCCCGTCTTCATGGTGTTGTTCCTTTGCCTTGGCTTCGGGCCAGGGCTCGTCACGTTGCTCCTGCGGGGCAATGGGTGGCGCCAGTTCGGCTACGCGTTGCTCGTTGTCATTCCCTACACGGCATATTCGTGGCTCGTCTTTCCCGCGCTCGTGCGCGGACTTGGCCGGCACCTTGTGGGTCGCCGGACCTGGGCGAAGACCGCGCGCGAACCACTGCAACTCGAGAGCGACCCAGACCCATCGGCATCCGATGCTCGCGTGGGGTGAGCGCCTGCGAATCACAGTGTTGTGATTCTCAGCGCGCATGGGGCATAATGGTCGCGATTGCACAATTGAACACGCACGTTGCCTGTCCCATCAGGGGTGTCAGCTTCGAAGCACAGATCGTAGGGGAAGACGTATCTGCGCACGAGACACCAACGATCGGAGACACCATGGCGACACCACAGGCGCGCGGAGTGATTTGTGTGCACTCAGCGCCACGTGCGTTGTGCCCCCACCTTGAGTGGGCGGCCGGTCGCGCGCT
>Ga0073899_10003950_pt1 | contig 13036 bp, 11 predicted proteins | sample KloWWTmetaKNB5Ph_FD_88975 | JGI IMG/M metagenome (GOLD analysis project Ga0073899, IMG submission 88975) | Active sludge microbial communities from Klosterneuburg, Austria, studying microevolution and ecology of nitrifiers - Klosterneuburg... | ecosystem: Engineered > WWTP > Aerobic digester >... | reverse complement strand
TCTGAAGAGATGCGCATCGCGTATCCGCTGGACCTGTTCGACCGCAACATCACCGACGGCCGGATGATGATCGTCAGCTTCCTGACACTGGTGATCGGCAACAACCAGGGCATGGGCGACATCCAGCACGCCAAGATCTACGACTTCTTCATGCCGCCGCGCGCCATTCAATTGTTCGACGGCCCGAGCAAGGACATCAGCGACATGTGGCGCGTGCTCGGCCGCCCGGTCAAGGACGGTGGCTACATCGCCGGCACCATCATCAAGCCCAAGCTCGGCCTGCGTCCCGAGCCCTTTGCCGCGGCGGCCTACCAGTTCTGGCTGGGTGGCGACTTCATCAAGAACGACGAGCCGCAGGGCAACCAGACATTTGCGCCGATGAAGAAGACCATTCCCCTGGTCTACGACGCCATGAAGCGCGCCATGGACGAAACCGGCGAAGCCAAGCTCTTCTCGGCCAACATCACCGCCGACGACCACTACGAGATGCTGGCGCGTGGTGAGTTCATCCTCAGCGCCTTCGGCCCGGACGCCGACAAGGTGGCCTTCCTGGTGGACGGTTTCGTGGGCGGCCCGGGCATGATCACCACCGCCCGCCGCTGCTTCCCCAACCAGTACCTGCACTACCACCGCGCCGGCCACGGCATGGTGACGAGCCCCAGCGCCAAGCGCGGCTACACGGCCTATGTGCTGGCCAAGATGAGCCGCCTGCAGGGCGCCAGCGGCATCCACGTGGGCACCATGGGCTACGGCAAGATGGAAGGCGAGAAGGACGACCGCGCCATCGCCTACATCATCGAGCGCGACAGCTACACCGGCCCGGTCTACCACCAGGAGTGGTACGGCATGAAGCCGACCACGCCGATCATCTCGGGCGGCATGAACGCGCTGCGCCTGCCCGGCTTCTTCGAGAACCTGGGCCACGGCAACGTCATCAACACCGCGGGTGGCGGCAGCTACGGCCACATCGACAGCCCGGCTGCCGGTGCGAAGAGCCTGCGCCAGGCCTACGAGTGCTGGAAAGCCAAGGCCGACCCGATCGAGTGGGCCCGCGAGCACCGCGAGTTCGCCCGCGCCTTCGACAGCTTCCCGAAGGACGCGGACGCGATCTTTCCCGGCTGGCGCGACAAGCTGTCAGGCATCCACCGCTGAACGGAGACCGGCCATGACGGACCCGCTGCACGACTGGCGCGTTGCCGCCGAGCCCCACTACCGGCCGCAGGGCAACGAGGTGGCGCTGTACGAGGCGGCCTATGCGGCGCGGCTCCCGGTGATGCTAAAGGGGCCGACGGGCTGCGGCAAGTCGCGCTTCGTTGAATACATGGCCTGGCGGCTCGGCCGGCCGCTGGTGACGGTGGCCTGCAACGAGGACATGACCGCCGCCGATCTGGTGGGCCGCTTCCTGCTGGAGCCCACCGGCACCCGCTGGCAGGACGGCCCGCTGACGCTGGCCGCCCGCTTTGGTGCCATCTGCTACCTCGACGAGGTGGTCGAGGCGCGCCAGGACACCACCGTGGTGATCCATGCGCTGACCGACCACCGCCGCTGCCTGCCGCTGGACAAGAAGGGCGAGCTGGTGCGCGCGCACCCGGACTTCCAGCTCGTCATCTCCTACAACCCCGGCTACCAGAGCCTGATGAAGGACCTGAAGCCCAGCACCCGCCAGCGCTTCACCGCCTTCGACTTCGACTACCCCGCTCCGGCGCTGGAGGCGCAGGTGCTGGTCAGCGAGTCCGGCATAGATGCGGCGCTGGCCGCCCGGCTGGTCGAGGTGGCGCAGGCCGCCCGCCGGCTCAAGGGCCATGGGCTGGCCGAGGGCATCTCCACCCGGCTGCTGGTCAACGCCGGCCAGCTGATCCGCCACGGGATCGCGCCGCGCGACGCGGCCCGCATGGCGATGGTGCGCCCGATTACCGACGACGCCGACATCCGCGAATCGCTGGACCATGCGATCGATGCGGTGCTGGGCTGACGTCTTCCTACGGTGCCGACCATGCTCGCGCCGCAGCGCCCCGGCCCGCGCTTCGTGGAGATCGACGCGATCTTCGACGCCTGCGTCGCCCAGGCGCACGAGCGCCTCGATGCGGCGACGGTCGACGCCTGGCTGGACCTGGCCTTCTGGCTCGGCCGGCTGGGCCGCGGCGCCGAGCCGCAGCGGCAGTGGCTGCTGCGGGGCGCCGATCTGCTGGAGCGGCTCGGCCCGGGGCTGCTGGCTCCACTGTGCGAGGCGCTGGCGGCGCTGCAGAAGACGCCGGACGGCCGCGCCATCGGCGACTTGCTGACGGTGCTGCCGGCGCTGCGGCTGCCCACCGTCGCCGACGCGGCCGGCTGGCTGGCCCAGGTGCTGGAGTTGCAGCGGCGCAGCAGTGTGGCCATCCACCACCGCGCCATCGACCCGAGCGCGGCGCTGCCGGTGTTCCTGGCCGAATCGCCCGCCCTGCTGGCCCGTGTGCCGGTGGAGGGGTTGGGCCGCTGGCTGGACGCGGGCCTGCGCCTGCACGGCCACCACCCGGACCGCCTGGCGGATTTCCTGCGCCGGCAGTCGCCGGACAGCCGGGCGCTGTTCAGCCGCGATCGCCCCGGCTTGGCGTTGGCCGACGCCGAGCGTCGGCTGGCGCTGACGCTGCGTGCGCTCTGGGCGCTCGACGAGCCGATCCTGCCGCTGCCCGAGCCGGCGGAGGGTGAGGCGGTCGGCGCGCTGCCGTACCTGGAGGCCGACGGCCTGCGCCTGCCCGGGCGGCTGGAGGACTACGCTGGCGTGAGCCCGCTGCAGCGCTACCGCCTGATCGCCGCGCACCTGGCCGGTCACCGCCGTTGGAGCCAACCGCTGGTGGGCGACAACTGGAGCCCGATGCAGCGCCTGGCGGTGGAGACCGTCGAAGACGCCCGCATCGACGCGCTGCTGCTGCGGCGCTTCCCCGGCCTGCGCGCAGCGATGCGCGCGCTGCACCCGCTGCCGCCGGCCGATCCGTCCGAATCTGCCGACTCCTCGCGCCGCGTCAGCACGCTGCGGCTGCGGCTGGCCCGCCTGTCCTGCGCGCTGCTCACCGGCGAGCCGGGCGACGACGCAGAGAGGGAGGTACTGGCGCGTTTCACCGCGGCGCTGTCGATGGGCGACTCCAGCACCCGCGACATGGCCACGCTGGCGCTGGCCTGGGTGGCAGGCAGCCGACGTCAAAGCGACCAGTTTGCCGAGGTGATCTTCGAGGGCACCCAGGTCGACTGGCGCGACGACAACCGCCACCTCTGGCGCTTCATCGAGGCTGGCGACGAGGAGGACACGCTGGGTGACCCGCCGCCGCGCCCCGCCGAGGCTGAGCCGGAGGAGCTGCCGCCGCGCCTCTACCCGGAGTGGGACGCCGCGGCGCTGGCCTACCGGCCCGATTGGGTGAAGGTCTACGACCGCCTGCAGCCGGCCGGCCGCGCATCGGACATCGACGCGCTGCTGGCGCGCCACCACGACACTGAGCGTGACCTGAAGCGCCTGCTCGACGCCCTCAAGCCGCAGGACCGCGTGCGCCTGCGCCACCAGGAGGAGGGCAGCGAGCTGGACCTGGACCGAGCGATCGCCGCGCTGGGCGACCTGCGCGCCGGCATCCTGCCCGACACCCGGGTGCAGATGAGCCACCGCACTGATGGTCGCGACATCGCGGTGCTGCTGCTGATGGACCTGTCGGCGTCGGTCAATGACCCCGTGAACGATCCCGTGCCGGCCGGGGAGGGCGCTGCCGAGCCCGGCGAGACCGTGCTCAGCCTGAGCCGCGCCGCGGTGGCGCTGCTGGCCGGGGCGATCGCCACGCTGGGCGACCGGCTGGCCATCGTCGGCTTCCATTCCGACACCCGCCAGCGCGTCGACCTGCTGCACGTCAAGGGCTTCGGCGAGGCCTGGGACGACGCGCCCAAGGCGCGCCTGGCCGGCGTGCAGGGGGCGTTCTCCACCCGCATGGGCGCGGCGCTGCGCCACGCCGGCGAGCTGCTCAGCGGCCGACGGGCCGACCGCCGCCTGCTGCTGGTGCTCACCGACGGCCGCCCCAGCGACGTGGACGTGGCCGACCCGGAGCACCTCGTCGCCGACGCCGCCCAGGCGGTGCATGAGCTGGACGCGCTGGGCCTGTACACCCACTGCATCAGCCTGGACGCCCAGGCCGACGCCTACGTCGGCCGCGTCTTCGGTGCGCGCTGCAGCGTCATCGACCGGGTCGCCCAGCTGCCGCGCCGGTTGCCGGAGATCTTCCTGGGGCTGACGCGCTGAAGGGTGCCGGCGCGGCGCCGCCGACCCAAGAGCGGTGGGAGGATGCACAGACAATGGCCATTTAAATTGTGCGCAATTTAATTGTTGGCAATAATACGGCCATGAATTCGACCCCGACCCCTCCCAGCGTTGGCGATGCGACCCCGGCCTCCGCCGCGGCCGACGCCGGCTGGCTGGCGCTGGACCGGCAGCTCTGCTTCGCGCTGTATTCGGCCTCGCTGTCGATGACCAAGCTCTACAAGCCGCTGCTCGATCCGCTGGGCCTGACCTACCCGCAGTACCTGGTGATGCTGGCGCTGTGGGAGCGCGACGGCGAGACCGTCGGCCAGCTCGGCGCACGGCTGTTTCTCGACAGCGGCACGCTGACCCCGCTGCTCAAGCGGCTGGAGGCGCAGGGTCTGCTGCAGCGCCAGCGCGACGCCGCCGACGAGCGGCGCGTGCTGCTGAGCCTCACTCCGGCCGGTCGCGCGCTGCGCGAGCGGGCGGAAGCGGTGCCGCGCTCGGTGGCCTGCGCCACGGCCTGCGAGCTCGACGAAATTGCCCGGCTGACGCGCCAACTGCAGGACCTGCGGCGCCGCCTGCAGGGTGCGCAGGGCGGCGCCGCCCCCAGCGAGTGATCCCCCGACGACCGGCGGTGCGCCGCCGGTCGATGTTCCTCAACCCCCGCCCTTCACCCGCAACCCTCCGGAGATTTCCATGGCCATCGACCAAGCCCTCTACACCGCCCACGCCACCGCCACCGGAGGCCGCGCCGGCACTGCCAAGACCGACGACGGCGCACTCGACGTCGCCCTGTCCACCCCTCGCCAGCTCGGCGGCGCGGGCGGCGCCGGCACCAACCCGGAGCAGCTCTTTGCCGCCGGCTACGCGGCCTGCTTCATCGGCGCGATGAAGGCCGTGGCCGCGCGCCAGAAGCTGGCCCTGCCGGGCGAGGTGAGCATCGCCTCGTCGGTGGGCATCGGCGCGATGACCGGCAAGCCGGGCGCCTTCGGCATCGAGGTGGCGATGCAGATCAGCGTGCCGGGCATGGAGCGCGCCGCGTTGGAGGCCTTGGTGGCCACCGCCCACGAGGTCTGCCCGTACTCCAACGCCACCCGCGGCAACATCGACGTGACGCTGACGGTGGCCTGATCGCTCAGGCCGGCACGCGTTCGTCCGCCAGCCGGAACACGCCCACCGCTTCGCGCAGCTCATGCGCCTGGCGGCGCATGTGGCCGATGGCGGCGGCGCTCTGCTCGACCATCGCCGCGTTCTGCTGGGTCAACTGGTCCATGCCGGTGACCGCCTCGGCCACCTGGGCCACCTGGGCCTGCTGCTCGGCGGTGGCGCGGCTGATGCCGTCCACCGAGTGGCGCAGCTGCTCGATGTCCGTCACCACCTCGGTCATCACCGCCCGGGCCTGACCCACCTGGCGGGTGCCTTCCTCCACCCGCTCGACGCTGGTGGTGATGAGCGACTTGATCTCTCGCGCTGCTTCGGCGGAGCGGCTGGCGAGGCTGCGCACCTCGCCGGCCACCACGCTGAAGCCGCGGCCCTGCTCGCCCGCACGTGCCGCCTCGACCGCCGCGTTGAGCGCCAGGATGTTGGTCTGGAAGGCGATGCCGTCGATCACGCCGATGATCTCCGCGATGCGCCGCGACGACTGCTGGATGCCATCCATCGTGCCGACGAAGTGCTCCACCAGCTCGCCGCCGCGCAGCGCGGCCTGGCGGGCTGCCTCGGCCTTGCCGTTGGCCTGGTGGGCGCCAGCCACGTTGGACTGGATGCCCTGGTGCACGGCGTGCATCGACGAGGCCGCCACCGCCAGCACCCCGGCATGGTGGGCGGTGCGTTCGGCGAGGTCGGCGCTGCCCTTCTCCAGCTCGATGCTGGCCGTCTCCACGTGCGTGGCGCGGTCGCGCACGGTGAGCACCACGCCGGCCAGGCGCTGCTGCATGTCGCTGAGGTGGGCCAAAAGGCTGTCGGCATCCCCGGCGCCCGTCGGCACCGGTGTGGCCAGGTCACCCTGGCCGACCTGTTCCACCGCACCGACGGCCAGCTGCGGCTCACCGCCCAGCTGGCGCAGCACGCGGCGGATGATCCAGGCTGCCGCCAGCGTCGCGACGCCGGTGGCCAGCAGCGCGCCGATGAGCATCGACCAGCGCATGCGCCGGGCGATGACCAGGTCCGACTGCGCCTCGGCCAGCGCGCCGGCCTGCACGCCCTCGCGCAGCCGCGTGAGGCGCTCGCCGAGTTGCGCGCTCAGTGCGTCGAAGCCGGGCCGGCCTTCCTGGCCCTTCATCAGCTGGTTGCCGGCCTCGATGCCGTCGCGCACGTAGACCTCGGCCATCTGGCGGCCGCTGCGGTTCAGGCGGTCGAAGTCCTGGCGGATCTCGTCGAGCTCGCGGCGCAGTGCGCTGTCGGCGTCGGCGACCAGGCGGCCCGCCGCCTCATCGGCGGCGGCGTTGAAGCGCTTCACCGTGGCGTCGGCCTCCTGGTAGGCGCCCGGGTCGTGGGTGGCGGCCACGTCGGTGAGGAACTGCTGCACCTCGGAACGGCTCAGGTCCATGCGGTCCACCGCGGTCACCAGCGGCAGGCTGCGCTGGTTGATGCGGAGCACGCCGGCCTCCAGCGCCATCAGCTGGCTGCCCAGCACGAGCAGTGCGACCAGGAAGGTGGTGACGACGGCGGCAAATCCCAGGCCGAGCTGGGCCTTCAGGCTGTGGTGGAACATGGTGGGCGGTTGTCGGTTCTTGGACGCAGGGTCAACCCTGGGAATTTCGGCAGCCCGCCGCCGCGATTGAGGCCGACCTGAGCGGAAGCTGAAGACGCTCTGGCCGGCTGGCCCGCCAGTCGGCGCTAGAAATCCACCCGCAGCCCTGCCGTGGGCAGCAGCCCGAGCTGCTCCACCGGCGTGCGGCTCTGGTAGTCCGCCGAGTAGGACCAGCCGGAAACGTTGCGGCGGTTGTAGGCGTTGATCAGCTCGACGTAGAAGTGGAAGTCGCGGCTGACCTGCTTCTCCACCCGCAGGTCCAACCGGTGGTAGGGCGGCAGGCGTTCGCCGTTCAGGGGACCGTAGAGCGGGCGCAGCCGCCCGCTGGTGTCGGTGTACGTGCCGACCACGGCCGTGTCCGGCGTGCCGGTGTGATAGGTCCACTTGGCGCTGGTCTGCCAGCCGTGGCCGAACGGGTAGACGCCCACCGCGTTGACGATCAGCGGCTGGTCGTAGGCGAAGCGGAAGGCTTCGCCGGTGAGGTCGTTGTGGCGCTGCGAGCGCGCCCAGCTCACTGCCAGCCAGCCCGACAGCGCCGTGTGGGTGGCGTGCAGCTCGCCGCCGAGCGTCAGCGTGTGCGCGCCCATCGGCGCCAGGCGCAGCTCATGCGTCTCGCTCAGGCGCCAGAAGTACTTGCCGAGGTAGTCGTGGTCCTTGGGCATCTGGACGATGGTGCCGTCACCCCCTTCGTCGTTGCCGTCCGAGGCCTGCTTCACGAACAGGTCGATCCAGCTGCGTTTGCCGGCGAAGTAGAACGACTGGCCTGGCGCCACCGGTCCTTCGAGGAGCAGGTCGGCGCTCAGGGCACCCAGGTCCAGTGTGCCGCCCAGGCGGTCGCTGCGCGGGCGGCGCAGTTCACGTCGATGATGCCGCCGGTGGCATTGGCGAACTCGGGCCCGAAGGCTGCGGCGTACAGGTCGAACCGGCTCACCAGGTCCGGGTGCAGCACGCTGGTCAGCCCGCCGACGTGGAACACCCGTCCGGCCGGCAGCCCGTCGATCAGGAAGCGGTTGTCCTCCGGCCGTGAGCCGCGGATCGCCGGGTCGCTGGACGCGTCGCTGACCGAGGCGACGCCGGGCAGGCTCTGCAGCGACTTGAGCGGGTCACCCAGGCTGCCGGGCACCGAGCGCAGCTCCTGCGCCGGGATGCTGCGCTGGCCGGCCACTTCGGTCAGGCGGCTGCCGCGGATGGTGACGGGTTCGAGGGGACTGGGCGCCTCGGCGGGGGGCGCATCGGCGGCGCATGCCATCGGGGCGGCGGAGGTGATGCTCAGTCCGCACAGGGCCGAGCGAAGGCAGGCGTTGAAGTTCAAGAGCGCTCCCTGGGGTGAATCACGCGAGCATCGTAGGACCTGGGCGTGACGCGGCGATGCCATGCGGTGCGGGAGCGGCCAGCGTTACCCGGCGTGCCAAACTGCACGCCAGACGACTCGTCCGCACCATGAACACCACCGAAGTCTTCCTGATCGCGATGCTGATCATCTTCAGCCTGCCCTACCTCGTGTGGCGGCTGGGGCGCACCGAGTACTACGCGCCGCTGGTGGTGGTGCAGATCGTCGGCGGCATCCTGCTCGGGCCGGGCGTGCTGGGCGCGACGTTTCCGGACTACTACCGCTTCGTCTTCAACCCGCAGGTCATCACCGCGCTCAACGGCGTGGCCTGGTGGGCGGTGATGCTGTTCGTCTGGATCGCCGGCATCGAGCTGGACCTTCGCCAGGCCTGGGCGCACCGGCGCGAGAGCAGCATCACCGCCGGGCTGGCGCTGGGCACGCCCCTGCTGCTGGGCTGTGTGGCCGCCCTTGCGATGCTGGCGGTGCCGGGCTGGATCGGATCCCAGGCCGAGCGCTGGCAGTTCGTGCTCGGCGTGGGCATGTCCTGCGCGGTGACGGCGCTGCCGATCCTGATCCTGTTCACGGAGAAGCTGGAGATCCTGCGCCGCCCCATCGGCCAGCGCATCCTGCGCTACGCCAGCCTGGACGACATCGCCATCTGGGGCGTGCTGGCGCTGATCCTGCTGGACTGGACGCGCGTGGGCAAGCAGGCTGCCTTCCTGGTGCTGTTCGCGCTGGCCAGCCTGGCGCTGCGCCGGCTGATGCTGAGGATTCCCGAGCGTGACCGCTGGTTCGTCGGCTTGATCTGGCTGGCCGCCTGCGCCTTCGGCGCGGACTGGTCGGGGCTGCACTTCATGGTCGGCGCCTTCCTGGCCGGTGCGGTGATGGATTCGCACTGGTTCGACCAGGCGCAGATGGACCTGCTGCGCCACCACGTGCTGCTGGTGATGATGCCGGTGTTCTTCCTCAGCACGGGCCTGCGCACCAACTGGGACATCGGCGCCGGCGGCGGCGGGGGCAGCGGTTTTGCGGCTGTGTTCATCGCAGCGGCCTGGCTGCTGGGGGCGTCGGTGGTGGGCAAGCTGGCCGGCATCCACGCCGCCGGCCGGATCCTGGGCTGGCAGCGCGGCGAGGCCTCGCTGATCGGCTGGCTGCTGCAGACCAAGGCGCTGATCATGATCATCTTCGCCAACATCCTGCTGGACAAGCAGGTGATCACCAACGCCACCTTCACCGCGCTGCTGCTGATGGCAGTGGCCAGCACCATGCTGACGGTGCCGGTGGTCACGCCGATGCTGCGGCGGCTGGAGGCGGTGCTGGGGCGCGCTGGCTGAGCGGCTAACGCAGCCGCTTGAGCTGCTGGGCGTGGCGCCAGCCGAGCAGCGCCTCGACCGCGCCGTAGGCGGCGAGCAGGCCCAGCAGCGGCAGGCGCAGCTGGGCCGCCTCCGCCTCGGGGGCCAGCACCTTGGCGCCCAGCCACACCAGCACGATGCTGGCGGGCAGCGCGAGCGCCACGCGCAGGCCCAGCTGGCCCCAGCGGTAGGGGCGCCCCAGCGTCGTCACCAGGCGCTCGACGTCGCTGGGCCAGGTCTCGTCGCGCATGGTGAAGGCGTGGCAGCGTGTCAGCGGGCGCAAGTCCGGCGGCAGCGTGTCGGTGGCGGGCAGGGCCGCGCCGTTGAGCAGCAGCGGGATCACGCGCTTGCCCTGCTCCAGCGCCTGGGCGATTTCCAGCCGGTGGTAGTCCACCTCGGGCCGCGCGAGCCGGCGGTTCAGCTCCGCCAGCCACTCTGCGCCGATCAGCACGACCACCACCTGGGCGGCGGCGAGCTGGGCGTCGATCGCCCCGTCGAAGTGCTCGCCCGGCGTGATGTGGGTGACATCGCGGAAGGCGAAGTCGTCGCCGAGCGCCTGCTGCAACGCATCCCCGAGCCGTCCGGCCTCACCGGCCGAGTCGCTGCGACGGTAGCTCAGGAACACGGTGGGCATGGCCATCTCCCTCCTGCGTCGGTCAGCGCGTCAGCGCCTCGGCGATGCCGGCCTTGTCCAGGTGGCGCCGGGCGGGAGTCGGGCTGGTGTCCACCAGCACCGCGGCCTTGCCGGCGGCGGCCTTCCTGAACTCGTAGATCAGCGTGGTGGTCCGGTGCGCATCGCCATAGGGCTGTTGGCCCAGGGCCGGGGGCAGGGCGGAGACGCCCGCGGCCAGCCACTGCTCGGCCTGCTTGCCGGTGGGGCTGGCGGTGCCGCTGCGCTTCCAGGGCTGGTCGGTGGCCACGAACACGATCACCCGGTAGAAGCCGGGCTGCGCGTTGGCCAGGGCCTTGATGAACTCCCCCACGTTCATGCTGGAGGCCGGCGGCATCTGCGTGCTCCAGCGCGCCGTATCGGGGCTGGGGCTGCCGTCCTTGCGGATCTGCTCCATCTGGGAGACCAGCGCAAAGCCGTTGGGCACCGACAGGTAGGACCAGCGCGGGTACTTGGCCGTGCCGAGCGCCTGCTCCAGCGATGTGGCCACGTCGGCCAGGCGCACCGGGTTGCCGGTGGGCAGCCACTTCTTCGGGATCACGAACTCTGCCGAGGCCCGTGGCGGCGGCCAGGTGAACGAGGGCATGGGCTGCGGCGCAGGTGCCGCGGGCGCCGGCATGGGGGCTGGAGCGGGCGCCGGGGCCGGCGCGGTCACGGGGGCAGGGGGCGGCGCAGGCGGTGGGGGCGGTGCCGTCGTGGCCGGAGGGGGAGTGGTCCTGGAGGCGCAGCCTGCCAGGCCTCCCAGCGTCGTTCCCAGGGTCACGGCCAGCAACGCGGCCCCCAGCAGGCCCGACCAGTCGCGCCGGGCGGGTCGGGTCCGCCCCGGCCGATGGGGTTGTGTGCGGCGGTCCTCGGTGGATCGTTCCCGGCAAGTGGTCATGTGTCGCCCCGGTTCAGTGGATGGTTGGCCTGCCGGTGCAGCCGCCCGGCAAAGGCACCCCATTTTCAGTATTACCACTCCAAACCACGTGCCAAGTCCCGCACGCTTTCCTGCCTGGGTTCCCTCGGGGTCATCCCCGGGGCGCAGCCGTGTCGGCGGCGGGTGGCCGCCCCGAGGCCGGCGCCATCCACGGCCGGTCGTGTTCGGCCAGGTAGGTCTCGCCTTCTTCGAGGATGAAGTAGCGGAAGGCCTCCGCTGCTGGTGACAGCACGCGCGACTGCAGGCGCACCACGTTCCACATGCGCATCACTGGCGTGTCCTCGACGTGCACCAGCTCGATCACGCCGGCCTGCAGTTCCAGCCCCAACGTGTGCAGGCTCAGGAAGCTCAGCCCCATGCCAGCCATCACCGCCTGCTTGATGGTTTCGTTGCTGGACATCTCCATGGCGATGCGCGGCTCGACGCGGTGGTCCTGGAAAAAGCGGTCCATCAGCGCACGCGTGCCCGACGCCGCCTCGCGCACGATCAGCGGGTAGTGGGCCAGCGCGGCCACCGGCGGGTGGCCCGAGCGCAGGATGGGGTGGTCGGGCGGCGCCACGAACACGTGCGGGTGCGCGGCGAACGGCTCCGCGCGCACGGCCAGTTCGCGTGGCGGGCGGCCCATGATGGCCAGGTCCACCTCGCCGTTGACCATCAGGGTGACCAACTGCTCGCGGTTGCCGGTGACCTGCAGCTTCACCTCCACGCCCGGGTGCTCCTCACGGAATTTCACCAGCAGACGGGGCACGAAGTACTTGGCCGTGCTCACCAGCCCCACGCTCAGCAGGCCGGTCTCCAGCTTGCGAAAGCGTGCCATCGCGTCGTCGGCATCCTTAAGCGTGGCCAGCAGCCGCTTGGCGTAGACCAGGAAGTACTCGCCCGCGGTGGTCAGCGTCACCTTGCGGCCCTGGCGGTCGTACAGCGGCAGTTCGATGGCCGACTCCAGCTCCTTGACCTGCATCGTCACCGCCGGGGGCGTCAGGTGCAGCGCCTCGGCCGCGCGCACGAAGCTGAGGTGGCGCGCCACCTCGACGAAGACGCGCAGCTGGCGGAAGGTAACGGTTCGCATGGCGGATTCGGGGCTTGGCTTCTGATTCAGGGTTCCTGAATCGAAACCCAAACATCAATGAATTTACCTTAAACGACGGTCTGCCTACATTGCATCACCGGGTCGCCATCTCCCTCGTTTCCTCCCTCTCCTTCCTCTGTTCGGCGGCCCGGCTTTTCAGCTTCCTTCGCTTGCCCCCTCGGTTGCCGCCATGAACTTCCGCATCGCCCCCAGCATCCTCTCGGCCGACTTTGCCCGCCTGGGTGAGGAGGTGCGCAACGTCATCGCCGCCGGCGCCGACTGGATCCACTTCGACGTGATGGACAACCACTACGTCCCCAACCTCACCATCGGCCCGGCGGTGGCCCAGGCGATCAAGCCGCACTGCCGCCGCCCGGACGGCACGCCGGTGCCGCTGGATGTGCACTTGATGGTGCAGCCGGTGGATGCGCTGGCGCTCGAATTCGCCAAGGCGGGGGCGGACATCATCACCTTTCACCCGGACGCGTCGACGCACGTGGACCGCACGCTGCAGTTGATCCGGGGCGCGGGCTGCCAGGCCGGCCTGGTGTTCAACCCGGCCATGCCCATCGACCTGCTGGAGTGGACTATCGACAAGGTGGACGTGATCCTGCTGATGAGCGTGAACCCCGGGTTTGGCGGCCAGAGCTTCATCGACAGCACGCTGCGCAAGGCCGAGCGGGTGCGGCGGC
>Ga0073899_10003949_pt1 | contig 13038 bp, 12 predicted proteins | sample KloWWTmetaKNB5Ph_FD_88975 | JGI IMG/M metagenome (GOLD analysis project Ga0073899, IMG submission 88975) | Active sludge microbial communities from Klosterneuburg, Austria, studying microevolution and ecology of nitrifiers - Klosterneuburg... | ecosystem: Engineered > WWTP > Aerobic digester >... | reverse complement strand
GAGGTCGGGGTCGGGCGTCCCCAGGGTCCTATAGCTGCATTGGCGTCCGTCAGACAAACCCAACGAAACACTCATTACTCCGGCGGCCTACCCCAGGCCACGAGCTCGCCCGAGCGAGACTGCCACGAGTCGAGTTCGACCACTGCTAGCGATGACGTTTTCATCAAGACCCAGCGGCCAGTCAGGGCTTCAACAAGTTCTTCGACGGCCGGGTTGTGGCTGACCACGACGATGGTGGTGAGGTCGGCGGGCTGACGTCGTACTAGCGCAAGCAAGGCGTCACCATCAAAGGTGTAGGCATCCTCGACACGTTGGGTCGGCACCGCATCGAGGTGAGCAGCAGCCAGATCCCACGCGGAGGAAGCCCGCACCGCGGGTGAGACCAAGGCCAGATCGATCTGCCAGGGCTGAGCAGCCAGCCACTCCCCTGCTTCGCCGGCCTGACGAGCACCCCTGCTGGTGATGGGTCGTTGGCGATCGCTGACAGGTTGAGTCCAATCAGATTTTGCGTGCCGCAACACCACCAAGCGCTTCATCTCACACGTCCGTGATCCGAATGCCCGCGTGTGCCTTGTATCTGCGGTTGACGCTGATCAGGTTGGCGGTGAGGGCCTCGACTTGGAAGGCGTTGCGCAAACGCCCGCCAAAGATCCCGCGCACGCCGGGGAGTTTGGCGCACAACTCCTGCACCAGATCGGTGGCCTCGCGCACGTCTCCGAGCACCAACACATCGGTGTCGAGTGAGGTGACCTCTGGGTCCTCAAGCAGCACCGCGGAGACGTTGTGGAAAGCACCGACCACGGTGCTGTCCACCAAGATGCTCGCAGCCTCCTCGGCGGCTGAGCCGGCCTCAGGCCTGATCGCGAAGGCGCCCTGCTTGTCAAAGCCCAACGGGTTCACGCAGTCGATGACGACCTTTCCGGCCAGTTCCGCCACCAAGGAGCCAAGAAGTTCACTGTGACCTGCATAAGGCACCGCCACGATGACGACGTCGGCGCGTGAAGCAGCCTCAGCGTTCGAGGCGCCCGTGATGCCGTGGCCCAGACCTTCGGCAACCTCGGCGGCACGAGAGGCCTCCCGCGATCCGAGTACGACGGCCATCCCCGCCTGGGCAAACCGAGCAGCCAAACCGCGCCCTTGTGGTCCGGTGCCGCCAAGCACCGCAAGTGTGAGATCCATGAATCGTCCTTAGTGGAAGAAGTGTCGGGTGCCAGTGAAGTACATCGTGACGCCAGCCTCTTTGGCAGCGGCGATGACTTCCTCATCGCGCATCGAACCACCAGGCTGAACGATCGCCTTCACTCCGGCTTCAAACAAGATCGCCGGGCCATCAGCAAAGGGGAAGAACGCATCAGAGGCCGCCACAGATCCGGCAGCCCGATCCCCTGCGCGTTCGACAGCGAGTTTGCACGAGTCGACGCGGTTGACCTGGCCCATCCCGATGCCCACCGAAGCGCCGCCCTGGGCCAGCAAAATCGCATTAGACTTCACCGCCCGCACCGCGCGCCAGGCGAACTCCAGATCGGTGAGGTCTTCGACCGGATCTCCAGCGACCAGAGTCCAGGTCGCTGGGTCGTCCCCGGGGGCGTTGATGCCGTCGCGACCCTGCATCAAAAGTCCGCCAGAGATGGGGCGAGTCTCAACTCCACCTCGCAGCAACGGCTCGCACTGCAGGATGCGAATGTTTTTCTTCGCGGCCAGCACCTCAACCGCTCCCTCGTCATAGCCGGGGGCCACGATGACCTCGGTGAAGATCTCGGCCACCTGCTTAGCCATCTCGACACTGACCGGCACATTCGTGGCGATGACGCCGCCAAACGCTGACACCGAGTCGCACGCGTGAGCCAGGCGGTGAGCCTCGGCAACGTCATCCCCGACCGCGATCCCGCAGGGGTTGGCGTGCTTGATGATCGCCACCGCCGGAGCGTCAAAGTCATAGGCCGCACGACGAGCCGCATCGGAGTCGACGTAGTTGTTGTAGCTCATCTCTTTGCCGTGCAACTGAGTTGCCTGAGCTAGCCCGGTGCCGAAATTGTTCAGATAGAGCGCGGCACTTTGGTGGGGGTTCTCGCCGTACCTCAACACCGCGGAGCGAGTCCACGTCGCGCCCGCCCACGCCGGATAACCGCTGCCATCAGAGGTGTCTGTGACCACGTTGCCCATCCAGCTAGCCACGTTCACGTCATACGTCGCCGTGTGCACGAACGCCTCAGCGGCCAATCGCTTGCGTTGCGCCAACGTGTAACCGCCAGCGGCCACTGCCGCCAAGGTCTCGCCGTAGCGATCGGGTGAGGTCACCACAGCGACTGAGGGATGATTCTTCGCCGCCGCGCGCACCATCGAAGGTCCACCGATGTCGATTTGTTCAACGCACTCGTCTGGGGTGGCTCCTGACATCACCGTGTCCAAGAACGGGTACAGGTTGACCACGACGAGGTCGAAAGGCTCGACCTCCAGGTCACGCAACTGAGCCACGTGATCATCAAGGCGACGGTCGGCCAAGATGCCGGCGTGCACGCGCGGGTGCAGCGTCTTGACCCTGCCATCGAGGCACTCGGGAAAGCCGGTGAGATCTTCGACCTTGGTGACGGGCAAACCGAGGCTCTCGATGAGGGCCGCCGAGCCACCTGTGGACACCATGGCGACACCGGCCTCATGCAGGCCTGTGACGAGTTCCGCGAGCCCGGTCTTGTCATAGACCGACACCAACGCGCGTCTAATCGGGATCTGGTCGTTCATTGAAATGCTCCTGACCTAGGGGCGGCCACCCAGGCGGGCGATGGCCGACGCCTTGTCACTTCCCGGTGGTCATCCACCCGCGCCAGTTGTGTGCGGCCAGCCTAACTGGCCGAGCCGATGAGCACGTGTCTGCCCTCGACCCGAAATCCCTGGCGCGCCATCTGCCCAATCGAGTCGACCAGCATCGTGCGCTCAGCGCCCTTGATCCGCTCATGGAGCGTGTGCACGTCATCGCCCTCACACACGGGTACGACCGTTTGGGCAACGATCGGGCCGGTGTCGACGCCACGGTCGACGACAAACAAAGTGGCTCCGGTGACTTTGACGCCGTACGCCAGCGCATCGGCTGGGCCTGAGGTGCCTGGGAAGGCCGGGCATAACGCCGGATGGGTGTTCACCACGACTCCCTCAAAGCGGGCCAAGAATGCTTCTCCGACCAGTTTCATGAAGCCTGCAAGCACCACGATGTCTGGCTCATAGGCCGCCACCATCTCGGTGAGGGCGACATCCCAGTCTGCTCGTGTGGGTGCGCTCGAAACCGGCAACACAAACGTTGGCACTTCGGCTCGCTCGGCTCTAGCTAGCCCTTCAATGTTGTCTCGGTCTGCCCCCACCGCCACCACCTGGGCACCGAAGGCAGTGTCTTGGCAAGCGTCGAGCAGGGCTTGCAGGTTGGTTCCAGACCCTGAAATGAGTACGACGAGCCGAGCAGTCACCTACGTGAGCCTAGTCAGAGTTTGCGCTCGGTTTGCAGGGACGGATCCCAGCGCCGTTGCAGGGCAGTGACCCCCACCGCCGCCAAGACCCCGCTCATGCCTAATGTCAGCACCGAGACGCTGAGCGGCGCCCATAGGTGAGGCCCAACATGGGCCAGCAGCCCACTGCCCATGGAGCCACCCGAGAGCCCAACCAAGATCCCGATGACGAGCCCGGCCCCACCGCCCGCGGCGGCCCCGCGCGTCGCTGACTCTCGCCACTCCAGCACCGGGTCGCCCCACAAATCCTTGACCACCAAGCCGATAGTGACGATGGCTGGCACCGTCAGCAGCAACGAGGTCCACCATGGCGCGGTGCCTTCATTGGGCAGCGCCGCCAGCAATGGGAAGGCTGGCAGCGGACCAAGCTTCACAGCCGAAACCGAGACATAGGTGCCCGTGCCGACGCTGAACCCGGGGCCGAGCAAGGCGCTCAGACTCCACAAGATGGCGTTGGGCAACAGCATCACCATGAGTACGACGACCAAGGCGCCCTCAGCGAAACCAACATCGAGACGTGCAAACGATGCGGCCACCTCCCCGGCATGCCACAACCCGCTAGCTAGTGCGACCACCCCAGCAGCCAGCAACACTCCCTTAACCACACGTGCACCCAGGTGCAGCGTGCGGGCATCCAGACCCTCAGGCAGGTCGTGGATCCACGGGAGTTTCTGCAGCACCCCCGAGCCGATCGCCAAGCCACAAACGCCGGCCACGAGAGCCACGCCCGCAGAACCTGCGAGCACCTGAACCAGGTTGGCACTGGCGTTCTCTCGGGTGGCAAGCACCGCGGCGACCTCGGCAACCACTGCGTAGGTGCCCACAAAGACCAGCCCAGCCTGGACCAAGTCAATGAGCTCTGCGCGAGGGGCCGTCTCCGCCGCCCAGCGGGTCGCGCGAAACGCGATCCAGACCCACACGATCGTGAGCCCCAAGGGCGCCAACGTGTACAACTCGCTGTCGAGACGAAGCCCAGCTCGATGAGAGAGCAGCCAGAGGTTCACAGCCGATCGCAGCACGTCACCAACCGTGCCGGGCGTGCCAGCAATGCCCCAGCCCACGAGCAGCCCTAGGAACGAGAGTCCGATCCCCGCTAGACCGCTGAGCACCGCCACCACGGCAGCAGTGACAGGCAGCGGGCGCACCACTGCTTTCGTGTTGGAAGAGTTGGTCATGGTGGGTCATATCGTCGCCCAGTTGGGCGGCGTAGTCGCGCAAGCCACGCCCGCTTGGCCCCCTAAGACAATGCCAAGTTCCCCACATCAGTTGAGCCACCCGGGTGTCCAACTTGTACCCTCGGAGGGCGATGGCTACCTCCGAATCCGACTTCGACACCTTTTACTCCTCGAAGTGGCGCCCCCTTTTGCTGCAGACACTGGCGATCTGTGGCGATCTCGACGTAGCCCAAACCGCACTCAAACGCTCCTTCGCGGAGCTGTGGCAGCACTGGCCTGGCCCCACTGACGAACACCCAGTCGATGTTGTCCGTGCACGCGCCTGGCAATTGGCCCAGTGGCAGACTCATCGCCCTTCGACTCGAGCCAACAAGCTCATCACCTCCGAGCAGCAAGGTGTCCTCACTGCGCTGCAAGCGGTGACGTTGCAACCCCGCAAGGCGTTGGTTTTGGCTGGGCTCAGCGACCTTCCGCTGCAGACCATCGCACGCATCATCGATGAGCCCGAAGACGGTCTCGACCAGCTCTTCGAAACTGGGCTGACCCAGCTCAGCGAGGCCCTCAAGACCAATCCCGAAGATGCTGCGTCCAGGCTCGAACAACTGGCCCCCATCCTCGATCAGGCCGCGCCACCCGCGCCCAAAGACGTACGACGCACCGCCAAGGTCCGCACCGGGCGACGCTTAGGCATCGGCGTCGCCGTTGCGATCGCTTTGACGGCAGGCGCCGGATATCTGGTGAAGGCAGCACCGGGCAGCGTCTTGCCAGACGCACCCGCCTTGGGCCCGGCAGTCACCAGCGCCATGCTGCTCACCCCGACCGCCTTGCAGCCCTTGGGCGACCCGGCCTTGTGGAAGGAAGCTTCCACAACCGACAACACCGAGGGCGACGGGCTCAACTCTCGGTGCCAAAAGGAGCGCTTCGCTGATCCCGAGGGACGCAAAGCGCTCGTGCGCACCCTCGATTACTCCGGCAAACCCAGCCGAGAGGCCGTACAAACCATTGAGGTTTCCCAGTCGGTTTTGTTGGCTAAGCAGGCCTATTCCAACGTGGTTTCCTGGTTCGCAGGTTGCCAAGAGGCTCGGCTTCAACTTCTTTCGTCATACCAAATCAAGAAGTTGGGCGACGAAGCTTTGGTCCTACAGTTCCGCTCGGAGCCACAACTTGCCGACGCTCCCGCCAACAACTTCGCTGTCGGGATCGCTCGCGTCGGTCAGATCACGACCTGGACCACGGTGCTGTCCCAAGGCAACCGTGGGGCCGGAATCACTGCGCTGGCCGACACTTTGAACTCTTCGCTTTACAAGATCTGCGGCAGCCGCATCACTGGTCGCTGTGAACTTTCCCCCGAGATCGAGGAGTTGCCGCCGCCGCCCAGTGGGGAAGCCCTCGGAATGCTGGCAGTCGCTGACCTGCCAGCCGTAGGCAAGATCACGAATCCGTGGGCGGGCACCGATGCCGCACCCAGTGAAATCAACCCTGCAGCGACCAGTTGCGACGATGCAGATTTCAGCGCATCGAAGTCGCAACTCACGCGCACCTTCTTGATCCCCGAGGCGGGCCTACCCGACCAGTTCGGGTTGTCAGAAACCATCGGGACCTTTGAGTCCGAGCAGGACGCGAAGAACTTTGTGGCTGAGGTCGTCAAGGCCATGAGCACGTGCGAAGACCGCCAACTCAGCGCTTCGATTTCAGACGCTGCTGGCCAAGACTCCTCGCGCTTCCGCTCGCAATGGCACACCTGGCGCCTCGATAGTGAGATCAAAGACAGAACCACGGTGCGGTTCTTGATGGGCATTGTGCAAGTGGGGCCCTATGTCGCCCAACTCAACTTTGTCCCCGACGGTGATGCCACGATGGAGAAGGCAGTCTTTGAGGCGCTCACCCAACGCGCGCGAGACCGGCTGCTGGAGCTTGAGAGGCCTACGCAAAGTGCGTCTTCAGGCTCCGCAACGCCCTCGCCGAGCAGCACGCCCAACTAATCACCCGCGATTGCGGAGCTCACCGGGCCATGCTCTAACGTCTGTCCATGCCTGAACCGATTCTGCTGACCAGAGCCGACGCTGAGTCGCTTGACACTGATTCGCCGCTAGCCCACACGCGGTCGCGTTTCGAGCTTCCCGAAGGCATCAACTACCTCGATGGCAACTCCCTTGGCCCACTGCCCGTCGGGGTGCGCCAACGCATGGCGCAGGTGCTGGAGAACGAGTGGGGCACCGACCTGATTCGATCGTGGAACTCCGCAGATTGGATCGGGCTCCACCGCCGAGTGGGGGCCAAGATTGCCCGGCTGATCGGCGCGCAACCTGGCGACGTACATGTGGGTGACAGCACGTCTGTCAGCCTGTTCAAGACCATGGTGGCTGCCCACCGAATGCGCCCTGATCGCAACGTGATCATGATCGAGCGCGGCACCTTCCCCACCGATGGGTACGTCGCCGCCGGTGTTGCCGACCTCCTGGGCCTAGAGATCCGCTGGTGCACACCCGAGGACTTCCCCCTCGATGAGTCGGTGGGGCTGCTCTCGCTGACCCATGTCGACTTCCGCACGGGCGCGATGTACGACCTAGCCGAGATCACCCGACAAGCCCATGCCGTGGGCGCACTCGTGCAGTGGGACTTGTGCCATTCGGCTGGCGCGGTGCAGGTCGATCTTGAAGGCGCTGATGCGGACTTCGCCGTTGGTTGCACCTACAAGTACCTCAACGGTGGCCCCGGCGCGCCCGCCTTCACCTGGGTCAACCCTCGTCTCCATGACGTCTTGCACAACCCCATCCAGGGTTGGATGGGCCACGCCTCACCCTTCGCCATGAGCCTCGATTACGAACCGCTGCCTGGCGTCAGTCGGCTCGCCTCGGGCACGCACCCGGTGCTGGCCCTCAGTGTTCTCGAGACCGCATTGGACGCCTATGACGGCGTCGACATGGCATCGGTGCGAGCCCAATCGCTGTCTTTGACGCGCCTCTTTGCTGATCTGCTAATCCAGCGAGTGCCCGAGGCTCAGATCGTGACACCGATGACCGATGCCCGTGGCAGCCAAGTCTCGTTCACCCATCCCCATGCCTACGCACTCGTGCAGGCACTGGTCGCGCGCGGCGTCATCGGCGATTATCGAGAGCCTGGGCTAGCCCGCTTCGGCTTCGCGCCTCTCTATGTGCGTCACGTGGATGTGTGGGATGCGGTTGACCAATTGGTTGAGGTTCTCCAGTCTGGGGAGCACCTGGATCCGACGTACTCCGCACGCAATGCGGTGACCTAGGCAACCTAGGTGCCCTGGGCCGCGTCATAAGGGCACCGACATGAGGAGACCCACATGAAGACAGCACTGTGCGCAGCCATCGCGCTCACGACCACGCTGCTTGTTGGCTGTGGAGCCGGCACACCGTCGGCCCCCTCCTCGGGCGAAACCACCGCCGAGTCGGGGTCAGCCACGCCATCGTCAGGTGAGAGTTCAACTCCCCAGCCTCTTGCGAGCACGCCTCTGAAGGTGCTCAACCAGGCGCAGGTGCGCACCATCTTGCGCGGCCACCGCACCACGGTGAACCAGGTGCCGAACTCCAACAAACCCACGTTGGCGTGCGAAGAGGCAACCTTGCGCAGCCTCAACCCCACCCGATCGGCGCTCTCCGAATTTGACGGCTCAGCGCTCGGGCAAAGACTGATCAACACCCACATCGCGACGGCCGCTTTGGAGTTCCCCACCTCAGCGGCAGCGCGCACAGCCTTCAACACCGTGCGTGGCTGGCTTGAAACATGCACTGCGCCCTTCGAGAGCCCCCATCCTGTCAGTGGGGCGGGCAAAGTCACCTCGACTTCCACTACCGGAGGCGAGGCAGTCTTCCGGACCTTGAGCGCGCCTGCACCCGAGGCATGCACTGAGTGCGACACCGGTTGGTACGACAGCCAAGGCGTTGGGTTTGCCGGCCCCAACCGCATCGTCGTTGTGTCGTTTGGCTACATCTCCGACATGCAACTGGAGCCCGATCCGGCCTTCGAGGTCTTGCTGCAAAAAGCAGTTCAGGTGGCCACCGCGCATTAAGTGCGGGCAGCCACCTGAATGTGGATCACAGGTTCTGCAGGACCTCGCGCATGAGTTGAGCTGTCTCGCTCGGCGTCTTGCCGACCTTGACACCCACGGCCTCCAGCGCTTCCTTCTTCGCTTGGGCGGTGCCTGATGAGCCAGACACGATCGCGCCAGCGTGGCCCATCGTCTTGCCCTCAGGCGCGGTGAACCCAGCGACATAGCCGACGACCGGCTTCGTCACGTTGCTCGCGATGTAGGCCGCTGCGCGCTCCTCAGCGTCGCCACCGATCTCACCGATCATCACGATCGCCAAGGTGTCGGGGTCGTTCTCGAAAGCTTCGAGCGCGTCGATGTGCGTCGTACCAATGACGGGGTCGCCACCGATGCCGATTGCAGTGGTGAAGCCGTAGTCACGCAACTCATACATCATCTGGTAGGTCAACGTGCCTGACTTCGACACCAAACCGATCGGGCCCTTGCCTGCGATGGTGTGTGGCGTGATGCCAGCCAGCGACTCACCCGGGGTGATGATGCCGGGGCAGTTGGGGCCAATCATCTTGGTGCCGCCAACGTTGGCGGGGCTTTGCAGGTAGGCAAACACCTCAGCGGTGTCTTGCACCGGCACGCCCTCAGTGATCACGACCAGCAAACCGATGCCAGCATCGATTGCCTCGATGCAGGCGTCCTTGGTGAACGCCGGCGGAACGAAGACCACTGAAACGTCCGCTCCAGTCCTCTCCATGGCTTCAGACACCGATCCGAAGACGGGCAGTTCCTTGCCACCAAGTTCGACGGAGGTGCCGGCCTTGCGAGCGTTGACGCCGCCCACGATGTTGGAGCCGGACTCCACCATCAAGGTGGTGTGCTTGGAGCCCATGCCACCAGTCATGCCCTGCACGATGATCTTGGAGTCTTTGTTGAGGTAAATGCTCACTGTGCTGCTCCTGCGAACTCTGCGGCCTTCTCGGCAGCGCCATCCATGGTGTCGACCACCGTGACGAGCGGGTGGTTAGCCTCGGCCAAGATGCGACGGCCCTCTTCGACGTTGTTGCCGTCGAGTCGGACCACCAGGGGCTTGGAGGCCTCATCGCCGAGGATTTCCAAGGCACCGACGATTCCGTTGGCCACCTCGTCACATGCGGTGATGCCGCCGAAGACGTTGACGAAAACGCTGCGTACGTCGGGGTCGTTGAGGATGATGTCGAGACCATCAGCCATCACCTGTGCGTTGGCGCCGCCGCCAATGTCGAGGAAGTTGGCCGGCTTCACACCGCCGTGGCGTTCGCCTGCATAGGCGACCACGTCGAGGGTGCTCATCACGAGTCCAGCGCCGTTGCCGATGATGCCGACCTGGCCATCAAGCTTGACGTAGTTGAGGTTCTTATCTTTGGCCTTGGCCTCAAGGGGGTCTTCTTCGTCGCGGATCACGAAGGCTTCGTGGTCGGCGTGACGGAAGTCAGCGTTCTCGTCCAAGGAGACCTTGCCATCGAGTGCTTCCAACTTGTCGCCAGTGAGTCGAGCCAGCGGGTTGACCTCAACGAGAGTGGCGTCTTCTTTGGTGAAGACGTCCCACAAGCGCTGCATCATCTCGATCGCTTGATCGCGCAAGGGAGCAGGGAAACATGCTTCATCTGCGATCGCGGCAGCCTTGGCTGCATCGACTCCCGCGATGGGGTCAATCGAGATCTTCTTAACCGCGTCGGGGTTGGTCTTTGCGACCTCTTCGATCTCAACGCCACCTTCGACGCTTGCGATGCACAAGTAAGAACGGTTAGCCCGGTCGAGCAGGTAGGAGAAGTAGTACTCCTCCTCGATCGATGCACCTGGCACCACCAGCACTCGGTTAACCGGCAAGCCCTTGATTTCAAGGTCGAGGATCGATCGGGCCGCTGCTTCTGCTTCATCGGGGGTCTTCACGACCTTGACGCCGCCAGCCTTGCCACGGCCGCCGGCCTTGACCTGGGCCTTGACGACCACGACGCCGCCAATCTCTTCGGCGGCCGCGCGAGCGGCTTCGGGGGTCTCTACGGTCTTACCGAGAGTGACCGCTACGCCGTGCTTGGCGAAGAGTTCCTTCGCCTGGTACTCCATCAAGTCCAACAGGCTCACCTGTCTAAAGAGGTTGAATTCGGGCTAGCACCGACCCTAGACGGCTCAGCCGCCTGCCACTACGCCGGGGCAAGGGTCGACATGCTCAGGGGTCAGCATGCAGCGATCAGCGGTCAGGCGCTATGGCGCCGCTCACACTCAAGGTTGCTTATTAATACGTCGCATCAACGCTATGTCTCTACGTCGTACTGCGTGATTCGTACTGCGCGACCCAGTCAGTGATCTCAGTGGTGGTCGCACCCGGGGTGAAGATCATCGCCACCCCCAGATCCCGAAGAGCTGCGAAGTCTTCCTCGGGAACGATCCCGCCCCCGAAGACGCCGATGTCAGCGGCACCTCGTTGGGCAAGGAGTTCGATGAGCCGAGGAAACAACGTCATGTGTGCCCCCGACAACACCGAGAGGCCCACCAGGTCGGCATCTTCTTGGATCGCGGTCTCCACGATCTGCTCTGGAGTTTGATGCAGACCGGTATAGACCACCTCGTGCCCGGCGTCTCGCAGTGCCCGGGCAACGACCTTGGCACCACGGTCGTGTCCGTCGAGCCCGGGCTTGGCCACCACTATCCGCAACATGTCCAGAGCCTAACCAACAGGTCAGAGGGTGTTTGTTGTCTATTCAACAACCCTGCATCGCAGGTCCATCAGAGCGTCAAAGGGAGTCATGAAAGACCCCGCACCGGGCTGAGGTTGACTTGAGATCTGTTGCATAAGACGCAACCCCGCGCAACCGGTGTCTGGTTGCCCACATATGTGGATGTCAAGTGTGGTTTCCGTGACTTTTCCGTTATGGTCTCTCACGGGGTACTGGCGAGTTCTAGGGGAAGAGAAATCGATGGGAAGCCACCGGGCTGATCGGCGCACTTCAGCGCCGACGCGTTCCGTGACACCTGCACAAGGTGGTCGACGGAAGGCAACCCGACGCTCCACGACCCCCAAACACCCCCTCACCGGCCTCCCGATCCTCCCCACAGTCGCCGGATCCGTCGCAGTTGCGGTCGCCGCCGGCGGCGCGATGAGCGGCCAGGCCATTGCCGCAAGCGATGTGTCAACCGCCAAACTCAACCGGCTCTCTGCGGTCGCCCTGGCTCCGGCTCTCGATGATCGCGCGATGGCAATCAGCCGCGACAGCGATCGCATCGCCGAAGAAGATGCGGCTGAGGCCGAACTCAAAGACCAGGTCACCGAAGACGCTGCGGCTCGCACCGCCACCTTGGAGCAACTGGCACTTTCGGCCGGACGCCAAGCCCGCAAACTCAAGCTCAACCAGTGGTTCTTGCCGGTCGCCCCTGCCGACTACCACCTCACTGCCCGATACGGCTCAGGCGGTGGACTCTGGTCACACGGCCACACCGGTTTGGACTTCGCTGGCGACACCGGCAGCGACATCATGGCGGTCGCCAACGGCACCATTACCGAGGTCGGTTGGGCTGGTGCCTACGGCTATCGCACGATCGAGACTCTCGAAGATGGCACCGAAATTTGGTACTGCCACCAGACCTCAACTCTGGTCAAGGTCGGCGACGTCGTGCACGGTGGCGAACACATCGGCGAGATGGGATCAACCGGCAACACCACCGGCCCGCACCTCCACCTTGAGGTTCGCCCTGGCGGCGAAAACCCGATCGACCCGTTCACCGCGTTGGTCTACCACGGTTTGCACCCGTAAACCCGGTCTCACAACTTTTCGACTGGGGCATACCTCAGCAACAGCCTCTTGACGCCTTGAGTGCCAAAGTCAATGGAGGCCACAGACTTCTCCGCAATCCCCTCGACCACGACAACCGTGCCCATGCCGAAGCTGTCGTGTTGCACCCGGTCGCCAGGAGCAAGAGCTGGGATCTCGCGGGCCGTCTTCGACTTCGCATCAACATCCATGCGTGCCGCAGCCGCACTGAACCGCCTTGCACCAGCGGTGGTGGGCCGATTGTTGGAGCCCCAGTTGCTAGCCATCGAGGGCCGGTTCCACGCCGATTGCTCGGCCGCAGTACGACGCCAGTCCACGAGGTCGACTGGCAGTTCGTCAATAAATCGTGACGCCGGATTGTGCATGGGTGCTCCCCAGGCAGAGCGCATGATCGCTCGGGAGATGTAGAGCCTCTGTTGGGCGCGCGTGAGGCCGACGTAAGCCAGACGGCGCTCCTCTTCAAGCTCTGGGCGATCACCCAGAGAACGCTGGTGCGGGAAGATGCCATCTTCGAGCCCAGTCAAGAACACGACCGGGAACTCCAGCCCCTT
>Ga0073899_10003944_pt1 | contig 13043 bp, 9 predicted proteins | sample KloWWTmetaKNB5Ph_FD_88975 | JGI IMG/M metagenome (GOLD analysis project Ga0073899, IMG submission 88975) | Active sludge microbial communities from Klosterneuburg, Austria, studying microevolution and ecology of nitrifiers - Klosterneuburg... | ecosystem: Engineered > WWTP > Aerobic digester >... | reverse complement strand
TCGGTCCATCGCGTTGAAGATGCCCGCGACACAGAGCAGCCCGAACAGGGTCCAGCGCAATTGCGGCGTGATGACTTTCATGCGCTTCTCTCCCCCCTTGTCCGGTATAATCATGTACAGCAGTTTATAGGCTGTGAAAGCAATAAGGGCCGGGAATTGCTGCCCGGCCCTTTGATTGATTGCGACCCGGTCGGGCTCAGTTTGCGCCGAAATTCACGCGGGCGGTAATGCCGAAATAACGGTCGGCCTCGCGCGGAATGATATAGCGGAATGCACCGCCCGGTCCGCCCGAGACAATCGACGACGCAAAGCTCTTGTCGAACAAATTCTTCACCTGCAACGCGACACGCCAGCCATCATTCTGGTCGACCAGAGCAGCGGACAGATCGACGATCGCATAACCATCTACGGTCGAACCGCGACGCACAGCCGGGTTGGCTGACAGTTCGTAGATCTGGTCAGACTGCATCGCCAGTTGTCCGTTCAGTTCCACATTGGCAAAGCCACCGGTTTCGATGGTCCAGTCAAAACCAGTCGCGAATTTCCACTCGGGTGCATTGGCCAGAGGCGTGCCAGAGGGGATTAGGTCCGCCGGGTTCGCTCCGGGGGGAAGCAGGAACTGTTCAACCTTCGCCTTGTTATAGGCAAGCCCTGCATTGACCGAGAAATTGTCGGCAGGTGTAGCAACCAGTTCAAGCTCAAAGCCCTGCGTGGAAACCGAGCCGGCGTTGATCAGGCGAGTAGTGCGAACGCCGTTGACAAAGTCGGGGCTGTTGGCCTGATAATTTTTGTACTTCGCATAATAGGCCGCCAGATTGACGATCAAAGCTCCTTCGAGGAAGCTGTTCTTCAGCCCAGCTTCAAACGCGTTCACCGTTTCGGGTTCGATCACATTGGTGTGTACCGTCGCCATATTGTAGAACACGTTATAGGCGGGGCCCTTATAGCCGCGGGTGTAGCTCAGATAGGCCATATTGTCGTCGGTCAGGTCAATCTGAACAGCGGCCTTGCCGGAGAAGTTGTCATTCTTCGTATTGGCTGTGAACGGGATGCCATTTGGTGCCCCAGCGAGGAAACCGGTGCCAGGCGCAGGAACCAGCGCACCATTATTGTAAACGCCGGCGTCAAAGCTTCCGCCCACACCAGGGCCTGCCAGAGTTGTCCGGCGGATGTGATAGATGTTCAACTTGTCCTGCGTCCAGCGCAGCCCGCCAATGAAGCGGAGGTCATCCGAAATATTGAACGTCGCTTGTCCGAATACCGCGAAATTCTTGAACACCGAACCGAAATCGGCGGTTCCCGAAGGCGTAAGAGTTGGTCCCGCCCCAACTGCACCGCAAGGTGTCAGAACAGTCGGCCGAGGATTGATCTCGCACGTGATGACGTTCCGCGTGAATGTCCGGTCGCTATCCGCTTTTGAATAATATGCCCCCAAAACATATTCAAGAAACTGACCGGTAGGTGAGGCAACGCGGAGCTCCTGCGTGAAGGTGCTGCTTGTCTGCGGGCCAAAATCGTGGAGCTGTGCCAGCCCGACGCGACCGGGGGAGCCCGTAAACTGAAGCTGGTCAGCATAAGCGCGGTCGAGCCAGTCACCATCGCGGATTTCGGTATTATCCCATCCACGGTAGGAGGTGATGGAAGTCAACACATGCTCGCCAAGCTCAACATCTGCTTGCAACGAAACGCCCCAACTTTCTTCTTGGGTCGCTGTCACGAGATCTTGGGCGACACGACGGGTCCGATCGCCGTCGATACCGGTGAGCGCCAACGCAGCAGCGGGCAGCGCGTTGCCCGGCGTCGTGCCGATGATTTCGGCGCAGCAATCATCCTTTGCCTTGCGCCAGTCGCCGCGCAGCAGCACGGATACTGTGTCGCCTAAATCAGCTTCGATAGCGCCACGAAAGCCATAATGCTTGTAGCCGTTGACCTTGCGATTCAGCGTGATGTTCTGGATGTTGCCATCATATTCGCTATAATAGCCGGTGAAGCGTGAGCGGACATTTTCGCCCAGTGGCAGGTTGATCGTCGCGCGACCACGATATTCTTCCTTGGTGAAATAGGAGGCTTCGACGGTGCCTTCAAAGTCGTTTGAAGGCCGTTTGGTTACAATCGAGACCACACCTGCAGACGCATTCTTCCCGAACAATGTGCCCTGCGGCCCACGCAACACTTCGATACGCTCGACATCGGCCAGATCGGTGAAGCCTTCGCCCGCACGGCTGAGCACTACGCCATCGAGTACGGCGGCAACCGAGGGTTCGGCAGCGATCGAGAAGTTGATCGTGCCAACACCGCGCAGGAACAGCGCTTGGTTCAGCGTCGTGCCCGATTTGCGGAAGTTCAGGCTGGGGACCAGATATTGGGCATTTTCGAGCGTCACCGAAGCCGAGTTTGCAATCGCATCACCGCCGATGACAGAGATTGCGAGCGGAACCTCTTGCAGATTTTCCTCACGCTTCTGCGCGGTAACGATGATTTCCGCTCCCCTGCCGCCTTCGTCTTCTGCCTCTTGCGCAAAAGCGGGGGCGGATGTTGCGATCAGCGCAAGCGCGCTGCTGGCCAATAATAATGTCTTCATGTCCACGTCCTCCTAATTCGCCCTGTTACCGGGCGTTCAAAATCCCAATTCACTCATCTCCACAACACGCTTTTCGCGCGCGCTGATCTCGGCGGCCATGCCAATGGCGACGGCGCGCATGCCGTCTTCGGCGGTCACTTCGACAGGGCCTTCGCCGCGCACGGCGGCGTTGAATTTCTGATGTTCATAATAGGTCGAGCCATGATGGCTGCCGGCCTTGAGCGCGGTTTCATCGACGGCCACATGGCTGCGCTCAACCGCCTTGGGCTGGCGAAAGCCGACACGCGGCGAATAGACGAGGCTGCCGTCAGGGATCAGGCAATCGAGCCGGGCCTTATCGCCCACAGCCGTGATTTCTTCCTGATTTTCGGCCCCGTCGGCGAACATCGACAGGTCGAGCATGGCACGTACACCATTGGCGAAATCGACCGTGGTGTAGCTGTTGTCGATTATGTCGGGGCGGGGGCCATCATAGCTTTCGTCGAGATGGTTCACATCCATCGCACCCGAACAATAGACGCGTACCGCTTCCGATTTCGTAATCAGCCGCATCAGGTCAAAGAAATGACAGCATTTCTCGACCATCGTGCCGCCGGTGTTTTCCGCAAACCGGTTCCAGTCACCAACCTTGGGCAGGAAAGGAAAACGGTGCTCGCGAATAGACAGCATCTGCAGTCTGCCGGTGCGGCCATCATGCACCTGCCGGATGAATTCGGCAGCAGGCGGCATGTAGCGATATTCCATCGCGGTCCAGAACACGCCCGGCGATTGCGCCGCACGCTTGACAATCCAGCGGGCGTCCTCGATCTTTGTGGCGAGCGGCTTTTCGCACAAAATGTGCAAACCCGCATCAAACAGCGGGACTAGGACATCGCGGTGGGTGTAGTTGGGGCTGGCGACGATCACCGCATCGCACAAACCAGAAGCTGCCAGCTCCGCCGAACTTGAAAAGGTCTGCACGTCATCAGCCGCAGCGCCCAGCGCATTTTTGGCCCAGCCCAGCGAGCCTTCGGTCGGATCGGCCAATGCCGTGACAACGGCCCCCGGCGTAATCGCCAGGTTTTGGATATGCTCCACGCCCATCATGCCAGAGCCGACAAGGCCGTAACGAACCGTTTGTGTCAAATTTCCTCTCCGTCCCGCCTGACAACGGTGTCTATGACAGCCTTGTCACAAAATATCGACAGCTTGGCAAGAGGGCAGATTCGACGCTTGCAGATTTCCGCCCGACTGTTACCCAAATGCCATGCGCGTAACGATCAAGGATGTTTCCCGAATTGCGGGTGTTTCGATCAAGACGGTGTCGCGCGTCCTCAACAAGGAAAAATATGTCAGCGACGAAACCCGCCGCAAGGTTGAGGAGGCGGTCGCTGCGCTCAACTTCAGCCCTAGCCTCGCTGCGCGCACATTGGCAGGTTCGCGGTCCTTTCAGATCGCACTGATCTATGACAATCATAGCCCCTATTATATCCATGCCGTGCAGGAAGGCGTGTGGAACCGGTGCCGCGAGGAAGGCGTGCGCATGCTCGCCCAGCCGGTCGATGTCGACTCGCCTACGCTGGCGCTCGAGATTGGCGGGCTCATTGACGAAACCCATGTCGACGGGGTGATTTTATCATCGCCGGTGACTGATGCACCCGCCGCATTGGCTGAACTGGAACGACGTGGCATTCGCTTTGTCCGCATCTCGCCGGGCACCAATCATGCGCTGACAAGCTCGGTTTTCATGGATGATGTGCAGGCGGCAGACGATATGACGACTCACCTGATCAATCAGGGGCATAAGCGTATCGGCTTTGTAATCGGGCATCCGAACCATATGGCGAGCGACCAGCGCCATTTCGGCTATCGCCGTGCGCTTGACCGGGCGGGCATCGCATATGAACCGGAATTGGTGCGCCCCGGCACGTTCGATTTTGAAAGCGGTATGGCAGCCGCAGAAGCGTTGCTGAAGCTCGCGCAAAAGCCCAGCGCGATCTTTGCCAGCAATGACGATATGGCGGCGGGTGTGCTGTCCTACGCACATCGTGTCGGCCTTGATGTGCCACAGGATTTGTCGGTCGCGGGCTTTGACGACACCCCGCTCGCGCAGTTGGTCTGGCCGCCTTTGACGACGGTGCGCCAACCCGTGCTGGAACTGGCTTATGCTGCCACTGACCAGCTGTTCTGTCCTGATCCGGCCATTGTTCACCAGCGACTACAACACGAAGTGATGGTTCGCGGGTCGACCGCACCATTGCGCAAATCCTGATTTTACCGGCTTGACGATAGGACGATTCAGGGTCCAATAAGACACCGTTGTCATACCGGGGAGACGGAGCGTCCATGAGCGCGAACCAGACATTGCCAACGCCCGCAAAGTTGCGGCGTTTGGGAAATAGCGAGATTGAGATCAGCAGCATTGCCTGGGGCATGTGGCGCCTTGCGGAGAATGGCCGCACGGCAGCCGATGCGGCCAAACTGGTCCATAGCGCGCTCGATGCGGGGATAAATTTCCTCGATACTGCAGATATTTACGGCTTCAATGGTGAGAGCGGGTTCGGCGACGCCGAAGCCCTGCTGGGCGAAGTGTTGGCCGCCGAACCTGCGCTTCGGGCACGCATGGTGCTGGCCAGCAAGGGTGGTATCATGCCGCCTTTGCCCTATGACCAGAGCGCCGCCTATCTATCTTCGGCAATTGACGCGTCGCTCCAACGGCTCAAGACCGGGACGATCGATCTCTACCAGATCCACCGCCCCGATATACTTGCGCACCCGCAGGAAGTCGCCAAGACTCTCGATGACGCGGTCAAAGCGGGCAAGATCCGGACTATTGGCGTTTCAAACTTTACGATCCACCAGACAGCGGCGCTCAACCAGTTCCTCGGAAACAAGCTGGTGGCGACGCAGCCGGAAATCAGCCCGCTGCGCATCACCTGCTTTGAAAATGGCGAGCTTGATCAGGCGATGATGATGGGCCTGACTCCGCTGGCGTGGTCGCCGCTCGGTGGTGGCCGCCTCGCCAATCCAGAGAGCGAGCGCGACAAGGCTGTTGCTGCTGAACTTGACCGTGTTGCTGGAGCACAAGGCGTATCGCGGACCGTCGCCGCCTATAGCTGGCTGATGGCACATCCTGCAGGCATCATCCCGATTGTCGGTTCGCAACAGCTGGAGCGCATCGCCGAATCTGCCGAAGCCTACAAGGTCCGCTGGTCAAGGCAGGACTGGTATGCCGTGCTTGTCGCGGCACGAGGAGAAAGGCTGCCCTGAGCTGCCATATGAAGCGATCCGGCCAGTTCGGACCGGATCACCGTTGAAACTGCACGTCGAACCGGTTTGCCGTTAGCGCCGGTCGGCAAAGGAGAGTGTATATGAGCGGCCAACAATGCGAGATCGCCTGGTTTTCGGCGCTATGCGACGATGATTATGAGTTTCTGGGGGTCCCCGATCCCTATCTGCAATCAAGCTGGGAGCATTGCCGCAACATCGTGCTGCGCGCCGAAGAGGGCGGGTTTGATAATATCCTGCTGCCTTCGGGTTACCAGCTCGGCCTTGATACCACAGCCTTCGCCGCCGCCGTCGCAACGCAGGTCAAGCGGATGAAACTGCTTTGGGCGACGCGCATGGGCGAGGATTGGCCGCCGCAATTGGCGCGCCGCATCGCCACGCTCGACCGCATCCTTGGCCCCAATGCTGCCGGAACCGGCGGGCGGCTGAACGTCAACATCATCTCGTCAGACATGCCAGGCGAAAAGATCGAAAGCGGCCCGCGCTATCGACGTGCCACCGAGATCATGAAGATTGTTCGGACATTGCTCAACGGCGCGTCGCTCGATTTCCAAGGCGAGTTCTACAACCTCCAGCTTGATCCGGCGCGCATCACAACCCTGTCGGGCAAATGCCCGGCGTTCTATTTTGGCGGCCTCAGCCACGAGGCGCGCGAATGCGCCGCAGAGGGCTGCGACGTCTATCTGATGTGGCCCGACACAATGGACAAGGTGCGCGAAACGATCACCGACATGAAGCAGCGCGCCGCCGCCAAGGGCCGCGCCCTCAGATTCGGTTATCGTGTTCATGTTGTTGTGCGCGAAACCGAGGAGGAGGCGCGCGCCTATGCCGACCGGTTGCTGTCCAAGCTCGACGAAGATGCGGGCAAGGCGATCCGCGAAAAGTCGCTCGATGCCAAAAATTACGGCGTGCAGCGTCAGCAGGAATTGCGCGGTGCCGCGGGCGGTGACGGCTTTGTTGAGGACAATCTGTGGACCGGGATCGGTCGTGCCCGTTCGGGTTGCGGCGCGGCGATCGTCGGCACGCCCGATCAGGTGCTTGCCAAATTGCGCGCTTATCAGGCGGAAGGCATTGAGGCCTTCATTCTCTCCGGTTATCCGCATATGCAGGAAGCGGACATGTTCGCGCGTTACGTCTTGCCGCATATCCAGCATGGGCCGCTGGCGCTATAACACCGCCGATACAGGGAGCAGTGATGGAGATTTATGATGTCGCGGTCATTGGCGGTGGGGTCAATGGATGCGGCATCGCGCGCGATGCTGCGGGGCGCGGCGCCCGCGTTTTGCTGCTTGAAGCAAAAGATTTAGCGAACGGAACCTCTTCCGCATCAAGCAAGCTGATTCATGGCGGGTTGCGCTATCTGGAGCATTATGAATTTGCTCTAGTGCGCGAATCGCTGACCGAGCGCGAGACGCTGTGGGCGATTGCCCCGCACATCATCTGGCCGATGCGTTTCGTGTTGCCGCATGTGAAAGGCCTGCGTCCGCGCTGGCTGCTGCGGTTGGGGCTGTTCCTCTACGACCATCTGGGCGCACGCAAACGCCTGCCTGCAACGCAAAGCGTCAAGCTGTCACAGCACCCGGCAGGTGGGCCGCTGAAACCCGAATTCACAAACGGGTTCGTTTATTCGGATTGCTGGGTGGACGATGCCCGGCTGGTTGTGCTCAACGCCCGCGACGCCGCCAATCATGGCGCGGATGTCTTAACACACTGCCCCGTCACCCGCCTCGAGCGCAAGGATGGCGTCTGGCATCTCGATGCCGGTGATCGTGCGTTCCAGGCGCGTGCGATCGTCAACGCAGCCGGCCCATCGGTGTTGCAAGTGCTGAGCCACAGCCCGGACAAGGCTGATTATGCCATGCGGCTGGTGCGCGGCTCGCATATCGTCGTGCCCAAGCTGTTCGATCACCCTTATCCTTATTTTTTCCAGTTGCCCGATGGCCGGATTTTCTTTGCCATCCCCTATGAGCATGATTTCACGCTGATCGGCACCACCGATGCCGACCACAAGGATGGCCTCGACCATATTGAGGCCAGCGCGGACGAGATCGCCTATTTATGCGAAGGGGCGAGCCACTTTTTCAATTCGCCCGTCCGTCCAGAAGATGTCGTCTGGTCCTATTCGGGTGTGCGACCTTTGGTTGACGATGGTTCAGGCAAACCCGAAGCGGCGACGCGCGGCTATCGGCTCGACCTAAGCGACGCCGAAGACGGCGCGCCGATCCTGAACATTTTCGGAGGCAAGATCACAACCTACCGGCACCTGGCCGAAGAAGCCGTCGATCTGCTAGCCACGCGGTTGCCGCTACCGGCGAACAGACATTGGACGGCTACCAAGGCACTGCCTGGCGGCGATTTCGATGTCGACGCGACGGTGGCCGAACGGCAAAAGCTGCAGGAGAACTATCCGTTCCTCGAACCCGATTGGGTGGATCGTCTGTTTAAATGCTATGGTCTGGACAGCTATGCCATCCTCGGCGACGCAAAAACCCTATCCGATTGCGGCCAGCATTTCGGCCATGGCCTTACCGAACGTGAAATCGAACATTTGACCGGCAAAGAATGGGCTCGCACGTTCGACGACATATTGTGGCGGCGCACAAAACTGGGCCTGCGGATGAATCAGCAAGAGCAGCTACAGCTCGAAAACTATCTCAGAAAGGCGGTGGCCACATGAGCCCCAAAATTGTCGCCATCGGCGGAACGATTAACCCCGGCAGTTCGACGGAAATGGCGTTGCGCACCGCGTTGGCTGTGGCCGAAGCACAGGGTGCCGAAGTCAAATTATTCGGCGGCGAGTATCTTGCGGCCCTCCCCCATTATCGCAGCAAGGCGCACAGCGCGGCGGACGGATCGGAAATGGTTGAGGCAGTCCGCGCGGCAGACGGCATCATCATTGCAGCCCCCGGTTATCATGGCACAATTTCAGGGCTGGTGAAAAACGCGCTCGACTATCTAGAAGACCTGTCAAAAGACGACCGGCCCTATCTCGATGGCCGCGCTGTAGGCTTGATCGCAACCGCTTTTGGCGATCAGGCCAGCATGAGCACGATGCAGACTTTACGCAGTATCGTCCACGCCCTGCGCGGCTGGCCGACGCCGATGGGAGCGACCGTCCGCACCTATCCCGACCTGTTCTCACCTGATGGGGAGTGCCTTGACGACCGGGTTTCGATGCAGCTCGATATTGTAGGAAAACAGGTTGTGCAGGGCGCACGCAGCTTTGCCGCAACCTCGGGGGGGCACGCATGAACGATCTGAACGCAGCGATCGAGGCGCTGGGCAAAGGTGAAATCATCGTCATCACCGGCGATCGGTTCCGGCGCGGCGACATCGATTTCGCAATTGCGGCCAAGCATATCACAGCCGATGCGATCAACTTCATGGCGCGTCATGGCCGCGGCCTGATCTGCCTCTCACTGACCCCGGCCCGCGCGGTCAAACTGGGTATCAGCCTGATCAATCCGGGCAGCGAGCGCCAGTCAGGTCGCCCCTTTGGCAGATCGATCGAAGCGCGTGTTGACGTGACCACGGGCATATCCGCTGCCGATCGGGCGAAGACGGTGGAAGTGGCCGTAGCCGATGGAGCGAATAGCGACGATCTGGTTTCTCCCGGACATGTCTTTCCGTTGATTGCGGCAGATGGTGGCGTTGTGGAACGGCCGGCTGCAGCGGAAGCGTCCATAGAGTTGTGTCGCCTTGCCGGGTGCGGGGATGCGGCGGTCATTTGCTCGATCATGCGCGATGATGGCGAGATGGCGAGGCTCAACGACATAAGCGAACTGATTGCTCGCTTTGATCTGAAAGTGGCCGACATCGATGATCTGCTGACGCAAATGAAAAATCTGCCGCCTGCAAATTGAGGGCGCGGAAGGCTCAGTCAGTCTTTTGGAAGCGGCGTCAGGCCGATGCGGGGCAGTATTTTTTCAGATAGTCACCGTGGCTAGGCATATGCTGGACGACATAGCGGATCGATTGCTCGATCGCGTCGAGCTCTTGCTTGGTTGAGGGCTGATTTAGGCAATCGGCCATCGGATTGTGGCCGTTCATCATGATTCCTTGCCCCATCATCACCGCGGCCCAACTGGTTTCGGTGAATAGTTCATCATCCTCGCGGAAGATCTGGCCGTTCAGCCGAAACAAATCGGTTTTCTCGGTCAGGCTTTCGGGTACCGCCATTGTGCGGCAATAGTTCCAGAACTCGCTATCGTCTCTTGCGGTCGTGTTGTAGTGGAGGATCAAAAAGTCGCGGATGCGTGTGTATTCCTTGGTGGTCAGCCGGTTGAAGGCATCCTCCTGCGCTTGCGTGATGCCATCAAGCGAAAGCAGCGCGATCAGCTTGTTGATACCTGTGTTGATCAGGTGGATCGACGTGGATTCGAGCGGCTCCATGAACCCTGCTGAAAGGCCCAGGGCGACGACATTCTTGTTCCAGAACTTCTTGCGCCTTCCGGTGGTGAAGCGGAGGAAATTGGGGTCGGCTCCCGGCTTGCCGGCGATATTCTTCACCAAGATGTCGAGCGCCTCATCGTCCGACATGAAGCTGCTGCAATAAACATGGCCGTTGCCGTTGCGATGCTGCAGCGGGACCTGCCATTGCCAACCTGCCTTGTGCGCAGTGGCGCGGGTATAGGGCAGCGGACCGCTGCCTTCCTCGCGCTCACAGGGAAGGGCGACCGCGCGGTCGCAGGGCAGATAGTTGGTCCAATCCTCGTATCCGGTCTTCATCGCCTGTTCGATCAGGAGACCGCGAAAGCCGGAGCAATCGATGAAAAGATCGCCCGCGATTTGGGTTCCGTCCTCCAGCGTGATTGAGGTAACGAAGCCGCTTTCGCCGTCGATGGCGATGTCGTCGACCTTGCCCTCCAGACGAATCACGCCGCGCTTCTCGGCATAGCCTCGCAGGTAGCGGGCATAGCGTCCGGCATCGAGATGGTAAGCGTAATTGACCGGGGGCAGGTCTTCGCGGGCATAGTCTTCGGTACGGGCAAAGCGACCGAAATAGGCGGCCATGGTTTCGAGGTTAAAGACCTGGATTGGGCGCTTGTCTCCCGTCGCCTTGAATTTGTGCCAGGTGTGGTGGAAGGACATGCCTCCCATTTGATAGCCATAATTGCCGAAGGGGTGGATATAGCTGTCGCCAATCTTGCCCCAGTTGACGAACTGGATGCCCAGCTTGAAACTGCCCTGAACGGCCGACAGCATTTCGCGTTCGTCAACTTCGAGTAGCTTGTTGAAATCGAGGAAGGGCGGAATGGTAGCCTCGCCGACGCCGACGGTACCGATCATCTCCGATTCAACCAGCGTGATGGCAACATCGCGCCCAGCGCGTAGGCGGGAAAGTGCGGCGGCCGCCATCCAGCCTGCGGTTCCACCGCCGACAATCACGATTTTCTCAATGGCCATGGTGCCTTTTCCTCCCAGAAACCGCATAGACATATAACGCGGTTGCGCAAATTGTGAACGTTCATTTTGTATCTTGTGAACGCTCTCAATTGGTATTATGTGTCAAAATGACGGAGGGATTCATACCCCCGCAAGAGGATTTAGGGAGGTTTGCTTGGCTACCATGTCAAAATTCGTGCGTTCCAGCCGTTTTGCGGCGCTTTCCACGGCGTCCAGCCTTGCGCTCTGCGCACTCTTTGCCCAGCCGGCATTCGCGCAATCCGCAGACGAAGCCGACCCGAGCACAGCTGCCGTTGAAACGGAAGATGAGATCGTCGTCAGTGGCTTTCGCAAATCTCTTGAAAATGCCCAAGGCATAAAGAAGGACGCCGACACCTTCGTTGACGTTATCACAGCGGAAGACATAGGCGCACTGCCTGATCGCTCGGTAGCAGAAGCGCTGCAGCGCGTTCCCGGCGTTAACATCGGGCGCTTTGAAAAGACGACCGACCCGGATCGCTTCTCGGTCGAGGGCACGGGCGTCATCATCCGCGGCCTGCCTTTTGTCCGTTCGGAGCTGAACGGGCGCGACATCTTTTCCGCGACCGGTGGCACGGTGTTGTCATTCAATGACGTTTCGCCGGAACTGCTGGGACGCGTCGAAGTCTTTAAGAACGTAACGCCTGATATGATCGATGGCGGTATTGCTGGCACCGTTAATCTCGTCACGCGCAAGCCTCTCGACAATCCCGGTTTCAAGTTCGCGGGAACGATTGAAGGCAATTATGGCGATCTCGCCAAAGAATGGTCACCCGGATTTTCTGGGATCATTTCCAACACTTGGGAAACGAGTGGCGGAAGCAAGTTCGGCCTGCAACTTGGTTATGCAAAATCTGAACTGATCAGCCGCACCGATGCTTCGCAGCTGACCGACCCCTGCTATCGTGCCGATACGCTCACTTCGACCTGTCTGCGTGTGCGTGACGTCGGTTCGGGCGGCTTTGGTAACGGCACAGGTTTCAACGAGACCAACTTCCCGCCTGCAGGTACCGTCATCGTCCCCAAGGGTGCGGGCGTGCGCACCACTACGCTGGAACGCGATCGCGAAGCGTTTTCAGCCGTTGCGCAATTTGAAAGCGGCGACGGTCGATTGGTAGCAACAGCAGAGTTCCTGCGGTCCAACACCAAATTCTTCACCGACGAATATGCCATATTGGCATTGGTGAACAATGATGCTGGCTTCCCGGTGCAGGCGGCTGGCAGCACCTGGACTTTTGACGATAACAATGTGTTCCAGACCGGTACCCTGACGCAGACCGGCGGCGATTCAGGCTTCTCGCCCTGGGGTGGTTTGCCGACGGAGCTGTTGCGCTTTCAGCGCAAGACCAAAGCTACGACTGAGGATTTCTCTTTTGATGCCAAGTTCGAAGCGACCGATCGCTTACGTTTCAACTTTGAGCTGCAGCATATCGGGTCAGAGCTGAGCCAGGATGCGATTATCGGCACGATGGCGACATTCTCCGATGTCCGCATCGACAATAGCGGCAATGTCCCGAAGGTCGAGTTCATACTGCCGCAAGGCGCACCACAAGGCATCTATGGTAGCCCGGAATATACCTATTTCTGGTTCTTGCTCGATAGCCAGGCGCGCAACGAAGGTGATCTCAACAGTGTTCGTTTTGACGCCGAATACGACATCAGCGATGAAGGCTTCTTCAAAAGCGCCCGTTTCGGAACGCGTTGGGCGGAACGTGACCGGATCACGCGCGACACCAATTTTGGCAACTGGGGCACGCTTGGCGCGCCCTGG
>Ga0073899_10003940_pt1 | contig 13051 bp, 13 predicted proteins | sample KloWWTmetaKNB5Ph_FD_88975 | JGI IMG/M metagenome (GOLD analysis project Ga0073899, IMG submission 88975) | Active sludge microbial communities from Klosterneuburg, Austria, studying microevolution and ecology of nitrifiers - Klosterneuburg... | ecosystem: Engineered > WWTP > Aerobic digester >... | reverse complement strand
GCGTCATGGTCTGCCTGTCCGGCGGCAAGGACAGCCACGCGCTGCTCGACATCCTGCTCAAGCTGCAGCAGCGCGCGCCGATCAGCTTCGAGCTGGTGGTGGTCAACCTGGACCAGAAGCAACCCGGCTTTCCGGAGCATGTGCTGCCCGAGTATCTCAAGGGACTGGGCGTGGCCTTCCACATCGAGAACCAGGACACCTACAGCATCGTCAAGAAGGTAGTGCCCGAGGGCAAAACCATGTGCAGCCTGTGCAGCCGCCTGCGCCGCGGCATCCTGTACCGCGTGGCCGATGAGCTGAAGATCACCAAGATCGCGCTGGGCCACCACCGCGACGACATGCTGCAGACCTTCTTCCTGAACATGTTCTTCGGCGGCAAACTCAAGGGCATGCCGCCCAAGCTGGTCAGCGACGACGGCGGCCACATCGTGATCCGCCCGCTGGCCTATGTGGCCGAGAAGGACCTGATCCGCTGGGCCGAGCACCGCCAGTTCCCCATCATTCCCTGCTCGCTGTGCGGCAGCCAGGAGAACCTGCAGCGCAAGCAGATCGGCAACATGCTGCGCGACTGGGAAAAGAAGTTCCCCGGCCGCATCGAGAGCATGTTCACCGCGCTGCAGAACGTGGTGCCCTCGCACCTGATGGACCGCACGCGCCACAACTTCACCGACATCAAGGTCACCGGCGTGCCCTGCGAGGATGGCGACAAGGTGTTTGACGAGGAAGAGTTCCCTGTGGCAAAGTTGCCCGGCCTGCAAACCGTCAGCGTCCAGGCCTGAGCGGGCTGACTTCCGGAGGTGTCATGAAACTTGCCAGCGCTGTCCTGTGCGCCGCTGCCCTGATGCTCGGTGGCTGTTCGTCCATGCGGCTGGTGGACTCCGAGGTCGTCAGCTTTGTTCCGGAATCCACCGCGCCGATCACCGTGCCGGCAACCTACCGCTTTGAATGGCTGCCCTCGCAGCAGGCGCGCGCCCCCCAGCAGGCGCAGTTGGAGAACCTGGCCGTGCCGGTGCTGTCGGGCTTCGGGCTCCATCGCGACGATCAGGCGCCCCGGTACAGCGTGCAGATCGAGGTGCGCGTCCAGCGGGAACTGTACGAGCCCTGGGAGTCGCCCTGGTTCGGGGTGTCGCATCACCATTTCATCGGCTTCGGCATGGGCCGCTTCGGGCGCGGCGCCGCGGTGGCGATTCATTCCGACTTTCCGACCTACCGGCGCGAGGTGGCGCTGGTGCTGCGCAGCGTGGCCGGCAACCAGATCGTCTACGAGAGCCACGCCCAGCACGAAGGTCGCTGGTCGGATGACCCGGCCGTGGTGAGCGCCATGCTGCAAGCGGCGCTGACCGGCTTTCCCAAGGCGCCACCCGGTCTGCGCAAGGTCGACATCGAGATCCCGCGCTGAGACCGGGCGGGACACATCTTCGGCACTATCCTCAATTGATCGGACCATGCAAGTCACCCGAATCATTGCCGTGCGGCACGGCGAAACCGCCTGGAACATCGACACCCGCATCCAGGGCCATCTCGATGTCGGCCTGAACGAGAAGGGCCGGTGGCAGGTGCAACGCCTGGCCCGGGCGCTGGCGGCGCGCGAGACAATTGCCGCGATCTACACCAGCGACCTGCTGCGCGCCTGGGACACCGCGCGCGCCATCGCCGAGGCCACCCAGCGTCCGCTGCACAGCATCGAAGGCTTGCGCGAGCGCAGCTTTGGCAGCTTCGAGGGCAAGACCTATGCCGAGATCGAGACCGGGTATCCACAGGATGCGCGGCGCTGGCGCGCACGCGATCCCGAGTGGGCGCCGCCGCAGGGCGAGTCGCTGCTGGCGCTGCGCGCGCGGGTGCTTGAGACTGCGCAGACCTTGGCCGCGCAACACGTGGGCGAGCAAATCGTGCTGGTGGCCCACGGGGGCGTGATGGACATGCTGTACCGCGCCGCCAACGGCATCGACCTGCAGACGCCGCGCACCTGGAATCTGGGCAACGCCGCGGCCAACCGGCTGCTGTGGTCCTCCGAGGGCTTCTCGCTGGTCGGCTGGTCAGATACCTCGCACCTGGACGACGACGCGGTGCTGGACGAAACCACCTCCTGAGCGCACGACGACGCGCCCCCTGGCCGGCGCCGCCTCAGGGTTGATCCGGGCGCGCCGCGCCGGGGAAGCCCGCCACAATGGCGCCATGAACGAGTTTCAGGTCATTGTGCTGGCCACCCCCGTGTTCCTGTTGATGATCGCGCTGGAGTTCGCCTGGGGCCATGCACGCCAGCGCCGCGGCACCGGTCGCAACACCTATGGCCTGGCGGATTCGCTCAACAGCCTCAGCCTGGGCGTGCTCAGCCAATTGGGCGGCCTGTTCACCAAACTGCTGACGATTGGTCTGTACACCGCCGTCTACAGCGCCGTCGCGCCGCAGCCGGATGCGGCTTGGTGGCGCACCTGGTATGGGGTGTTGCTGGCCCTGCTGTTCTACGACTTCTGCTACTACTGGCTGCACCGGGCTGGTCACCGCGTGGCGGTGTGCTGGGCCGCGCACGTGGTGCACCACCAGAGCCAGCGCTACAACCTGTCCACCGCGCTACGTCAGACCGGCAGTGGCGCGCTGCTGGGCTGGCTGTTCTATCTGCCGGTGGCGCTGGCCGGCGTGCCGCCGGTGGTGTTTGGCACCGTGGCGCTGATCGACCTGCTCTACCAGTTCTGGGTGCATACGGAGCAGGTCGGCAAGCTCGGCTGGTTCGACCGCGTGTTCTGCTCACCGTCCAACCACCGGGTGCACCACGCCGTCAACGACAACTATCTGGACCGGAACTACGGCGGCATACTGGTGCTGTGGGACCGGCTGTTCGGCACCTTCCGGGAAGAAGGCGAACCCTGTGTCTACGGCACGCGCGGCGCGCTCAACAGCTGGGACCCGCTGTGGGCCAACGCCGAGGTGTATTGGGCCTTGCTCAAGGACTGCTGGCACGCACGCAGCTGGACCGACAAGCTGCGGGTCTGGCTCAAGCCGCCAGGCTGGCGGCCAGCGGACGTCGCCGCGCGTTTCCCCAAGCCCGCCTTCGACCTCCAGCAGGTCCGCACCTATGACCCGCCGGCCGGCCGTGCCGTCCAGGCCTTTGCGGCGGTGCAGTTTCTGCTGTTGCTGGCGGGTGTGCTGACGGTGCTGTGGTCTGCCGCCACCTGGCCGGCACTGAGCACCGCCGTCTGGTCGGCGGCGCTGGTGGCCAGTTTCTGGGCCTTGGGCGCGGTGCTGCAAGGACGCATCACGCTGCTGGAGGTGTTGCTGATCGAATCCGCGGCGCTGTCCACCGCCGGCAACGCCCTGGGCTTGCAGCAACTCTACTTTGTGTTCAAGCCCCTGACAATGTTGATCGCTATTATTTACGTAGCAGTGCGGGCAAACCGGACGGGTGGCGTGGCACGATTCGATGTGCTGTTGATGAGCGCATTGGCAGCCTCGCTGGCCGGCGACGTGTTCCTGATGCTGCCCGGCAACTACTTCATCCCCGGTTTGGCCGCATTTCTGGTCGGCCACCTGTTCTACATCAGGCTGTTTCGCCAGGGCCTGCCCTGGTTTGCGAGCCGCCTGGCGGTGGTGGCCACGCTGGCCTATGGCGTGGCGATATACGCCTGGCTGTGGCCCGGCCTGAAAGGTCCGGTGTTGACCGTGGCGGTGGCCGCCTATGTGAGCGTGATCGCGCTGATGACCGCACAAGCCATTGGCCGGGCCACCGTGCAACGCGATGCCGCCTCGACGGCGGTTGCGATTGGCGCCTGCGTCTTCATGCTCAGCGATTCACTGATCGCCATCGACCGCTTTGTTCAGGCGGTGCCGCAGGCGCGTTTGTGGGTGCTGTCGAGCTACTACCTGGCGCAAATCCTGATCGCGCACAACGCCCGGCCGGTCGGGCCAGCGATTGAGCCGCTCAAGTCATCGCAGACGACCTACGCCGGATAGACCACCGGTTCGTCGCGTGCGATGCGGCCATCGATCAGCTCCACCGTCCGGTCACAGCGCGCAGCCAGGCGCGGGTCATGCGTGACCACTACAAACGAAATGCCGCGCTCGGCATGCATGCGCCGCAGCAAGAAAAACACGTCGTCCGACGAGGCCGTGTCCAGGTTGCCGGTGGGCTCATCGGCCAGCACCAGCGGCGGCGCCATCACCAGCGAACGCGCAATGGCAACGCGCTGCTGCATGCCGCCCGACAGCTCGGACGGCCGCTTGTCCATGGCCTGGGCCAGCCCCACCGCGGCCAGCAGTTCGCGCGCGTGCTCAAGCTGTTTCGCCCCGACACGGCCCTCGGCCATCAGCACCGGCAGCGTCACATTCTCCAGCGCGCTGAAGGCCGGCAACAGATGGTGGAACTGGAACACAAAACCCAGGCTCGTGCGCCGGCGCAGGGTCAGGCCAGCGTCGTCCAGGCTGTTCACCTCTTCGCCCTGCAACCGGTAGTTGCCAGCCGTCACTCGCTCCAGCAGACCGATGATGTTGAGCAGCGTGCTTTTGCCCGAACCCGAGGGTCCGATCAGCGCAATGAACTCGCCCCGCTTGACCCGCAGGTCCAGGCCGTGCAGCACTTCGGCCTCGTTCGGCAGGCCCACGTTGTAGCGCTTGCGAACGCCGTTCAATTCGATCAGCGCCGAGGATGCGTTGGACTGGTTCACGCTAGATCCTGATGGCCTGCGCCGGGTCCATGGCGGCGGCGCGACGCGCCGGGGCGATCGCGGCCAGCACGCCGCACAGGGTTGCAATGAACGCTACCTGCAACGCAGTGGCCAATGGCAGCGTGATGGCGAACAGCGGCAGCCCGTCCGAGCCGCGCACAAAATGGGTGAATAGCCAGACCAGCAGCACCGCCAGCGCGATGCCCAGCACCGAGCCCACAGCCCCTACCACCGCGCCCTGCACCAGGAATACGCGCAGGATCTGCCGCCGTGTGGTCCCCATGGCCCGCAGGATGCCGATCTCGCGGCGCTTTTGCACCACCGACACCACCAGCACGCTGGCGATGCCCAGCACCACGACCACCAGCACCACGCCACGGATGATCGCCGTGCTGACCGACTGGGCGTTCAACGCGGAGACCAGCTGGGCGTTGTTTTCCTGCCAGCTCTCGATCTTGTAGGGAAACTGGCGGCGCAAGTCTTCCGCCAGGGCCTGCGCCGTCCAGACATTCTTCAGGGCCAGGTCCAGCCCGGTGGCGCCGCCCGGCAAACCGAGCAGGCTTTGCGCCGCGCGCAAGGGCACGATGACGGTGCGCCGGTTCAGATCCTTCACGCCCAGGTCCACCAGGGCGGTGACGCGCACCGAGTCACTGACTAGGCCTGTCTGCAGGGTCAGCCGGTCGCCCACGCGCACCCCCAGATCGGAGGCCAGCTCACGGCCCAGGATGGCCTCGCCAGGAGAAAGCCGCGCACTGCCGCTGACCACCTTGCTGCGCAAGCCGACGATGCGGTCATAACGGTCCAGGTCCACGCCCATCAGGGCAATGGCCTGGGCGGCCTCGCCGCGCAGGGCCAGGCCGCTGCCCGACACCAGGGGCGAGACGGCCGCAACGTTGTCATGCCCCTCGAGCAGGGGCAGCAGTGCCTGCCAGTTGACGACCGAGCGCAATCGCTGCGCGCGTGGCTGGGTCTCGGTCAAGGCCGTGCCCTGCGGTAGGGTGGGGCGCGCGGGCAGCACCACATCGTCGGGCGAACGCAGGGTGATGTGAGCCTGCGCGCCCAGCGTCTTGGCCAGGGTGTTGCTTTGCAGACCGTTGATCAGGGCGGAGATGTAGGCAATCACCGCCACGCCTGCGGCCACGCCCACGATGATGAGCAGGGTCTGCATCCGTCCTTCACGCAGGAAACGCAGCGCCACCCGCCTCTCAAAACCAAGCCAGGCGTTCATGGCAATGAACCGCTCAGCGCCCCATGGCGTTGGACATCGCCGATCCCGCGTCTTCGCTGCGGGCACCGGGCGCGATGGCCTTGCCCGGCTGCCAGGCCACGGTCTGCGTTCGCACCCGGTCGCCGGGCTTGAGCGTGGCGCTCAGCAAAACCACGTCACCCTCGGACAGACCGTCCAACACTTCCACCGCGTCCAGTGTGCGCAGGCCCGGGCGCACCGCTCGCTCCTGCACCCGCCCCGCCTGCAGCACCAGCACGGTGGCGCCCGATGCGCGCAGCGCGGCGATTGGCAGCACCAGCGCCCGCTCGCGCCGCGCCGTCTCCACATCCACCGACAGGGTCATATCCTCGCGCAAGAAGACGGGCACCTGCCCATCCAGCGCAAACTTGACCTCAATCGCGCCGCGTTGCGAATCAACGACCGGCGCAAGCGACAAAACGCGCGCGGCAAATGGCTGGGTGGCAAAGGCATCCGCCACCACCATGGCCTGCTGGCCCGGCTGTAGCTGGTCAAGAAAACGCTCATCCACTTGAGCGCTCAACTGGGTGGGGCCGGTCAGCGCCAGGCTCATCAGGGCCTTGCCCGGCTGCACGATCTGACCCGGCTCGACCTGGCGCGACAGCACGCGGGCCGCCGCCGGTGCCACCAGCGTCGCCTGCGTCAGGCGGGCGCGGGCTGCAGCCACCTGGGCGTGGGCCGAGCCACGCTGCGCCAGCGCCACATCCACCACGCGCGTGGCCTCATCGAGTTGCGCGGCGCTGTAAAAGCCCTGCGCCACCAGTTGCTGCACCCGCCGCAGCGTGGTCTGACTCGCCAGCAGCGTCGCGTCGGCCTGGCGTTCGGCGGCCACGGCTTGCGCCAGTGCAGCACTGAGTTCGTCGGTTTCAAGCCGGATGAGCGTCTCGCCGCGCTGAACCTGCGCCCCTTCGCGCACCAGCACCTGGGCCGCCCGGCCGGTCAGCGTGCTGCCAATATCAACCCGCGACAGTGTGGCAACCCGTGCCGAAAACTGCAGGGTTCGCACCAGCGGGGCCATCCGCATCACCATGGCATCCACCCGCGGCGCACGCAAGAAGGCCCAGGCCGCCCCGGCCAGCGCCACCGCAAGCACGCCCACCATGATCCAGATCCATCGACGTTGCATGGCTGCGGCGATCACGGTGTGTGCGCCTTCATCAGGTTCAGACTTCGAACAGCCCACCCTCGGTCGTGGGTGGCGTCACACCCAGGTGCCGGTAGGCGGCCAGCGTGGCGATGCGCCCGCGTGGCGTGCGCTGCAGGAAGCCTTGCTGGATCAGATAGGGCTCGATCACATCCTCGATGGTTTCGCGCTCCTCGCCAATGCTGGCGGCGATGTTGTCCAGGCCGACCGGGCCACCGTCGAAGCGGTGAATCACCGCTTCCAGCAGCTTGCGGTCCATCACGTCAAAGCCCTGTGGGTCCACGTCGAGCATGGCCAGCGCGCGGTTGGCAATGTCTTGCGTGATCTCGCCCACGCCCTTGACATCGGCAAAGTCGCGCACCCGGCGCAGCAGGCGGTTGGCGATGCGCGGCGTGCCGCGCGAGCGCCGCGCGATCTCGAACCCCCCCGCGTCATCCGCCGGCACCTTGAGCAGGCTGGCGCTGCGCCGCACGATGCGTGCCAGCTCATCGGGCGTGTAGAACTCCAGCCTGGCGACGATGCCAAAACGGTCGCGCAGCGGGTTGGTCAGCATGCCGGCACGCGTGGTCGCCCCAACCAGCGTGAAGGGCTGCAGATCGAGCTTGATGGAGCGCGCCGCCGGGCCCTCGCCGATCATGATGTCGATCTGGTAGTCCTCCAAGGCGGGGTAGAGGATCTCTTCCACCACCGGCGAGAGGCGGTGAATTTCGTCGATGAACAGGACGTCGTTCTTCTCCAGATTCGTCAACAGCGCGGCCAGATCCTTGGGCTTTTCCAGCACCGGGCCACTGGTCTGGCGCAGGTTCACGCCGAGCTCCTGCGCGATGATGTGCGACAGCGTGGTCTTGCCAAGGCCAGGCGGTCCAAACAGCAGCACGTGGTCCAGCGCCTCCTCGCGCTTGCGCGCGGCTCCAATGAAGATCTCCAACTGCTCGCGCACCTTCATCTGCCCAATGTACTCATCGAGCAACTTGGGCCGCAGGGCGCGCTCGATCGCCTCCTCGCCGGGCGAAGCTGGCGCGGCCGATACCACACGTTTGGCCGGTGGGATGGCGAAGTCGTCGGTCTGAATGCTCACGGCGGGTGCTTGGCTTAAAAGTGGGGTGGCCCGCACGCGCTGGCACAGGCAAGGCTTGACTATAGCCGTTGCCCGGCACCGTCCGGCCAGGCGGAGCCGGTTCAAGTGACCCGGCACTTGTGCCGATATGGACAGGAACTCCCTGACTGTTTTCGCGGGGTGGCGTTGAGCCAGCCCCGTCCCATCGCGTACCCTGCCAACATGAGCTCTCGCCGCTGGCCCGTATTCCCCGCACCCCAGGTTGAGGCCCGGGCCTGCCTGCACGCGCTGGCGGCCACAGCCCTGCTGGCCGGTGCGCTGCAGCCAGCCAGCAGTCTGGCCGCCGAGCCCGCACACGCCGCGGCCAGCGGGAGCGTCGCCGCCAAACCACCCGCCAAGGCAGCCAGCCGCCCGGCCGAAGCAGAGACCGGCAGCAAGAGCCCGGCGGAGCAGTTGCGCGAGGCGGTGGCCGGCGGTGTTGCGTCCAAGCGGTTGACACTGGTGGTCAACGGCAAGGAGAAGAAGTACATCACCGTGCCGCCAAGGGGGCCGGTCGAGAAAGTCGTCAAACAGGAGGAAGGGCCAACCGCGAGCCAAGCGGCGGACGACCACGGTCGGCGCGCCACACCGCGGCCGCCGTCGGGCCGCGCCGCGGCACGCGCCAGGGCTGCCGCCATGGCCGGCCACGAGACCAGCGCGCATGGTGCCGACCCGCACTGGAGCTACGAAGGCGACACCGGCCCGCAGGCCTGGGGCAAGCTCAAGCCCGACTTCAGCCTGTGCACCATCGGCAAGCGCCAGTCGCCGATCAATATCGAGGACAACGCGACGCTACAGGGCCCGGCCGAGCCCCTGCAGTTCCATTACCGTGCCAGCGGCGCAAGCGTCGTCAACAACGGGCACACCATCCAGGTGGACATGCTGGGCGAGAACTTCATCACCGTGCGCGGCTCGGACTACAAGCTGGTGCAGCTGCACTTTCACCACCCCAGCGAGGAGCGGGTGAACTTCAAGAGCTTTGCGATGGTGGCCCATCTGGTGCACAAGAACGCCGACGGCCAGCTGGCCGTGGTGGCGGTGCTGCTGGAGCCGGGCGCGGCCAACCCGGTGATCAACACCGTGTGGACCTACATGCCGCTGGATGCCGGCGACCGCGTGCGCATGCCCGCCGAGCTGCTGGACCCGAGCGGCCTGCTGCCACAGGATCAGCGTTACTACCAGTTTCTGGGTTCGCTCACAACCCCGCCGTGCACCGAGGGTGTGCTGTGGATGGTGCTCAAGACGCCGAGCGCAATCAGCCGCGAGCAGATCAAGCTGTTCTCGCAACTGTTCCCCAACAACGCACGCCCGCTGCAGCCGCTCAACAACCGTCCGGTGCGCGAGGCGCAGTGACGGACGAGCCCATGGCGTCAGCGCGCCAGCGCCCGCAGCGCCAGCTTGATACCGTCACTGACCCCCACATCGGCCGGCAGTGCCTTGAGCGCCAGCGCCGCTTCCTTGTCGCTGTAGCCCAGCGCCAGCAGGGCGTGCAGGATATCGGCTTGTGCATCGCTGGTGACATGGGTTGGCGTGCCGATATCCGCGCCGAGTTTGCCCTTGAGCTCCAGCAGGAGGCGCTCGGCCGTCTTCTTGCCGATGCCCGGTACCTTCGTCAAACGACCCGGCTCCTGCATCGTCACCGCCTGCGCCAGCTCACTCACGCTCATGCCCGACAGCACCGACAGCGCGGTGCGCGGCCCCACGCCAGAGATCTTGATGAGCTGGCGAAACGCCTCGCGCTCCGGGCTGGAGCCAAACCCGTACAGAATCTGCGCGTCCTCGCGCACCACCAGGTGCGTCAGCAGGCTGACCTTGTCGCCCAATCCAGGCAGGTTGTAGAAGGTGCTCATGGGCACCTGCACCTCGTAGCCCACGCCATTGCAGTCGACCAGAACCTGCGGTGGATTCTTGTCGCCCAGGGTGCCGGTTAGCTTGCCAATCATTTCTTGCCTATCATTGAGCGTTCCAGCGAGGAATTATCAGCTTGATTCTCAGACACCTGTTTGCCCCCCACAACAACGTCCGCTTGTCGCATCTGTGCGGCCCCATGGATGAGCATCTGCGCACCATCGAAGCGGCCCTGCAAGTCAAGATCGCGCACCGTCACGAGCAGTTCAAGGTGGACGGCCCAAAGGCCCAGGCCAAGCGCGGCATGGAGTTGCTGCAGGCCCTGTACGAGATCGCGGCGCGCCCGATCGAGGCCGCCACGGTGCAGCTGATGCTGGCCGGCGACGCCGAGATGGACCTGTCCGACAGCCCGGTGCTGCAGACGCGCCGCAACGACCTGCGCGCACGCACGCCCAATCAGGCGCTGTACCTGGACAACATGGTTGGCCACGACATCACCTTCGGCATTGGCCCGGCCGGCACCGGCAAGACCTATCTGGCAGTGGCCATGGCGGTCGATGCGCTGCAGCGCAGCGCGGTGCAGCGCATCGTATTGACCCGCCCGGCGGTGGAGGCCGGCGAACGCCTGGGGTTTCTGCCCGGTGACCTGAGCCAGAAGGTAGACCCTTACCTGCGTCCCTTGTACGACGCGCTGTACGACCTGATGGGTTTCGAGCAAGTGCAGAAGGCATTCGAGCGCCAGGCCATCGAGATTGCGCCGCTGGCCTTCATGCGCGGGCGCACGCTCAACAACGCCTTCATCATCCTGGACGAGGCGCAGAACACCAGCATCGAGCAGATGAAGATGTTCCTGACCCGCATCGGCTTTGGCTCCAAGGCCGTGATCACCGGTGATGTCAGCCAGATCGACCTGCCCAAGACCCAGCCCAGCGGACTGATAGACGCCGAACGCGTGCTCAAACGCGTCAAGGGCATCGCCATCACGCGTCTGACCAGTGCCGACGTGGTGCGCCACCCGCTGGTGGCGCGCATCGTCGACGCCTACGATGCGCCGCGAAGGAAGATCGATGGCCCTTAAGTCGCTCGCCCTGTCGCTGCAGTTCGGGCCGATCGACCACGCCGCCACGCACCGCGCGGCGCTGCCCCGCCACCGTGTGATGCGCTGGATTCGCCATGCCCTGGATCGCGATGCCGAGATCACGGTGCGCATCGTGGACGCAGCCGAAGGGCAGGCGCTGAACCGCGATTACCGGCACAAGGACTACGCCACCAACGTGTTGACCTTTGACTACAGCCAGGCGCCGGTGGTCAGCGCCGATCTGGTCTTGTGCGCGCCGGTGGTGGCCACAGAGGCCCAGGAGCAGGGCAAGACCCTGCAGGCGCATTACGCACACCTGCTGGTGCACGGCACCCTGCACGCGCAGGGCTGGGACCACGAAACCAGCACCAAGGACGCCCAGGCCATGGAAGCGCGCGAGACGCAGATTCTGGCCAGGCTTGGGTTTGACGATCCCTACGCAGGGTGAAACGACTCACGCGCCGGCATTGGCGGACGTGAGGTGTTGTGAGACAGGTCGAATCAATTGGGGTCGCAGCACATCGCTCGGCGAGTGGTCGGACCCGCAATGTCCCAACCGAGGCTGAAACACCATGAATCTGCCATCGTTCGAGCAGCTCGCTGCCCACTACCTGGACTATTGGAACTACCCGAATCCGCAAGCGGTGAAACGGCTTGTCGGCGGCGATGCCAACGACGCCGACATCACCAACACCTGCACCATCCGCATGAGCCATGCCATGAACGCCAGCGGCGCGGCCGTGCCCCAGGTATGGGGCGTCAGCCAGGGCAAGCCCATCGTCAATCGCCGTGGTCACAACGGGCGCTACTACATCATCCGCGTGTCGAACTTTCGCAGCTGGATGGAGCACCGCTTCGGCAAACCCAAGCTGGACTTCACGAAGCGGCCCGGCGGCCCGTTTGATCGCGCCGCCATCACCGGCTACCAAGGCGTGATCGCATTCGACATTGGCTTCTCCGACGCCACCGGCCATTTCGACCTGTGGTACGGCGACAAGTTCAGCCACGAACAATCCGCCGGCAAGGACTACTTTGCGCTGGCCCAACGAATCTCGCTGTGGAGCGATGGCACGCGCTGGGTCGAGGCCCCCGTCTGACGGCTTGAGGCTTGGCGCGTCAAGGCGGCGCGATGCGCATCGGAATCGTCACCGGTCCGTCGTTGATCAGGTGCACCTTCATGTCGGCGCCAAACGCGCCGGTCTGCACCAGCGGATGCGCGCCGCGCGCTTGCGCCACGAAATAGTCGTACAGGCGTTCGCCATCGGCGGGTGGCGCCGCCGCCGAGAACCCGGGCCGGTTGCCGCTGGAGGTGTCCGCCGCCAACGTGAACTGGCTGACGATCAACAGGCCACCTGCAGCGCCATGGCCGTCCATGTCCTGCACGCTCAGGTTCATCTTGCCCTGCGCGTCGCTGAAGACGCGCAGCTTGAGCAGCTTGGCCAGCAAGCGGTCAGCCTGCTCGGTGCCATCGCCACGCTCGGCGCAGACCAGCACCAGCAAGCCCGCGCCGATCTGACCCAGCGTCTGGCCCTGCACGACCACGCGGGCCTCCTGTACACGTTGCACCAAAGCCAACATCGCCCGCCCTAGATCAGATCCTTGGGGTCATCGAAATGCGCCTCGACATCGCTGGGCAGCAACTGGATGCTGGCGCGCAGCCCCGGCACCGCACTCATCAGCGCTTGCTCCACGCTGGTTCGCACGGCGGCCGCGCGCCCCAGCGACCACGAAGCCGGCATGTGCATGTGCATGTCGACAAAGCGACGCTGGCCGGAGCGGCGCGTCGTGACATGGTCAAACCGGATCGTGTGGTGGGCGAAGTCGTTCAAAACCTGCTCGATCTGCGCCAATACATCGGGCTCCAGCGCCTCGTCCATCAAGCCCTGCGACGAGCGCCACATTAGGTGAACACCTTCTTTAAGGATGTTGAGCGCGACACCGATGGCGACCACCGCGTCCAGCCAGAGCCAGCCCGTCAAGG
>Ga0073899_10003936_pt1 | contig 13064 bp, 11 predicted proteins | sample KloWWTmetaKNB5Ph_FD_88975 | JGI IMG/M metagenome (GOLD analysis project Ga0073899, IMG submission 88975) | Active sludge microbial communities from Klosterneuburg, Austria, studying microevolution and ecology of nitrifiers - Klosterneuburg... | ecosystem: Engineered > WWTP > Aerobic digester >... | reverse complement strand
GATGCGGAACCGCATGGCGCGGTCGCGGCCGTCGCGCCGCCAGGCCTCGGCGGTGTTGAGCGCCGCGCTGGTTGCGGCGCGCCGCAGCTGGCTGGCGAGGTCCGGATCGGCGATCCGGATCCTGCTGACGAGGGGGACGAGGCTGCTGATGAACTCGAGGGCGACGGCGCTTGCTTCACACATGATGGACCTCCGGGTGAGTGGCTCTCACCCCGTCCGCGGCCCGACGCGCAGGTCCTGTGCCGCGCGCTCCCTCACCGCGTCCCACCAGCCTCATCGCCCCCAGCGCGCGCGGCACAGGACGTGCGCGGGGGCCGCGAGGGGTTGAGCCACTCACCCGGAGGCACACCATGAAGCACTCGAGTCATCACACCTCCGTCACACGGCACCGGCACCGGCTCCGGGTCCGGCTCCGGCTCCGGCACCGGCACCGGCTCCGGGTCCGGCTCCGGCTCCGGCTCCGGGGTCCGGCTCCGGCACCGGCTCCGGCACCGGCACCGGCTCCGGCACCGGCACCGGCTCCGGGGCCGGCACCGGCTCCGGCTCCGGCTCCGGGTCCGGCTCCGGCTCCGGGTCCGGCACCGGCACCGGCTCCGGCTCCGGCTCCGGCTCCGGCTCCGGCTCCGGCTCCGGCTCCGGCTGCCCTCAGCGTCGCCGGCGCAGGTAGTAGTGCACGCCGTGCTCGGGGTGCGCGAGGCGGATCGCGATCACGTCCTTCCCCGCGGTCGGCACCGCGGCGCGGAAGCGGCCGCTGCCGTCGAGGTCGGGGGCCTTGCCGTCGACGAGCACCTTCCAGCCCTCGGCGGTGACGCCGGTGACGACGACGGGATCGCTCCAGTCGGCGCGGGGCGGCGGCGCGGTGATCTGCGCGGTGGGGGCGGCGTTGTCGAAGTCGATGCGGAGCGTCGACGGCGGGGATGTCCGATTTCCGGACACCACGTAGAACGTGTAGCTGCCCTCGGGCAGCGTGCCCGGCGCCAGCGTGTGGGTGCCGGTCGGCGAGGTGAAGCTCTGCGGTGCGCCCTTGGCTGGCTGCAGCTTGAGGGTCGACGCGCCCTTGGCCTCGCTCCAGCCGATCACGATCTGCGGGATCCGGTTCTGGTAGCTGACCCCGTACTTGTGCCCGTCGGCCTCGAGGATGTTCTGCGGCGGCGTGCGCACCACCGCGGCGGCGCCGGTGTCGCCGGCGACGCGCACCGAGCCGGCCTTGGTGTCGCCGCTGTCGCAGCGGACCCGGTAGCGGGTGACGCCGCCGGTGGCGAAGAACCGCGCGCGCTCCTTGCCGCCGGTCTTGCGCGGCGTCTTGAACGAGCCCTTGCCGTCGGCGAGCTCGACGGTGCCCGGGCCGCCGCACAGCCGCGCGAAGTCGAGCTGCACCGCGACCTTCTTGCCGGGGTCGTGGACCGTGGCGCCCTCGCCGGCGGCGACCTCGACGTCGACGGTGGTCGGCGCGGGATCGCGCACGGTCGCCTCGCCGGTGCGGGCCAGCACGCCGGTCTCGCCGGCGGCGGCGCTGGCGTCGCTGACGTCGCCGTCGACGGTGACGGCGCCGCGCTCGACCCGGGCCACGCTCTCGGCGCGCCCCGGCGTGATCGCGGCGACGGTGTCGACGGTCGCGATCATCGCGCCGCCGGGCAGCGCGACCCGGACGTCGGCGCCCTTGGCGGCCACGGTGGTGGTGCCGGCGGTGGGGGTGACCAGCGCGCCGTCGGCGCCGCCGACGGTGAGCTCGGCCGGACCGACCGCGGTGGCGGTGTCGTCGCCGCGGGTGATGGTGATCGACGCCTTCTTGGGCACCTTGACCACGTCGCCGTCGGCCAGCGCGCCGCCGGTCGCGAGCGGGCGCCCCGGCGCGCCGCCGGTGCTGGCGGTGACGCCCTTGCCGCCGACGGTGACCGCCAGCGCGGACGCGGCCGGGGTCGGCGGCGGGGTCGGCGGCGGCGGGGTCGGCGGCGGCGCGGCGGCGGCGGCCTCGGTCTTCTCGACGATCGCGCCGCCGATCGCGACGGTCAGGTGGCCGCCGGGATCGAGCGTCACCGCGCCATCGTCGCGCTGGATCACCGCGCGCCCGACCGTCACCTCGAAGCGCACGCCGGCCGCGGTGCTCGACGCCCGCACGGTGCCGCCGGGCGCGATGATCGCCGGGCCGGCCTCGGTGATCAGCCGCACCTCCTGCGCCTCGGCGCCGGCCTCGCCGCGCTCGAGCCGGGTGCCGGCGGCGACGAAGCGCACCAGGCTGTCGGCGCCGAGCCGCAGCACCGGACCGCCGCGCAGCTGCAGGCGGGCCCACGCGCCGGCGCCGGTGCGGGCGGCGTCGCCGAGGACGAACGGCTGGCCGAGCGGCGCCGCGGCCTCCTTGCCGGCGTGCTCGCAGCTGACCGCGCCCTGGCCCTCGGCCAAGGTCGCGACCGGCGGCGTCGGCTTGCCCTTGCACGCGCCGGCCACCACGACCAGCGCGACCAGCGCGACCAGCGCGACCCGCCCGACCAGCGCGGCGCGGCAGCTCACTTGCGGCCCTTGACCAGCTCGATGTTGAGGATCGGCACGCCGCCCTCGACCACCACCGCGGTCTTCTTCTGCGCGCGGTAGCCCGACAGCGCGACGGTCACGGTGTACGTGCCGGGCGGCACGTCGATCACGAACGTGCCGTCGGGGTTCGAGGTGAGCTCGGCGCCGAGCGGATCGATCGTGACCTTGGCGGCCAGGCCCTTGCCGTTGAAGTCGCGGACGACGCCGCGGATCTGCGACTTGGGCTGGACCCGGGCCAGCGTGAGCTCGACGGTCGCGCCGGTGCCGCCGACGATCATCGCGGTCGCGGTCGCCGACTCGTAGCCGCCGCGCGCCGCCGCTACCTCGACCGGGCCGATGGGCAGATCGGGGATCGTGAAGGCACCGTCCTCGCCGGTCAGCGCGGTGGTGGCGCCGACGGTGATCGCGACGTCGGGCAGCGGCGCGCCGCCGGCGTCGACGACGCGGCCGGTGAGCGGCCCGGTGGTGGGCGCGGGCGGCGGCGGCGGCGGCGGCGGGGTGTCGTCGATCGGCGGCGGCGGCGGCGGCGCGATCACCGGCGCGCGCGCCGGGGCCGGGCGCCACGACAGCCCGACCGCGATCGCCAGCCGCGGCTCGACGTCGACCAGCGCGTCGGGCGCCATCGCCATCAGGTCCGGCCGCTGGCTGAGGCCGATCTCGGCCAGCGCCTCGAAGGTGAGCGACGCGTCGACGGCGCGGCGCACGCCGACCCCGGCCCGCAGCGGGCTCTCGAGCGCGGCCGGTGCGCCGGCCCCGACCAGCACCTCGCCCGACAGCTCGCCGAACAGCTGGGTGGCGCCGGCCTGGTGGGCCAGCCCCACGCCCACCAGCGCGGCGTCGGCGTCCGACAGCCCGAGCCCGAGGCGATCGGCCGGCGTCAGCGTGGCGGCGTCGACCGACTCGGTCGAGCGATCGAGGCGGTAGCCGGCGCTGACGGTCAGCGCGCTGGCGCCGAACCTGCGGGTGAGCACCAGGCTGGCGTCGACAGTGGTGGCGCCGGGCTCGATCGACGGCGCGTCGGCGCCGGGCAGCCACACGCCGAGGCGTACGCCGAGCGCGGTGGCGTCGTCGAGGGCGCCGCCGGCGGTGGCGCTGATCCGCGGATCGCCGACGAAGCCGTCGTCCGCCACGCCGCCGGTGTGGCGGTCGTAGCGGCCGGCCAGCGAGCCGGTGAGCTCGAGCCATGGCACCGCGCGCACCGCGATGGCCAGCGCGCCGCTGGCCCGGTGGTGGCTGTCGTCGGCGGCGAGCACGTCGCCGGTGAAGCCGTAGCCCGAGGCCAGCGCGGCCGACAGCGTCGGGCCCGGGCCGATCGGGCGCACGCGGCCCAGCGCGGTGAGGCCGCGGTCGGCGCGCGCCGACGGCGTGACCGCCGCGCAGGCGATCAGCAGCGAGACGATCACGCTGGGTCGGATCATGGGGTCCCTGGGTGTTGGCTGACTTGCAGGTTGATGCGGAAGGTGGTGGGGCCGCCCTGCGGCGGGAACCGGGTCGAGCGGCCGACCTCGGCGATGCACGCGCCGAGCGGCGAGCCGGCGACCGCGGCCGGCGACAGGTCGACGCGGGTCGGCGCCCCGGCGGCGTCGATCTCGAAGCGCAGCGTGAGCTGCGGCGCGGTGGCGGCGTCGGCGCGGTGGCGCTCGAGGCAGGCCTCGACCGCGCCCTGCCGCCGGGCGAACGCCGCCGACAGCGGATCGCCGGCCGGTGGCGTCGGGCGCGGGCGCGTCGTCGAGCCGCGGGCGCCGCCGTCGCGCGGGGCCGGCGCGGCGTCGGGCGCGGGGGCCGCCGCGTCGACGGCGAGGGCCAGGGCGCCGGCGTCGCCGGCGGCGAGCTCGACCGCCGCGGTGCCGCGCTCGGTGACGACCGCGACCGGCGCGGCCTCGGAGGTGCGCTGGCTGCGCGCCAGCACCACCGCGACGGCGCCGCCGGCGATGGCGACGGTCGCGCCGGCGACCAGCCACGGCGCGCGCGAGCGGGGTGGCGCCGGCGGGGCGATCGGGGCCGGCGTCGGGATCGCGGCCGGGACCGCCGCGCCTGGCGCCGGCAAGCGGCCCGGCGTCGGCAGCACGCTGGTCGGCACGTCGGTGGCGACGGTCGGCGGCGTCGCGGCCCCGCTCGGCGTCGCGGTCGCGGCGCGGCCCTCGCCGTCGCGCCACGGCTCGGGGCGGGCACCCATCACCTCGGCGAAGAACTCGGCCAGCCGGGTCGGCGCCAGCGTGTGGCCGGCGTCGCGCGCGAAGGCCTCGACGGCCTCGGCCAGGTCGCGCGCGGTCAGGTAGCGCTGGCCGCGCTCGAAGTGCATCGCCCGCCGGATGATCGACTCGAGCGCGGGCGGGTAGTCGGGATCGAGCTGGGTCGGCCAGGTGACGTTGCCCGACATCACCGCCCAGATGATCGCCGCGTCGTTCTCGCCGGTGAACGCCCGTCGCTGCGTGGTCAGCTCGTACAGCAGCACGCCCAGCGCGTAGACGTCGACCCGGCGATCGAGCGGCTCGGCGCGGCACTGCTCGGGCGCCATGTACGCGAGCTTGCCCTTGGTGACGCCGGCCGCGGTCGCGTCCTCGCGCTGCGTGGCCTTGGCGATGCCGAAGTCGACCAGCTTGATCGCGCCGGCGTAGGTGATGACGACGTTGGACGGGCTGACGTCGCGGTGCACCAGCCCCAGCGGCTTGCCGTCGTCGCCGACCAGCTCGTGGGCGAAGTGGCAGCCGGTGGCGGCGCCGACGACGAGCGTCAGCGCGTGGGCCAGCGGCATCTTGCGGCGCTGCTGCGCCAGCTCGCGGAGCAGCGCGCGGCAGTCGTCGCCGTGCAGGTACTCCATCGCGTAGTAGTAGAGGCCGCCCTCCTGGCCGAAGTCGTAGACGTGGGAGATGTTCGGGTGGTCGAGCGTCGCGGCGTAGCGGGCCTCGTTGAGGAACATCCGCACGAACTCGGCGTCCTTGGCGAAGCTCGGCAGGATCCGCTTCACGACGACGTGCTTGGCGAAGCCGGCCAGGCCGGTCATGCGCGCCAGGTAGATCTCGGCCATCCCGCCGATCGCGAGCCGTCGCACGATCTCGTACCGTCCGACCCGGGAGCCGGCCGCCAGCGCGTCGTCCATGAGCGGCGCGAGGATACCGCGGCTGGCTCCCGCGCGCCTGTGTTCCAGGGGGCTCGTCGCCGAGCCCCCCTCGATCCCGGCGAAGCCGGGATCGAGCCTCCCCCCCGCGACGCGAGACAGCGGCGTCCTGAATGCCTTACGTGTTGCGTCGTGCCGATGCCGGCCGCGCCCGCGGTACTGTCGACCGCCATGACCACGCCCGCGCCCATCGGCCCGCGGCTCGCCGACGCGGTGCCGTTCGATGGCATCCAGCCGGGCGGCGGCGCGTGTCTGTCCGTCGAGCGCGGGTGGCGGCGGGCGCGGCGGGCGTGGCTGCGCGCGGCCCGCCGCGGCTACCTGGCGCGGATGGCGGCGGCGCGCACCGGCCGCTGCCCGGGCTGCACCCACGATCCGCTCGACGCCCGCGACGGCAAGCTCGACCGCAACCAGTGCGGCTACCGCTTCCCCGACGACGCCGCGCTGTGGCGGCCGGTGCTGGGGCTGGCGCGCGCCGGGCTGGCCGAGGTGGCGGTGACGCTGGCGGCGTGCGCGGCGCTGACGGCCGCGGTGGCCCTGGTGGCCGTCGCGACCGCGCAGCCGCTGGCGTGGCTGGGGCTGGCGCCGGTGATCGCGGTGGCGGCGTTCGGGCTGCACTTCTTCCGCGATCCCGAGCGCGCGACGCCGGCCGCGCGCGACGCGCTGTTGGCGCCGTCGGACGGCGTCGTGACCCAGATCCACACCGTCGACGATCCCGACTTCCCCGGCGGCCGCGCGCTGCGGATCAGCGTGTACCTGTCGCCGTACGACGTGCACCTCAACCGCGTACCGCGGGCCGGCACCGTGCAGGCGGTGCGCTACTTCCCGGGCCGGTTCCTCAACGCGCGCCACCGCGATTGCGCGCGGGTCAACGAGCAGCTGTGGGTCGATCTGATCGACGACGACGGTCGCCACCTGCGGGTCAAACAGATCTCGGGCGCGCTGGCGCGGCGGCTGGTGTGCTGGCTGGCGATCGGCGAGCGCGTCGTGCCCGGCGATCGCTACGGCATGATCAAGTACGGCTCGCGCGCCGACGTGCTGGTGACGCCGGGCGCCGACGTCGCGGTGGCGGTCGAGGTTGGCCAGCGGGTGGTCGCGGGCCAGACCGTGATGCTGCGGTTCGGGGGCGCGGCGTGACGCTCGCGCTGTACAGCCCGAGCTACTGGGACGTCGTGGTCGACGTCGAGCCGGCGGCGCTGGCCGGCGGCAAGGGCAAGCACCCGGCGCCGTCGACGGTGGTGGTGGGCGGCTTCGCGTGGAACGCAGCGCGGGTGCTGGCCGCCGCCGGGCGCGCCGGGCTGCGGGTGGTGACGGTGGTGCCGACCGACGAGGACGCCCGGGTGCGGGCCGCCGCGCCGGCCGGCGTCGCGCTCGACGCGATCGCCGCGCCGCCGGGCTGGCTGCCGATCACCGTGGTGCTCGACCCCGGCGGCGCGTGCCGCATCCTGCGCGATCCCGGCGCGGCGCTCGACGGCGCGTGGCGGTGGGACGCGGTGAGCGCAGCGGCGCGGGCGGCGGCGGTGCACGTGCTCGGGCGGGTGCCGGCGGGCTTCGCGGCGGCGGCGCTGGCGGCGGCGCGCGCGGCCGGCGCGCGGATCGCGTGGTGCGGCGGCGCCGGGCTGCCGGTCGACGCGCTGGCCGGGTTCGACGTCGCGTGCGTCAACGCCGCCGAGGCGGCGACGCTGCTCGGCGCGACCGCGACCGCGACCACCACCGCCGAGGCGGCCCAGGCGCTGGCCGAGCGCGCCACCGGCGCCGACGCGGTGCGGGTGGTCACCGGCGGCGCGCGCCAGCCGACGGTCGCGGCGGCGCGGCGCGGCGCGGCGATCGAGCTGCACGCGGTCGAGCCGGCGCCGCTCGCGCCCGGCGCGATCGTGACCTTGCTCGGCGCCGGCGACGCGTTCGCGGCGGCGCTGGTGGCGACCGCGTGCCTGACCGACGGCGGCGCGCCGCGGGCCGCGCTCGACGTGGTCGCCGGGCTGCGCGCCGGCCAGCGCGCGGCGGCGCGGCTGATCACCGGAGGCCGCGATGGCTGATCCGCTGGCGGCGTTCCGGCTCGACGGCCAGCTGGCGGTGATCACCGGCGGCGCCGGCGGGCTGGGGCGCGCGATCGCCGAGGCGCTGGCCGCGGCCGGGGCCGCGCTGGTGGTGACCAGCCGCGATGGCGCGCGGGCCGAGGCGGCGGCGGCCGCGCTGGCCGCGGCCCACGGCGTCGCCGCCACCGGCGTCGCCCTCGACGTCACCGATCCGGCCAGCGTGACGGCGGTGTTCGCCGGGCTGACCCGGGTCGACGTGCTGGTCAACAACGCCGGCACCACGCGGCGCGGCCCGCTGGCGGCGCTGACCGCCGATGACTGGGACGCGGTGCTCGACACCAACCTGCGCGGCGCGTGGCTGTGCACGCGCGCCGCGGCGCCGGCGCTGGCCGGCGGCGGCCGCGTCGTCAACGTCGCGTCGATGTTCGCGGCGGTGGGGCTGCCGGCGCGCTCGCCGTACGTGGCGTCGAAGGGCGGGCTGGTCGCGCTGACCCGCGCGCTGGCGATCGAGCTGGCGCCGAGCGGCGTCCGCGTCAACGCGCTGTGCCCGGGGCCGTTCGCCACCGCGATGGCCGACGCCGCGGCGCGCGCCGACATGCTGGCGGCGATCCCGCTCGGGCGCTGGGGCCAGCCCGCCGAGCTGGGGCCGGCGGCGCTGTTCCTGGCGTCGGCGGCGTCGAGCTACGTCACCGGCGCCGCGCTCACCGTCGACGGCGGCTACACCGCGCGATGACGCCGGCGTGGGCCGAGGCGATCGCGCGCGCCCACCCGCGGGTGGCGATCGGCGCGCGCCGCCCGTGGCCGATCCGGCCGCGCGCGCTGGTGGTGATCGGCGGCGCCGGCGCCGGCAAGACCACCGCGGTCGACGCGGTGCGCGCCGCGGCGCTGCCCGGCGTCGTCGTGCCGCTGCGCCGCGTGACCCGGCCGGCGCGCGCCGGCGATCACCCGGCCGAGGCGATCGTGGTCGCGCCCGCGGCGATGGCGGCCGACGTCGCCGCCGGCGTGGTCGCGCCGAGCTGGTGGCGGCGGCTCGACGGCGATCGCCGCGAGCGCTACGGCTTCGTCGCGAGCGCCGCGCCGCTGGCGGTGTACTCGGCCAACAACGCGATCGTCGATCCCGCGTGCGCGCTGGCGCCGCCCGACGCGCTCGCCGCCGCGGTGGTGGTGGCGATCGCCGCGTCGCCCGCGGTGCGCGCGGCGCGGCTGGCGGCGCGCTCGCCGGATCTGGCCGCCGCCGAGCGGGCGGCGCGGCTGGCCGAGCCGACGCCGGCGGCGCACGTGGTGATCGACGGCGACGGCGACGATCCGACCGCGGTGGGCGCGGCGCTGGTCGCGGTGGCGCGCGCGCTGCGGGGCCTGTCGGTCGACGCGGCGGAGGCGCCGTGACCGCGGCCACCCGCAACCTGCTCCTGTTCGCGGCGTCGTTCACGCTGCTGACCGTCGGCGGCGCGGCGATCGCGATCGCGCGCGCGCCGATCGGCTGGCACCAGCTGGCGGTGGTGACGACGCTGTCGGCGGCGGCGATCGCGGTGATCGCGGCGGCGACGCTCGCGACCTACGCCGCCGACGTGGCGCGCTACCGCGCGTGCGGCCGCGCGGTCGGGGCGCCGGTGCCGTGGCGCGCCGCGCTCGACACCAGCGTCGCCAACTTCTTCTTCTCGTGGCTGACGCCGGGCTCGACGTTCGGCGTGCCGGCGACGATCTACATGCTGGGCCGCCGCGGCGTGCCGTGGGACGCCACCGTCGTGATCGCGTTCGGCAAGGCGTTCACCGGCGTCGCGGTGATCGTCGTCGCGTCGCTGGTGATCCTAGCGGCCGGGCTGGGCCCGCGCTACGACGGCCGGCTGGTCGCGACCGCGCTGTTCGGCGGCACGATCTTCACCGCGCTGTTCGCGGCGCTGGTGGTGGCGGCGCTGCGGCCGGCCGCGGCGCAGGCGCGGGTGGCGCGGATGTTCGCGTGGCTCGGCCGCCGGCTGCGCGGCGCGCGCTGGGTCGCGACGGGCGCGCGGGTCACCCACGACGCGATCGCGCGCCTGGCCGGGTTGCGTCACGGCGGCGCCGCGCCGCTGGTGCGGCTGGCGCTGGCCCACGCCGCGTACTACGCGGCGACCGCGACCGCCGGCGTCGTGCTGCTCACCGCGTTCGGCGGGGCGGTCGACGTGCGCTCGGCGTGCGCGGTGCTGGTCTACGTCGCGTTCACGTACCTGGCGCCGACGCCCGGCGGCGCCGGCTTCGCCGAGGCGATGGCGGTGCCGTTCTTCGGGCCGCTGGTCGACGACGGCCAGGCGGTGGCGTACGTGCTGTGCTTCCGCGGGCTGACGTTGTACGTGCAGGTCGTGTTCGCGGTGCCGTACCTGCTGATCGCCGGCGGCGTCGGCGAGATCCTCGCCCGCGCGGCGCGGGCCCGAGGCGGCGCGTGACGCGGGCCCGGCTGGACGCGCTGCGCGGCGCGCGCGCGGCGATCGCGGCCGAGGTCCGGGCCCACGTCGGGGCCGGCGCGCCGCACCGCGCGCCCGACGACGCCGCCCGCGTCGAGCGGTACCTCGGCGAGCTCGAGCTGGGGTTCCGCGGCTGGGCCCAGCGCGGCGCGACGCGGCTGTTGCGGCCGGTGCTGGGCGCGGTGTTCGCGCCGCCGGTCGGCGCCGGCGCCGACGACGGCCTCGACGCGCGGCTCGAGGTCGGCGGCGACGTGGCCACGGTGGCCGCGGTGGGCGCCGACGCGCTGGTGTTCGCGCCGACCCACGGCGCCAACCTCGACGCGATCGTGCTGGGCCTGGCGCTCGAGCGGCTGGGCCTGCCGCCGGCGCTGTACCTGGCCGGCGAGCACCTGTACCGCAACCCGCTGGTCGGGCGGCTGATGGGCCCGCTGGGCGCGGTGCGGATCGATCGCGCCCGCGCCGATCGCCGCTACCTCGCGGTGCTGGCCGCGTACGTCGCCGCGCTCGCCGCGCGCGGCGCGGCGCTGACGATCTTCCCCGGCGCGACCCGGCGCCGCGACGGCACGCTCGAGCACGACCTGCGGCTGGGGCTGATCGCCGCGGCGGCGCGCGCGGCGGCGGCCCAGGGCCGGCGGCTCCACGTCGTGCCGGTGACGATCAACCTGCAGATCGTCCTCGAGGCGGCCTGGCTGGTCGACTACCACCTGCGCGGCCGCGGCCACGAGCGGGTGGTCGGCGACGAGCTGTTCGTGCCCGGGCGGCTGGCCGCCACCGCGCGGCGCCTGCGCGCGCTCGATCAGCGCGCGGTGCTGCGGTTCGGCGCGCCGATCGCGTGCGACCGCCGGCTCGACGTCGACGGCCTGGCCGCGGCGCTGCGCGGCGCCTACCGCGCCGGCGCGGTGTTCCTCGACACCCACGTCGTCGGCCGCGCGCTCGACGACCTGCGCGTCGCGGCCCGCGGGCGCGCGATCCCGGCCGGCGCGGTGGGCGCGCTGGCGTGGCCGCGGGCCGAGGTCGAGCGGGCGGTCGCGGCCACCGCGGCGCACCTCGATCGCCACCCGGCCGACGGCGCGCGCTGGCGGCCGGCGCGCCCGGTGGCGGCGATCGTCGACGGCGCGCTGGCCGCGTGGCGGGGCGGTCACCCGACCCCGGCGGCCCGCGCGGCGGGCGACGCGATCGAGCTGATCGAGCCGCGGCTGGCCTGGTTCTACGCCAACCGCACCCGCCACGTCGGCACGCCAGGGGGCGGTGGCGGTTGACGCGGCGGGCGCGCCGGTCGACGCTCGGCGCGATGTCTACCGACGACGACCGTCACGACGCCCTGGGCCTGGCCGAGCTGGTGCGCACCCGCGCGGCGCACCCGCGCGAGCTGGTCGACCGCGCGATCGCGCGCATCGAGCGCGGCAACCCGCGGCTCAACGCGGTGATCCACCGGATGTACGAGGTGGCGCGGCAGCAGGCCGACGCCGTCGACGTGACCAGCGGCGCGCCGTTCGTCGGCGTGCCGTTCCTGGCCAAGGACCTGGTGTCGACCTGGGCCGGCGAGCGCCAGGCCTCGGGCTCGCGGCTCACCGCTGACTGGGTCGCGCCCCACGACAGCGAGCTGGCCAAGCGGTTCCGCGCGTCCGGCGTGATCCCGGTGGGCAAGACCAACACGCCCGAGCTCGGCATCGTGCCGGTGACCGAGCCGCTGTTGCACGGCCCCACCCGCAACCCGTGGAACCTCGATCGCACCTGCGGCGGCTCGAGCGGTGGCTCGGCCGCGGCGGTGGCCGCCGGCTTCGTGCCGATGGCGTCGGGCGGCGACGGCGGCGGCTCGATCCGCATCCCGGCGTCGTGCTGCGGCGTGTTCGGCCTCAAGCCCACCCGCGGCCGGACGCCGCTGGGCCCCGACGCCGGCGAGGCGTGGCAGGGCTGCGCGATCGAGCACGTCATCACCCGCAGCGTGCGCGACTCGGCGGCGATGCTCGACGCCACCCACGGCGAGGACGCCGGCGCGCCCTACGCCGCGCCGCCGCCGAAGCGGCGGTTCGCCGAGGAGGTCGGCGCGCCGCCCGGTAAGCTGCGAATCGCGTTCACCAAGGCGGCGCTGCTGCCGGCCGACGTCGACCCGGCGTGCGTGCGCGCGGTCGAGGACGCCGCGCAGCTGCTGGCCAGCCTCGGCCACGAGCTGGTCGAGAGCCACCCGACCTTCGACGGCGAGCAGGTCGCGGTCGACTTCCTGACGATGCTGGTCGGCGAGGTCGCGGCCGACGTCGCCCAATCCGAGCAGCTGGTGGGCCACAAGGCGCGGGTCGGCGATCTCGAGCCCGAGACCGCGGTGCTGGCGCGCATGGGCCACGCGGTGCCGGCGGTCGAGTTCGCGCTCGCGTCGCGCCGGCTGCGCACGCTGTCCCGGCACATCGCGCCGTGGTTCGCCGGCTTCGACGCGTTCCTGACCCCGACGCTGGCGCAGCCGCCGCTGGCGATCGGCGCGCTCAAGCCCAAGGCCGCCGAGGCCGTGGTGATGCGGGTCGCGCAGCGGCTGCCGATCGGCGGCGTGTTGCACAAGCTCGGCGCGCTCGACCAGATGGCCGGGCGGGCGTGGGCGTTCACGCCGTTCACCGCGGTGTGGAACGTCACCGGCCAGCCGGCGTGCTCGCTGCCGCTGTTCTGGGACGGCGGCCTGCCGATCGGCGTGCAGCTGGTGGGCCGGTTCGGCGACGAGGCGACGCTGCTGCGGCTGGCGTCGCAGCTCGAGGTCGCGCGGCCGTGGATGGACCGGCGGCCCCCGCCGCTGGCGTAGGGAGCGGGGACGGGGACGGGATCGGGGCCGGGATCGGGATCGGGGTCGGGGTCGGGGACGGGGTCGGGAGGGGGGTCGGGAGCGGGGACGGGATCGGGATCGGGATCGGGATCGGGGACGGGATCGGGATCGGGAACGGGATCGGGATCGGGATCGGAGCT
>Ga0073899_10003931_pt1 | contig 13072 bp, 9 predicted proteins | sample KloWWTmetaKNB5Ph_FD_88975 | JGI IMG/M metagenome (GOLD analysis project Ga0073899, IMG submission 88975) | Active sludge microbial communities from Klosterneuburg, Austria, studying microevolution and ecology of nitrifiers - Klosterneuburg... | ecosystem: Engineered > WWTP > Aerobic digester >... | reverse complement strand
GGGGGCCTCCATCAGCATGCCTTCCAGCACATCACCGGCAATGCGGTCGCTGGTGGCCAGGTCTTTCGGGTCGCCGCTCGTGCACACCCACCGGAACGGCCCGAAGCCGTGGTCGAAGCACATGGGCCCCATGATGTCCTCCACGTAACTAGGGTAGCGGAACTCCTCTCCATGCAGGCCACCGATCTCCGCTCCGGCGCGCTTGCTCTCCAGCAGGAAGGCGTTGCCGTAGTCGAAGAAGTACATGCCGTTCTCCGCGAGCGTGTTCACGGCGGTCACGTGGCGGCGCAGGGTCTCCTGCACGCGCTGTTTGAAGGCGGCCGGGTCCTGCACCATGAGGGCATTGCTCTCGGCGTAGCTGAGGCCCACGGGGTAGTATCCACCGGCCCACGGGTTGTGCAAGCTGGTCTGGTCGCTGCCGAGGTCCACGTGCACCTTGCGTGCGGCAAGGCGCTCCCACAGGTCCACCACATTGCCGAGGTAGGCGATGCTGTGGGCTTCACCTTTCTTCTGCCAGGCAAGCGCGGCATCGATGCACGCGTCCACGTCGGTGATCACTTCGTCCACCCAGCCCTGGCTGTGGCGTTTGTAGGCGGCGGTGGCGTTCACCTCGGCGCAGATGGTGACCACGCCAGCGATGTTGCCGGCCTTGGGCTGGGCGCCGCTCATGCCGCCAAGACCAGCGGTGACGAAGAGCTTGCCCTTGGTGCCCGGCGACGACCTGATCATGCGGCAGGCATTGAGCACGGTGATGGTGGTGCCATGCACAATGCCCTGCGGACCGATGTACATGTAGCTGCCGGCGGTCATCTGGCCGTACTGCGTCACGCCCAGCGCGTTGAAACGCTCCCAATCATCCGGCTTGCTGTAGTTGGGGATCATCATCCCGTTGGTCACCACCACGCGCGGGGCGTCAGGGTGGCTGGGGAAGAGGCCGAGCGGGTGGCCGCTGTACATCACCAGCGTCTGCTCGTCGGTCATCTCGCTCAGGTACTGCATCACCAGGCGGTACTGCGCCCAGTTCTGGAACACCGCGCCGTTGCCGCCGTAGGTGATCAGTTCGTGCGGATGCTGCGCCACGGCCGGGTCCAGGTTGTTCTGGATCATCAGCATGATGGCCGCGGCCTGCCGGCTCTTCGCGGGGTAGTGGTCGATGGGCCGCGCGTGCATGGGGTGCTCGGGGCGCAGCCGGTGCATGTAGATGCGGCCGTGCTCCTGCAGTTCCTGTGCGAACTCGGGCGCCAGCGTGGCGTGGTGCTTCGGGTGGAAGTACCGCAGGGCGTTGCGCAGGGCCAGCTTCTTCTCTTCGGCGGAAAGGATGTCCTTGCGCTTGGGCGCGTGGCTCACACCGGGGTCGAGCGGGCGGGCGGGGGGAAGCACATCGGGGATGCCTTCGCGGATGGTCTGCTGGAAGGGGGCGAGGTCGCTGGTCGTGGCGGTGGACATGGCTGATCCCGGTGCGGGTCGGCGAAGTTCGGGGCTTCTCGCTCAGGAGCGGACCGCCCCACGACCCTCACCCCACCTTCCCCTTGCCCTGCTTGTCATGGAACCCATACGGGCAATGCCTGCAGCCGCTCTGGCAACAATACCCCCGCTTGCGGTGGTACTGCTCGGTGAACACGAGATAGCCCTCCTCGGTGAAGTAGTAGTCACCGGGCTCCAGGCCGAGCCGCTCCAAGCGCGCTGACCGTTCGGGCTGGGGGCTGCTGTCGTCCATTCCCTTGTTTCCCAGTGCTGTAACGTCTGATGCGCGAGTTTGTTCGATCGTGATGGCGCGAAGATCGGACAAGGTTATGCGAACGTGATCATCCGCCCCGTTCTATTCACGATCGGCCGTGGGCAGTCCTGTGGATGGATCGTGAACAACCGCACCGCGCCCCAGTAGTTTCGGCCCTTGGCGAGGACCGCCCCGTTGGCCCATGAGGACCGTGGATCTGTTGAAAACCCTGCTGCTCGTGGCGCTGCCGGTCCTGCCGGCGGTGGCCCAAGGCCAGCCGCCGCAGCGCCGCCTCACCGCCGAGGAGTACATCACCCAATGGCAGCAGGTGGCCGTGGCCAAGATGAAGGAGCACGGCATCCCGGCCAGCATCACCCTGGCGCAGGGCCTGCTGGAGAGCGGCAACGGCAACAGCGAACTGGCCCGGGAGGCCAACAACCACTTCGGCATCAAGTGCACGCCCGATTGGCGCGGCGGCAAGGTGTACCACGACGACGATCGCAAGAACGATTGTTTCCGCAAGTACCGCGATGCGGCGGACAGCTACGAGGACCACAGCCGCTTCCTGCTGCGGCCGCGCTACGCCGACCTGTTCACCCTGAAGCCCACCGACTACAAGGGCTGGGCCCATGGCCTCAAGAAGGCGGGCTACGCCACCGATCCGCGCTACCCGCAGAAGCTCATCGACCTCATCGAACGCTATGAACTGAATAAGTTGGACAGCGGCCAGCGGCCGGCGAAGGCCGCGAGACCGGCACCGCCTCCCGCGTCGGGTGGCCGTCCGCCCCGGCGCAGCGAAGGGGAGGAGGTGACGGTGACCATCGGCGCCGCGCGGCCGGTGGAACGGTTCGCCGGGCGCATCAAGATGGTGACCGCCCGCAAGGGCGACACCTTCGCACGCCTGGCCGATGAGCTGGGGCAGATCCCCGGCATGCTGGCCCATTGGAACGACCTGCCCAAGGGCGCCGCGCTGGAGGAGGGGCAGGTGATCTTCCTGCAGCCCAAGCGCAACAGCGTGAAGGACCCGGCCACCCATCCGGTGATGGCCGGCGAGTCGCTCTGGAGCATCAGCCAGCAGTACGCCATCAAGCTGGACAAGCTGGCGGCCTACAACGGTCTGGCGCCCGATGCGCCGGTGAAGCCGGGCACCCGCCTCAGCCTGCGGAAGGCTAAACGCTGAGCACCTTGTGCTTCATCACGGCGGCGATGCTCGTCGCGCGGGCGATGGCCTCCTCCTGCCCCTGGCAAAGGCAGCTGAAGCCCACCGGGAACTGAGGATGCGCGGCGATGGCCCTCGGACAGCCTTGCTAACGGGTCGGCACGACGCGACGGCGGTCAAGTGGCGGTGCCCCCGATCGGAGATACTGTTCACGGAAGGAACAAGGGGTCCGGAGATCTCAGTCGTCAATGCGGGGAACCGGACGGTGGAACGGTGGTGAGGAGGTCGGAGCTTCTGGACGGCCTCTGAACATATGTATGGCCATACATACTTCCCGACCTCCTGCGTTGCGGGTCTCAAGTGTGTTGAAAGGCACGCCGGTTGGCGGCGGCGATGTCGGTCGGACGACCTCGGACCCCACCACTCCTGGAAGGTCATGATATCGACCATGAGCGTTCCTTAGAAACGAATAACACGCTCAAGAACAAGGGAGTATGTGGAACCTGGCCGTGAACGGCCTTGGGTCAACATATGTATGGCCATACATATGTCAGCCGTCCGACCAAGCCTGCCAGCGCCCTCGATCGCACGGCATGGGTGCATAGGACCCAGGGAAGCGGGTCCGAGCTGCCCGCTATTCCTCGCAGGACCGCCGCTTGGGCCAACGAAGCCCAACCGGGAACTCACGATACGCTGGGATCTCCCCTCCGACAACATGGATCATACGCGGGTACGACGCAGCGTCGGCCGATCGGCCGTGCACCCGCCTCACCCTGCGGAAGCCGAAGCGCTGAGCACCTTGTGCTTCATCACGGCGGCGATGCTCGTCGCGCGGGCGATGGCCTCCTCCGCCTTGGTCCCGGCGTAGCCCTCGCGCACCGTGGCGGTCCACAGCTCCAGCCAGCGGTCGAACTGGGCGCCGCTGAGCGGCAGGCGTCGGTGCAGCGCGATGTGGGCGCTCATGGGTTCGCCGGAGTAGCCCTGCACGCCCAGCAGCAGTCCCTTCCAGAAAGCCTGGATGCGCGGGGTGTGATGGGGCCAGTCCACATCGGCGAACCACGGGGCGAGCACCGGATCGGGCCGCACCCGGTCGTAGAAGGCCAGCACCAGGGCGTCGATGCGCTCCGGACGGTCCAGGTCGGGCGGTGGGGCGGGGCTCACTCGTTCTCGCCGGTGAAGGCGGCCATCTGTTCCTTGGTGCCGAAGAGCACCAGGATGTCGCCCTTCTCGGGCGCGAAGTCGTTGTCCACCACCCCCAGCGCACCGAGCTTGATGGAGCGGCGCCCCAGGAAGCCCTTCTCGCTCTCCTTGCGCAACACGGTGACCAGGCCGATGCGCCGCTGCCGCAGTTCGTTGATCTGGCCCACGGGCTGCCCCACGTAGCGGTCGGGCACCACCACCTCGGCGATCATGAAGCCGCCGGGCAGCTCGAACTGGTCCACCAGGCGCCGCAGGTTCAGCTTGCGGGCCAGGCCCTCGGCCGCCTTCTCCTCGGGGTGCACGATCTCGGTGACGCCCATGGAGTTGAGCACCATCTCGTGCAGGTCGTTGATGGCGCGGCTGATCACGCGCTTCACCTTCCGGTTCACCAGCAGCGCCGTGGTCATGATGTTGGCGCCCTCGTTCTCACCGATGGCCACCACGGCGGCGTCGAGCTCGTCCAGCGGAAGGGTGTCCATCGCCAATGGGTCGTTGCTCTCCAGGCACACCGCGAAGCTCACGTCGTTCTTGAGGCTCTCCACCTTCTCCATGGTGTGGTCGATGGCGATCACCTCGTGGCCCAGCTGGGTGAGCTTCACCGCCAGGTTCTTGCCGAAGTTGCCGAGGCCGAAGACTGCGATCTTCATCCGTTGTGCGCCGTAGCCCGGCGCGGGCGTTGGGTTCAGTTGATCAGAATGTCCTCCTTGGGGTAGCGGTAGTTGCTCACCTCCACCTGCTTCAGCACACCGATGAGCAGGGTGAGGGCGCTGACACGGCCGACGAACATCACCAGGGTGAGGGCCACGCGCGCGGCGTCGTCCAGCTCGGCGGTGATGCCCATGGTGAGGCCCACCGTGCCGAAGGCGCTGAAGCACTCGAAGGCGATGGGCAGCAGGCCGTGGTCCTTTTCCAGCGAGGCCACCACCGTGATGGACACCCCCAGGAAGATGAGCGAGAGCACGATGGTGGCGAAGGCCCGGCGCACCGTCATCACGCCGATCTCGCGACCGCCGGTCTCGACCCGTTCGCGCCCGCGGCCCGTGCTGAAGATGTTGAACAGGGCCACTGCGGCCGTGCTCGTCTTGATGCCGCCGCCCGTGCTGCCCGGGCTGGCCCCGATGTACATCAGCAGGATGGTGATCATCAGTGTGGGCACGGTGAGCGTCCCGTAGTTCACCGAGTTGAAGCCGGCCGTTCGCGGGGTGACGCTGCCGAAGAAGCTGGTGGTGAGCTGTCCGAACCAGCCGGAATGCTCGCGCAGCGCGTTGTCGCGTTCGAAGACCCAGAAGGCGATGGTACCGAACAGCAGCAGGCCCGCCGTGGTGAAGAGCACCAGCTTGGTGCTGAGCGTCACCACCCGCGGATAGCGCTCGCAGGGCACGCCCAGGGTCCACCTGCGCACCCGCGCCCGCACCCAGAAGCGCAGGTAGTTCGTGAAGTTGAAGATGATGCCGAAGCCCAGGCCGCCGAACACGATCATCAGCGCCACCACCCATTGCAGCGCGTAGTTGTAGCGCATCACGGGTTCGTAGAGCCCGTTGGTATAGGTGCTGAAGCCTGCGTTGTTGAAGGCGCTGATCGCATGGAACACCGCGAAGAAGAGGCGGTCGCTGAAGGCGGCGAACTGGTCATCGGGCAGCGCTTGGAAGATGAACACGGCCCCGATGGCCTCCACCGCCAGGGTGAACAGGATGACCTGCACGATGAAGCGCCGCGCGCCGCCCAGCGTGGTGTTGCTGAGGTCGCGGATGCGGAGCTGCTCCTCCAGCGAGTTGCTGCCCTTGAAGAAGAAGGCGAAGAAGCTTGTGAAGGTCATCACACCCAGGCCGCCCAACTGCACCAGCAGCAGCAGGATCCACAGGCCCATTGGCGTCAGCGTGGTGCCGATGTCGAACACCGACAGCCCGGTGACGCACACGGCGCTGGTGCTGGTGAACAGGGCCTCGATGAGGCCGAGCGGACGAACGGCCGCATTCGGAAGCATGAACAGGGCCGTGCCGATGGTGATCAGCAGGATGAAGCTGAAGGTGAACAGCAGCGCCGGGCTCAGCGTGAAACCGCCGCCCAGCTCCAGGCGGCTGAGCTCGATGAAGACGAACAGGCCCAGAAAGATCAGGTTGCCCATCAGGCCCACGCCCTCCCACACCGGCAGGCCGATCGGATGTGCGGCGAAGAAGCTGCACCACACCAGGAACCACGCGATCTCGGCCTTGCGTGGTCGCTGCCCCTTGAGCAGCGTGCGCAGGATGGCCCCGAACATCACGAAGCCGGCAGCGAACATCAGGCCCGTGAGCAGTTCCTGCCGCATGCCACTGGTGGGCGCCGCGCCGCGGTAGCCCAGCTCCAGCAGGGCCAGCAGGATGGTGAGCACCACCACCAGCAGGCGCGTCAGGGCGACCACCTCGCGGCGGAGCACCGTGCGCAGCATCCAACGACGAAGGGGGCTCAAGGTCCGGTTCACCGGGACCGGGAAAGTGGGCGAAATTAGGGGGTGCGGACCTTGCCGCCACCATCCATCGTTCCCGGGCCGGGCCGTACCACCTCCGGTGGACCTTCGGCAGGCAGCACCACCAGGTCGGGCGTACCATCGGGTTCCAGGTCGGTGAGCAGTGCCGGGCCACCCGCCACCGCCTCGGCCACCGCGAGCCCGCGCTCGTCGATCACGGTCCAGCGGCCTCCCGTGCGCCGCACGGCCCACCACACGCGGTCGCGCACCGGCAGCATCATGGCCGCCTCCATGGCCTCCGGCACGGCGGTTCCCTTCGGCTTGCCGCCCGGGTCGCGCACGAACACGCTGTCGCCCGTGCACCACCACACCCGCCGCACCTTGCCGGCCACCACCTGCCCGGTGGCGATCACCTTCGCGGCCAGCGGTCGGGGCTTCCCGTCCAGCGCCGCCTCCTGCAGGGCTTCTTCCGCGGTGCGCCACACGACCGTCAGTGCGTCCGTCGCTCCGGTGACCACCGCCACCAGCTCCGCGCCGGCGGGCAGCTTCAGCTTCGGCGTGCTGCGGCGCGCACCGCGCCGGTCCAGGTGGTGCAGCGTGCCCGTGGCATCGGCGTAGACCAGGTGGTCCTTGCCCCGCACCCGCAGATGATGCACGGCGCTCGTGATGGTCGCCGCGGCCTGCGGGGCCGCCCAACCGGTCACCGGGCGTCCATCCGCACCGAGGTTCAGCACGCGGCCGTCGGCCAGGGGCACGAGGATCCGCAGTTGCCCATCGCCATCGTAGTCATAGCAGGCCACCGGGGCGGAGGCCTCTGCGGCCAGCTTCACGGGGAAGCCATCCACAGCACGTCCGTTCCGGTCGATGAGGTAGAGCGTCCGGGCCGTCAGCGCCAGCAACTGGAGCTTGCCGTTGTGGTAGCGGTCCACCTGCGACACAGGTCCCAGCAGCGGGCCATCGAGGGGAACCTGCCACAGTAGGCGCCCTCCGGGCGTGCGCAGGCTCAGCAGGGCCGTGCTGTCCTGCACCAACAGTTCCTGCGTGCCGTTCACGTGGTTGCGCACCGCCTGCGACCAGGCGATCCCCGAGCCTGCAGCGGGTCCGGCCGCTGTTGCTGCGGTCAACTCGGGTGCGCTCTTCGCCGGCATGCGGCCGGCGCGTACCGCGATGCTGAGGTAGGCCCTGCCACCGGCGGTGCGCATCCGCTGAACGAAGAGGGTGCCCAGTTCGCTCCAGGGCGGCGCGATGCCGAGGCTGTCGGCGGACCGGCGATGCAGGCCGAGGCCGCCCGCACCCATGTCGCACCACCAGGTGTGTTGCGCCTGTGCCGCCAATTCGCCGAGCTCAGCGGCCACGGTCAGGTCGTTGCCCAGGGTCGATCCATCCACAAGCGCATCCGCGGCCAGCCGGGCGGCCACGCTGTCCGAGGCCAGGAGGCACCAGTTCTCGTGCATCACGCACCACGGAGCGCGGTCCCCCGGCAGCGCGGCCAGCTCGCGCAGGCCGTCCACCTGCATCATCAACTTGCCCCGGTGCTCGCGGCGCAGGGCGTTGCCTGCGGCCAGGTCGCCCACGGCCAGCGCCGCATCCATCGGGTCGTCGGCGTGCAGCACGGTCCAGTGCAGCGGTCCGGTGGGGCCTGTGGCGCGGGCCTTCACCACGGTGGCGTCGTGCCAGCTGATGAGGGTGCTGTCCTCCGGCAGGCTCAGCTGCTCGAACCAGCGCACCTGGGCGGGCAGCACCCGCAGCATGGGCAGGGGGTCCACCGGAGGACCATGGGTATCGATCGCAGCGGGCACGTGCACGCCCCCGGCGATCAGGCCTTCGGCGCGTGGCTCCAGGTCGAGGGCCAGCCAGCCGGCTTCCGTGGGCAGCGCGTGGAAGAGGTCGCGCCATGGGGTGGATCGGGCCCAGGACGGGGCCGGTCCTGTGCGCAGCATGAGGTGGGCGGTGGCGTGCGTACCCAGCGTGGCGCGCGCTTCGCGCAGCAGGCTGTCCGGTGCGGTGGCGCGGGCGTCGCGTGCGGCCAGTGCGCGCAAGCGGTCGGCGTCGGGGCCGAAGAGCAGCAGCCCGCCATGCTCCAGCATGTGCCAGCCTTCGGGCATGCCCTCGCCGGCAAGGGCCACCGGCGCGCCGGCTGTGCCCTGTTGTGCGAGCAGCGTCCTCCATGCCTCGCGGGCGTCCGGGACCGGGGTGGCGATCACCACCACTTCACCCGTGCCATCGGCGCCATCGCCCCAGGCGGCCAGAACCGGTGTGCCGGCCAGTCGATCGCGCACAGGGGCCAGTGCGGTGGACAACCGTTCCAGGGCGTTCAATGTGGGCAGGTCCTTCAGCGCCGTGCCAAGCACGCTTCCGTGCGACCAGCGCTCCCAGGCGGTGGTGGCGTCCGGGAGGGCGAGCACGGCGCGCGTGCCGGCGGGGAGCAGCAGCCAGGGGTCGGCGGTGGGCGCGGCCGGTCGGAGGCCGCGCAGCAGCTGCCAGGCCCCGAAGCCGGTGAGGCCCAGCAACAGCAGCAGGATCACCGCGCGGCGCATCGCACAAAGCAAGGCCTCATGCGGCCCTCGCTCCGCGCCATTGCTGGTGCCGTTTGCACACGGTGGTGTTAGAAGAGCCCGCCCTGCGCGGGCAGCAGCGCGAAGCTGCGGCGGTGCCACACGGTGGGGCCGTGCGCGGCGATGGCCATGCGGTGGGCCGCCGTGGGGTAGCCCTTGTTCTCCGCCCAGCCGTAGGCGGGATGCGCGGCATGCAGCGCCTCCATCAGTGCATCGCGGTGCGTCTTGGCCAGGATGCTGGCGGCCGCGATGCTGCGGAAGCGCCCGTCGCCCTGCACCAGGCAGGTGTGGCGGATGCCGGGGTAGGGGATGAAGCGGTCCCCATCGATCAGCAGGTGCTGCGGCCGCTGCTGCAACGCATCGATCGCGCGGTGCATGGCCAGGAAGGAGGCACGCAGGATGTTCACCGCGTCGATCTCGGCGGGGCCCACCTCGGCCACGGCCCAGGCCAGGGCCTTTTCCAGGATCACAGGGCGCAGGGCCTCGCGTTGGGCGGCGCTCAGCTTCTTGCTGTCGTCGAGGCCGGGGATGCGCACGCGTGGTGGCAGGATCACCGCGGCGGCCACCACCGGACCGGCCAGGCAGCCGCGCCCCGCCTCGTCGCAGCCGGCCTCCACCAGGCCGCGGGTGTGCTGTGCGGCCAGGCGGCTCATCGTCCCGCGGCCTTCAGCATGCGTTCGAACGAGGCCCACAGGTCCGTGGCGGCACGCTCCCAGGTGAACTGCGTGGCGCGGGCGATGCCGGCGCGGCCCAGCCGTTCGCGCAACGCCGCATCGGTGACCACCTCGTGCAGCGCGCGGGCGATGTCGTCCACGTCGAAGGGGTCGCAGTAGTGCGCCGCGTCGCCGGCCACCTCGGGCAGGCTGGTGGCGCGCGCGGCCACCACGGGCACCCGCAGCGCATGGCCTCGGCCACCGGGATGCCGAAGCCCTCGAAGTAGCTCACGAAGGCCAGCGCCAGCGCCCCGCCCAGCGCGCGGTGCAGCCGTTCCTGGTCCAGCCGGCCGGTGAAGACCACGCGGTCGCGGTGGCGCATGCCCTGCCAGGCCTCTTCCATGCGGCCGTCCCACCACATGCGCTCACCCACGATCAGCAGCCGCAGCTCGCCGGCACCGCGGTCCACCAGCCGGTCGAAGGCCTGCAGCAGCCGCGCGATGTTCTTGCGCGGGTTCAGCGAGCCGATGCAGATCAGGTAGGGGTGGCCGCCGCAGAACGCCTCGCGCGCCTGCTCCTGCTCAGCGGCCGACAGTGGACGGAACACCGCGCCCACGCCGTTGTACACCACGTCGATGCGGTCCGCCGCGATGCCGTACGTGCGCACGATGTCCTGCCGCGAATGGTCGCTCACCGTGGCCAGGCGCGTGGCGTGGCGGGCATAGCGCGGGAACTGGCCGCGGTAGAAGCCGCGGTAGGCCCTGGGCAGGTCCTCGGGATGGTGCTCGAAGTTCAGGTCGTGGATCACCGCCAGCGTGGGCACGGCGCTTCGCAGGGCCAGGTAGCCATCGGGCGAAAGGAAGGCATCGGCCTTCACCCGGCGCAGGGTGCGCGGCAGCAGCATGTCGAACCATAGTCGGTAGAGCAGGGGATGGCGGGTGGGCGGTCCCTGCACCACGGCCTCCACATTGTCCGCGTAGAGGAAGCGCCGGTCGTAGGCGCGGTCGAAGAGGAAGAAGAAGCGGTGCTCGGGGTGGGCCCGCACGATGCGCGAGAGCGTCTCGTGCGCGAACCAGCCGATGCCCTCCAGCTTGTCGCGGAGCAGCAGGCGGGTGTTCACCGCGATGCGCATGGGGCAAAGGTGCGGCAGCGCGGGCAGAGGGGATCCATGTGCACATGGGCCCATGTGCGCATGTGCTCAGGAGGGCACGGCGGGTGGTGTTCTCACTTCGGGTCCATCACGTTGAAGAGCATGGATGTTGGGTTGAGCATTGTTTGCCTTGGCTGGCAGGTCTTGGGAATGGGATCTGTTCCTATTTCGAAGAGATCGCTTCCGCCCCTTCGGGAGCGTCGCGATGACGGGTTGGAAATGACCGGTTCTGGTACCGATCATCTCCGCACCGTCACTGCGAGGCGCATGCGCGATGGGTGGTGCGCTGGGCGCCGTGGCAGTCTCCCCGAGTCGGACGGCACCTGGCCCGGTACAACGGGATCGCATCACCGGCAGTGACCACCGGCCCCCGACCGGTCCCTATCTTCGGGATGCCTTGCCGCACCCCGCGACGGACAAGGACTTGAATGGAGCGGAAGAGGACCGGGACGATGCTCCCGGGCGATACGAACGAACAATGGCACCCACGGGCAGCAGGTGCTTGTCCTTGATACCAGCCATGCATTGCGCAGGGTTTGTGTTGTGCCTCGTACCATGTGCCGTGCCCCTTGCTGCCCAGAACTTGGTGCCCAACTCTGGGTTCGAAGAGGCGGATACCTGCACCACCATGGACTTCGGTGTAGAGGGCCCGCTCCATTGGTACAGTACCAGCGGAACACCCGACTACCTGCAAAGCTGCTTGCCTTATGGTGCTGTCAATGGCTTGCCCATGAATTTCGTCACTTACCAGGAGCCTTTCGAAGGGGCCTCATGCGCGGGTATGCTCACCTATTGGCAGAATGGTTCGGCCGAGTACCGTGAATGGATCATGGCGCCTTTGCTGGAGCCCTTGGTGGTGGGGCAGACCTACTACTCTAGTTTCCGGGCGAATGCGGCATTCGGAGGCAATGCTGAGTATCCGCAGATCTGGTTGGCCAGCGACAAGGTGGGCATGCGCTTCAGCACAATGGCTATCCCCCCGTGGAACGTGGGCGATCCTTACTCCGTGCCACCGAACCAAGCGCACATCCTTTATCCACAGATCTTGGCGGATACCCTGGGCTGGACCTTGGTGAGCGGCAGCTTCGTGGCGGACAGCGCCTACCAGTATGTGATGATCGGGCAGTTCTTCAGCAATGCCTTGACGGATACGCTGCACTTCGCGGACCCGAACTCCGTGTTTCCCTGGTATCCTTATGCGTACACCTTGGTGGATGCCGTGTGTGTATCGGCCAGCCCGGAAGGCTGCGATCTGGGGCAGGGGGTGGGCGAACAGCTGGCAACAGGTCCTGTGCTATTCCCCAATCCTGCGAAGGACCAGTTGATCGTGGGCCGATGCGCAGGGGCTGAAGCGCAGGTGCTGGATGCAGTGGGGCGAATGTTGTGGCAGGGCCTGATCACGAGTGATGACTGGGTACTGGAGGTTGGATCATTTGCACGTGGTGCATACGTATTGCGCATGGCGCATCGTGGCCAAGTGGAATCGTACAAGTTCGTATTGACCGAGTGAACGCATCGTTCCGGTCCTTTCAGTGAACAACAAACACGAAAGGGACATGAGAACGAAGAATTTCTTGAAGCACCTGTTCCTGGGTGCGCTGCTGCTGATCACTGGTAAGGTGATCGGACAAACCTCTGTGCTCGGCAATGTGGCTCTCGCCCCAACCAATTTCCTGGGTTGGGATAACACCATGCCGAACAACAACATCCCGCTGATGGTACGGCATGATCTGAACCAGCCGATCGACTGGTACACCGATGCCATCCGGCGAGTCACCCTGTCGCCCACGTATACCGGGCAAACGGTGAACGGCTACACCGGTGTGGACCTCAGCGGCTTCGTGGGCATCGGACCCTTCTCGAATACGCCGGTGGACAAGCCCCAGGCCATGTTGCACCTGGACGGAGGCAGCAATGAGGACAGTGGATGGCGGCCCTGGATGAAACAAGGCACCTACATCACCTACACAACGGACCAGGCCTATCTCGGGTTGAAGGCCGAAGCGAACGATCAGAATCATCTGACCCTGGCTTGGTCGGACAACGGCCTGTTGGGCGAACCGGACGGCCCCGATCAACTGCGGTTCATCTTCACGCGGGACAATGTGGGCACCACCCTGGCCGCTGGTATCCATGGGTTGGAGGCGGGGCGCTTCACACCGGCCACGTCCTGCAACGAGGTCTTCTTCGGC
>Ga0073899_10003930_pt1 | contig 13076 bp, 12 predicted proteins | sample KloWWTmetaKNB5Ph_FD_88975 | JGI IMG/M metagenome (GOLD analysis project Ga0073899, IMG submission 88975) | Active sludge microbial communities from Klosterneuburg, Austria, studying microevolution and ecology of nitrifiers - Klosterneuburg... | ecosystem: Engineered > WWTP > Aerobic digester >... | reverse complement strand
CGGCATCAAGGCCGCTGCGTCGAGCGCGCCGGTGACGCCTGCGGGCCGCAAGCCCGGCTGGCTGCGGGCACCGATGCCGGCGGGTCGCGGCTTCGAAACGGTCGAGCAGACCGTGCGTGAACACCGCCTTGCCACCGTCTGCGAGGAAGCGAAGTGCCCGAACATCGGCGAATGCTGGAACGCGGGCACCGCCACGATCATGTTGCTGGGCGCGGTCTGTACGCGCGCATGCCGTTTCTGCGCGGTCGATACCGGCAACCCGCACGGCTGGCTCGATGCCGACGAACCGGCCAATGCCGCGCGGACCGTGCAGCTGATGCAGCTGAAGTACGTCGTGCTGACGTCGGTCAATCGCGATGACCTGCCCGACGGCGGCGCCGCGCATTTCGCCGCGTGCGTGCGCGAGATCAAGCGCGTCAATCCTGCAACTGCGGTTGAAGCGCTGACGCCCGACTTCCAGGGCGTGATGGCTGACGTCGCGACGGTTGTCGACAGCGGACTCGACGTCTTCGCGCAGAACGTCGAGACCGTGCGCCGGCTGACTCACCCGGTGCGCGACCCGCGCGCGTCCTACGAACAGACGCTCGCAGTGCTCGCGCACGCCAGCCGGCATCGCCGCGAGCAGGGCGACGTGCTGGTGAAGACCAGCCTGATGCTCGGTCTCGGTGAAACCGACGCCGAGATCCTGGAGACGATGCGCGACCTGCGCGCTGCGGGCGTGGACCTGCTCACGCTCGGCCAGTACCTGCGGCCAACGTTGAATCACCTGGCGGTCGAACGCTTCGTGACGCCCGGGGAATTCGAGCAGTACCGACAGCATGCGCTCGAACTGGGTTTCATCGAATGCGTGTCGGGGCCGCTGGTGCGTTCGAGTTACCGCGCCGAACAGGCCATGGCCCGGAACAACGCTGGTCTCGCGGCAGGCGGGCTCGCCCGGCGTGGCTGAACGCATCGTCTCGACGGACGCGCGACAAGCGCTGCCGAGCGTGTCGGCACCGGCGCTGAAATGGCTCGGCTGCGTCGACTACGAGCCGACGTGGCGCGCCATGCAGCGCCGCACCGACGAGGCGACTGCCGCAACACCCGACGAAATCTGGTTTCTGGAGCACCCACCCGTCTTCACGATGGGCATGAACGCGCAGGCGGTGCACCTGCTCGCGCCCGGCGACATTCCCGTCGTCGACATCGACCGCGGCGGGCAGGTCACCTACCACGGGCCCGGGCAACTCGTCGTCTATCCGTTGCTGGACCTCGCGCGGCTCGGCCTCGGCGTGCGTGCGCTCGTCGAGGGCATCGAGCGCGCGATCGTCGCGACGGTCGCACAGTGGGGCGTCCAGGCCTATGGCAAGCGCGACGCACCCGGCGTGTATGTCGGCGAGCGCAAGATCGCGAGCGTCGGACTGCGCATCCGTCGCGGCCGTTCGTACCACGGGCTGGCCCTCAACGTCGCGATGGATCTCGAACCGTTCGCGCGCATCAATCCCTGCGGCTATGCGGGGCTGCAGATGACGCAGCTCAGCGAGCTGGGGGGTCCGGCCAGCGTACGCGAGGTGAGCGAGGTGCTGGCACCACGGCTGCTGCATGCGCTGGGGTTCAGCGCCCGGTCGGAGCGTCAGAGTGCGACGAGCACCTGGCTGCAGGACGTGAGCTCCCTGTAGAGCGCGTCGAGCTGGGCCTTGCTGGTGGCGACCACCGTCACCGTGATCGACAGGTACTTGCCGTTGCTGCTGGACCGCTCTTCGATGCGGTCCGGTTCGAGCGTGCCGAAATGCCGCGTCACGATCCCCATGACGAGGCGGCGGAAATCGTCCGACGCCTGGCCCATGATCTTCACCGGGAAATCGCTGGGAAACCTGAGCAGCGTTTCCTCGGGCTCGGGCGGCGCCTCGCTCATGCGTCCACCAGTGGCGGCCGTGCGGCGATCGCGTCGAGGTGCTGCTGCAGTCGTGCATACATCGACAGCCACGCTGCACCCGGTGCGCCGGTGTCGATGGCCTTGCCGTCCACCGAAGTGACGGGCAGCACGCCGCGACCCGCGGAAGCGATCCAGACTTCGGACGCCGAGCACAGCTCGTCGACGCTGAACCTGCGGATCTCGACCGGCAGCCAGCCCGCCGCGAGTTCGATCACCGCATCCCGCGAGGTGCCTGGCAGGATGCTCTGATCGTTGGGTGGCGTGACCAGTCTGCCGTCGCGCACGATGAAGACCGTGCTGGAGGAGCCTTCGGTCACTTTGCCATCCCGCGTGAGGATCGCTTCGGAACCGCCCTTGTCCTGCGCCTCCTGGCGCAGCAGCACGTTGGCGAGCAGCGCGACCGACTTGATGTCGCAGCGCGCCCAGCGTGTGTCCTCGAGCGTGACGGCGGCGAGGCCGCGTTCGAGCAGCACCTTCGCCGGCAGCGGGTACGGGCTGACGAATGCGAATCCCGTGGATGCGACCGTCGCGGGCGGAAACAGGTGGTTGCGGCCGTATTCCATGCCGCGCGTCACCTGCAGGTAGACCAGCAGCTCGGTTGCGTTTGCCGCGGCGACCAGCGTGTTCGTCACCTCGACCCAGCCCGCCAGCGGCAGCGGATTGCGGATGCGCAGTTCCGCCAGGCTGCGATCGAAGCGCTCGAGGTGCTGGCGCATGCGGAACGGCCGTCCGCGATGCACCGGCACGACTTCGTAGGCGCCGTCCGCGAAGAGGAAGCCGCGGTCGAGTGGCGAGATTCGTGCTTCGGCCAGCGGCAGGTACTCGCCGTTCAACCAGCAGGTGGGGTACGGATCGGCCATCGCTGCTGCTCCGTCAGTGGAACAGCAGTCGCAGGCTGTCCCAGGCGCGGCCGAAGAAGCCGGCGGCGGGGACGTCCGCGGTCGGGTAGAGGTCGTACGTAGCCACCGTCTGGCCGTCGACGACGATCTTCGCCTTGCCGACCGACTTGTTCTTCGTGAGCGGCGCAACCAGCGTCTCCGGCAGCTCGAAGTCGGCCTTCACCGAACTCACGTGACCGCGCTGGTTGGTGACGTAGAGGTCGCGACCGACGGTCAGGCCGACCTCGTCCTGCTTGCCTTTCCAGACGCGCATCGTAGAGAGCGGCTCGCCGGCCGCGTAGATGCGCCTGGTCTCGAAGAAGTTGAAGCCATAGTTGAGCAGTGCGGAGCTCGCGTCCTCGCGGGCACGCATGGAATCCGTGCCCATCACGGCGGAAACCAGCCGCATGTCGCCGCGCTTCGCGGAGGTCACCAGGCAGTAGCCCGCGGTCTTCGTGTGGCCGGTCTTGACTCCGTCTACCGATGGGTCGCGCCACAGCAGCCCATTGCGGTTCTGCTGCGTGATATCGTTCCAGGTGAACTGCTTCTGCGAGTACCACTTGTAGTACGCGGGGAATTCGTGGATCAGCGCATTCGCGAGCAGAGCTGCGTCCCGCGCCGTGATGTACTGCTCCGGGTTGGGCATGCCAGCGGCATCGGTGAAGTGCGTGCCCGTGAGGCCGAGCCGCTTGGCGAAGTTGTTCATCATCTGCACGAAGGTGGCCTCGGTGCCGGCCACGTGCTCGGCAAGCGCTACCGTCGCGTCATTACCCGACTGTACGATCATGCCCTGCAGCAGATTCTCGACCGAGACCTGCGTGCCGACCTCGATGTACATGGCTGAGCCGCCGAGCTTCGGCGACGCCTGCCGCCAGGCGTTCTCGCTCACCGTGACCAGGTCCCCAAGTTTGATGCGGCCCTCCTTGAGCGAGTGGAACACGACGTAGGCTGTCATCAGCTTGGTCAGGCTGGCCGGTTCCTGGCGCGAATCGGGTTCGAGCGCCGCGAGCACGCGACCGCTGGCGTGATCGATGACGATGAAGCTGCGGGCGTTGAGCTGCGGTGGCGGGGGCAACGCCGTGGCGGGTACTGCGGCGGTTGCCGGAGCGACGTCTGTGGCAGCGTCACCGGTAGCATCGGGGGCGGCGGCGCCCTCGTCGTCAGAACCGCAACCGGCAAGAGCGAGACCGGCTACGAGCGCCAGGGCAAAGAGGGTCGGCTTGAGCTTCATTTCTGCGTCGGAACCATGAGTTTAGAGTGGAGCGGTAGGTTCAGGTGCCGGACGTCGTCGTCGACCATCCGGTGGACGGCGCCGCTGGCTGATTCGGTGCGGGGGCGACGTGCCCGCCGCCCGCAGGCAACGGCTGCCCTGAGCGCCGGGCGCCGATGGCGTCCGCCAGGTCGCTGACGGCGCTGGCATACATGTGACTGCGGTTGTAGCGCGTGATCGCATAGAAATTGGTGAAGCCGACGCGGTATTCGGTCCCGCCCGCCACCTTGAGTGCGATCAGCATCGCCGGTGCATCCGCCGGCAGGCCAGTCTCGAACTGGACGCCGCGCGCCCGCAACGAACCCACGGTTTCCGTCAGCGCCAGCTTCTCGTCCAGGCCCGCCAGGTTCGCGTTGCTCGCATCGGCTGCCGCCAGCACCGGTTCGCCCGCGCGCCAGCCGTGCACCTTGAGATAGTTGCCGACGCTCGAGAACACGTCGGCCCAATCGTTCCAGAGGTCGCGCTTGCCGTCCGCGTCGCCGTCGACCGCGTAGCTGCGGAAGCTGCTGGGCATGAACTGCGGTAGTCCCATGGCGCCCGCGTAAGAGCCGACCGGCGCGAGCGGGTCGAGACCTTCTTCGCGGGCCATCACCAGGTACTGCTCGAGTTCGCCGCGGAAGAACGCCTGGCGCGGCGGGTAGTCGAAGGCCAGCGTGGCGAGCGCGTCAATCACTCGATACTTGCCGACGTTCTCGCCGAAAAACGTTTCGACGCCGACGATGCCAAGCAGGATGTCCACGGGGACGCCACTTGCGGTCGCGGCTCGCTCGAGTTCGGCCTGCTTCAAGCCGTGGACCTCGGCGCCACGCGCGATGCGACGCTCGATCAGGAACCTGGGCCGGTACTCGTCCCACGCCAGCGCGCGCTCGGCCGGCTTCGCGATCGCCTGCAGGATCGCGGGCTTGGATTCGACCTGCGCGAACAGCGTGACGAGCGGTTCAGCTTCGAAACCGTGCTTCTTGCCGACGCTGGCGATGAAAGCGTCGATGTCGGCGCGCGCGGGATCGAAAGCCTGGGCCTGCGCGGGCTGCGCATGGCCGAGCGCAAGCGAGAGCGCAACCGCGCCGGGGCGGGCGATGCAGCGGAGCGGGCCGGTGGCCCGTCGAGTGAGCGATTTCCGTATCACGTGGAGACCAGTTTGCGGCGGGAGTGGACTGCCATGAGGATACCGAACCCTGCCATGAGGGTCACCAGTGATGTGCCGCCGTAACTTACGAGCGGCAACGGCACGCCGACGACGGGCAACAGTCCCGCGACCATGCCGCTGTTGACGAAGGCGTACACCGAGAACAGCAGCGTCAGACTGCCAGCCGTCAGGCGGGTGAAGGTGTCCTGTGCCTGCGTCGCGATGTAGAGCCCGCGGCCGATCACGAGCAGATACAGCGCCATCAGCACGATGCAGCCGACGAGGCCCCACTCCTCGCCGATCACGGCGAAGATGAAGTCGGTCGAGCGTTCAGGCAGGAACTCGAGCTGTGCCTGGCTGCCGTTCATGAAGCCTTTGCCGAAGATTCCGCCCGAACCGATCGCGATCTGCGACTGGATCGTGTGGTAGCCGGCCCCGAGCGGGTCGTTCTGCGGGTTCAGGAAGGTCAGCACACGCTGGCGCTGGTAGTCGTGCAGCAGGAACTTCCAGACGACCGGGATGGCTGCCGCGATCACGGCGCCCAGTCCGAGGATGTACCGCAGTTGCAGTCCTGCGAGCAGGATGACGAGCCCGCCGCCTGCCGTCACCAGCAGCGCGGTGCCGAGGTCTGGCTGCTCGGCGATCAGCAGCGTCGGTACGAGCACGATCAGCGCCACGATGACCAGGGTCGTGAAGTCGGGTGGCAGCGGCCTCTCGTGCAGGTACCAGGCGCAGCAGAGCGGCACCGCGATCTTCATGATCTCGGACGGCTGGAACCGGATGAATCCGAGGTCGAGCCAGCGCTGTGCGCCCATGGCAACGTCGCCCACGACGGCGACGCCGATCAGCAGCAGCAGGCCCACGCCATAGAGGAACGGCGCGCCGATCCGCATGACCCGCGGTGGAATCTGGGCGACGATCGTCAGCACGCCGAGGCCGAGGCCGACGCGTGCGGCCTGACCGAGGAAGATGCGCACGTCCTCGCCCGCTGCGCTGTAGAGCACGATCAGGCCGACGGCGCACACGGCCAGCACGCCGAGCAGCAGCGGCCCGTCGATGTGCAGGGCGTCGAGCAGGCGGCCCGTCAGCGAAAACGTACGCTGGGCGCGGCTCGAGTGTCCCGGTCCGGCGATTTCTGTCCTCATTCGTCAATGCCTCCCGCGGGTGGCGCGGCCGGTGGGATGGCTGGAGACGACGCCTGAACCGCCTCGCGCGGCAGCAGGTACGCGTCAAAAACGGCTCGCGCGATGGGCCCCGCCGTGCTGCCGCCGTGACGACCGTTCTCGACCAGCACGGCGATCGCGATCTTCGGGTCGTCGACCGGCGCGAAAGCGATGAACAGCGCGTGATCGCGCAGGCGCTCGGACACCTGCGATTCGTTGTATTTCTCATTCTGGCCGATGGAGAAGACCTGCGCAGTGCCGGTCTTGCCAGCGATCTTGTAGGGAGCGCCGGCCTGCACGCGGACCGCAGTGCCGCCGGGACTCACCACGCCGATCATGCCGCCGACGATGGTGTCCCAGTACCTGGGATCGTCGACCTTCACGTCCGGCAGCGGGCGGGGCGGCAGCGTCGCGACGGCGCCGGTGCGGGAGTCACGCACCGCGCGCACGAGGCGAGGCTGGAAGCCCTTGCCGCGCATCGCCAGCGTCGCGGTGGCGTGCGCAAGTTGCAACGGCGTGACCAGCATGTAGCCCTGGCCGATACCGGCGATGACCGTCTCGCCCGGGAACCACACCTGCAGTTCCTTCTTCTTGAATGCCTTCTTCTTCCAGGCCTGCGAGGGGACCAGGCCTGAGCGTTCGCCCAGCACGTCGATGCCCGTCTTTTCGTTGAGTCCGAACTGAATCAGGAAGTCGTGCAGGCGGTCGATGCCAATCTGGTCGGACACACCGTAAAAATACGTGTCGCACGACTGCGCGATGGCCTTGTGCATGTCGACTGTGCCGTGACCCTGCTTCTTCCAGTCGCGGTACTTGCGACTGGAGCCCGGGAACTGCCAGACGCCGCGGCAGTAGCGCGTGTCCTCCGCGCTCATGACGCCGTATTGCAGCGCGGCCAGCGCCACGAACGGCTTGATCGTGGATCCCGGCGGGTAGACGCCGCGCAGCGCACGATCGATCAGGGGCTTGTCGATGTTTTCCTCCAGCGCGCGGTATTCCGGTACCGTGAGACCGCGTGCAAAGCCGTTGGGATCGAACGTCGGTGTGCTGACGAAGGCGAGAACGTCGCCGTTGCGGGGATCGATCGCGACGACCGCTGCGCGCTGCACGCCGAGCGCGGCTTCGGCTACCTGCTGCAGCTTGTGGTCGATCGTGAGATACAGGTCGTCGCCAGCGACCGGCTCCTTGCGCTGCAGTTCCGGCGCCTTGACGCCGACACGGTCGACACGGCGACCCTGCGCATTGACCAGTAGCTGCTGGTAGCCGGTCTCGCCGTGCAGCAGCTCCTCGTAATTGCGCTCGATGCCAAGCTTGCCGATCAGGGTCGTGCCGGCGTACTTCGAGACGTCGATGCGTTGCTGGTCCTGTTCGCTGATTGCAGCGACGTAACCGAGCGCGTGCACGCCCACGCCCCCGTGCGGATAGAGCCGCGTCAGCCGCGGACGGATCTCGACGCCCGGGAAGTCGGGTCGATGCACTGCGAAGCGCGCAAGTTCCTCTTCCGACAGCTGCAGGCGTACTGGCACGGCGTCGAACGCGCGTCGCGCCATGATCGCGCGCCTGGTTCGCGCCACGTCGTCGGCCGGCAGCAGGCCGAGCGCCACGAGCCGGCCCAGCGTGTCATCGACGTCGGGGGTCTGCTCGCGCGTGAGTTCCAGCTGGTACGCCGGTCGATTGAGCGCGAGGGGTTCACCCTCGCGATCGAGCAGGAGGCCGCGCGGGGGCGGGATAGGTTCGATGCGGATGCGGTTGCCCTGCGACAGTTCGCTGAAATAATCGTACCTGACCACCTGCAGGTAGAAGAGGCGGGCAAACAACGCGCCGAGCAGGACCATGATGACGAACGAGGCGGCGACGACGCGCCGGCCGAACATGCGCTGTTCGGCGTGATGATCCTTGAGCCGGGAGTTGCGGGCCATCGCGCTCCTGCGCTCAGGACGAGCGGCGCGTGAGCGAGTCGCCCAGCGCAACCACCAGCGGCCAGAGCAATGCGCCCGAAAGCACCGGCAGCCAGCGTACCCACCCGGTGAAACCGTGACCGGTGAGGCCGTCGATCCAGAACATCAGGAAGTGGTACAGGCCGAGCAGCAGCATGACGATCACCGCCTGCTGCACGAGCGGGAACATGCGCATGCGCAACTGCAGCTTGTGTGTGAGGTAACCCACGACGAGGAAGCCGAGCGCGTGTTGTCCCAGCACCATGCCACGCAACACGTCGAGGAAAAGCCCCGACAGCCACGCATAGCCGAGCCCGGCGATGCGCGGACTGGTCAGTACGAAATAGATCATCGCCAGCAGCGCGAGATCGGGCCGGAACGGATCGAGCCAACCCGGCAGCGGCACGATCGCGAGCACGAGGCCGGCAGCCATGCTGATCCAGTAGAGCAGCCGGCGGGTGAGCATGCTCATCGGTCTCATTCGCCACCCGCCTGCGCGGGTGGCGCTGCCGTTGCAGGGCCGTCAACCGGGGTGCTCGACGGCGCCGGCTGTGCAGTTGCAGCGGCGGCCGCGGGTTCGGCCCGCGGCTTGAACCAGACCAGCAGCACTTCGCGCGCCTGGTCCAGCCTGGCCGTGGGTCTGGCTTCGACGAGCGCGAACATGCTGCCGGCGCGCTTCACCTTCGATACCTGCGCCACCGGGTAGCCCGGCGGGAACACGCCGCCCATCCCGGTGGAAAGCAGCAGGTCGCCCGCCTGCAGGTCGGATTCGACGGTGACAAACGGCAACGACAGCTTGTGCTGGTCGCCGGTGCCGACGGCAATCGTGCGTACGCCGCTGCGGTTGGACTGCACCGGGATCGCATGCTCGGCGTCGCTGATCAGGATGACCTCGGCCGTGGAGGCGTTGACCTTCGAAACCTGGCCGAAAATGCCGTCGCCGTCGAGCACCGCCTGGTCCTTGAACACGCCATCGGCCGCACCCTTGTCGAGCAGCACGCGGTGCCGGAAAGGATCGAGGTCGACGTTGAGGATGGAGGCGACCAGCACCTTTTCGGCGATGCCCGCGGTGTTCGCGCGCATTTCGCGCAGGCGCCGGTTTTCTTCCTCCAGCACTGCGAACCGCTGCAGCTGCAGGTTGGCCAGGCGCAGCCGGGCGGTGAGCGCCAGGTTTTCCTGCCGCAGGCGGCTGCGATCGGCGAAGGACCCCGTGACCCAGTCCGTCGCGCGGAAGGGGAAATCGACCGCGCGCTGCACCGGATAGATGACCCTGCTCAGCGATTCACGGATGCGGTCGATCTGGTGGTAGCGCTGGTCAGCCACCATCAGCCCGACCGAGATCGCCGCCAGCGCAAGGAAATACGCGGTCAGCGGCGGTCCGCGGCCGATGATCGGGCGGGAGTCGTGCGAAAGCTCGACCACGGGGGTCGGGAGGCGTCGCGATCAATCCAGGCCGAACAGGCCCGGACCGTGCTCGTCGATCAGCTCCAGCATCTTGCCGCCGCCGCGCGCCACGCAGGTGAGCGGATCTTCGGCGACCACCACTGGCAGGCCCGTCTCTTCCATGAGCAGCTTGTCGATGTCACGCAGCAGTGCGCCACCGCCCGTCAGGACGATGCCGCGTTCGGCGACGTCCGAACCGAGTTCCGGCGGGGTCTGCTCGAGCGCGGCCTTGACCGCACCGACGATGCCCTGCAGCGGTTCCTGCAGCGCCTCGAGAATTTCGTTGGAGTTGAGCGTAAAGCTGCGCGGCACGCCCTCGGAGAGGTTGCGGCCCTTGACCGAGATTTCCTTGACGTGCTGGCCGGGATAGGCGGAACCGATCTCGATCTTGATGCGCTCGGAGGTGGCTTCGCCGATCAGGATGCCGTAGTTGCGCCGGACGTAGTTGATGATGGCCTCGTCGAAACGGTCGCCGCCGATGCGGACCGACGCGGCATAGACGATGCCGTTCAGCGAAATGACCGCCACTTCGGACGTGCCGCCGCCGATGTCGAGCACCATCGAACCGCGGGCTTCGTGCACCGGCATGCCGGCGCCGACGGCGGCCGCCATGGGCTCTTCGATCAGGCGCACCCAGCGGGCGCCGGCGCCCTCGGCGGATTCCTGGATCGCCCGGCGCTCGACCTGCGTCGAGCCATAGGGCACGCAGACCAGCACGCGCGGGCTGGGGCGGATCATGCGATTGCCGTGCACCTTCTCGATGAAGAACTGCAGCATCTTCTCGGTGATGGTGAAGTCGGCGATGACGCCGTCCTTCATCGGGCGGATGGCCGTGATGTTGCCCGGCGTGCGGCCGAGCATGTTCTTGGCCTCGGTGCCGACGGCCTCGATTTTCTTGCCGCCGCGGGACGGTTCCTCGCGGATGGCGACGACGGACGGTTCGTTCAGCACGATGCCTTTGCCGCGGACATAGATCAGCGTATTGGCCGTGCCAAGGTCGATCGAGAGGTCGTTGGAGAAGTAGCCCCGGAGTTTCTTGAACATTAGGGATTCGCGGAAGAAGGAGGGGAGCGCTGCCTTGCGCTAAATCGCGGCAATTTAACCATAGTCACGACATTCCACAAGGTCGCGTGTATGATTTGTGACTGTTTTTTCCAGTCCTTTCGAGCATTTCCAGATGAGCCTGACACGCACCCAGGTCGAGGGGATCGCCCACCTCGCACGCCTCGAGATCTCCGAGGCGCAGATGCCCGTGTACGTCGACAGCCTCTCGCGCATCATCGACTTCGTCGAGCAGCTCGCCGCGGCCGACACGGCCGGTATCGAACCCATGGCGCACCCGCTTGCCGACCAGGTCCAGCGGTTGCGCCCCGATGCGGTCTCGGAGACCGATCAGCGCGAGAGGTTCCAGCAGAACGCGCCGAGCGTTGCCGCTGGTCTTTACCTCGTGCCCAAGGTCATCGAGTGACGCAGCGACCGTGATGGTGCCACGGCCCGGGAAAGTGGGGACGCTCACCTATTTCGCTCCCCTGTTGCGTGACAGACCGCACGAAACAGGCGAAATGGCTGACCGCAACAGGGGAGCGAAATAGGTGAGCGTCCCCAGTTGCCCCGTTTTCATTTCCCCGGGACCGTGAACCCAGGCATTTCTTCCAGTCTTTTCGCCGTAAACGACCCATGCACACACTGACCGTTTCGGAACTCGCCGCCGGCCTCCGTGCCCGCAAGTTCTCGAGCATCGACCTGACGCTGCATTTCCTCGGCCGCATCGAACGCCTCGGGCCCGAGCTCAACGCGTTTGTCACGGTGACGGCCGATCGTGCCCTGGCCGACGCCCGGGCCGCGGACGAGACACTGGCAAGGGGCGAGGGCGGCCCGCTGACGGGTGTGCCTGTCGCGCACAAGGACATCTTCTGCACCGACGGGATCCGCACGACGTGCTCGTCGAGGATGCTGTCCAGTTTCATCGCGCCGTACGACGCGACAGTCGTGGCGCGCTGGCGTGCCGCGGGCACGGTGCTGCTCGGCAAGACCAACATGGACGAGTTCGCGATGGGTTCGTCGAACGAGACGAGCTTCTTCGGGCCTGTGCGGAACCCATGGGACCCCAAGCGCGTGCCGGGCGGTTCGTCGGGTGGCTCTGCTGCCGCAGTGGCGGCCTGCATCGCGCCTGCTGCCACCGGCACCGACACCGGGGGCTCGATCCGCCAGCCGGCGGCGCTCACCAACCTCACGGGTATCAAGCCGACGTACGGCCGTGTGTCGCGCTACGGCATGATCGCATTCGCCTCGAGCCTCGACCAGGCCGGGGTGCTGGCGCGATCGGCTGAGGACGCCGCGCTGCTGCTCGAGGCCATGTCGGGCTTCGATCCCAACGACTCCACCAGTGTCGATCGTCCGGTGCCGAACTACGCGGCTGAGCTCAACCAGCCGCTCAAGGGGTTGCGCGTCGGCATCATTCGCGAATTCTTCGGCGCGGGCCTCGATCCAGCGGTCGAGAACTGCGTGCGCGCGGCAATCGCACAGCTGCAGCAGGAAGGTGCCGTCATCAGGGACGTGAGCCTGCCTAGCCTGCCGCTCTCCGTGCCGACCTACTACGTCGTGGCGCCGGCCGAGTGTTCGTCGAACCTGTCGCGCTTCGACGGCGTGCGCTTCGGCCATCGCTGCGACCAGCCAAAGGACCTGCTTGACCTGTACAGGCGTTCACGCGGCGAAGGCTTCGGCGCCGAAGTGAAGCGCCGCATCATGACCGGCACCTACGTGCTGTCGGCCGGCTATTACGATGCCTACTACCTGCAGGCGCAGAAGTGCCGCGCGCTGATCGCTGCCGATTTCGCCCGTGCGTTCGAGGACGTCGACGTCGTGCTCAGCCCGACGGCACCCACGGCCGCGTTCGAACTCGGCGCCAAGACCAGCGACCCGATTGCGATGTACCTCAACGACATCTACTCGATCGCGGCTAACCTGGCGGGCCTGCCAGGCATCTCGATCCCCTGCGGCTTCGTCGACGAAGGCGGCAAGGACCTGCCCGTGGGCCTGCAGCTCGTGGGACCCCACTTCGGCGAAGCGCGGCTGCTCGCGGTATCGCACCAGTACCAGCAGCACACCGACTGGCATGAGCGCATCGCACCGGGCTACGCCTGAGGGAAGTGATTGGTGATTAGTGATCAGTGATTAGTCGGAGAAGCAGCATTGAGATTTGCATTTCTTGTCGAGAACACAACGAGTACGGCGGGGCCCACCATGCCGACCGATCACTATTCACTATTCACTAATCACTAATCACTTCTTATGATCTGGGAAACCGTCATCGGCCTGGAGATCCACGCGCAGCTCGCCACGCG
>Ga0073899_10003929_pt1 | contig 13079 bp, 11 predicted proteins | sample KloWWTmetaKNB5Ph_FD_88975 | JGI IMG/M metagenome (GOLD analysis project Ga0073899, IMG submission 88975) | Active sludge microbial communities from Klosterneuburg, Austria, studying microevolution and ecology of nitrifiers - Klosterneuburg... | ecosystem: Engineered > WWTP > Aerobic digester >... | reverse complement strand
GTCGAGCCGGGCAGCGCTGGGCGGCGCGGTGCGCGAGCTGCACTCCGCGTTCGGCATTCAGCTGATCGCGGTGGGGTTCTTGGTGTTCTTGATGAGCGTCGCGTTGCTGGTCGCGGCCACGTTCCAGCGCGTGACCGAGATCTGATCAGCGCGGGTTCTTCACGCAGCGAAAGCCCAGACCCGGGACGCGATAGGTCTTCTTCGAGCCGGCCCGCCACGCCACCTTCAGCGCCTCTTTGCTGCGGTTCCAGCCGCCACCGCGCAGCGCGCGCACGTAGCATTCGCCTGGGATCTTCGGGTGCGCCTGCGGGCTCGGGTCGACCACCTTGCCCTCCGGGTAAGGCAAGAAGCAGTCGTTGGTCCACTCCCAGAGGTTCCCGCCCAGGTCGTGCAGATCGCCGTTCGGCCAGCTGCTCTTGCCGTTCGGGTGCGACCTCACCTTGCTGGTGCCGCCGCCGTGGCAGCCGACGTTGCCGGCCGGGTCGGTCTTCGGCGAGCCGCCCGGCGTGAAGTCTGCGGTGCCGTTCTCGCAGGTGGGCTCGAGCTCGCCCCAGGGGTACTTCCGACCGTCGCCGTGCCCCGCGGCCCATTCGAACTGTGCTTCGGAGGGCAGCGCCTTGCCCTGGCTCTCGCAATACTGCTTGGCCTGCCCGAAGTTCACCATGTTGATCGGGTGATCGTCGCGCTGGTATTCGGGGCGATAGTTGCTGTTCTGATCGTTGAGCTGCGGAATGGTGCAGCTGCCCGCGTCCACGCACTTGCGATAGGCGGCCACCGTGACCTCGGTCGCGTCCATGCAGAACGGCTGGCTGAGCACCACGGTGTGCTTCTGGTCCATGGCGAAGCGCGGCCCGCGACCCATTGCGAACCCGTCGGGCCCCGTGGCGGGGACGTAGACTTCGCCGGCAGCGCACGCGGGTGCGCACTGCCCCGCGTCGCAGCGCTCGATGCTGCGGCACGGCGCCGCGCACGCGGGCGCACTCGGCGGCGCAGCAGCGGTCGCCGCTGCCACGGGCTTCTCCGCGGCGCTGGCCGAGGGCACCGGCGAGTCGTGGGTGCTCTTTCCGCAACCCCAGAGCAAGAAGGGCAAGAGCCACCCGATCTTCATCGCGCGCGCCTCTCGCGAGTGCTCACCGGGAAGCACGAGAGCGCACCCGGATCGCCGACGTTGGTGCCGCCGGTGGCGGCCGACACCACCTGCAGGTGCTGCTTGAACGCGCGCTCGCGAGCGGGGCGTGATTTGCCCTCGAACGGCATCGGCACGTGCCCGAGCACGTGATACGGGCAGGCCTCGGCCTCGAGGCGTCCATCGGCGTGGAACGTGACTCTCGCCATGAAGCTGGTACCCGTCCAAGGGTAGTCGCTGTGCATGGCGAAGACCAAATTGCCGAGGCTGTAGAAGGCGGGCTTGTCGCCATGCCACCCGATGCCGTGCGGCACGTGCGGGTGGTGTCCAAAGAACGCGTCGGCGCCGCCCGCCATCACCTGCGTGACGAAGTTCCGCGTCCACTGCATCGGAACGTCCTGGTACTCACCACCCCCGTGATAGAGCACCAGCACCAGGTCGTGCTCCTTGCGCGCTTTGGCCAGCGGCGCCTCGAGCAGCTTGTACGCGGCCCAGGCCACGTGATGGCGCGCCTCGTGCTCCTGGATCGGGCCCTGGTTCCAGATGTCGGTCACGGCGAACACCGCCACGCTGAAGCCCTTGGCCCGAAGCACCGTCGGCTCGTGCATGCGTGACCGCTCGCGGCTGGCTCCGGCATGGCGCACCCCGGCCCGTTCGAGGTGGTCCAGGGTCTCGAAGAAGGCGCTCTTGCCATAGTCCCACGCGTGATTGTTGGCGAGCGACACCAGATCGATGCGCGCGCGGGCGAGCACGGCGGCGCCGCCCGGCGGGCCGGTGAAGACCAGGTGGTTGTTCGGGTGCTGGGTCTGGCCCTTCTGGTCGCTGAGCTGGGACTCCAGGTTCACGATGCGCAGATCCGCCGTTCCGAGCAGCGGCGCGATGGCGTGGAACGGGTCGTAGTTCGGGTCTTTCAGGATCTGCTGCCCGGCGCCGCGCCCCAGGTTCACGTCGCCGCCCACCAGCACCACCAAGCGATCGCTCTTGGCGGGGGGCGCCGCGTCGGGCTCGGAGCTCGGCACGGCGATCGCGCTGGGCGTCGGCGCCGAGATCTGCGCATCGGCGGGGGCGGGTCGCTCCGCGCGCTCAGCGCAGCCGCCCAGCCCGCCCAGCAACGCGGCGAGCCAAACCAGGGTGCTTCGCATCGGTGACGCGCGCCAATTGTGACAGATGCGCCGGCAATGGGCCCGTTTCTGGATCCGCGCGCGGCGCCGCGAGATAGTGGCAGCGATGTGGCGCGCGGCGTTGGCGGTCGGAGGCGCGGTGGTGGCATGTGCTGCCACGCCCGAGCCTGCGTCGGCGCCTGCCTCGGCGCCGCTGCGCGCCCAACCACCGGAGCCGGGCTCGCGCCCTGCCACCACGCAGAGCCCCGAGCCGGCGGTCGTGGCGCCCACGGTCGTTCGAGACGCCTTCGGCGAAGGCTACCCGCGCGCGCTGCTCCGCGCACCGGGCACCGGAGTCGGATCGCTGGGCTGGGGAACCTGGATCCAACCCGCACCCCGCGCCGGCGCACTGCCCCTTGGGAGCATACGCCCCGGCGACAGCCTGGCGCTCGAGTCCACCGAGCTCTTGCCGGGGCACGGGAAGTGCCCGCGCTTTGCCCGCGTTGCCGGCGGCTTCGTCTGCGCCGGACCGCGCGCCACGCTCGACATGCAGTCGCGCTGGATGAAGGCGGGCGTGTGGACCGAGCCGGCGCCGGGGGTGATGCCGTACCACTACGCGCTCAGCGTGGGCGCACCGATGCTGACCAGGCCCCTGCCCGCGGACAAGATGCTGTGGAAGACCGGCGCCCGCGATCGCCCGCGCATGCGCGGGTGGAACGAGGGGCACGACGAGCTGGCGGAAGACGTGCCCATCGAGGCAAACGGTCCGATGCCGGAGTTCTTGCAGAACGGCGGTCAGGTGCCCACGCCGTGGGGTGAGCCGAAGGGGGTGTTCTTCAAGATGATCCCGGCCGGCACCATGATCGCCTACACGCGGGCCTTCGAGGCCTTCGGCGAGACCTGGGTGCTCTCGACCGACATGAGCGTGGTCCCGGCGCGCGGCTTGAAGCGATTCCGCGTGTCCCAGTTCCACGGCATCGAGCTCGGGAACGGCGTCGAGCTGCCGGTGGCGTGGATCCGCAAGAAGCCCCGACCCAAGTGGCGGAAGAGCGCGACCGGGTTCGAGCAGACCGGCGAGAGCTGGCCCGCGAAGGTTCACGTGGCGCTCACCGGCAACGAGGACAAGCAGGGCACGAAGCGCTTCCTCGAGACGCGTGAGCCGGGCCTGTTCCTCGAGCGCGGCGACGCCAGCGTGGTCAGCGCACGCCCCAAACCCCCCTGGGAGACCAAGGGCACCGGCAAGTGGATCCACGTGCGCGTGAACAGCGGCACGCTGACGCTGTACGAGGGGCCGAAGCCGGTGTTCACCACCTTGATGTCCCCCGGCAAGGAAGACGCAACGCCCTATGGTCGCTACTTCGTCGAGAGCAAGCACCACTTCTCCACCATGGCGACCGAGCACAGCAGCTTCTGGATCGCCGACGTACCCTGGACGGTCTACTTCAAGCGCCCCTACGCCATCCACGCCAGCTACTGGCACGAGGACTTCGGCCAGCGAAAGAGCGGTGGCTGCGTCAACCTGTCGCCGATCGACGCCAAGCGGGTCTTCGACTGGATCGCGCCGGACCTGCCCGCCGAGTGGGACACGGTGCAGGCCTATGGCATGGGCGGCGGCACCTTCGTGCTGGTCGAGGGCTGACGCCCGCGATCAGTGCAGCGTCAGCGTGACAGACAGGGTGGGGATCATCACGGTGTCTTCCTCGTCGGGACCGCTCCCCGAGTACTTCAGCTTCGCGTAGAGGAAGCGAAACTCCGGTCCGATGCTCCACTGCTCACCGACCCAGAAGTCGTAGCCCGCGCCCAACGCGAATCCCGCACCTGTAGTGTCTTCGCTCTCGTTGGTAGTGCCGCCGGATTCGTAGGTCGTCTTGGCGCTGACGAAGCCGATCAACCCCTGCAGGTAGAAGCCGCCCTTCGGATCGATGTAGTACTGCACGAAGGGACCGATCACGCTGACGTTCACCGTCGTGTTCTCTGCTGTCCCGCTGGCACCGCCGAGCTCTACCTTCGGCTCGGCGAAGGCGTGCCCGATCACGGCTCCGCCGAGGACCAGGCCGGGCGCAGGCGTGCCGCCGAGCCAGAGCGAGAAGTTCGCTCCTCCGCCGGTGACGTCGATTTCTTGTTTCGGCGTCGACTCCGTCAGCTCGCCCTTCAGGGAAAGGTGCGCGTAGCCAAGACCCAAGCGGAAGTAGAACCCGTCGTGCTCGTGCACACCGGCCGGCGGTGGCGGCGGTGGCGGCGGCGCGCCCTGGGGCGGGTAGCCGTAGTAGCCGGGCGGCGGCGCGCCTTGCCCGGGCGGCGCCCCGTAGGCGCCGGGCGGTGGAGCGCCCTGGGGCGGCGGACCGCCATAAGCGCCGGGCGGCGGCGGGGGCGGTGCCGGCTGCGCCGTGGGCGGCGGCGGCGCTGGCTCGCCTGCCGGCGGTGGGGGCGGTGGCGGCGGCGGCGGCGGCTCTGCCCCCTGCGCGTGGGCGCCAAGCGCCAGGCCCGTGACGAACGTGAAGACCAACCCACCCAGCCAGCGATTCATCGTCATCTCCTCCGCGGCGAGGAGCCTCGCGCACTCTCGGCGCGCTCGTCAACGCGATTCGGTTAGCCTCGCGGTGCAGCATGTTGGGCGAAGTCGTCGCGGGTCGCTACCGCGTGATCGAGCAGATCGGCGAAGGCGGTCACGGAAGCGTGTGGCGCGCCCAAGATCTGACCACTTCCAGCGACGTGGCACTGAAGATCATGCATGAAGAGCGCGATCCGAGCGCGCTCTCGCGCTTCGCCCGAGAGGCAGAGCTGGTCGGCCGCCTTTCGCACCCTGGCAACGTGCGCCTCTTGGACTGGGGCGTGCACGACGCGCGCCTGCCCTTCAGCGTGTTCGAGCTCTTGAAGGGCGAAACGCTGCAAGCGCGTCTGAAGCGCCAGGGCCCGTTGCCCGTTCCCATGGTGGCGCAGATCGCCCGTCAGGTGCTGGTGGCGCTCGCCGAAGCGCACGCCGTGGGCATCGTGCACCGCGACATCAAGCCGGCGAACATCTTTCTCGGAAGCGACACGCTCAAGCTCATCGACTATGGGATTGCCAAGTCGCTGAGGCCGAACACCAAGGCGCTCACGCGGCAGGGCGAAGTGCTGGGCACCCCCAGCTACATGCCGCCCGAGCTGATCGAGGCCCGGCCCATCGCACCCAGCAGTGACCTCTACGCGCTTGGCCTGGTGATGGCCGAGATGATCTCGGGCCGTCGCGTGTATCAAGGCTCGCCCATCGACATCTGCCTGAAGCAGGTGTCACCGGCACCGACCCCGCTGCCGGACGAGGTGACCCGGTCGGTGCTGGGGCCGATCATCGCGCGCGCCACGGAGAAGGATCCGGCGCGGCGGTTCGACCGGGCAGAGCAGATGGTGGCGGCGATCGACCAGGCCGTCGAGCCCAGCGCCGCTCTCTCGCTGGGCGGCCCAAAACGTCGGGTGCCGGTGGCGCTCATCGTGCTGGCGCTCGTGGGCGCGATGGTCGCGGGGGCCGCGCTGGCCGCGGCCGTCCTGCTTTGAGCTAGAATGCACGGGTGGTGCGGAAACCCAGCGTGTGGTTCCTCGGCGCGACGGTGCTCGCTGCCTGCGGCCTGAGCGAGGGCGGCGAAGCGTCGTCGTCGGGTGGCGCCGGGGGTCAGGGCGGCTCCACCTTCGATGGGGCGGCGGGCTGGATCAGCGGCGGCGCCTCGGGCACCGGCGCTGGGGGCTCGACCGGCGGCGCGGCGGGCGCCGACGCAGCAGCCGGCAGCGGCGGCACGGGGACGGGCGCGAGCGGTGGCACGGGCGCGAGCGGTGGCACGGGCGCGAGCGGTGGCACGGGCGCAAGCGGTGGCACGGGTGCGAGCGGCGGCACGGGTGCGAGCGGCGGCACGGGTGCGAGCGGCGGCACGGGTGCAAGTGGTGGCACGGGTGCAAGCGGTGGCACGGGCGGGACCTGCTCGAACCCCGGTCAGAACTGCGCCACGGATGGCACGTGTTGCAGCTCGAAGTGCGGACCGGGGTTGATCGTCGACCCGTTCGACTGCTCGACCACGGGCAAATGCGCCGAGTGCCGCGACAACCTCGAGTGCCCTTCGGGGCGGTGCGACAACTGCAGCTGCCAGAGCCGGGTCGGCGCCGGCCAGAACTGCGACGAGGACAGCGACTGCACGGGTTCGAAGTGCGGCCCCGGAATGGTGCCGAGCCCGCTCGACTGCACCACGACCGGCAAGTGCGCCGAATGCCGGTCGAACAGCGAGTGCCCGTCGGGTCGTTGCGACGGGTGCAGCTGTCAGCCCACGGTGGGCAGCGGGCAAAACTGCGACGAAGACGGCGACTGCACCAGCAAGCGTTGCGGACCCGGCGCGGCCTACCCCTTCGATTGCACGACCACCGGCAAGTGCGCCGAGTGCCGCGCCGACAACGATTGCCCGTCCGGCCGTTGCGACAGCTGCGGCTGCCTGCCGAAGCTCGACGGCGGGCAGTCGTGCAACGAGAACAGCGACTGCAAGAGCGGGAACTGCAACGGCGCCAGCAAGTGCACCTGACCACCCTTGCGGGCCGAGCGCGGTGCGGCGACCATCGCCGGACCCATGACCACGTTGCCTCCGACGAGTAACCCGCTCCGCGCCGGTGTGCTCGAAGACCTGAGCGTCGATCCGTGCGTGCTGGTGATCTTCGGCGCCAGCGGTGATCTGACCGGCCGCAAGCTCTTGCCCGGTGTGTACGCGCTGGCAAAAAACCGCATGCTGCCCAGCGCCTTCGGTCTGGTCGGCTTCGCACGCCGCCCGATGAGCGACGACGAGCTCCGCGCCAAGATGCGCGGCGCCGTCGACAAGTACGCACGTCAGAAGCCGGTCGACGATCTGGTCTGGGACGATCTGGCGCGCGGCATGCGCTACGTGCAAGGTGCGTTCGACGACGCGGCCGCCTACGAGAAGCTGCGCGTGACGCTGGACGAGCTCGATCGACAGCGTGGCACCCGCGGCGGCCGCACCTTCTACCTGGCCGTGCCGCCCGACGCGGTGCGCACCATCGTCGAGAACCTGGTGCGCGCCGGGCTCTGTCCGCCGCCGGGCACCGGCAGCGCGCCGTATGCACGGGTGATCGTCGAGAAGCCGTTCGGCGTGGATCTGGCCTCGGCCAAGCAGCTCAACCGCGACCTGCTCGGGCTGCTCGACGAGCGGCAGGTGTTCCGCATCGATCACTATCTGGGAAAAGAGACGGTGCAGAACCTGTTGGTCTTGCGCTTCGGCAACACCATCTTCGAGCCCATCTGGAACAGGAATCACGTCTCGCACGTCGAGCTGACGGTGGCCGAGCACATCGGCATGGAGGGGCGCGGCAAGTTCTACGAGCAGACCGGGCTGATGCGCGACATCGTGCAGAACCACGCCTTGCAGCTGCTCAGCCTGGTGGCGATGGAAGCGCCGGTGGCCTGGGACGCCGACGCGGTGCGCGACGAGAAGGTCAAGGCGCTGCGCGCGCTGCGTCCGATCCGGACGGTGGAAGAGGTGCAGCGCCACGCGGTGCGCGGCCAGTACGACGGCGGCGTGGTGCGCGGCGACGCGGTGCCTGGTTATCGCGAAGAGCCCGACGTGGCGAAAGACAGCTCGGTCGAGACCTATGTGGCGATCGCCGCCCGGGTGGACAACTGGCGCTGGGCCGACGTGCCGTTCTACCTGCGCGCCGGCAAGCGCCTGGGCAAGCGCGTGACCGAGATCGCGCTCCACTTCAAGCCGCTGCCACACCCGCTGTTCGACACCAGCGCGATGAGCCTTCGCCAGCCGAACTCGCTGGTGTTGCGCATTCAGCCCGACGAGGGCATCGCCCTGCGCTTCGCCTCCAAGGTGCCCGGTCAGGGCGTGGCCATGCGCGACGTGGCGATGGACTTCCGCTACGGCACCGCGTTCGGCCACGAGAGCCCCGAGGCCTACGAGCGCCTGCTCTTGGATGCCATGCGCGGGGACGCCACGCTCTTCACGCGCCATGACGAGGTCGAGGCGCAGTGGGCGTTCGTCGATCCGATCTCGGGCGCCTGGCGCGAAGACCGGGTGCCGCTGGCGCGCTACGCGGCCGGCGGCTGGGGCCCCGCCGAGGGCGACGCGCTGATGCAGGGCGACCACCGCTGGAGCAAGCCGTGAACACCCCGGTCAGCGACGCGCTGAGCCGCATCGAGCGTGAGCTGCGCGCGCTCTGGCAGCCCGACGAGACCGGGAACACCAAGCCCCACGCCACCACGCTGAACCTGGTGGCGCTTCACGGGCAAGACGGCTGCGCGTTTCTCGAGACGCTGGAAGACGTGGCGGCGCGGCTCGGCGCCCGCACCTTCGTGGTGAACGTCGACGGTCGGCTCGAGCCCTGGGCGCTCGAAGGCGACGTCAGCGCGGTCTGTCGGCTCGAGCCCGGCTCGCTGCGCGAGGCCGTGTGCGCCGAGCGCGTGACCTTGCGTTTCGGCAGCATGGTCGGCAAGCGCGCCGCGTCGATCCTGGACTCGCTGGTCGAGTCGTCGTTGCCCACCGTGGTGTTCGCCGGCCCCGGCGCCCCCGCGTCGGTTCTGGATGCGCTGGCCGGCTCGGCCGGCGCATTGGTGATCGACAGCGCCGAGCTGGGCGTGACGCGCGCCGCCGAGCTCGCGCAGAGGCAGAGCGCGCAAGTGCACGACCTGGCGTTCATCCGCACGCGGCGCTGGCGCGAGATGCTGGCGCGGGTGTTCGACGAGCCCGCGCTCGGCCCTGCCCTGGGGCGGGTTCGCGGCCTGCGCGTGCTGCACGCCGAGCGCACCGAGCACCGCGGTGCCAGCGCCGAGGCCGAGCTGCTCGTGGCCTGGCTCGGGGCGCGCCTCGGGTGGACGCCCGGGCTGTCCGACGCCGCGGGCCAGGCCATCGAGGTGAGCATCGAGAGCCAGGCGCGGTCCGGGGTGATCCCCGGCTGCATGCTCTCGGTCGCGCTCACGGCCGAGCTGCCCGCGGGCCGCCTCTCGGCGCGGGTCGAGCGCGAAGCGGACGGCGAGCACCTGTCGTGGACGGTCGAGTCGCCGCATGCGCCCACCCAAGTGCGCCGCTTTGCCACCCCGCGCCGCGACGACGCCGAGCTGGTCGAGCGCGCCATTCGCAGCTTCCAGGCCGACCAGCTGCTGCGCGAGACCCTGGCCTTCGCCCGAAGCTGGAAGGCGCATGCCTGAGATCGTGCGGGTCGCCGACGCGCGCGAGCTGGCGCTCGTCGCCAGTCAGCTGATGCGCGCCATCATCGAAGACGCCATCGCTCAGCGCGGCGTTGCACGGGTGGCGCTCTCGGGCGGCAGCACACCCGGCGAGGCCTACCGCCTGCTCGCGCAGGGCGGGCTCGACGCCGACCGCTGCCGCTGGTTCTTCGTCGACGAGCGCTGCGTGCCCCCCGACCACGAGCGCAGCAACTACGCCGCGGCCAAGCGCGACCTGCTCGACGCGCTGCCCGTGGCGCACGCCTTCCCGATGCAGGGTGAGGCGGGCGCCGCCGCCGGCGCGCACCACTATGCCGAGTTGCTCGCGCGCGAGGTGCCGCGCTTCGATCTGGTCGTGGCCGGCATCGGGAACGACGGCCACACGGCCTCGCTCTTCCCCGGCACCGGTGCGGTCCACAATCCGGCGCCGGTGGTCGCCGTCGAGCCGGGCGGCGGGCTCGAGCCGCGCATCAGCCTAGGCCGCGCCACTCTCCTCGCGGCGCGGCGCATCGTGATCCTGGTCAGCGGCGCCGCCAAGCGGCAGGCGCTGGCGCAGGCGCTCACCGCCGGCGACGAAGACGCGGTTCCGGCAAGGATCTACCTCGAAGTCCCTCAGGTGACGCTGGTTGCCGACGAGGCAGCGCTCACTCCACGATAGGCCCGGCGCAGCCGTAGACCACGTCCACGTCGGTGACCGTGCCGCCCTTCAGCTTGGCGCACGACGACCCGTTGAAGGTCAGCTTCTTGGTCACGGGGTCGTAGCTCCAGCCGTTGGTCGCGTCCTTGGGAACGCCGGTCGGATCGTCGTTGAAGTACACGTAGATCTTGTTCGGATCGGCCGGCGCGCTGTCCAGCACGTACTCGCAGGTGGCCACGGCGTCGGCGATCTTGTCGAACGCCGCGTCGAGCTCGGTCTGGTTCGTGGCCGGCACGCTCTTGGTGGTGCCGCCCGCCGCCGCGATGGCGTCGATGGCCGACGGGTTCACGCCCAGGCCGATCACATACGTCTTCACCGACGGCGCCTGGGCCAGCAGCTTGCCCGAGCCGCAGGGGCCGTTGCACGAGCCCACGCACTCGCCGCTCTCGCCGCCGTCGGTCAGAAGAATGATGGCGTTGGTGCGCGTCTTGTCTTGCAGCGTGGGCTCGCCCACCAGCGCTGCCAGGCTCTTGCCGGTGCTCGTCTCGGGGTTGCCGCTGTCGCACAGGTACTGGATCTTGCCGCCCGACGTGCCCGCGCCGTTGGAGCTGCCCTGGTCGATGGTCTTGCCCAGGAAGCCGTTGATGGCGGCGGCGTTGGTGTCGGCAATCGGCACCACGATGCTGCCCGCCGAGCAGCCCCCGCTCTTGCACGACGAATAGGTCGCGAGCCCGAAGCGCAGCTTGGCGTCGAACTTGGTGGTTACCTGCGCGATGGCCTTCTTGGCCACGTTCCAGCGCGTGTCACTGCCCGCGGCGCCATCCATGCTGCCGCTGCGGTCGAGCAGGATCATCACGTTGGGCGCGACCTGGGTCAGCTTGAACTCGCTCTTGCCGCAGCCGCCGCCGATCTCGCACGTCTTCTGGGCGTTGCACACCTGGCCGCTCGGGCAGTCGCCGTCTTGACCGCAGCTGCCGGGGTCCAGGCACTTCTTCGAGCCCGCGCCGCAGACCTGGGGGCTGGTGCAGTCGCCGCTGGCGCCGCACGACCCGTCGGGACGCAGGTCTGGTTCACGCTGCAGAACTGGCCGCTGCCGCAATCCGAGCTCTGGGTGCAGGTGGTGGCGGTGGTGCCGCCGAACCCGCTCGAGCCCCCTCCGCTGCCACCGCTGGCCACGCCGCCGTTGCCGCCCCCGGCCACGTCGGCCGGGTCGTCGCCCGAGCACGACAGCAGGGACACGGCCACCAGGCTGAACACCGCGAAGAAAGCGCGCATCTGAGCCTCCGCCGTCATCATAGCTCGGATCGAGGTCCGTGCCTCGACAGCTCGATTGATGGACGCTAATTGAGGCGCCATGCGGATTGCGGTCGTGGGTTCGGGCTATGTGGGTTTGGTCGCCGGGGCGTGTTTTGCCGACGTGGGCACCGACGTGGTCTGCGTGGACGTGGACGAGGCAAAGCTGGAGAAGCTGCGCCGCGGCGAGGTTCCGTTCTTCGAGCCGCGGCTCGATGATCTGGTCAAGCGCAACCACCCCGACCGCCTGCGCTTCAGCTCGAACCTGGCCGACAGCATCGCCGGGCGCAAGGCCGTGTTCGTGGCCGTGGGCACGCCGCCCAACGAAGATGGCTCGGCCGACTTGCAGCACGTGCTGAAGGTGGCCGAAGACGTCGCCAAGTGCGCCACCAACGATCTGGCGCTGGTGATGAAGAGCACCGTGCCCGTGGGCACCAACAAGAAGGTGCGCGCGGTGGTGCAGAAGCACGCCAAGCACCAGATCGACGTGGTCAGCAACCCCGAGTTCTTGAAAGAAGGCGACGCGGTCAACGATTTCTTGAAGCCCGATCGCATCGTGATCGGCGCCGACAGCGAGGCCGCCTTCGACACGCTCACCCGCCTGTACGCTCCGTTCAACCGGCAGATCAATCGCATCCACCGCATGAGCCCCGAGAGCGCCGAGATCGTGAAGTATGCCGCCAACGCCCTCCTCGCCACCAAGATCTCGTTCATGAACGAGATTGCGCGGCTGTGCGACGTGGTGGGCGCCGACGCCGAGAGCGTGCGCCTGGCCGTGGGCAGCGACGAGCGCATCGGCCTGCAGTTTCTCTATCCGGGCCTTGGCTTCGGCGGCAGCTGCTTCCCCAAAGATCTGCGCGCGCTGGTCCACACCGCCGCCGAGCTGGGCGTGCCCATGGGCGTGGCCGCGGCCGCCACGGTCGCCAACGAAGCTCCAGTCAAAGATCTACTGGCGCACATGGAGCAAGATCTGGGCGGGCTGGCCGGCAAGACCGTCGCGGTCTGGGGCCTGGCGTTCAAGCCGCGCACCGACGACGTGCGCGAGGCGCCGGCCCTGAAGTTGATCGAGCACCTGATCAACAAGGGCGCGAAGGTCCGCGCCACCGATCCGCAGGCGCGCGAGACGGCGCTCGTGCGGCTGAAAGAGGCCGGGATCGCCGAGAAGGTCGAGATCCTGACCGACACCTACGAGACCTGCCGCGGCGCCGACGCGCTGGTGGTCGCGACCGAGTGGAACCAGTTCCGTTCACCCGACTTCGATCGCATCCGCGAGCTGATGCGCGGTCGTCACGTGTTCGACGGCCGCAACTGCCTGGTCCCGGCCAGCGTGGCAGACGCGGGCCTGGCGTATCGCGGCATGGGTCGCCCGACGCAGGGGTGAGATCGATCGCGTCGCACCTTGGCGGCAACTCCACGTCCGCGTTTGACTGAGACGCGCGTCAGGGGGATGCTCTCGGGCGTCGGGTTCGCGAGTTGGTTCTCGGCTGACCCCGACGAGCTGGGTCCGGGCCAGCAATTCTGAGGGAGGACCAGATGGCCGCGCGCGACCGGGTTGTTGTTCTTCTTCTTCTGGCGGGGGTCGTTGCTTGCGGCGGCGAGGATCCGCCTGGCCCCCCCGCGGGCGGGGCGGGTGGGACGGGCGGCGCTGCCGGGGCAGGGGGATCGGGGTCTGACCTGTGCGCGAAGGCATGCGCCAGCACTGCAACCTGCGACCCGCAAGCCGACGTGGTC
>Ga0073899_10003927_pt1 | contig 13087 bp, 19 predicted proteins | sample KloWWTmetaKNB5Ph_FD_88975 | JGI IMG/M metagenome (GOLD analysis project Ga0073899, IMG submission 88975) | Active sludge microbial communities from Klosterneuburg, Austria, studying microevolution and ecology of nitrifiers - Klosterneuburg... | ecosystem: Engineered > WWTP > Aerobic digester >... | reverse complement strand
TACTGTCTGGGTCGCCGCGGCACCCAAATCAAACACCGCGCCGCCAGCCGCGCCGGGTCAGGCGCTGGCCGCCACACCGCCGCCAGCGTTCTCACCTTCAGTTGCGCCGCCAGCGGCCCCATCGCCTCCGCCTCGTTCTACGAAGATCGCAAACCCACCCAGGCGGTGCAATCGTGAAGACAAATTGGGTTCGCAGCATCCGCATCTCCAACCGCGATGCCATCGTGTCGCGGAGCATTCGCCGCAAAAGCGGCCTGGAAACCATCAAGCGCACATACCGGCGCATCAGCGCGGCCTCGCAGGGCCGCATAAAAAAGGTGCAACCGTGACCACCCCCGTCATTCCCGCGCCAACATCCCCCCTCCCTCCGGGAGGGGCAGGGGGTGGGCAAGACCACCTCGACCTAAACCTGCCATCTGTCTGGTTCGATGACGAAACCCGCAACCAGCGCGCCGCCGCCTACCTCGCCCAACGCGATGCCAACAACACTGGCGATGATGAAGCCCCCGTGCTCTTCGAGCTATCCGGCCTGCCCCTCACCATCGTCGTCATCCTCTTCGCCCTGGCCATGATCCTCATCGCCACCTACGCCAAACTGCCATGACCCAAGCCCAGCGCGCCATCCGCTACGCCCAACTTCTGGCCGATGGCTGCCCAGAAGACCTTGCGTGGCAAATCCTCCAACAAGAACAACACGAACAAGATTCAACCCTTGCACAGGAAACACAACCATGAACACGAACCAAACACCAACCGACACAATTGAACCCCCCGCGCAATTAGAACTGGTGTCCATGCGCGAAATCGAAATGCCAACCATTTCCCCAGAAATGTTCGATGCGCTCCCAGACATGCAAGAAGGGTTCAGCCTGCAATCCGCCTATCTAAAATTTGAGAACGAGGGCGATAAACACCGCGCCTTCTTCGTGGGCTGGTCAGAAATGCGCTCCCCCACCAAAAACGAGAACATCCCCGCTGCCGTCTTCCTCTGGAAAGACCCCGAAACCGGCTCCGTCAAGCGCGTCATCAACGCGGGAGATAACCTCTGCAAACAACTCCAAAACCTGCCCTTCCAGCAAGGCGATTCAGTCCCCGTCGAAATTCGCTACCTTGGCCTCAAAAAATCCAACGGCGGCAAAAACTACAAATCCTTCGACGTGATCGTTCTCAATGGCGTCACGCGCAAATCACACCCCCTGGCCGATGCCGCTGCTCAGTCATCGCAACCCGTCAACATTCCCGCCCTTCGCGCCAAAATCGAAGCCAAGGCCGAGGAATACAAAAAAACAAAACGCGACCTTCCAGAACCCACCGACACCGCCTTGTTCCTGCTCATGCGCGAGGCATCCGGCAACGACGAAGCCCGCCACGCCCTCAACATCGCCCTCACCGGCTACGAGAGCTACACCAAAACCCCCGCGCACTTCAAACTCGCCATGTGGGATTACCTAAAGCCCTACAAAAACGGCGATGGCAAATACCACATCAACGCCGAGGTTTCAGATCAGCTCAAATCCATCATTGCCGAGTTCACTAAACCAGCCAACTAGCGGGTTCACTCCTCCTCTTTAGCGTTGCCCCCGCCAATCGTGGCGGGGGCAGGGGCAGGAACACCAACCACCATGCCGCTCTCAGAATCCGCAATCCTCGTGCTCTACGCCATCCAAAACAGCGCAGATCACAGCTACGCCGCGCTCTGCCAGCAGGCGGGCAAATCTCGCGGAACAATTGCGCGGGCACTAGAAGAGCTGATCGCCGCAGGTTCAATCACAGCATCAGCGCGCAAATTCCAACAGCCCATCGCATACAGCATCACTCATGAAGCCGCAGGCAATAACAGCACAGCTTCGCTCCCGCAGTCTAAAAGTCTAAAAGTCCAAAAGTCTAAAAGTCTAAAAGTCCAATCCATTGCATTGCATGATGATGAAAATGTACTTAAAGAAAATAATTCATCATCATGCAATCCAAAAACTTTTGAACTTTTAGACCAGCGCCCAGACTTTCGCGCCCAGGTATTCAACCTTTTGGGCGAATGGAAACTCGCCGGGCGCAAACGCGAGCAACTCGCCGATGCCATCGCCAACCTTTCCGGCACCCCAGAATCAATACTCTCAGACATACAAAACATCCGCGCTGGCGCAGTCCAGCGCGCCACCTCAAACCCCGCCGGTCTCACAGTGCATATCCTCACCGAATACACCGAGACCCGCCAAATCGCCCTGTTTGATGTGCCCGTGCCAGAAAGCTACCGCGGCAAGGGCCGCAAGGGTGGCCTTCAGCGCCGCCCCCAAATTCACTACACCGATGAGCAGCGCGAGCAGGCCAACCAGCGCGCCGCAGAGTGGGCGCAAAAACACGCCCAAGAAAATCTCGCCCGCGCCGCTTCCCCCCTCCCCGCGCCAACATCCCCCCTCCCATCGCGAGTAATCTCGCGCGGAGGGGTTGGGGGTGGGGGTTGCCAGCCACTAACATCACAACACACCCAGGCATGGGAAGCCGCCAAGCAAACTGTAGCCGCGCAAATGAACAAGGGCAACTTCCTCGTTTTCCTGAGCGCGGCGAAACTCGTTGCGGTAGATGGCGACCGCGCCCACATCGTTGCGCCCAACCAGTATGCCGCCGATTGGCTCACCCACCGCGCCGCTGGCCCGCTGGCCGCCGCGTGGCAAACCCACACCGGCGCACCCATCACCCTCACCTTTTCCGTCAAGCAGTTGGAGGTCGCCCGTGTGTAACGTTTGCCACAACCAAAACTTCATCGTTGGCGCAGATGGCCTTCTCAAGCGTTGCCCCGCCTGCGCCACAATTTCAGCTCCCGCTCACCCTGAGCGCGAGCGGAGCGAGCAGGCGAAGGGCGCCCGTCTCTCCGCCTCCCGCGCCTCCCGCTACAACCGCGCCGAGGCCGAGCGCCAAAAAGCCGCCTTCCTCGCCTGGCTCAACACAAACCGCCACGTCTACCTCGCCTTTGAAGCCAGCGCCTTGCAGCTCTACGCCGCCAAAGAAAATCGCATTGGCGCAAAGCGCATTATTGAGAACATGCGCGGCCACATCGCCGCGCAGGGTGGGGCATATGGGCTGGATAACACCATCACCTCGTGGCTCGTCCGCGAGGCCATCCGCCGCCACCCCGAACTCGCATCCGTCATAGAAACCCGCGCCAGCCTCGCCGACGTGCTGCTGGCCTAACCGGAGAACCCATCATGCCAGAAAAAAACCAACTCGAAAAAACCACCTTCGTAAAACTCTACAGCAAATCCATGTCCGTCTGCGACCTCTCCCGCCAGAAACCCGGCAGCCTGCCCGGTGTCATATCAGAGAGCAGCACCGTGTTCGCGGGCTTCGAGGCGTTCTATTGCGCCGAGACCATGATCCTGCTCATCACCCGCTCGGCCTCAAATACAGCATATTGGAAACTCGACTGGCTGCCCCAGCGCCGCATCGAGACCGTGGGCGGCTTGGATGTCACCGGTGCCGTGGACGAGATTTACGAGCGTTCCCGCGCATGGAAAGACGACGTGGAGCGCATCGTGTTCGCCAACGCCCCCTCGTGGATCATCCCCCCGCCAAAGAACGAAAAAGAAGAAAGCGCGTCGCCCGGTGACGTCCTCAAAGAGGTCGCCGATCAGGTCAACGCGGGCGCCCTCGGCCCCAACGTCACCGCCACCGTTACCCCATCGCCTCGCAACAAAAAGACCCGGTGACCCCATGAAGAAGAAAAGTTACATCACGGCAACCGACCAATTTTGCGGGGCAGGTGGCTCCAGCATTGGCGCGGTCGCCGCTGGCGCAGAGTTGCGCCTTGCTCTCAATCACTGGAGGCTGGCCGTTGACACCCACAACACTAACTTCCCGCAGGCCGCCCACGACTGCACAGACATCAGCGCCTGCGACCCGCGCCGATATCCATCAACTGACATCTTGATCACATCGCCAGAATGCACGAACCACTCTCTGGCCAATGGCAAGAAGAAGCCCAGCAAGCAATTCGATATGTTCAATCCGTCCGCGGTTGACCCCGCCGAGGAGCGCAGTCGCGCAACCATGTGGGACGTGCCGCGCTTCGCCGAATATCACAAATACAACATCATCGTTGTAGAGAACGTCGTAGATGCCCGAAAATGGGTGATGTGGGATGCCTGGCTCTTGGCCATGCGCCTGCTGGGCTACGAGCATAAATGCGTGTATTTCAATTCAATGCACGCGCATCCAACACCACAAAGTCGGGATCGTATGTATGTGGTGTTTTGGAGAAAGGGCAACAAGGCCCCGAATCTTGATATTCGCCCGCGCGCCTACTGCGCCAAATGCGGCCACGATGTTGAGAGCGTTCAATCATGGAAGAATGGACGCACCCATGGCCGGTATCGCACCCAATATCAGTATTGCTGCCCAGACTGCGGCAAGGTCGTAGAGCCGTATTACCACTGCGCCTACAACGCCATTGATTGGTCACTGCCCATTGTTCGCATTGGTGACCGCGCTCGCCCTCTCAAAGAGACTACACTGAATCGCGTCCGTATCGGCCTGGAGAAATACGGTCAGGCTCACATGATGGCGATGAAGGACACGGCGTCGGCAGATTGGTCTCTTGGCCTGCACGACCCGCTCACCACCATCGTGGCCTCATCCAGCCAACACGCGCTCGTCACGCCGCCGTTTTTAATCGAAACAACATTTACCCATGCGCAAGGCGACCGCAGCACGGGCATTGATCGCCCTGTGCCTACTCAGACCACAAAACAAACAATGGCGCTGATAACGCCTCCGTTTGTCCTCAGTGGATACACCCGCACCGCGGGACAAAAAGCCGCGCTCGCTGGGGTGGATCAACCAATGCCCACAGTGCCAGGCAGAGCCGTGCATGGTGTGGTTGTCCCGCCATTCATTGCCAGCTATTACGGCACAAACGAGTGTAGCCAGATAACGGATGCACTGCCAACCCTAACCACCAAAGACCGCCACGCCGTCATCACCCCGCCGCCGTTCTTGGTCAACATGCAAAGCGATAACTCGCCCACGTTTTTGCATGAGGCCATGCGCACCGTGCTCACCGGCCCGCACAAGGTTCTTATTGAGCCAACTGAGTCGGTAAGCGTGGATGATTGCGGATTCAGAATGCTTGAGCCGCACGAATGCGGCGCGGCCATGGCGTTCCCGGCAGACTACAAGGTGCTTGGCGATAAACGCCAGCGCATTCGTCAATACGGCAATGCCGTCACACCGCCCGTGATGAACATGCTGATGGAACGCTGCATAGCAACACTGAGATAACCCCATGACCAACTCCACGCTCATAAAATCCCAGCCCGCCCTCACCGCCACCATCAAAGCGATGATGGAGCAGGGCGGCGACTGCTACGCCAAACTTGGCAATGGCGCATATATTCGCATCATCCCGCACGCAGCCTTCCTCGTTTACCGCGAGGGTTTGCAACCCAGCACGCCTCGCGCCAAACGCGCCTGGGAAAACGAGCTGAAAACATTCCGTCGCTACGCAGAACAAGCCGGTCTGCAACTTGCGGCCAACCCGGTCACCGCCGAAGCCAAACTAAATCGCTACGCCGCCCGCTTCGCCATCATCCAACCCGCGCTCCTAACTCCAATCACAGCGGTGACCCCATGAACGCCGCCCTCATCACCCTCGCCGCCATCTGCCTGGCCGCGCCCGTCGTGCTTCTCGCCGCGTTCTTGCTTGCCATGCACTGCGCCCACCAGCACGACTTTCAGGGAGAGAAAAAGTGATCAGCCTCTACGACGTCGTGTTGGGCTTCGACCCCATAGATAGGGTGGAGGGTGCCATCTCCACGTTCCTCAACGCCGATTGGGCTGGCGCATGGCGCAAGGCTGGCCCGCTCGGCCTGCTCACCGAGTTCGTCTCGTGTCTAACTTCGCACAACGCGCCCACCATCTACGTGTCACGCGCTAACACCCGCGGCGTAGATGTTGAACGCCTGCTCAATCGCTACGGCGTCAAAGTGTGGGATCGCGGCGCGTGGGAAAACGAGCTGTATTTTTGCGTCAAGCGCCGCCAAGTCAAGTGGGCGGAATACGTGCTCAAGCGCGCGGGCATCGTCACCACCCGCGCAGACCACGAGCCGCGCAACGCGGCGTGGGCCGCCAAACACGCCGGTGCGCCCATCCCGCACAACACCCGGAGGACGCGATGAACCCACTTGACTGGCAACCCGCCGAGCCGTCCATCGTTCCCGCGCATGTGCTCACAGATGCCGCGCGGCACAAGACCATGTGCAGCAAGTGCGGGGAGCGCCCGCACAAGCCCGGCCAGCGTTACTGCAAAGCTTGTCATGCTGAATACATGCGCAATCATCGCGCCAAAGACCGCAAGCTCATGCAGGAATTTCGCGCCTTCCGCACACAAAAACAGCCGAAAAGTTTCACGTTAAACGAAATGTAAAACGTGGAACAAAGGAGAAAACACATGAAAAATTCCGGTGGAGGTGCGGCCTTAATGTTGCTCATGGTGCTGGTCGCCGTCTTCATCTGCGGCGTGCTGGCCGCGGGCGACTTTGGTCATATCGGCACAGTCCAACCCTCACAGGAGGTGGTGGATCAAACCACCATCGCCACAACCACCGCCCAAATCGCCCGCGACAACAAAATCAACAAAATCGTCACCGACTTTCTAGACGCCCTCACAAAGCTCATTTTCTTCTCGGTGCTGGTGTTGATGGCAACCGCGGTGGGCGTGTCGGTCGTGTTCATCGTCGCAAAGTGGATCAAGCGCCACGACCGCAAACCAGATGAGGCCGGGCGTTATCCGCTGGTGCCCTCCGATGCGAAACTCACCAACCCAAATCTAACCGGCGCATTAACCGCCGCGCCCGCTGGCGAGTCCGCCATGCTCGCCCTCGCCGCCATGCAGCGCGATGTAAACATGACCTGGGGCGCGTTTGCCAATGGCATACAGGGCCGTCAGGCATCAGACCGCCAGCGCGATCTGCGCCCAGACCCGCCCGGCTGGGATGGCACGATAGAAATGCCCCCGCCTACGCCGCAAGAACGGGTGTCCGCCGATGGCTTTTTGATGCTGGATGAATCCGGCGCGCAAAAACCACTTGCCCTTACATTCAATCAGGAGAACCGCGCATGGTAATAGACCCATCTCAATTCATCTTAGAGAGTGCAGACACCGTGCTAAAAACGCTGCGCGACCGCAACGCCCCGGTATCGCTTGACCATCCCAAAGGCATGGTGCTTGCGCCGGTCAGCCTCGTAGAGATTTATCTCAAACCAGCGGGCAGCACAAAGGTCGCCCAGGTGATGGCCCTCTCGGACGACATCGCGCTGGCCGTCAAAAATGACAACGCCCGCATCACCCAATCGGGCGGCAAGCTCATCATCCAAATTCCATACGGCCCGCGCAAGCCCATCACCATAGAATCGCTCTACGCCGCGCCGTCCGCGCCCTACACCGCAACACTGGGCTGCGACCTTTACGGCAAACCCATCGGCCTCTCCCTCGCCGACCCATCCACGCCCCACGCCCTCATCGCGGGCACCACCGGCAGCGGCAAAACCGCGCTCGCTCAGGCCATGGTGATGAGCCTGTGCAAACGCCACACCCGCAAAGAAATGATGCTCGTCGTCATTGACCCCAAAGCAGACCGCGCCCCGTGGTTCGAGAATGCCGTGGCCGGTCATCTCGGCCCGCCCATCGCCAGAACCCCGGATGCCGCAATAAAAGTTTTGCGGCAGGTGGTCAAACACATGGGTGGCGTCTCAGAGCCTGTCACCCGCCTCGTTGTATACGTAGACGAGGTGGCCGACCTCATCCTGAGTGGCGGCATCGAAGTCCAAAACCTGCTCTCCAGCATCGCCCAACGCGGGCGCAGCGCGGGCATTCATCTGTTCGCCGCCACCCAAAAGCCCAGCGCAAAACATCTGGGGCCATTGCTCACCGCAAACTTGCCCGTGCGCCTCGTGGGCCGCGTGGTAAACGCCAGCGATAGCGCCCTGGCCTGCGGGCAAGCTGGCTGCGGCGCAGAAAAGTTGCTTGGAAAAGGCGACTTCATTTTTGTGGATGGCGCTCGCGTCGTGCGCTTTCAAGCTGCCATGCCACAGGGCTACCAAAGCGGCGGTAGCAAACCCGCTCAATCCGTGCCTGTGCCAGACTGGACTGCCCCAGCGCAAACACCCGTCATAGAACTTCCCGCGCCAGATGAGCCAAAACCAGAGACCGAGCGTCTGGATAAAGCCCAGGCCGCCGCCATATTTTGGTATCGCAAGGCCAACCCCAAGCCCGATGGCTACACCCAAACCGAGCTGGCCCGCGTCATCTGGCCAGACTTAAAAACACTCGCAGGCGGCTACATCCCGCGCATCAAAAAAATCATTGCTCTTGCCAACCAAATTCAATGAAAACCTACCCTCTCTTCGGCGCGCAAACCTACCTGCCTTACCTCTCCCCCACTGCCTTTTTTCTGGGGCAGGGCGGGTATTTTGTGGTTCGGGTAGGTCAGGTAGGTAGGTAGGTCAACAAAAACAAGGTAGGTATCCAACATGCCTCGTGTTCACACCACCATCTCAAAAACAGATTCAACATCTCGTTTTCGCGCGGCCAGCGTTGATTGCGGGCAGACCGCGCCGCGCACCAAAGCGCCCTACAAAAAGCGTGACGATTCCGCCGTGCTGGTCAACCGCGATCTGCAACGCCACGCCGAAAAACTCTATGACGCGCTGGCCATGGTCGCCACCGCGTTTGAGGATACGCCCACCAAGCAACTCACATCAGACCAGCGAGCCGCCCTCTATCACGCCTCGCTTCTCCTGAATCCGGACAAACAAAACAAATGACAACCACCACTCTAAAATCCGACCTCGTGGCCGCCATCGAGGCAGGCGAGATCACCCGCGCGTTTCTCGCCTCAAAACTCAAGGGCGCCCGTCTTGTGTTTTTCGAGAACGGGCAGGAGGTCGAAACGCCGTTTCCGCCCAGCGCCATCATTCTCGTTGTGCCGCCTCCCGCCATCGCCGATGGCGTTCAAGAGGTTGCCTTTGACAAACAAAATGCTTGACCAGCTCATCGGCCAAATGGCCCTCCATCCCGTTCGCGTAGAACCAACTCATGCCGTCCCACTCGCTGCCGATGGCGGCTTCGATCTCTTTTGCCAACTCATTGCAGAATGCCTCGCAACAAACCAACCCAACCCCCAACCACAGAAACCTTCAACCCTGCCTGGCCCTTCGCCGGTTCATACCGTCGCAAGTCCAGCGTTTTTGGCGAGGAAGACCGCACCAGCACAGAGCGCCAGCTAACCGGCCTGTCCTCATGCGCAAAGGGCATCCAGCGCAATGTTGTGCACTTCCAAGATGCCGAAGGCCATCGCTCCGGGCGGTTCGTCCGCACCCGTCCCGGCTACATGGAGTTCAAGCGCCGCATCCTGACCTTAGAGTTCGACACGCTGATCTTCTACCGCCTTGACCGCGCCAATCGCTCCATCAAAGAGACCATCTGGCTGGTCGAGTTCTGCAAAGAAAACAACATCCGCCTCATCCTCATCCGCGACAACTTTGACAGCCATTCTGATGGCTGGAAATCGCGCGTCATCCGCCGTCTCTATGAGCAGGCTCTGCGCAACGAGTTCGAGGCCGAAGATGTGGCCGACCGCATGCGCGATGCGATTGAGGATATAAAGGGCGAGGGCGTGTATTGGGGCACAACCCCCAAGGGGCTGGTCAGGGTGGGGATGGGTGTTCGCGCCGAGCTAAAACGCCGTGCTCTGCGTCACGACCCAGAGCTGGCGCGGCGGCTGCCCCACAAAGAAATAGACAACACCTTTGAGGACATTCGCCTGCTTGTTTTGCTCTGGTCACAGCGTTCATACAATGTCACCGCTCAGGAATTAAACCGCCGCGGCGTTCGCTATTACAACCGCGCGGGTATGCCAGAGCAATGGGATGAAGCCCGCGTCCGCCAGGTGATTGGCAACGTGCTGGTGTATTGCGGCTACCTCATCCCCAAGGCGGGCTGGGCCAAAGCCCGCGCCGTCAAATTCGAGGGCGAAGGTTCGCTCTTGCAAAAGCTGGCCACGGCCTATCACGCCACCCGCACCACAAAAATAGAACCCATCTTTAATCCTGACGACCCCGAAGACGCCGCGCTGATAGAGAAGGTCATCGCCAAAAAACACCTTGCCCAAAACACATTTATTCGTGGGCGCAGGGTATCTGGCTATCCGTTTCTGCTCACCCCCTTGCTGTATCACGGCGGCCAAAAACTGCGGGCGCAGCTCAACAACGGCTTCCCAACCTACGCCACGCGCATCTCCCCGCGTATCTCATGGAATGCTGAGGAGATTGACAACCGCCTCATGGACAGACTGCGCGGTGTGTCCTTTCCAGATGCCGCGCGGCACCAAATTCAAGGCATACTGGAAAAGAGGATGGACAAAGAGCGCCTGCTTCAGCTCCGCGCAGAGAGAGAAGTCCTCGCCAAACAGCTGGACTCCATGCTCCAGTTGCTCATCTCCGGCGACATGAAGCGAGACGACTACCACCGCGAGCGGGGCAGGCGTGAGGCGCGCATAAACGAGATAGATGCAGAGCTAAACAACGCGGCGGGCGTTCAAACAGCGATGGAGCAGCTCACCACGTTGGGCGAGACATTAGACAAACTGGCGGCCCAGCAAAAGCGCATCGCGCTGCACACCATGTTCGAGACAGTTGAGATAAACACAGAAGGGGAGATCATCAAAATAGCGCCGCGCCAGTGGGCCAAAAGAGCCTTTGCGGATGTGATTTGGGCAGTAAAACACTCTCATTTGCATAATAGTGTTATACCAAAAATGACCCCTACGGGATTCGAACCCGTGTTTAAGCCTTGAGAGGGCTTCGTCCTAGGCCACTAGACGAAGGGGCCAAATGCGGGGCAAATGTTACCACACCCCGCAAAAAGGCACGCCGTTTCAATACGGCCCGCGAATGTTGGTAGACACGCGCTCGGCGTAAAAATCGGCCAGCCAATCGTGAAAATCCGCGTCCAGCGGCTTAAAGCTGGACGCCTTGATCGTTTCGCTAATTTGCCCCGGTTTAGACGCGCCCGGAATCACCACGCTGATCGCGTCGTAATCCAAAATCCAGCGCAAGGCCATTTGCGCCAGCGTCATCCCGTGCTGCAACTGATCTTCCAACGTGGCGACCAAATCAAGACCAGTCTCAAACGGCAAACCGGCAAATGTCTCGCCCACGTTGAAATGCTCGCCGTTTCGGTTGTAATACCGGTGATCGCTGGGCGAAAATTTCTGGTTGCGATGCAGTTTTCCGCCCAGCAAACCGCTGGCCAGCGGCAAACGCGCAATCAGGCCGATATTTTGCGACTTGGCGCGGGTGAACAGCGTTTTGATGGGCTTTTGGCGGAAGATGTTAAAAATAATTTGCAAGCTGGCGAGGTTGGGCTGCGCCATGCAAATCAGCGCCTCATCCACCGATTCCACGCTGGCGCCCCAATGGCGAATTTTGCCCTGGCGCTGAAGCTTATCCAGCCACACAAACACATCGCCCTGCTCCAAAATTTTGCCTGGCACGCAATGAAGCTGGGTCAAGTCCAGCGTGTCTCGCTTTAGGCGGCGCAAAGATTCCTCGGTGGCTTTGCGCACGTTCTCCTCGGTGTATTGATCGGGATACATTGCCCCGCGCCCCAGCTTGGTGGCGATGAACACCGGGCGGGGGTTGCGCTGAAAGAAATCGCCCAGCAATTTCTCACTGCGGCCATCGCCATACACATCTGCCGTGTCAAAAAACGTGATGCCGTTGTCAACGGCTTCGTAAAGCAAATCGTGGGCGGTTTTGTCGTCCAACGTTCCCCAATCTGCGCCGCCCAACTGCCAGCAGCCCAAACCAATTTCCCCCACCTGCGCGCCTGTTTTGCCAAATAATCGCGTTTTCATCATAACCTCCACATTTAGTGTATGCCCTTCGCATAAAAAGCGCAATAGTTTTATGGATAATTCGGCCACAATGATCTCCATTCGCCCATTCACCGCCACCGATGCCGCGGCGTAGGCTCTGCGCCTTGCCGCACTGCAAGACGCGCCCACCGCGTTCGCCTCTAGCTATGAGGAAGAATGCAACCGCCCGCTGGACAAAGTAGCCGCGCGGCTTGGCCCGCAGCCGGGTGAATCGTGCGTGTTTGGCGCTTTTGTGGATGGCGCTCTGGTGGGCATGGTCGGCCTCAAACGCGATGAGCACATTAAGCTGGCGCACAAAGCCTTTATTTGGGGCGTGTATGTTGCGCCAACCATGCGCGGGCGCGGCGCTGGGCAAAAATTGATGAAAGCCGCGCTGGATCACGCGGCAAGCTGGCCCGGTCTGCGCCAGGTCTATTTGGGCGTGAACGCCGTCAACCAGCCGGCCATCCGCCTGTATGAGCGCATGGGTTTTGCCACCTATGGCCGCGAATCCGCCTGCATGATTGTGAACGGCGAAGCAATTGACGAGTTGTTGATGGTTTGGATTCTTGACGATGGACGATAGACGATGGACGGTGGACGGTGGGCAATGGACGAGAATAATCGTCTATCGTCCATCGTCTATCGTCCGTTATTTTTCATCTGGTAAAATCTTGTCACCCAAATGTTGGGGAGTGGCCAAGCGGTAAGGCACCTGACTCTGGATCAGGTAATCGTTGGTTCAAATCCAGCCTCCCTAGTCTTAGATAACCCGCCGTCTGCAAAAGATGGCGGGTTTTTTGTTTGGCAAATGTGGCACAATTTTCCCCACCCCTTACTCCTCCCGGCGGGAGGGGAAGGAATAACCAATGGAAACAGACAGTTCAAAACAAAATAACCCTCTCAACACCTGCGCGGTAATTCTGGCTGCTGGCAAAGGCACCCGCATGAAGTCTGCCCTGCACAAAGTTCTTCATCCTCTGCGCGGCAAAACCATTATTCAACATGGGCTGGATATCGCCACGGCCAGCGAGGCGCTTGCGCGCAAACCGGTGGTGGTGATTGGGCACGAGGCCGAGGCGGTTCGGAGCGCCATCGGCCAGCAAGCCACATGCGTTTTGCAAGAGCAACAGCTTGGCACCGGGCACGCGCTCATGGTGGCGCAAGACGAGGCCGAGCTG
>Ga0073899_10003926_pt1 | contig 13088 bp, 10 predicted proteins | sample KloWWTmetaKNB5Ph_FD_88975 | JGI IMG/M metagenome (GOLD analysis project Ga0073899, IMG submission 88975) | Active sludge microbial communities from Klosterneuburg, Austria, studying microevolution and ecology of nitrifiers - Klosterneuburg... | ecosystem: Engineered > WWTP > Aerobic digester >... | reverse complement strand
GAGCAGCTCGTCGAGACGGCAGTGGACGCGCATCGTGGGGGCGCCCATCACACCAGACCGGCGAGGTCGTCCTGCAGCGTCGTCCCGCGGTAGAGCAGCACGGAGACCAGGAAGAGCACCACTCCCAGCACGACCAACGGCCAGTCGATCGCCTCGAGTCCGTAGGGCGCCGGCACCACCCAGCCCTGGTCCGGCCCGGGCGCGGCGCCGGATGGCGCAAGCGGCAGACCGAGCGCGTCGACGGCCACCTCGACGGCTCGAAGCCGCAACCAGGGAACGAACTTCGCCACACCGATCACCAGGATCGCCAGCGCCGCCAGACCGCCGGCCGCCGGCCGGCTGAAACTCTGCCCGGTCCAGACCCGCCGAACGAGGATCAGGACGAGCGCGCAGGCGAGGAAGAACACCACGAACGGCGCGACGATGGCGAGCCGCGTGAGCTGGATCGACTCCGCGAGCGGCTCGGCCGTGGTGACGGTGACGGAGTCGTACTGGACCAAGGCCTCCCCCTTGGTCGCCCGCAGCGGCATCGTTCCCGACTCCACACTCGACGCCGGAGCGACGTAGCGCACCGTGAACATGTAGCCGCCCCCGCCGGTCGGCCCCTTCGCCAGGGAGATCAGCAGGACCACCGCCCCGACCACCATGGACACACCGATGACCAGGACCGTGACGCCCAGAAAGGCCCGACTGACGAGACGCTGCGAACGCTGACCCAGGTGAGCCGCCATGACGAGCCTTCCGACACCCCGTATCGACGATCGATACTATCGATCAACGATAGCATCGATAGTCGATACGTCAAGTGATCGGCCTGGCCGGCCGGGCGGCGTCCGGCCACCGTGCGGCCCGTCACCGGCCGACCGGGTGGGTCGTCCGGTGACGGGTGCAGCGTCAGCTGCAGCCGGAGGTGGAGCCGCAACCCTCGCAGACGTAGCAGCTTCCGGCCGGGCGCATCTTCGTGCCGCAGGTCAGGCACAGGGGCGCGTCGACCGCACGGCCGGTCGTGGCCTCGAACAGCTCGGCCGTCGTGCGCGCCTCGACGAGGGGCGGCTGGAAGTCGCCGGCGGAGTCGATGCGCAGGTTGTCGGCATCGTCGTTCTTCAGGGTCTCGGACTCGAGCAGCTGGGCTTCGTCCTCCTCGGTCAGGTAGGACCCCGTCGACACATAGCGCGCGCGTTCGCCGGCGGTGTAGATGCCGAGCTCGGCACGCTCCTCGTAGGAGAGGTAGTCGAGAGCCAGACGACGGAAGATGTAGTCCATGATCGACTGCGCCATGCGAACGTCGGCGTCGTCGGTCATGCCGGCCGGCTCGAACTTGAGGTTGGTGAACTTCTGCACATAGGTCTCGAGCGGCACCCCGTACTGCAGGGCGATCGAGATGGCGATGGAGAAGGCGTCCATCACGCCGGCCAGGGTCGAGCCCTGCTTGCCGAGCTTGAGGAACACCTCACCGAGGCGGCCGTCGTCGTAGGCGTTGGCGGTGATGTAGCCCTCGGCCCCACCGACGGCGAACGAAGTGGTACGCCCGAAGCGCGCCTTGGGCAGGCGAAGCCGGCGCGGACGGTACTCGACGCGGACCTCGGGGGCGGCCACGGTCGGGGCCGCCGCGGGCTTCGGCTCCTCGGCCTTCTTTCCGGTGGACAGCGGCTGGCCGACCTTGCAGTTGTCGCGGTAGACCGCCAGCGCCTTGAGCCCGAGCTTCCAGCCCTGCAGGTACACATCGGCGATCTCGTCGACCGTCGCCGTCTCGGGCAGGTTGACGGTCTTGCTGATCGCGCCCGAGAGGTAGGGCTGCACCGCGGCCATCATGCGCACGTGACCCATCGGCCGGATGGACCGCTCGCCCATCGCGCAGTCGAAGACGGAGTAGTCGGACTCCTTCAATCCGGGTGCCCCGATCACGTGACCGTGCTCCGAGATGTACTCGACGATCGCCTCGATGGTCTCCCCGGCGTAGCCGAGATTCTTCAGCGCGCGCGAGACCGTACCGTTCACGATCTGCATGGATCCGCCGCCCACGAGCTTCTTGAACTTCACTAACGAGAAGTCGGGCTCGATGCCCGTGGTGTCGCAGTCCATCATGAAGCCGATGGTGCCGGTCGGTGCCAGCAGCGACGCCTGGGCGTTGCGGAAGCCGTTCTTCCTGCCGAGGGCGACGACCTCGTTCCACTCGCGGGTGGCGACCTTGTGGATGCCGGCGTCGAGCCCGCCCGTCGTGAGGGACAGGTCGTCGTTGGCCGCCTGGTGCTTGCGCATCACGCGCTGGTGGGCATCGGCGTTCCGCGCGTAGCCCTCGTAGGGACCCACCACCTCGGCCAGCTCGGCCGACCGGCGATAGGCGGCGCCGGTCATCACCGAGGTGATCGCGGCGGCCAGGGCCCGGCCGGCGTCGGAGTCGTAGCCCAGGCCCAGGGCCATGAGCAGAGCGCCCAGATTGGCGTAGCCGATGCCCAGCTGACGGAACGCCTTCGTGGTCTCGGTGATGGCCTCGGTCGGGAAGTCGGCGAACGTGATCGAGATGTCCATCGCGGTGATGATCAGCTCGACGGCCTTCACGAACAGCTCGGTGTCGAACGAGTCGTCGTCGCGCAGGAACTTCATGAGGTTGAGCGACGCGAGGTTGCACGAGGAGTTGTCGAGGCTCATGTATTCGGAGCACGGGTTCGAGGCCGTGATGCGGCCGGTCTCGGGATTGGTGTGCCAGGCGTTGATGGTGTCGTCGTACTGGATGCCCGGATCGGCGCACTCCCAGGCGGCCTTCGCGATCTTGCCGAACAGTACGGCCGCGTCGACCCGCTCGACCACCGAGCCGTCGGTGCGGGCGACGAGGTCGAAGGGGGCGCGGTCGGTGACGGCCTGCATGAACGCGTCGGACACCCGGACCGAGTTGTTGGCGTTCTGGTACTGCACGCTGGTGATGTCCTTGCCGCCGAGGTCCATGTCGAACCCCGCGTCGCGCAGCGCGCGGATCTTGTCCTCCTCACGCGCCTTGGTCTCGACGAACTCCACGATGTCGGGGTGATCGACGTCGAGGACCACCATCTTCGCCGCGCGCCGGGTGGCCCCACCCGACTTGATGGTGCCGGCCGACGCATCGGCGCCGCGCATGAACGACACCGGTCCCGACGCCGTGCCGCCGCTCGACAGCAGTTCCTTGCTCGAGCGGATGCGCGACAGGTTGAGCCCCGCGCCCGACCCGCCCTTGAAGATGAAGCCCTCCTCGCGGTACCAGTTCAGGATGGAGTCCATCGAGTCGTCGACCGAGAGGATGAAGCAGGCGCTCACCTGCTGTGGCGACTTGGTGCCGACGTCGAACCACACCGGGGAGTTGAAGCTGAACACCTGGTGCAGCAGCATCCAGGCCAGCTCGTGCTCGAAGATCTCGGCGTCGGCCGGGGTCGCGAAGTAGCCGTTCTGCTCACCCGCGACGCGGTAGGCCGTGACCACGCGATCGATGAGCCCGCGGAGCGACGACTCGCGGGCGGGGGTGCCGAGAGCCCCCCGGAAGTACTTGGTCGTGACGATCGTCGAGGCGTTGACGCTCCAGAAATCGGGGAACTCGACCCCACGCTGCTCGAACACGGTCGCGCCCGTACGCCAGTTGGTCTGCAGCACGTCCCGGCGTTCCCACGTCACTCCGTCGTAGGGGTGCACGCCCTCGGTGGTGAACACCCTCGCCACGGTGAGACCGGAGGTCTTGCGGTGGCGGGCCTTGGCTGGCGTCTCGGTCATCGGGTGCCTTTCGTACGTGAGTTCGATTCGAGAAGAGTAGCGGTCATCATCACAGCGGAACAGGGGCGTTGCGAAGGTCGGCGATCGCGCGCTCGAAGTCGTCGACCGAGTCGTACTGGCGATAGACGCTCGCGAAGCGGAGATAGGCCACGCTGTCGAGAGCGCGCAGGGGTGCCAGGATCGCGAGGCCGACGTGGTCGGAGGGCACCTCGGCGAGGCCCGAGGCCCGCAGGCTGTCCTCCACGAGCTGGCCGAGACGGGCCAGATCGACGTCGGAGACAGGACGGCCCTTGCACGCCTTCCTGACGCCGGCCACCACCTTCTCGCGATTGAAGGGCTCGACGACACCCGACCGCTTCACCACCGTCAGCTGGGTCTGCTCCACGGTGGTGAAGCGGCGCTCGCAGGCAGGGCACTGACGGCGCCGGCGAATGGCCGCACCGTCGTCGGCGACGCGCGAATCGAGCACCCGGGAGTCGGCGTGCTTGCAGTACGGGCAGTGCATGACCGGCCCTTTCCCTGTGCATCATTGGTGGACAACCTGTGGACAATCCACTATCCCTGGGGAAATCACAGGTCTGCAACTACTAGATGTAGGGATCCTAGGCGCACCTCACCACCAGGTCAAGCGAAACCGGAAGATCCGTCGGCCGCCGCCCGCGCCGTCGTCGGGGCACCCCTGGAGCGTCAGGCGAGGTTGCGTCCGAGCACGTAGACGACGGCCACGACGCCGGCCAGCCAGGCCCAGTGGCGGCTCACCCTCGCGGGCACCCACCGGCGGCCCGCCGAGCCGGGCTGCCACACGAGCTCCACGATCCAGCCCAGGGTCCGGACACCCAGCGCCACGGCCGCGATCAGGAGGAGCGGGTTCGCCTGCCACGCCGCGCCCAGGTCGCCGGTGAGCAGCGCGACCCCCAGGTGTGTGCCGCCGCAGAGGGGGCAGAGCCAGCCGGTCAGCATGCGGAACGGGCACGGCAGGCCCACGCCCGTCACCAGGTAGAGAGCCGAGAGGCCCGCGCCGGCCAGTCCGAACGCCCCCACTCGTCGCAGCGAGTCGGCGGCGGTCGCGACCGCTGGCCGGGCCGAGGCTGACATGGGGCCATTATGGCTCGCGACACGGCCGGGACCGGCCCGCGGAACTGCTTGGTTCCCGAACCTCTGCGCCGGTAGGGTTCCTGCGTAACTCGTTGAGCGAGAGGAACACCGTGACAAATCAGAACTGGAACGACCCGGCGAACCCGCAGGGCCAGCAGCCTACCTACGGCCAGCAGCCCTACGGCCAGCCCTCCGCCCCCGACGCGACGCCCGGGTACCAGGCTCCTGGCCAGACACCGGGCTACAGCGCCCCGGGACAGTCGCCGGATGCGGCCTACGGGCAGACGTACGGTGCCACCCCGTCCTACGGGTCCGCCGACCCGTCGCAGGCGTCGGCTGGGTCCTACGGGTCCCCCGCCCCGTCCTACGGACAGTCGTCCTACGGCGCCACCGACCCCTCCCAGGCCTCGGCTCCGGGAGCGGCGTCCTACGGCTCCCCCGCCCCGTCCTACGGACAGTCGTCCTACGGCACCACCGACCCGTCCCAGGCTGCGGCCGGGTCCTACGGGTCCGCTGCCCCGTCCTACGGGCAGTCGCCCTACGGAACGACCGACCCGACCCAGGGCAGCACCTCCTCCTACGGCAGCAGCACCGGGTCCTACGGCAGCACGGGCACCGATCCGGCCGCCGGTTCCTACGGATCCGCGTCGGGCGCCTACGGTGCGGCCGGCTCCTACGGCTCGGCTGATGCCTCCTACGGTCAGCAGGCGCAGTCCTACGGCACGCCGGTCGGTTCGCAGGGTGGCTCCTACGGTTCCCCGGTTCAGCCGGGCTACGCCGACACCAGCGGCCAGCAGGCCGGCGCCTACGACCCCTACGGCGCGCAGCAGGCCGGCGCGGTGTCCCCCTACGGCTACGACTCCGGCTACGCCACGCCGGCTCCGGCCCTGGCGGACTTCGGCAAGCGTGCCATCGCCGGTCTGATCGACTACGTCGCCCCGGGCATGGTGGTCGGCATCCTCGGGGGCATCCTCGGCGGCCTCGGCGCAGCGATCGACAGCAGCGGCACGGTCAGCGGACTCTTCAGCCTGCTCACCTACGTCGCCCTGCTCGGCTTCCTCATCTGGAACACCGTGCTCAAGGGCGGCAACACCGGCGTCACGATCGGTCGGCAGGTGGCCAAGATCAAGCTGGTGTCCGAGGCGACCGGTCAGCCGATCGGCGCGATGAATGCGTTCATCCGCCATCTGGTCCACTTCGTCGACTCGCTGATCTGCTACGTCGGGTGGCTCTTCCCCCTGTGGGACGCCAAGCGCCAGACCCTCGCCGACAAGATCATGAAGACCGTCGTCGTCAACAACGACGGCACCCCGACCCAGGGCCAGCAGTTCTGAGTCGAGCCTGATCGATCGCACGACGAAGGCGCCGTCCCACCGGGGGCGGCGCCTTCGTCGTGCGTGCACCCGGCGGAGCCAGTCACTGCCGACGCCCGAGCAAGAGGCCAGCGGCGCATCAGGTCACCGCCCCGGCTTCAGACACCGTCGGGCTCGGCCCGCTCGGACCAAGCAGTAGCCGGCTCCGGCGATCGGGCGGGCCGGTCAGAGCGGGGCGTTGCTGACCGACAGGAATGAGGTCACGAGGGTGACGGCAGCCGACCCCATCACCGTGCCCACCACCGCCATGGCAGCAGCCATGCCGCGCCGCGTCAGTTCCCAGGTCGGCTCCGAGGCGGGGCGGTGAACACGACAGGCCGCCGGCAGTCCGGCAGCTGCCCCGAAGCGCGCATCGTGGGGACGGGCGCAGTCGGGGCGTCGGTTCGGCGGCGCCGCGACGCGGACCGGGGTGGTGACTGCCAATGCGCTCATGTCGGGCCTTCCAGTGCGTACAGATGTTCGAAACCATGTCTACCGCAAGTGGCGGCGAATTGACACACTCGTTCGCTTCGGCGTGTCGCTTCGCCACGAGAAGACTCTGTCCGCCGGGTCCGACAGTTTTCCGGGCCTCCAGCCGCCCCAGCCGGGCAGGCACGGGCACGACCGACCGCCGGCCGCGACAGCAGCGGAACTCGGACCACCTCGCGGTCCACCGGCGACGCGCCGACACGCCGATCTCGTACACATGTTTGAATGACTCGTCGGCGTGCCCTAGCGTTCAGCCATGGCACGGCGTACGGAATCCCAGCCCCCCGCACCGACGAGACGCGGGCGCCCCCGCAACGAGGACTTGGCGCGTCAGTTGAGGAGCGGCGAGGTGTCGCACCTGCCCGATTCCGTCGACGCGGCAGGCCTGACCCTCCGTCAGCGCCGCATTCTCGAGGTCATCGCCGACATGATCGAGAAGCGGGGCTATCCGCCGAGCATTCGTGAGGTGGGCGAGGCGGCCGGGCTGGCCAGCCCCTCGAGCGTCGCTCACCAGATGCGTGCTCTGGAAGCCAAGGGCCTGATCCGCCGCGACCCCAACCGGCCGAGGGCGATGGAGGTGCGGCTGCCGCCCGAGGTCCCTGTGGTCGAGCACGGAGCCGCTCCGGCCGAGCTCACCGACCCCACGGATTCCGGCGACGCGGCCCCGGCTGCGGTGCACGTCCCCGTGCTGGGCCGGATCGCCGCCGGTGGTCCGATCCTCGCCGAGGAGCGGGTGGAGGACGTCTTCGCGCTCCCGCGCCAGCTGGTCGGTCACGGGAATCTCTTCCTCCTGGAGGTCAGGGGAGACTCCATGATCGACGCGGCGATCTGCGACGGTGACTACGTCGTGGTCCGCCAGCAGCCCACAGCCGACAACGGCGACATCGTGGCGGCCCTGTTGGGCGACGAGGCCACCGTGAAGACGTTCAAGCGCACCGGCGGCCACGTGTGGCTGATGCCGCACAACTCCGCCTATGCCCCGATCGACGGAACCGAAGCCAGCATTCTCGGCAAGGTGGTCACGGTCCTTCGCAAGGTGTGACCTCGAAGCGCCGGGTCAGTTCACCTCCACGCCGCGAGCCGCTGCCAGGCGCTGCAGCGCGGCGATGGTCACCTCACGATCGGTGGTCGTCCACAGCGGCGGCAGTGACGCTCGCAGGTAGGAGCCGTAACGGGCTGTGACCAGCCTCGGGTCGAGGATGGCGACCACTCCCCGATCGGAGAGCCGACGGATCAGCCGTCCGGCGCCCTGGGCGAGAAGCAGCCCGGCGTGGGCCGCGGCCACCTGCATGAAGCCGTTCCCCCCGGCCCGCTCAACATGCTGTTGCCGGGCGAGCATCAGCGGATCGTCGGGTCGCGGGAAAGGGATCTTGTCGATAATGACGAGCTCGCACGCCTGACCGGGCACGTCGATGCCCTGCCAGAGGGAGAGGGTGCCGAAGAGGCTGACCTCCGGATCGTCGACGAAGCGCTTCATGAGTTCCGGCAGCTGGGACTCGCCCTGACAGAGCACCGTGCGCTGCGGCAGGGCCGCACGGACGTGGGCCGCTGCCACCTCCGCGCTCCGCTGCGAGGCGAAGAGTCCCAGCGCTCCCCCGCCCGCGGCCCACACCAGCTCGGCCACCTCGGCGAGGGTCTCGTCGCTGATGCCCTCGCGACCGGGACGGCTGAGGTGTTTCGCCACGTAGCAGATGCCCTGCCGGGGATAGTCGAACGGCGACCCCACGTCGAGCCCCCGCCAGAGCAACGCCTCTCCGGTCGGGGCCACGGCGGGCCGTCCGCCGAGGCGCTCCGTGCCGCGCAGCCCCACCTGCGCCGCCACCGTGTCGAACCCGCCCCCGACCGTGAGGGTCGCCGACGTGAGCACCGTGCCGACCTCCGCCATGACCGAATCGCGCAAGAGGTGGGCCACCGACAGCGGCGCCACGACGAGCCAGCGGCCGAGCCGGTCACGCTCGCTGACATACACCACGTCGTCGTCGGCGAGCGTGGCCATGCGCTCCGAGACGTCGACGATCTCGTCGACAGCAGCGCCGGCCTGCACCCGCTGGGCGTCATCGCCCTTGCCGGCCTTGGACACCTGCGACGCGGCGACACGAGCTGCGGCTCGCACCCGCTGGAGTGCGGCGATGACCGGCGCCTCGGGGTCGGTGACCCGCGCGACATTGGCCACGTCGAGCGCCACCTTGAGCGCCTCGCCGGCTTCGAGCAGCTCGAGTGCCGCATCGTCGTCGAGCCACTCCAAGGCGCGGCGTCCGACCCGCTCGATCTGCTGGGGGCTCAACTCCGCCGACGCCGCGCCCGTCACCCGGCTCACGAGTTCATGAGCCTCGTCGACGATGACGAGGTCGTGCTCGGGCAACGCGGTGTGGCCGTGCATGGCGTCGATCGCGAGGAGCGCGTGATTCGTGACCACCAGGTCGGCCTTGCGTGCACGCTCCCGCGACTCCTCGACGAAACACTGGGTGCCATAGGGGCATCTCCCGGCACCGAGACACTCCCGGACCGGCACCGACACCTGAGCCCATGCACGAGGGGTGTGGGACGGGGCGTCGTCGCGGTCACCCAGCTGCTTGTCGGACAGCTGCGACTCGGCCCATTCGCGCAGCAGCACCACCTCGGCCCCCAGGGCGGACTCGGCGTCGGCACTTCGCGCGGAGCCCCTCGCTCGCAAGGCCTCGGCGAGCTCGACCGCTCCCACCAGGCCCTCCTGCGCGGGGACGGATCCCCCCACCTGATCCCGGATCCGGTGGAGGCACGCGTAGTTGGACCGGCCCTTGAGCACCGCGGTGACGGGTCGCTTGCCGGTCACCTTCTCGACGGCGTCGAGGACGACCGGAACGTCCTTGGTGGCGAGCTGACGCTGCAGAGCCAGCGTGGCCGTCGCCACGATCACCCGTGACTCAGGGTGACGCGACAGGTGGGCGAAGGCCGGCGCGAGATAGCCCAGGGACTTGCCCGTTCCGGTGCCGGCCTGGACCAGGAGGTGTTCGCCCCGGCCGATGGCCTGCTCCACAGCGGCGGCCATCGTCAACTGGCCGGCGCGCTGGGATCCCCCGATGCTGTCGACGGCAGCCTGCAGAATGTCGGCGGCCAGCTCCGAGGCGTGCACTCCTTCGGAGTCCTCGGAGGCGTCGGTCGTGGGCACCCGCACACGGTACCCCGCCGCTCCGACACCCTCGCATCACCCGGACGGCGGCGGGCAGCCGCGTGGTCGGGCCCGTCCTCAGCGCGCGTCGCCGCCTTGCAGTTCTGCTGCCAGCGCCTGCCCCACACGGGCCACGACCTGGGTGCCGTGGGGAGTGTGCTCGAGGGTGACGAGTTCACCCTCACGGTGGATCCGGTCGATGAGGTCTCCACGGACGTAGGGCACCAGCACGTCGACCTGGACCTGCGGGCGCGGGAGACGTGCCTCGAGCCGCGCCGTGAGGTCCGAGAGGCCGGCGCCCGTGCGGGCCGACACGAAGAGCGCGTCGGGGAAGCGGGTACGCAGCGCCGAGAGCGTGTCGGACGTGGCGGCGTCGATCTTGTTCACGACGAGCTGTTCGGCGACGTCGCCCGCACCGATCTCGGCGAGGACCTCCCGAACCGCGGACACCTGCCCGAACGGGTCCGGGTCGGCTCCGTCCACCACGTGCAGAAGGAGGTCGGCGGCCACCGACTCCTCCAGCGTGGACCGGAACGCCTCCACGAGATCATGCGGCAGATGACGGACGAAGCCGACCGTATCGGTCAGGGTGTAGACCCGGCCGTCCGTGGTCTGGGTGCGACGAGTCGTCGGGTCCAGCGTCGCGAACAACGCGTCCTCGACGAGGACCCCCGCACCGGTGAGCCGATTGAGGAGGGACGACTTGCCGGCGTTGGTGTAGCCCACGATCGCCACGGAGGGCACCTGATGACGTACGCGCTCCTGCCGCTTCGTCTGACGCGTGCCCTCCATCTCTCGCAGCTGCTCCCGCAGGCGCGCGATGCGGGTGCGGATGCGTCGCCGGTCGGTCTCGAGCTTCGTCTCGCCGGGGCCGCGGCCGCCGATGCCCACGCCGCCCGCGGCGCGACCGCCGGTCTGCCGGGACAGGTTGCCGCCCCAGCCGCGCAGGCGCTGCCGCAGGTACTGCAGCTGGGCCAGCTCCACCTGGGCCTTGCCTTCGGCCGACTTCGCGTGGGACGCGAAGATGTCGAGGATGAGGGCGGTCCGGTCGACGACCTTGACCTTGACCTTGTCCTCCAGATTGCGGAGTTGAGCCGGGCTCAGCTCGCCGTCGCAGATCACGGTGTCGGCCCCGGTCGCCACCACGACCTCCCGGAGCTCGTCGACCTTCCCGCTCCCGATGAACGTCGCCGGATCGGGTCGCTGCCGGCGTTGCATCAAGCCGTCCAGGACCTGGGATCCGGCGGTCTCGGCGAGCAGCCTCAGCTCGGTCAGCGAGTTGGTGGCGTCGGTCTCGGTGCCGTTCGTCCAGACCCCCACCAGGACCACGCGCTCCAGACGCAGGCGGCGGTACTCGACCTCGGTGATGTCGTCGAGCTCGGTGCGAAGCCCGTCGACACGGCGGAGTGAACGCCGGTCGGCCAGGTCTTCCTGGTCGCCGTCGAAGCCCGTCTCGCGGTCGTCCCACTCGTCGTCGGAGGGGCGGTCGAAGGAATGGTCGTCTGCACCGTGGTTCGTCATCGTGACCACTGTCTCACTCCGGTCCGCGGGACCGCCACCGGATTGGCGCCCGGACCCGCGCGAGAGACCCACTCCCCGCGACCAGCGGCGCTGCGGGCCGTGGTCGCCGCGTTCCGCACGGGGCGGGTGGCTCTCAGTCGGGCAACGCCACGTCGCCCCTGGCCACGATCACGGCCGGTCCCACCAGTCTCGCCGTGCCGTCGTCGTCGAGCAGCACCTCGAGCGACCCGCCGGGCACGTCCACGCGCGACTGTGCCACCCGGCCCTCGCTGAGCGCGTAGGCGACCGCGACGGCGCCGGTGCCGCACGACTCCGTCTCGCCGACGCCTCGCTCGTGGACGCGCATGCGGTAATGCCCGTCGCCGACCCGGGCGGCGAACTCGACGTTGGCCCCCGCGGGGTAGCGGTCGGCCGGCACCTCGGGCTGGTGAGAGAGGTCGATCGCGTCGACCTCCGCCGGCGACAGCACCACGACGCAATGAGGATTGCCCACCGCCACCTGGGTGCCTGTCAGGTCGCGACCGGCGACGCGGACCGGGACCGGCTCCGGGAAGCCGGTGACCGGGCCCATGGTGATCATGATCCGTCCGTCGTTGAGCGGCGTCGCGATGCGCACTCCCGCGCGAGTAGCGATGGGAACGGGACCCACGGGGACGAGATCGCAGTCGAGGAGCGCCCTGACGAACACGCGCAAGCCGTTGCCGCACATCTCGGCGATCGAGCCGTCGGCATTGCGGTAGTCCATGAACCAGAGGTCGGGGTCTCCCGTCCACTCCGGGACGTGCTCGGCCTTCACCGCCCTCAGCACCCCGTCGCCGCCGATGCCGCCGCGGCGGTCGCACAGGAACCGCACGTCCGCCTGCGTGAGTCGCATCATGGCGCTTCGGTCCTTGAGCACGACGAAGTCGTTCCGGGTCCCGTGGCCCTTGACGAAGCTCCAGGTGCGCATGTCCCCATCCTCCCCGCTCAGGTGGCCGGACGCAGACCGGCGCCCAGAACTGAGATCGTGTCGTCGACCAGGCCGGGGTCGAGGGCGGGCAGCCAGGTGATCCGCGGATCGCGCCGCCACCACATGAGCTGCTTCCGCGCGAACCGCCGGGTGCCCGCGGCCGTCGCCGCCTTCGCCTCGGCCTCGGTGCACTCCCCCGCGAGGAGGGCGAGCACCTGCCGGTAGCCGAGAGCCCGGGACGCGGTGGGCGACTCGCGCAGCCCGCAGCCGCAGAGGTGCCGGACCTCGGCGACCAGCCCGAGTCGCCACATCCGGTCGACCCGTTCGTCGATCCGTCGATCCATGACGGCACGGTCGATCGCGAGTCCCACCTGGACGACTCCGGGCACGGCGTAGACGTACTGCGGCAGCGCCGACCTGAACCCACCCGTCAGCTCGGCCACTTCCAGGGCCCGGACGATGCGGCGGCCGTTGGTCGGCACGATCCCGGACGCGGCCGGCCCGTCGAGCTCGACCAGGCGGGCATGCAGTGCCTGGGGACCCAGCTGAGCGAGTTCGCGCTCCAGCCGCCCCCGGACCGCCGGATCGGTGGCAGGGAAGTCGAAGCGGTCGAGCACGGCTCGCAGGTAGAGAGCCGACCCACCCACCACGATCGGCAGGACGCCACGGGAGTGACAGTCGGAGATGGCAGCCCTGGCCCAGCCCTGGAAGTCGGCCACCGAAGCCGAGGCCGTCACGTCCATGACGTCGATCAGGTGGTGCACGATCCCGGCACGCTCCGACGGCGTGGGTTTGGCCG
>Ga0073899_10003925_pt1 | contig 13094 bp, 13 predicted proteins | sample KloWWTmetaKNB5Ph_FD_88975 | JGI IMG/M metagenome (GOLD analysis project Ga0073899, IMG submission 88975) | Active sludge microbial communities from Klosterneuburg, Austria, studying microevolution and ecology of nitrifiers - Klosterneuburg... | ecosystem: Engineered > WWTP > Aerobic digester >... | reverse complement strand
TGTATCCATTAACCCCCATTCCTGACTGAAGTGCGCACCTGGCGGGGGTGTAGCGAAGCCCGCGTAGTAGACACGGGAGTGATAGCCTTGCCAAGATCCAGAGAAAGAGCGACCAACGTTTCGTGCTGCTTGCTCCAAAGCTGAGACGGGCTTGTCCACAGCGTCATCGGCTGATCCACTTGCAGCCTTCTTTAAGCTTTCAGCAAGCACAAAGAGTTCTTCAAAAGAGTTCTTCATCTGGCGTCAATGCATCTGCTCCTTGCGGTTCAGTGCCACATAACGTCTGAAATCAGGGGCGCCAGCTTGCTGACGATCCCCTGGATTGAATTGTTGGGCGTCTGCGTCGCTAAGTTCACAGGGTTTCAGTGATCGGTCTGCTCAAGCCACTCGGCAAAACGAGTAATTTCAGAAATAGCGGCTTTGAGTTTCTCTTGGGTAACGTGGATTGTAGGTGGCATCAGCCAACTACGCTCTCCTTCTTCCATCTCAGCAAGAAGTTCGCGGTCACGGTCATCAATGAAAAATGGACTTGGCAATTTCTTCAGATCGTTAACTGAGTAGTGCGAGCTTTGCTCTGTTATCGACTCGGGATGCTGCGCACGATTCCGTGCAAGAACTAGGGAAGGTCTGATTAATTCGATGTTCCCGACAACGATGAGTTAGATTCCCTGTGTTTTAGACGCCGACTGATCAAAATTGGGAATTAATCAGACCTTCCCTAGCTCTTCCAAGAGGTTAAGGTTGCACGGGCTACTTTCAAAGCTGACGTTAAACTGCCGCTGAAAATATGCTTTGTATCCGTTAAACCAGCCGCGCTTAAACGCCGAACTATATGAATCATCGACGGGCCTGCTGAGTTGTCGTTCCAAAGTTTTGAAGTACAAATGGAATGAGGCCGAAAGCATGGAGATACATGTACGACCAATGACTTGAAGTGACTCTTCAGCTTCAAGCCATTCCGAAAGGAATGCGGGTTCAGGGTCTTCGCTGTAAGGCGGAACAAACGGTTCTTCCTCCGCTTCGATCTTTCGTTTGCGCTCAATAAATGGAGCAGCGCTGTTGACGTAAAGCTGTTCAGTAAAAGCCAACCGTTCGCCGAGAAAGTAACGAACATCCATGGCTCACTCTCCTGACGCCCAACGCGCAGCATCAGTTGCGGCGCGAAGCGTCGTCAACTGCATGCTGTTGTTAGCCAGGGCCCCCCGTGTCCAGTTGCGTCAAGGACCGCAAACGAGTGGCGCCGCATCGCTTCTTCAAGTGCCTCCAACGGGTACGCGCCTGGCGTAAAGATCTGACGTGTCCAAAGCGTAGGTTCTGTATCTCGGCTCATGTTCGCGAAAACGGCCTCCGCGACTGGAAGCCCCCTCTGACGATGAACCAACGAAGACACGAGGCTTTGTCATGGTTATCTCTGGCTAACAATGTTTAGGCCGATCCGCATAAGAGCCGGATCTGCCATTTTCTATCCGCGTAACACACCTTCAATGATCGTGAACAATATCCCATCATCAACGGTGGTGCAAATGGCTGCTTTTCAATTCGGTTATCGAGCGGTTTGGGTCGCAAGCGACCATCGATCACTAGAACCTATCTCAAAATCGTTTGAGTAGCATCGTGATCGATGCGAGTTGCACAAAACCGAGGAAGTTGGCCGCGTAGTATTCCCAGCGGATCAGCAAACGCCGCTTCCATTGCAGCCAGGCAAAGAAGCGCTCGACGAGCCACCGGCGTTGATACCGCCGCAGATGGCGACCGTCTTGGGTCTTGAGTTTCCGCGTGGACCGGTGCGGGGCAATCATGTTGACGCCGTCCTGCCGGAGGTCGGTATCGAGTCCATCGCTGTCATAGGCGCGATCGCCGATGAGATGCTCCGGCTTGGCCTCCAGCATGTAGAAATCGAAACTGAGCTGGACCAACGTGACCTCGTGATGATTCGCGGCATGCGTACTGACCGAGAGGGGGAGGCCATGGCGATCCACAATGGCGAGGATTTTCACGCCCTTGCCACGTTTCGTGAGCCCCACGGCGTCGCCGCCGCCCTTGGCTGCTGCAAACGTCGCATCGATGAAACTCTCACGTTCATCGATCGCCCCTTCTTCACGCAGCGTATTGGCCAGTTGGGTGAGAATCTCCCGCAGGATCTCACGTTGACACCACTGTTGAAACCGGCGATGGACCGTTTTGTAATTTGGATAGCACTGCGGCAGCAGATGCCATTGGGCCCCGGTGTTCAGATTCCAGAGCACCGCATCCAAGACGGCGCGTGGCGGGACAGGCTTGCGTCCCGGGCGATTGTCCGGGATGTGCTCTTCGGGGAAGTGTGCTCGAATCCGTTCCCATTGGTCATCGCGCAACCGCAGCATAGACGCACATATACGGCCCCATATTCACCCAGTCAACAATTTTGAGATAGGTTCTAATCAGCAGCAGTTCTTACATTGTCGGGCTGGAAAGTCGCTTACGGCCAGAATCGGTCGGTCGCCACTGTCTGGTTCAAGGCAATCCAGTGCATCGGGCCAAACACCGAGCAGAGTTGCCTCAATCGCATGGACCGTAACGCAGCCGCGACGGACGCGAACGCCAAGGCAGCTAAGCACTGCAAAGCACCTGGAGTGGAACCTCGTAGGTATCGCTTAGGTATCGCTCCGTGACAGCCAACAGCGTAAGTTGACTTCTTGTGGCTGCGGCGATCGACAAGCCGGGTTGAACTACAGCGACTCGCAGCTTGACCTCACTCCTTCTACTTATGTCGCGTATCCGAATGAGGGAGTCTACATTTCCTCGCTCAAAACGCGAGGAGCGTCCCTTCGACGTTCGCATGGCATCCCTCTTCAGAAGATGCGTGAAGAGCTCGATGCGTCGCTCGTGATTAGTAAGCCAGCAAATGCTCCGCTGAGCTTGGCCGCAAACTACATAGAGGTCATCCACACGCCCACCTGGTTCACCTAGAGCATACTTGCAGTGGTAAAACTCCACTTCGATAGTGCTGCGGTCTCCTTCTGCCTGTAGCCGCACAGCGACGACGTCCGCTGCCTCACCTGCACCGTCGTCGTCAAAGATGACCTCATACGTGGAGTCGTTTTGCAACTGTTCAATGAGTCTGTACTGCACTGTCTCATTTTCTCGTGCCTCTCCCTGCGACTCCTTCTTGATGTTCACACCGGTCCAGTCGATGGCTGTCAGACGACCGGTCGAATACGGCGATAGCGTGGTTGAGGGTAGTTCAACATATTCGCATCCTTCCAGTGAGGACCCGTCAGCGAACCAGACTACTGGAGGGAATTCGTTAAAGAACTCCGCCAATGGTTCTACAGTTTCACCTCGACGAATATCCAGTTGGTGCCTGCCGACTTGAGTGAACTTGAAATCAATGCTGTTATTGGTCCCGAGTAGTTCGAGTCGTAAGAAGCGCTCCCATCTGTCAGAGAAAACTCTCAGAGTAATCGGATCGTCGTCAGACCGAGGGCAGACCTCGATATCGACATTTGTGAGGGGTTCTTCCGTTACTCCTGAGGCCAGGAAATACGTAGCATGTTCAGGTCGGATGAGCAGTTCGATCGGCCATTCAGCGGCAATGGCTACCTTGTGCGGGACCGAACCGATCGCTACCGGCTTGAGAGTGCCCGACAGCACGGCATCTGGGTCTATCGTTTCATCGATCAGCTTCTGGCCAATGCCCTTTGCCCAGGCTGAAAAGGTATCGACGCGAAGCCTCAGGTTTGACCAAACTCGACCGCGCTTCGCAGCCCCCACTGACGAACGCTGGCCACGTTCAAAGCCTTGGCCTGCCAGAACGGCCTTCGTTGCGCCTTGCCGGGCTGCCTGTCCGATGCGAGCCTCAACATCCGACCCCATTCGTGCGGTGAACCGTACCTGGCGTCCCAGATGTTCATTCAGTCCAACATTGTTGAGAACCAGTCTCTTTATGCCGTGGAAGCAGCGAAAGAGATCCGGCGCAATCAATAGCTCAACGTCACTTCCACAGATGGCCTTTGCAAGCTCCTTGTATGAGCCGTTAATGTTGGAGCCATGAAGATAGAGCAGGTGACGCTCCCGGTCCCACACAGCGATGAGTAGTTCCCAGCCCATCTCCCTAATCGATTCGACATCGCTCCAACGCACGCCTTGCTCCGTAGCTGCAAGCACCACGAGCGCGTTCTCTTGGTTATTGAGACTGTGGTAGAGTTTGTCTCGCGAGGTTAAACCACGGAACCCCTTCCTAAAGCTCCTAGGCCTCCAGTTGACGCAGTGCGTCTTATAAACGACCATGCTCGCTGCAGGACGAAGGTCCTTGAGCGGAACCTCGCTGAGGAAGTTCTCAAACCCGCGAAAGAACTCCTGTGATGCTACCTCCTGGTGGATGGCGGCCGAGCTCAGCGCTGGAAGTAAGACGTTCCAATCCGGGTCTTGCGCGTAGAGGGTTCGAAGCTCATCGGTTACATCAATGAGCGCAGTATTGGCGATGAATACAGGATCACCTAAGTCGGAACGAGAGCGAGTGAACCGGCCTGCCAACTGCAGCGTGACCGCAAGGCTCTTACGGATGTCATGGAAGGCAGCGATCTTTAGCTCTGGAAGGTCGAAGCCTTCGCCAAGCATGTCTACGCATACGACCACGCGTGCTGCACCCGAGAACAGTTTCCGTTTGGCTTCTTCTCGCTCTCTAACTGGCATCGAAGAGTGAATTGCTACGGTTTCATGGCGACTGAACGAGCGATACAGCGAGAGGATTGACGCAGCACGTGGCACGCTATCAACGCGCGCCATGACGATGTGTTTGCCGGTGACATCCTCATCAAGCTCGTCGAGCGCTGACTCAGCAATCTTTCTATCACCTCGCGCGGCATCAAACTCATGGACTTGCCGGAACCTGATAGGTCGAAAGTAACCCTCCTCTTGCGCCTTGCGTAGCGGATACACAAAAACCAACTTTCCGTCTACCTTCTGTCCGTCTTCTCGGAATGGCGTTGCCGTGAACTGTACGATTAACTTGTCCTCGAAGTGTTGGCGGAAAGTCTTCCAAGTTGTCGCTTCGGCGTGATGTGCCTCGTCGATGAAGAGATGGCTGCAGAACTCAGCCATTCGTGCCTGCACCTCTGCGTTGCATCCCCCGACGAGAGCGCTGGACGTCACAATTACGTTGCACTGGGAGAAGAACGTCTCTACCTCCCCGGTTGTCTTTGGACGTGACAGTAGCGTCCCGACCACCGGGCAACGCGCCTCGGGAGCCAGGACCCCACTGGTGGGGAACTTGAGAACACCTAGGGTCTCAAACTTTCCGGCGATTTGTGTCCGCAGGGCATCTGTCGGAACAACTACTAGCACCCGGTGGCAGAGCGCGGAGGTCAGGATCGACAGCATCGTTTCCGTCTTGCCTGTGCCAGTGGGCATGACGACGGTGGCGGTTTCTCTACTGATGGCCCAGTGAGCATGAATGGCATGTAATGCACCAATTTGCGGCCGACGCAGCCCGAGGATGCCTCGGTCCGCATCCTCTTCTACAAACCGAAAGGCACTTCGCCAGGACTCTTGTGCAGCCGCCGCAAGCTGGCTCGGAAGCGGGCGTTCATCCCGCAGGTGTGGGTGGTGCAGCCAGAAGCCGTCGGTGAGGTCCAGGTTGTCAACCAGGACCGAGTCGTACTGTGCAATAAGTACGGGTTCACCTCGGTTAAAGGCAGCTGACTTTGGCTTTTTTGAAAGGAGATACGCGAGCGTCTGGTCGGCTTCGTCTTGGAGAAGGTGACCAGGATCCTTCTCACGAGTGTATCGGACTGCCTTGCATTGCACTTCCCGCGCTGGTAGAAGCAACTGTCGAATGTGACCGAGATTGGCAACCTTCGCGTCAAGCGCCCATACCGCCGGTAGTTTGACCTGCAATCGATACTTCCTGGCTTAGCCCTCAAGGGCTTGTGGTTGTTCGGAGAGGCAAGTCTGCTTCGGGTGACACTAGGCTAGAAAAGAGGCCGCATCTTAGCTAGTGTGCGCCAAGTTACCTCAGAATGAGTTTGTCAAACACGCATTGGATACGTGCGAGATGTGTGAGCTCATCCCGCATGCTCCGCTGGCCGGCTGCTATACATGCCTTGTGACGTCCATGCGTTGGTGCAGGACACGCACGATCCGAATCCCGTTGTCCTTGGGTATGTAGAATACCATGTGGGATTGATACTCAAACCGCCGCAACCCCGGCGCGAGTTCATCGGCCTTGCGCCCATGCGTCGGCTGTTCCGCAAGCATCCGGAACCGCTCATGCAAGCCCAAGAGATAGACCCGCGCCTGTTCCAGTCCGAAATGAAGGATCGTGTATTCATAGATGCTATCGAGATCGGCGGCGGCTTTCGACGAGAGGCTATAGACGGCCATTCGTCCTCAGCCGCGTTTCCACTCCCTCCATGATTTGCGACACGGTTCGGTCGCTGACGCCACTGTCCAACCCTTCCTGAATGGCTTCCTTCAGTGACTGAAATTTGGCACTGTCTTGATCGCGCCGGATCAGATCACGGATATATTCGCTGTCGTTCGTGAAGTTGCCGCGCTCGATCTGGGCTTTGATCCACTGATCCTGCTGTTCCGTGACGGTAATAGTCTTTCGTGTGGTTCCCATGTTGCGACCTCCACCATGTTCATACTATTGGTGCACTTTACCACTCTTTCGCCCACGCTGGAAGCTCTTGTTTTATGACCCGCCCAGGCGCGGGGCAGAGGTGACCTCTACTGGACGAACGTCGCAACTCTTTCGTGTGAAATGCGAGTCTTCACTAATATATGTGTAGGGCCTCACAATCAGCTAAAGCCGATGGCATCCCGTCAACAGGCCTGCGGCCTAACCTCGTCGCTGAGCGTCTGCTTTCTCATCTTTCCAACTACCGCTTTGGGTCGTGACTTCCCTGTCAGGGCATAAGGCAAGTGTCGGCCAAGTGTGGAAGTTCGCGCGGAGATCGCACCACCATAAAGCGGTCCTCAGCCTGTTGCATTAACGTGCCGTTAACCGGCGCGTCCGCGTTGAACGGAGGGTTGAGCGGCTATGCCACGAAGAGATTGAAGAGGAACACATGAACACGCACCTGTCGACCTTCATCCTCACGAGATGTCATGTCGAACTGCCACTCGCCCGCCCCTTCAGCCGCACGCACACGCTTGAACCGGGGATGAGCCTCGAAGACCCCAGGTACGCTATCGATGATCCCGCTGAACTTCGCGTTGTGCTTGTTGAATATTACGATGGCGGCCTTGCAATCGCGCCAAGTCAGATAGCCAAGAAGTTGGTCGATTGCCTGGGACAATTCCTTCTGGCCCTTCCATATCTTGCACTCAGCTACGAATGCGGCTCGGGCCTCATCCTCGATGCGAATATCCGTCTTGCCGCTTCGTCGGAACGCCTCGCCGGTAGCATCACCTTGATAGTGGCCATTCAGATGCGCGAGGAGAATGTCTCTAAGCTGTTCTTCGTCGTGAACGGCATAGGTCTTCGGAGTTGTCTCGAAAGTCCTACCTTCGTGCCGAATTACCGACAAGATGTGCGAATATTCTTCTTCCGTAATCCCAGGCTCCGGTTTGTATCCGGACTTGGGGGGCGGTGGCAACGGACGGACAAGCTTCCTGGCAATCTTCACGGGCGCGAACGCTGGCACCCCCTCTTTGCACTTCAAGGGTATGCCCAGGATGTCCTGTAAACCTTCGTGTTTCTTTATCCGGTCTCGCCTTGCTCCAACTGCGGCAACAATTTGTGCGTGAAGCCCGGTATTGAACCCATCAATTTGCTGTTTTTGCGCCTGAACGTAGAAACGGATGGTCTCCACCTCTTTATCTAAGCGTGCTTTGAATCGCTCTGGGGCCTCGTCAGTTGGTTGCGCCATGTCAATCTGGACATGTCCAGTACTCTCTCCACGCGAACTAACAATTGTGGCGCGCGGGGAAACTGACTGCCAATGATTCGGCCTTAGCTTCCACAAGGACGAGTCACCAGTGAAAGGGATCGACACTGATACTGCGACGCCAGCGACATGGATCGGCCCACGGTCGCCGAACGGATTTCTGTCACGCCACTCGCTAACGTCAATCTTCGTTTCACGCTGATCCATCTCCGCGCGATCCTCGTAGATCACCAACGGGTTAACCGTCATCGCAGCCAGAATATGGTCGATGATCTCTTCAGGTTGTGCATTCATGAACTGATCGCGAGGAATCGCATCAATCTTTGCACCAATGGTGCCTTGGTGGGCTCGCAGCGTCGCGTCCAGGTCTCCTTCGGCAAACAAGTAGTCTTCTCTTCCCATGCTAGATGCTAGCTCCCGGTTACCGCCCAACGTTCGAGTTCAGGGGCCTGGCGCGGCTTTATGCGCCAGGTCCCCTGCAACGAAGGGTTGGGCATCCCTCGACACGCGATAGTGAACTTCGGCCAAGTCACGGAGGCTCCCCAGAGACAGGAGCTTAAAGCCATCGGCGACCTCAGCATTTTGAGGGAACCAAAGAAATCGATACTCGCGCTGATAGGCGAATCTGAAGTCCTTGCACATTCCTGCGTTGAGGTATTCATTCTTGATTCGTTCGTACGGATCGAAGTACTCGACGGGATTGTGATGGAAATACCAGTTGGACAGCTGTTCTGCTGCGGCATGTTCGATGCGTCGTGTAAACTCTCCGACGTCCTTAATCACGATGCAACTGTCTGCGCCATCAAATGCTGCAAAGAGGTCAATGTCCCAATCGCACGTCATGCAAAAGGCGTAATAGTCGGGCATCGAGGTCGTTTTCTCGGCGTCTCCTAAGATTGGAATGGCGATTCCGTCTCTGGTTGTTATTCGAGTGTGAGCCCCAGGAAGGAAGGCTTTCTTCTTACACTCATCATCCTGTCGAGCCCTATCGTCCTCCAGGGTCTTGAAACCGGAAGCTGGACGAATCCGAATCAATCCATCCGTCGCGATACGCTCGATATGCATCCGTCGGTCGTAGCGGAACAATACGTCTCCAGCATTTGGGTGGGCTGGCCTAGCAGGCGCGCCGAATGCCACATTGTCGAAAACAACATCTGTTGGCGGCTGGATGGGCGGTTCTACATTGCGTAGCAGGAATTCCAGGCGGGTTTGATGCTCCTTTCGAAACCAATACCAAGAGCTTAAGAAGCTCTGGATCGGGATGACATCTCGGTCACGGCTGACCAACGCTCTCATGTTACGAAGGATATCTTCATAGCGCGTTACAAGTACTGTGTCTGGCGCTCTTTCAAGGTATCGATAGCACTGATATTGAAATTCCCAGAATTCAGGTTCGTAGCCATGCAGGTTGTCGCCGAATGAACGAATAGCATCTTCATGGGGCAGACGTTGAGGAAGGCAAAGGCTCGGAATCCGTTGCATGGTTAGGACGCCTGTTGTGATGCCCAACGATGAAGTCTGCTGCGGCCTACCCGTGCTGCATCGTATCACGGTGGTCTCAGCTCTCCACAGGGAGGGAGGTCTACTTGCACATCCAACACTTATTCAAGATTTCTCCCTGGTACGCCTACCGCGATATACTGCGAATCCTGCAGTCGATCCGGCTATCAGCCCGCAGTGTATCCCCGTTTATTCCTCAAAGCTCATAGGGTCAAAAACCTTCGCTGTAAGAGAGGAATAACACACTGATTTCCCAATGCCACAAGCCGCCCGTTTAAGTGATCCAAAAACAACTGTTTCTGAGCCATGGGTTCAGATCTCATCCGGCCTGTCAGTTGGCTTAAAAGGTTCGGCCAACGGCTTCCCATTAGCCTCTAGCTGTTGCCAAACCTGCTTCCACTGGTCGTCCGCGATGAACGAACCGTCGAAGCATTCGTCAAATATTCGCAAGGTGTTTGCATGGATCCCAATGAGGGTAATCAGATTGACTTCAATCGTTCTCTGGTCGGAGGTAAAGTAGGGAAGTTCAATCCTCGCCTCGCTTCGGATCCAGTGCTGTGAACCAAAGTATTCAGGAGTGAAATGAACAGAGGAGTCAGACAGAATACCAACCTGCTTCTCTAGTTCGGTTAGGATTGGATGGTCGCGTGGCAAATCGAGTTTTGGTGATAATGGCTTTGGTTTTTCACCTCTATCCCTGGCTTGCCACCGCTCCATCCTCTGTTCATAAGTCGCCAATTTTATTGCATTATCAGGATTTCTCTTCACAGCTAAGGCAAGTCGAGCCGCTTCAATAGCCCTTCGGCTAATTGGACCAGCGTCGTCTGGCTGGGCCTGACCGATCAAAGTAAGTGCTGACAAAAATGACCTATGACAAATGAGGAGAAGTTGACCAAACGGCGGTGGAGATGATTTAGGTACAAGGGTAACGGCACGTTCATAAAGTCTATCAGTGAGATCGCCGAGTATTAAAAAATGGGGGAGCTGACGGATCGACGTAATGTTAGCTCTTTGGGCAGCAATGTAGTCTTGGATGCTCATCTAATTGAGGTCGAATATGGAGTGACTGTTTTCCACAAGCCTTAGACCAGAAGGAGTTTTTTGGACCAGCATCAGCATAAGTCAAATTCCTTGAGAAATCGACCAACGTTGGGCTGGCATTTTAGATGGGGATTTTGACAAGGGGGCATTTGGGATTTTCGGGAAGTTTACACCCCGTGGGATCCCGAGGGTGCCGTCATTCGAGTGGACCACGTGATAGCGGTCGGTCGTGGACTTCGGCTAAGGGTCGAGGCCGTGTGAAAACAGAAATGCCGAGCGAGTGAAATCTTTGTACCTGCGGCAGTGGGGCTAAGTTTGACTAGGCGTGGCGGACAGGCCGTTCAGTTTGGCAACCAGACCGGGCTTGCTACCCTGTCATGGCCGCCATCAGGGGTTTTACGCCGAAGATTCGCATGGTGCGCTTCAGGTTATACGCCAGCACGTGCAAACTCATCTCCGTGTTGACCTTCGGCAACGTCTTCATCAGGAAATGTGTCACCCCCATCCACGCCTTGAGCGTGCCGAAGACGTGTTCCACGGTCTGCCGGCGCAGTTTCATGGCGTTCGGCGTTCGATCCAGCCGATCCTGCATGGTTTCCAGGACCGATTCATGTTCCCAGCGCGAGATACGCCGGTAGTCGCCCGTGGTGCAGCGCGCTTTCAGCGGGCAGCGCGGACAGGCCGAGGACCAGTAGCGGTGCTGCGTGAGGCCGCGTTCAAGGCTCGTCATGCGATAGATTGCACGCTCCCCGGCAGGGCATCGGTAGGCGTTGTGCTCGGGGAGGTAGACGAAATCGCGCTTGTCGAACAGGCCCGCCGCGTTGTTGTTGGAGGTCAGCGGCTTGGGCATCAAGGTGGTGATCCCCTGCTGCTCGCATTCTCGGATTTGCTCGCCATTGAAATAGCCTCGGTCGGCCAGCACCGTGAGGCGTGCCTGGCCGGTCGCCTGCGCCACGTGTTGGGCTACAGGCGAGAGCTGCTGACGGTCGTGTCCGTGGTTCGTCACCTCGTCCGTCACGATCAGATGGTGTTTCGTGTCCACGGCGATTTGCACGTTGTAGCCCACCATGCCGGTGCCGCGACCGCTCGTGGCCATGGAGCGGGCGTCTGGGTCGGTGAGTGATATCTGGCCATCGGGCGCCTCGCGCAGATGCGCACCAATTTCATTCAGGCGCTGGATCTGCGTTTTGACGGTCTGCAGCTTCTCCTTCAGATGATGCGCCCGGGCCTCGGGCACCAACGCGGGATCGCGATCGGCTCGATCCAGTTCGGTGAGGTAGCGTGCGATACTGGCTTCGAGTGGCTCGATACGGGCTTGGAGCTTCCGGTCGGTGAAGTTTTGTCGCGATTGTTCACGGCCTTGAACTTGCTGCCGTCGATGGCGACGAGGGCGTCGGAAAACAGGTTGAGCCGCCGGCACAGCAGGACGAATTCGCGGCAGACGCGACGGATCGCCGAGCCCTGGTCTTTCCGGAAGTCCGCAATGGTCTTAAAGTCAGGCCGTAAGCGGGTGAGTAACCACATCAGCTCGACATTGCGCTGGGACTCGCGTTCCAGGCGCCGGCTGGACTGAATCCGATTGAGGTACCCGTAGATATAGAGCTTGAGCAGCACAGCGGGATGGTAGGACGGTCTGCCGGTCGCTTCCGGTTGCACGCCATCAAACCCCTGCTTGGCCAAGTCGAGCCCGTCGACGGAGACGTCAACCGCACGAACGGGATTGTCCTCGGCGATGTAGTCCTCAAGTGACTCCGGAAACAGGGTGTGTTGCGACCGGTCTTGCCCTGCAATGAAGCGCTTCATCAGGTACCCCTCGTCAGGCTAGTGGACTGTGCCGATGAGATCCGTCGGTGCATCGTCACGATGGGACGCGTAATCATGTGGAGGAAAATACAACGTATCGAGTGGCATCGCAATGGCAACCGACTCCCGAATGCATTGCTACAGTCCACTCGGTCACTGAAGTATGTGACGTGGACAAGAACTCACTGTCCTGTACGGATGCGGCCCACGTTTTCACACACCCTCGGTCGGAAGCAGCCGTTCAGAACAGTTAGGGCGGCTGGTTTGAAGCGGGTTGAGTGGCTGCTTTGGAGTAGATCGGAGGCCGGTCTGAGCAGAAGACCCACCTACACGGCCCGCCAAAGTCGAACACAGACAAACTGCAATCCTCTCCCCATCGCCCGTACAGACCACCTGTAGACGGAAAGTAGTCGATTTTCCGCCTCAGACAACCGACCAGCGGACGAGAAACTGAGTATGGGGGATGAACACGACTCGTCCGATTCACTATGGGTGCGCCTTCCCCACCTCGTTAACAAAAGCGCGGCGAAAGAACTCACCGTGTGCTGTTCTCAGCAGAGTGCAACTCGAAAAGTTGTCAGGAGAGGAGGGTGCTGTTCATGGCGAAAAATTATTCCGCACATTTTTCCTTGAGCAATCACGGAACAAATTACGTGCAGATTTCTAGATATTCGGAGCTGAAAAAAGGTTTTTCCAAAGCAAGATTGATCAAGGGTATTGCGTCCTGAGCAGTGCTCCGACCGCCTATAAACCGCCTATGGAGGGGAGACCTGAAAACTGACCAGAGTGGAACTGATTGAAAAATTGGAGCGGGAAACGGGATTTGAACCCGCGACCCTCGCCTTGGCAAGGCGATGCTCTACCACTGAGCTATTC
>Ga0073899_10003922_pt1 | contig 13102 bp, 8 predicted proteins | sample KloWWTmetaKNB5Ph_FD_88975 | JGI IMG/M metagenome (GOLD analysis project Ga0073899, IMG submission 88975) | Active sludge microbial communities from Klosterneuburg, Austria, studying microevolution and ecology of nitrifiers - Klosterneuburg... | ecosystem: Engineered > WWTP > Aerobic digester >... | reverse complement strand
TGGAACATCGAACAAGTACAGGGCTAATCAACCACCAGAATCATTGAATTCACCTGGTAATCTAACCACCTATAACGCTAGCGCTATGGGTGGTTTTACTGTATAGTACGGTGTATGAAAACGGGTGTAGGGCCAAAACAGACATTTCTTCGATTTAGCGTAGTACTCGTTGCTATTATCTCGCTTTTGACCGCGACAATTCTGCCTGCGGTAGAGGTCCATGCGGTTCTCGATTCAGATGGCGGTGGCGGGGGAAGTGGCAACGGCTATGTAGACATGACCGCTGAAGAGGCTGCGCAGTCATACGCCCTCTACTACGGTGTCGTCAAGTGCCTCACGGGTGAAGAAAAGATACCGAATGATGAGGTTCTCAATAATGATATCGATGGTGCGGGTAATTCATACTTGCGCAGTTATTATATCGATGCCTCCGACGGAAAGTCGGAGTGCCAGACGGCCTTTTCGCAAGGAGTCAGTCTGTGGGGCTACGGCGATCTCGGAGCTGCATTGAAGGCGTGGGGATACACGGAGCCAACTGGTTCATCAAATGACTGGACCGCACCAAAACCAGGTGAGACTACCGCAAAGGCACTGCGCGACAGGATATACAGCGGCGGTCAACCAATCCTCGGAGCAGCTGATGCATATGTATACTGGTCAAAGTCGCTCGGTGCCGCTTGCCAGCTAAGCAATCCAAACGAGTATGCGACTGCGACTGCAGCTGAAAAGATTGCGGTCGACAGGACCGGGCAAACAGATTACGTAAAAGTAAAAGAGGTGAAACCGGACTTATCCGGCACTGTTGAGATGATCTACACAATCGGGAGCGACTCTCATGTCAACTCTTATGTGATGCCCGTCAACTCTCCGCTCTACAGGCCGACTGGATATAGCTGTCAGCAGATGGCCGACCTGGTGACAAAAGCGGCACCAGGATACATCATTTACGCAAAAGAGAAAGGCATAGTGAGCGCGCCTAGCGGAATCACACAGGGAACTAACCCCGCGGGTAGTGGAGAAAAAACCTGCAAGATCGATGGTATCGGATGGCTCCTCTGTCCTGTCGTAAAGATTCTCGCAAGTATATCTGACAGCGCCAAGGGTCAGCTCGATAATTTATTGCGGATAGACACGACACAAATATTTAAAACGACCGACACAGCCGGAACTGCCTATAGCTACTGGAAAGTGATGCGAAACTACGCAAACGTCATATTTGTGCTGCTATTTCTCTTTATCGTATACTCGCAGCTCACGAGTGTTGGCTTGTCAAATTATGGCAACAAAAAACTGCTGCCAAAGATGGTCCTCGTCGCACTACTCGTCAACATATCGTTTTTCATCTGTGCGCTAGCGGTGGATTTGTCAAACTTTTTCGGCGCCGCAGCGTTTAATTTCATCTCGGGAGCTGCAGGGGCACCAGTCACAGTCGGCGGCAAGCCGAGTACCTTTTCAACTATCGCAAGCAGCGCCATACTGTTGACGCTTGGTTTTGCCGTCGCGTATTTTGCGCTCGCATCTGTAATCGGCATGTTAATATTTGTCACCATCGCATCAGTCACGGTATTATTTATCCTCGGCATCCGACAAGCACTCGTCATCCTGCTCGTTGTCTTATCGCCACTCGCATTTGTCGCCATGCTACTACCAAACACGGAGGGGCTGTTCAAAAAATGGTGGGGGCTGTTCAAGGCCATGCTGTTGTTATACCCAATCATCGGCTTACTATACGGAGCAGGCAAACTGGCCTCCGACATCCTAAACGGCACGTCTGGAGCAAGCGGCGACGGGATCGTTTTACTACAAATCACCGCCGCGTTCCTGCTCTTTGCTCCACTCATCTTTACGTATCTGATTTTGAAAGCTGCGCTCGCTGGACTTGGTTCAATCAATGGCTTTATCAACAAAGCGCAATCAGGAGCGCAGGGCAAGACAAATAAGCTCGCCCAAGAACGACTAGACAACTCTGCCCTCATGCGCGGTAGGGCGCTGCGCAAAGAAGGCAAAAAAACCTACAAAGACAGGCAGTTCGGTAAGGCGGTTGCAGGAGTAGATACGAGTAGGATGGGACGGTTACGGCGTCGTGCTGCCGGCGGAGCGCTCGGTGGAAGAACTTTTTCGAAGTCGGGTGAATTTGCGCAAACCCGCATGGAACAAACAGCTCGATCCCGGGCGCTCAACGAGGAGGATAAGGAGTACGAAGAGAATGTAAAAGCAGCATCGCTCGATCAGGCGGGGCTGGATAACTCAGTAGTCGCAGCAATGGCGGCAACCGGACATGATGCCGCGGGACGCAAACTCTCAGAGCACGAACTGGCAGCAGCAAATGATCGAGTGATGAAGTCTGGTTCATTTGGCGAGCGACGAGGCGCTCTATCATATCTAGCCTCCCATAAAGGCGACGACGACCATGGCTCGTCAACACTAAGAAATAGGGCCGTACAGGGCGCATATGCAAAAGGCGATCAAAATATCTATGGTACCGGCTTTGGCAACAACCTTGTTTCAGACGACCCAAATAACGCTGGCGCTATTTCGAGCGAAGCCGACTTAGCGGCGGCCGCCGTCGCGAACGCAGCCGCCGGTAGCGTGAGTGCAGAGCATATGGTTCAAGGCGAGTCTTCTACAAGATACCTTGTAGAAGAGGTTATAAATTCGGGTGACGCCACAGCAAGAGCAAACCTTTCGAGTGCTGCAGGTGCTGCAAGGCGCGGATCAGGTACTGCAGGTAAGATAAGCAGCAACATCGATGCTAGCTTTAAGAGACTTTAGCTCCCTTATTTAATCTCCTCGGCACCTTCAGCCATCTCACCGAGCAAGATCGCCATCTCATCTTGGACTATTTCGTCAAGTTGAGGCACGTTTGCTTGTAGCCATTGCTGCAGCTGATCGGGGCTGGCATCCTTAAGCGTTTCGAGCTCGATCAACGCCTGTTCATCTAGCTCATTTGTAATCTCAGCTATAACTCGCTCGTGCAACGTATCAGCATAGTGCTCCGAGAGAGCCTCATATGTCTGATCGTCGATCGCGACGCCAATGTCACTCAAAAACTGTTTATTCAATAGTGCGTCCGTACTCATTTGTAACCTTTCTTTTGGTTAAGCTTGCGTCGACAGCGTGACTGGAGTCTAGGTGGCCTTTTTCGATATTCCTCTTGCGGACAAGCAGTACCGCCTCGGTAGCGATCCTCTTCTTCATCTCTGGAGTCATCTTCGCAACAAACTCTGCTTTTTTCATGACATTATGTCGGCCTATGCTATGTTGACGTAGAGCTTCGCGCTGCGCCTTTCGGTACATTGCATCGACTTTTTTCCTGATGAGCTCGTCGACTTTCTTTTGCAGCTTTTCGGGTTTATTTACACGCTTGGATTCTAGCGTGCCAGATCTATCTGCGTAGACTTTTTTTGCATACTTAAGCTGCTTTAGCTTGAAGCGTCGCTGGCGGTTGATCTGAGCCGATAAAAATGAGTTTGAGCTATTGTCAATCCTGCGCTGAATACGCGCCGACTGAATCGTTGCCCTGTTGTCGCGATACTTGATGTACTTTTCGCGCATACCCGGAACGTCTTTATTTGCTTCAGCTGTTTCAATCTGCTCGCTCAATTGATCGGCCTGGTGGCGGTATCTATTTCTCAGAAATGAGCCGGCCTTTGTGCCGAGAATTTCTTTGTCATCAGTGACAAGTTCATCGGGCGACCGCGTATTTGCATCGTAATCAGCCTGGGCTTCTTGGTGCCTCAGGTCTCTGGCTTCTAGGTGCGCGGTGATTTTTTCTCGTATCATATTTGTTTTTGTTCGATTCTTAATCAATAGTATCATATCGCTAATGTTTTGTCAAGAGTCGTGTGAGGTTACGCGAGGTTTTTGCTATACTATAAGCACTATGGCAGTTTATAAAGTAGCCCAGGATGTCGAAGCAGACGATAAGCTTCTCGGACCGTTTTCGTTCCGTCAGTTTATCTACCTGATCGTCGTCGTGATAGCTGGGGCGCTCGCGTGGGGGCTTGCTCAGGTATTTGTCGGGCTGGCAATTATCCCGCTACCTATCATCTTGTTTTTTGGCGCGCTAGCACTACCGCTGCGCAAAGACCAGCCTATGGAGATATACCTTGCGGCCATCTTGTCGTTTTATCTCAAGCCACGGCGACGGCTATGGCAGCCCGACGGCATAGAGCAGCTCGTCGAGATCGTCGCACCAAAAGTCGTCGAAGCACAGCTAACAAAAGACCTGTCGCAAACTGAGGCTGAGCGCCGATTCTCATACCTGGCCGATATCGCCGATACCGGAGGCTGGGCGGTTCGACATGCCGCGACCCCAACCCAAGGCAGCGCGATGATCAGTGACGTTTTCAACGAAGCTCAGAGCACTGTCGACGTCCTCGACACCAACAGCGGTGTCGCTCAGTCGTTTGACGCCATGATCTCAGAGTCCGATGCTCGCCACAAGCAAGCGATCAGGGACAGCCTCCATGCACCTGCGACAGCACCAGCACCTATGGCCGCGCCTCCGATGCCGCTCGTGACGCCCGTCTTCCAACCCGTCGCCCAGCAGGCAAGTGCCGATGACGTCGCAGCGCTCTCCTACAATCCGTATCCAAATGACATCCACCAGTTTATGGTTCAACCGCTCGCACAAACACCTGTTCCGGGGGTAGTGACGCCTTCTGTGGCAGAGCCAGCACCACAAATAGCGCAGCCAGCACCAGCTGCTGCACCCGAAGTAAAAGAAACGCCGCCAAGCACTAGCGAAAAGCCCCTGTCACCTGATATAATTAACCTTGCTAATAACTCCGATTTATCTATCGAGACTATACAGCGTGAGGCAGATCGAATTCGTAAAAAAAGCGAAGACGACGGAGAAGTGTTTATATCTCTCCGGTAGCCAGATAGATATGTTGGCATGAGGAGAGTGGGGTGCCACCAAACGAGCAACAACCCGTGTATCAACAGCCTAGCCAACCGGCTCCAATGCCGGCCTTTGCTGTAGTTGGTTCTAGTCCCGCTGCTCCAGTCGCCCCCGTTGCTCCGAGCCCGGCTGGCGCACCTAACATGCAAATCAATCAAAATCCCCAAACAAAGCCAAACACTCCAAAGAAAAATTCTACCCAAAATAGCCTGCTACTCTCTGAGCTTCGCGAAAACATGATCATCATGGGCGATGGTAGTTTCCGCGCCGTTGTCGCATGTCAGTCTATCAACTTCGACCTGATGAGCTCCCGCGAGCGTGAAGGTGTCGAGTTCAGCTACCAAAACTTCCTCAATGCGCTGTATTTCCCGATCCAGATATTTATCCGCTCTCAACGCGTCGATATCGGCCCATACATCGACAAGCTCGAAGGCATTCGCCGCACACAAGACAACATGCTACTCGGTGTCTTGATGGATGACTACATCCAGTTTATCGATATGCTCTCCCAAGAGGCAAACATCATGGACAAAAGCTTTTTTATCGTTGTCCCATACTTCCCAAATGGCGACCTCTCGAGTGTCGTCGAGCAGGGCAAGGGTTTTTTCGGAAAGCTATTCTCAGGCCCTGGCAACGACAGTGGAGTCACAAAGATCGACAAACTGACATACGAAAAGGCTCGAGACGAAATCCGAAATCGAGTTGACTCAGTTATTGGTGGACTCGCTCAAGTCGGCGTCAATGCCGTCCAGTTAAAGACAAAGGAAATCGGTGAACTCTACTACAATGTCTACAATCCCGATACTGCGGTGCGTGAGCCGCTTGGTGATTTTACTCAAGTAACCAGTACCTATGTAAGAAAAGGCCAAAATCCTGCCACTCCGGGTATGATGCCGCCAGAGCAAGGAGCGCAAAATGGGTAAGAAAAAACTTGATCCAGTCGATATCGCTGCCGAGCAACGTGTTCGTGAACAGGCCGAGGTAGAACAGGCGTTTCTAAAAGGCATGACGACACTCCGCGATCTGATCGCTCCAAGTAGCCTCGAGATACAATCCGGCCATTTTCGTATCGGCACCAAGTATGGTCGAACGATTTATGTGTATGGCTACCCCAGAGAACTTTACACCGGCTGGCTTAGTTCACTCATCAATATCGATCAGGTCATCGATATCAGCATGTTTATTTACCCTGTCGACACACAGGTCGTCCTAAATAACTTGCGCAAAAAAGTAACTCAGCTCGAAGCTGACATGTCGATCAGTGCAGACAAGGGTCGTACGCGCGATCCGGGACGCGAAGCAGCCCTGCAGGACGCCGAGGAGCTCCGAGACCAACTACAAGTCGGTGCTGAGCGTTTCTTCCGCTATGGACTCTATGTCACGCTCTACGCCGATAGCCTCGATGAGCTCAGTTTTGTGCAACACAACATCGAAACTATTTTTGGCCAACAACTTATCTACAGTAAGACCGCCTCGAGCCAACAAGAGCAGGGGCTCAATAGTACAATCCCTCAGATGACCGACCAGCTGCAAATTCGTCGAAACATGAATACTGGCGCTATTTCAACCAGCTTTCCATTCACGAGCGCCGACCTCACCCAAGAAAAAGGCATCCTCTACGGCATCAACATGCACAACAACGGTCTCGTTATCTTCGACCGCTTCAGCCTGGAAAACGCTAACATGGTGGTATTTGCAAAGTCTGGTGCAGGTAAGTCATTTACCGTTAAGCTCGAGGCGCTTCGCAGCATGATGCTCGGTAGCGACATCTTGATCATCGACCCAGAAAACGAATACCAGAAATTATCCGAAGCCGTCGGTGGTAGCTACATCCGACTCAGCCTCAACAGCGACACCCGCATCAATCCTTTTGATCTACCAAAAGTTATCGACAATGACGAAGCAGAGGACGCACTGCGAGCAAATCTCGTCACGATGCACGGACTATTACGCCTGATGCTTGGTGGGACACAAGTAACAGCAACGGGCCAGATGCTTGCCGCACTAAATCCCGCCGAAGAGGCCGACCTCGACCAAGGACTCATCGACACCTACGCCCGAGCCGGAATCACCAGCGACCCGCTGACGCACAACTCAACACCGCCAACGATCTCCGACCTCTATGACACACTTCTCCACATGGGCGGCACCGGACCACAACTCGCACAGCGCCTCCGTAAATTTACGACCGGTACATTCGCGGGTATATTTTCACAGCAATCAAACGTCGATATAAACAACAACATGGTTGTATTCAACATCCGAGACCTCGAAGAAGAGCTCCGGCCAGTTGCGATGTATATCGTCCTGTCGCACATCTGGAACATCACCCGCAGCGTTCAAAAGAAGCGTATGCTCATCGTCGACGAAGCCTGGCAGCTCATGAAATACGATGACTCGGCAAACTTCCTGTTTAGTCTCGCCAAGCGCGCCCGAAAGTACTATCTCGGGCTCACAACTATCAGCCAGGATGTCGAAGACTTCATGGGTAGCAAGATGGGCCGCGCAATTGTTGCCAACTCCAGTATGCAACTACTCCTCAAGCAATCGACGAGTGCCGTCGATGTGCTTTCTGATGTCTTTAAGCTCACCGAAGAAGAAAAGAAGCGACTTGCGAACTTCCCAGTTGGCCAGGGGCTATTCTTTGCCGGGCAAAACCACGTTCATATCCAAATCATCGGTAGCCAAACCGAGCAAGAGCTGATAACCACCAACCCTCAGGCTATCCTCCAGGAGCCAGGCCAAGGACAAGGACAGTAGGCGACAATGCCCGGCCTAAACGATGATGACAAGATCAGCCAGGGCTACGAAAGTGGTCATGGTGCGTATCAGACAGCTGACAACCTGCAAGATGCCGAACAGTCCTCGAACGGTGCGTACGGTGGCGATGATGAATCCGCTTCTGCTGGGTCCTCGGCAAGCAATCTGAGCGACCGCGAACAAAATTCCGATGCAGGCTGGCACACAAACCTCGATGCGTTTCGCGACGACAAGGGATTTAGCAAAAAAGGCGTCAACAACAAGTCGAAATCATTTTTGAAAAAAGCTGGTCCTACTGGCAGTATCGTCGGGCTTCTCCTCGGCATGGCTGGTATCGTTAGCTTCTTTGGCGGGCCAGGCCTCCTGATCGTAAACTTCGTCGAACAATACACAGATGCGTTTAATACACAGCTTGCCAGTATGGACGCTCGTATGAGTCGTATTGTACGAGCAAAGCTCGAGAATACGACAAAAGGTTGTGCGCTGCCAAAGAGTCCACTCTGTAAATTTTCTACATTTTCAGAAACAGAACTGAAAAATTTTGAAGACAATAAACTGACTCCCCAGGGGAAAAAAGAGACAATTACTGGTCGCTACAAGATAACCGGGTTCCAGCTCGAATCAGGTGAGACGGTGTCGGCGAAAGATTTTTCGAAGCGCATGAAAAGCGATATAAACTTCCGCAATAGCATGACGAAATCGTATGGAGGGTTGGGCGGCCTCAAGCTTGCCGGTATCTGGGATAGGGTTGCAAACGACTACAGAGCAAAACGCGGAATCAATTTCGCGCGACCATTTAAAGATGGGAGCACCGACGCCGACCGACTAAAGGTCGTCGACGATCTCAGCAAAGGAACCCCTCAGACGTCCGGAGTAGTGGCTAATGCGTGCGATGATCGCACACCACAGTGCTCACCTGAAGAACGTGAGAAAGCCCAGGCAGATGCTGATGCAGCGACACAGAAAGCAAATGATGCCGCCAAGGCGGGGGGTATCGGAACACCCGAAGAAAGCGCCTCCAGTCAAGTCGGGTCGGGCACGAAAAGCTTTGCTAGTGTCGTAAAGGGCTTTGGTATCCTAGGTGCGGCAGACTCGGCATGCGCCTTTATTGGATTTTCTAGAAATGTCGGCCTGGTAACCAAGACGACGAGACTGAGGCAGATGATGCTCTTTAGCACTATCTTCCTAACGACCCACAGCATGATAAAGTCCGGCGATGCAGTCGACCAAGATGTTAGCTTCGTCGGTGATATGCTGACACAGACATTTACAAATGATAGCGGCGTCACAACAAAGGGCGCGACCGATTCGTTTGGGTACCGAAATGCCGCCTATGGCGACACAGGCATCGACGAAGCGGCCTCCCCATACATAGCTGGTGCAAGTTTCGGCGGAGAGTCAAGTGGTGTCATGCAAGAGGCGATAGCTCTGCTCGGAGCGGGTGGCACGGCAGCGGGAAGCATGCTCGCAATCAGAAAAGCCTGTAAGTTTGTAAACAATCCGCTGGTCGTCGGCGGCTCAATGATTGTCGGAATCGGTGCCCTCTTTCTGCCTGGAGTCAATGCAGGTAAGGTCCTGGGGCAAGTTGCGGTTTCTGGTGCATTTATGGCAGCCCAGGCGATACTACTTGCAAAGCTCGGTGATATCACAAATGGTGTCTTGGTGGGTAAAAATGATTCCCGTGAAGCAGTTGGAAACATCATGAACGTCTCATCTAGCTCGCTTCTCATGGGCATCGGCAACAGTGGCGGCAACCCGATATTATCAAAAACCCAAGCAACATCAGTGCAGGCACACTACAACGAAGTCAGGCTCGCCTACGCCGAGATGGATCGACTCAATATGAGCCCGCTTGATCCAAGCAGCGAAAGTACGTTTGTCGGCAGCATCTACGCCCGCATGGCGCCCTATATCGCAAAATCAACCTCTATTAGCGGCGCGTTTTCTTCAATTATCGGTATCAGTGGCGGTATAACACGCAACCTGTTACCACCAACCGTTTCGGCAGCCTCTACACCGGGTTGCGAGGAGCAGGATCCTGATATAAAGGACGCTGGCTATGCGACGACAGAGTTTTGTGTAGAGTTGACGGGTACTGATCCGAAATACCTCGATATCGATCCAATTACTGCCTCCGAATACTTGATAGAAAAAGGCTATCTCGACGAAGCGACCGATGAGTTCACCGAGACGGCGAAACCATTTATCGACACTTGCATCCAGCGTGACACGACGACACTGCCATACGGATATTCAGGTGAGAATTTCGACAAGGACAACGGCAAAGGCTGCATCATCGATGACTCAAAGATATCGTACTTTGCAAATCCTGGCGAAGTAAAAGTGCAGCTAGCGGTAGCTGGCGTCGGTGAACTTGACGCAATGCCTGCTGACGCAAAACTCGCCATATACATACACACCCAGGACAAGAGAAATAACGACATCCTCGAAAATGACCTCCCAGACCCTACGAGTGGTTCAACTGCCTCTACGGCGCCAACTGGTACTGGTGTATCGGGAAGTGACCAGGAGCTCGCAAAGATGATCCTCGCAAACAAAAACATCGAAATCGCACCAAAGTATAAGTATCAGTTTGAAAACTATGCAAAGGGAGACTATAGGTGTCACCTGAGTCCAAACCTCCTCAAGCTCATCGCATCGTTAGGGAACACCTATGAAATTCTCGTTTACTCTGTCAACCGAGCCTGTACAAACTCAGTTTCCATCCCGGCTAGTTTACACTCTGCAAACGGCGAAGGTAACGCTGTCGATATCGCTCGTGTAAATGGCGGTAAGGCTACTGGAGCACGGCCCATAGACATACAAGTATACGAGTCTGCTATGGCAATCCTTCCAGACAAAAAGCTTCAGCTTGGTCAGATGACCGGGACAACCTCAAGCGGTAAATACATATCTTGCCGCCCACCAGGAACCCTCAAAATACCGGCTGGCAATACTTCGAGGGAAATTCCTGATACCTGTAATCACATCCATATAGGAATCTACCCATGAGAAGGCTGAGGTTATTACCAGTTCTATTTGCCGTACTCACTCTATTTAGTGCTGTGCCAGTTCACGCTTTTGACGAGCAGTTTTATGGCGCAAACGACATCCTCTACTACGACGACCGGGCCACTGCATGTATCGCCGACACCGCGAGCCCATCGAGCGGCACAGGCACATCAAGCGCCAATCAAGATAAAAATGCCGAAGCAATCCTTAGATATTTCACCGGAAAAGGCCTCACGCTCGCTCAAGCGTCGGGGTTTGTTGGCAATATGAAGGCAGAGTCGGCCCTTAACCCGGCGATTATCCAAGGTGGTGCTATCGCATCCGCGAACTACACACCCGTAAATAAAGTCGGTTTTGGCCTCGTGCAGTGGACGTTTACCGCCCGCCAAAAACCGCTAGTTGACCTTGCTCGAACCACTAATCGGCCTATAACCGATATAAACTTGCAGCTTGATAATGTCTGGCGTGAGGTTACAGGGTCATATAAATCTACCCTGCAGGCACTAACATCTCGACCATCAATCACACCAACCGATGCCGCAATCATCGTCCACGGTCGGACACCAAAGACAACGTTTAGCACGAGGTTTAGTATTGCACCTTCTCCGGGCTATGAGGCGTCTAATGATACCGCAGATGCTATCATCAAAGTACGTGGCGGTAACGCTGAATTTTATTACAAGATGTTCAAGGGTAAAATAGCCGATGGCACCGGCGTCGCAGGCGGTACGACAACAACAGACGCACGACAAGTCTCTACCGCAGGCGATGCCTGTGGTCCATCTACGACGGTGACGGCTGACTGCCCGGTCACAAAGCCGATATACGGAGAGGGTGGCAATACTATACAGCTCAAACAAGCCGATCACGAAAAACTCTATGGAAAGGGTGGTCCAGCAGTGGTGCCAAATCTTGTCTCCGTAGACTTCATGGGTAAATCAGTCAAAGTTCATAAACGTATCGCGCCGTGCCTACAAGCAGTTGTCAATGATCTGAAAAAAGCAGGCAGCACATACAAGGTAAAGGTGATTGGTGGCTATCGAAATGGTGGTGGTGCAGGAAAGATTAGTAATGACGCCGATGGCTACCACTTCTATGGAATAGCGATCGACATCAACCCCGATCAAAACGGCTACTACGAAGGTCCAGCTTCACATCCATATGATATGCCAAAGCAGTACGTCGACATCTTTCATGGGCATGGATTCTCATGGGGTGGAAATTGGCGAACGATAAAAGACTATATGCATTTTGAATTTAATGGCTTCGATCCTAATACAGGAGCTAAATAGATGTACAACAACGCACAACCACTGGTTACTCCAAACAGAATCATACGCTGGGCGCTTATTCTTGTCCTCGTACTACTTGCGGCATTTGGACTATGGTACGTGCTGAGCCACGGCGCACTAAGGGTGTCTTCAAACTCAAAGACTGCCGAGATACGAGTGACGCCAGTAGCCGAAATCGAGACGATAGCCGCTGCTGGTAAAGACGGCTCTCTATTTACCGTCTTGCCAAACGGAGACTATATTGTCACCGCCCAAGATGGACAGAAACAACAAAAAACATTCGTCACGGTATCGGCATTTGGGACGAAAGAAGTTTCGCTCAATCCGCCCGAGATTTTGGGTGCAGAACCAGTCACAAATCTTTCAGTAACTTCTTATGCCGCATCGAGAGACAATCTTTCAATGATCGATGTCGATAGCGCAAAATTCATATCGGTTAGCAAAGACAATGTTTACAATTTTTCCGACGACACCTACCAGTTCGAGAGTGGGGTATGGACATCAGCGATGAATGGCTACGCAGTCGCAAAAGCAACCGTCGATCAGCAAAAGCGTTTTATCCAAATATCCGATGGCGCGATACGGGAAGTACCTCTACCGGGTAAATTTACTGATCAAACCTACATGGCGTTCAATACTTCTCCGACGGGCGAACTATATGTCATGCAAGATGGAGTGCTCTACAAGCGAGAAGCCGATGGAACATACCAAAAAATCGTCGAAACAAATAAACAGGCGCTTGTACAATCGGTCAGTTCAAAATATGTTTCGCTGATGTATCGAAATGCCGAAGAGGAGTGTGAGTACCAATTTGTCTCTCTCCAAAGTAAAACGATTAAAAAAAGGTCTGTTACGTGCGTCCAGAGTCCAGACTATAGCTATAGCGCTCGCTGGTCAGCAGACGAAAAATACCTCGCTCTCACAACAGGCGACTACCTAGCAGTCTACGATCAAAACTTTGTAGAGCAGTACATAATTCCCGATGTGCAGGCTGCGCACCCTGTGTGGTTGTCTGCGTCAGAGCTCTCGTATGTATCAGAAAACAACGTCTGGAAGTATGATGTACAGACAAAAACCACTTCAATAATCGCGACGACGCCTGAATATATATCTATAGAAGGTATGAGAAAAG
>Ga0073899_10003919_pt1 | contig 13113 bp, 9 predicted proteins | sample KloWWTmetaKNB5Ph_FD_88975 | JGI IMG/M metagenome (GOLD analysis project Ga0073899, IMG submission 88975) | Active sludge microbial communities from Klosterneuburg, Austria, studying microevolution and ecology of nitrifiers - Klosterneuburg... | ecosystem: Engineered > WWTP > Aerobic digester >... | reverse complement strand
GTGGCAGGACGTCGCCGGACACACGATCGAGATCAGCGAGACGGAGCTGGCGCAGGCGTCGTGCGACGCCGAGCTGCTCGGGCGGGTCGACGGCGACAAGCCGGCGCGGGTGACCAAGACGATCCCGCCACGGACCCGGCGCGCGGTGCTGCGGCGGGATCGCGGGCGCTGCGTCGTGCCGGGGTGCCGCAACGCGCGGTACGTCGACGTCCACCACATCGTCCCGCGGGTGGAGGGCGGCAAACACACGCCGACCAAGCTGGCGGTGATGTGCTCGGCGCACCACAAGGCCGCGCACGATGGCCGGCTGCGGATCGAGGGGACCGCGCCCGACAAGCTGCGAGTCACGCACGCCGACGGGCGCCCGTACGGGGCGCCGCCGTCCCACGTGAGAGATGTGGAAGCAGGGGCGTCGCCACCCGCGGGCGGCGGGGTCGCGGATGCTCCAGCTCAGGCGGGCGCCGAGGTCGAGGCGTCGCCGTCCGCACGCAGGAGCCGCCGAGGCAAGGCCGCAACGGCCAGGGGGCCGCGGAGATCCGCGAAGGCGGGTGGCCGCAAAGCTAGCGGCTACCCGCGCCCGGTGAAGACCACGATGCGCAAGGACACGCGCAAACGGCCAGCCAAGCCCTCCTCGAGAAGGCACGCCGCGTGACCGGCATTGGCTCAGCCCTGCGCGTCGGCGGGCGCCGCGATCGCGTCGTCGCGCAGGACCGCGTCGACGAAGGCCCGCAGCTCGTACATCTGGTCCGAGCCCATGCCCTGGCCGACGTAGGCGGCGCCGTAGCTGAAGCCGCCGCCGAACATCATCGCCGCGAACAGGCCCAGCCACGGCACCGCGTCCTGACCGAGGCTCCACTTCGAGAACGCGAAGATCCCCGCGCCCAGGGCCAGCACGCCGAAGATGAGCTGGATGATCACGAACGTCGTCCAGATCGCCTGATGCGGGCCGAACTGCCCCTGGACGTGGCACCCGCCCTCGGGCGCGTCGGTGAACTGCACCTCGAGGTGCGGCGACCAGAAGTGCGCGAGCGCCGGCGCGACGTCAGGAACGCCGTGCGCCGGTAGACGCGGCCGGCCACCTGCGCGGACTCGGCGGCCATGCGCTGGCGAACGCGCTCGAGCAGCACCTCCGGTCGCTCGGTGTGGTGGAGCTGAAAGCGCGGGCGGGCGCGCGGGCGGGACACGCCACGATTGTAACCCTGGGGGGCGCGCTGGAGTTGGTCGGTCGGCGCCTTGCCCTCGCCGCGGGTTGCACCTACGGTCGCGGCCTTGGTCGGTCGTCAAGGAGCTCGCATGCGCAGGTCTCGCTGGTTGCTCGCAGGTCTCGCGGTCGTCGTCGTCGCTGGCTGTCCGGCGGCCAAGCCGGCCCGCACCCCCGTCGGCGCGCCGCCGACCGCCGGCGCCGACGCCGCGCCGCCCCCCGACGTCCCCACGGTCCCGGCGGTGCCGCTGGTCGTCGATCCGGCGGTGACCACCGGCACGCTGCCCAACGGCCTCACCTATTACATCCGCAAGAACGGCCAGCCGGCCAAGCGCGCCGACCTGTGGCTGGCGGTCAACGCCGGCGCGGTGCTCGAGGACGACGACCAGCGCGGCGTCGCGCACTTCGTCGAGCACATGGCGTTCAACGGCACCCGCAAGTTCCCCGGCCAGGCGATCGTCAACTGGCTCGAGACCACCGGCATGAAGTTCGGGCCCGACGTCAACGCGTTCACGGCGTTCGACGAGACCGTCTACCAGATCCAGGTGCCGACCGACGATCCCGCGGTGTTCGACCACGGCCTCGACGTGCTGCACGAGTGGGCCCAGGGCGTGGCCTTCGAGCCCGCCGAGGTCGAGAAGGAGCGCGGCGTGGTGCTCGAGGAGCGGCGCTTGGGCCGCGGCGCCCAGGGCCGCTTGCTCGACAAGATCTTCCCCGGCGCGCTGCCCGGCTCGAAGTATGGCCAGCGGGTGCCGATCGGCACCGAGGAGGTGCTGACGAAGGTCGGCCCCGACGTGCTGCGGCGCTTCTACCGCGACTGGTACCGCCCCGACCTGATGGCGGTGATCGTCGTCGGCGACGTCGACCCGGCGGCCGTGGCGGCGCAGATCGCGGCGCAGTTCGGCGACCTGACTGGGCCGGTGTCGCCGCGGCCGCGGCCCGAGGTCGCGGTGCCCGATCAGGCCAAGCCGGTGACGCTGACGATCCAGGATCCCGAGATCCCGGTGTCGCTCGTGGCGGTGGTGAGCAAGCAGCCGCACCGCGCCGTGCGGACCGAGGCTGACTTCCGCGCCGCGCTGGTCGATCGCCTGGCGACGACGATGCTCAACGCCCGGCTCACCGAGCTGGGCCAGCACGCCGAGGCGCCGTTCATGCTGGCGGCGGTCGGCACCGCGCCGCTGTTGCGGCCGATCGACCTGTGGTTCCAGGGCGCGGTGGTCAAGGACGACCGGGTCGAGGACGCGCTGACCGTGATGGCGACCGAGCTGGCCCGCGCCGACAAGTTCGGCTTCACCGCCACCGAGCTGGCGCGCGCCGGCAAGGAGCTCCTGCAGCAGGTCGACAAGGCCGCCACCGAGCGCGACACCACCGAGTCCAAGCAGCTGATCGGCGAGGTGTCGCGGATGTTCCTCACCGGCGAGCCGATGATCGGCGCGGTAGCCGAGGCCGCGCTGGCCCACCGGCTGGTGCCCGACATCTCCGCGGCGGAGCTGCGGGCGGTGATCCGCCGGCTGGCCAGCGAGCACAACCGGGTGGTGCTGGTGGCCGGCAACGCCGCCGCGACGCTGCCCGCCGAGGCGGCGCTGGCCGCCGCGGTCGCCGCCGGCGCCGCCAAGGCCACCGCGCCGTACGTCGACGACGCCGCCAGCGGCCCGCTGGTCGCCGCGCCGCCGACGCCGGGCACGATCACCGCGCGCCGCGAGCTGCCCGAGATCGGCGCCAGCGAGTGGACGCTGTCCAACGGCGTGACCGTGGTGCTCAAGCGCACGCTGTGGAAGAACGGCGAGGTGCTGATCGGCGGCACGTCGCCGGGCGGCACGTCCTTGGCGAGCGACGCCGACTTCGTGGCCGCCGACAGCGCCGACGAGCTCGCGGCGGCCAGCGGCGCGGGGACGCTGTCGGCGGTGCAGCTCGACAAGGCCCTGGCTGGCAGCGGCGCCTCGGCGACGGTGCGGTTCGGCATGCTCGGCCAGTACGTCGACGGCGTCGCCGAGCCCGAGCGCGTCGAGACCTTGCTGCAGCTGATCTACCTGCGGCTGACCGCGCCGCGCCGGGACGACGCCGCGATCGCCGCGTGGCGCGCGCAGCAGGTCGCCGCCCGCGCCCACCAGACCGACGACCCCGCGACGGTGTTCGACGCCAAGTTCGACGAGGTCGCCACCAGCGGCCACCCGCGCACGCGGCTCCTGACCGGCGACGACTTCGCCAAGCTCGACGTCGACCAGGCGCTGGCGTTCTACCGCGCGCGACTGGCCCGCTTCCACGGCGCCAGCTTCGCGATCGTCGGCAACTTCGATCCGGCGACGATCGAGCCGTGGGTGCTGACCTACCTGGGCGGCCTGCCCGACGGCGGCGCCCCGGAGGCGTGGAAGGACATCGCGATCAAGCGGCCGAGCGGGCCGGTGCGGTTCGATGTCCACCAGGGCATCGAGCCCAAGGCCACGGTGCGCGCGCTCTACCACGTGGCCGCGCCCTGGAGCCTGGCCGCCGAGGTCGAGATCCGCGCGCTGGCCGACGCGGTGGCGATGCGCCTGCGCGAGCAGCTGCGCGAGGGCATGGGCGGCACCTACGGTGTGCGGGTGCGCGGCGCGCTGGCGCGGCGCCCGGCGGGCCTGGCCACGATCGAGATCGAGTTCGGTTGCGCGCCCGATCGCGCGGAGGCGCTGCTCAAGGCGGCCCAGGCGGAGATCGCGGCGCTGCGCAAGCGCGGACCGTCGGCGGTGGTGCTGCAGAAGATCAAGGAGACCTGGAAGCGCCAGCGCCAGGTCGACACCCAGACCAACCGCTACTGGGTCGACGCGCTGATCGACGACGTCTACCCCAACCACGACGAGCCCAAGACGATCGTCGCGGTCGATCCGCTGATCGCCGGCCTCACCACCGCCAAGCTCAAGGCCGCGGCGGCGCGCTACCTGGGCAAGGACGTCGTCATCGGCGTGCTGACCCCGGCGACGAAGTAGGGCCGTCGGGCGGCGCGCTCACCGCGCGGCGGATCTGCAACAGCTGCTGCGGCGGCGGGCGCGGCGGCTCGGCGGCGTCGAGCGGCTCGAGCGCGAGCTCGAAGCGTCCGTTGTCGAACGGGCGTCCAGGCGCGGCGGCGACGGCGACCAGCCGCTCGCGCAGGCCGCGCGCCGCGAGCTGCTGCGCGCGGTACGCGCAGTACGGGTTGTTGCCCGGGCGGCCGAGCAGCGCGTGGGCGGTGAACGTGCAGCCGCCCTGGCACACCTCGCCGAACGCGCAGGTCGCGCAGAAGCCCCAGCGATCGGCGGCGGTGCGGGCGCGGGCGAAGCCGAGCTGTGGGGTCTGCCACAGCGCGGCCAGCGGCGTGGCGCGGACGTTGCCGCCGACGTAGGCGTCGGTCTGGAGCGACGGGCAGCCCTTGATCGCGCCGTCAGACTCGATGCCCATCGCGAACCGCCCGGCGACGCAGCCCTGGAAGTGGTGCAGCTCCTCCTTGCGCGGCGAGCGCAAGAGGCCCTCCTCGGGGCCGAAATAACCCAGGTTGTTGGCCGAGAAGATCGTGACGCCGTCGGTCCACGCCCGCTCCTTGAGCGCCGCCAGCCGCGGGAACAGCTCGAGCAGATCGTACGGCTGCAGGATCATGTCGGGGCGATCGGCGCCGCGGCCGAGCGGCACGGTCAGCTGCACCTGCCAGCCGCGGATGCCGGCGTCGCGCAGGATCGGGTACAGCGCCTCGAGCTCGCCGAGGTTGAGCCGGTTGATGTTGGTGTTCGCGGCGATCTCGAGGCCGGCGTCGCGCAGCGCGGCCAGCGCGGCGGTGGCGCGGGCGAAGCTGCCCTTGCCGGCGCGCAGCAGATCGTGGGTCGCCGCGAGCCCGTCGACGCTGACCGACACCAGCGCCATCCCGGCGGCGCCCAGCTCGCGCGCCAGCGCCGGCGTCTCCCCGGCGCCGCCGGTGGTCATCGACGCGCGCACGCCGGCGGCGACCAGCGCGCGCACGACGTCGAGGAACGCCGGGTGCAAGTACGCCTCGCCGCCGATCAGCACGACCTCGCGGGTGCCCATCGCCGCGAGCTGCCGCACCACGTCGAGCGCCTGATCGCGATCGAGCTCGTCGGGGCGCGCGGTGCCGGCGCGCGAGCCGCAGTGGGTGCACGGCTGATCGCACGCCAAGGTCAGCTCCCACACGACGTAGCGCGGGTGGTGCGCCTCGGTCACGACGTCGAGGCGCCGCGCGGCGGGCATCGCGCGGGCTCGCTACCGCACGGCCGCGTCGGGGCTGCCGCCGTCGCCGCCGCCGCCGTCGCTGCCGGCGTCGCTGCCGGCGGGCGCGTCGATCGGATCGGGCGCGAAGTCGCCGTAGGCGCAGCCGGGCACGCACACGCCGGCGGCCAACACCGCGGCCAGCGCGATCGCGCCCACCTTGACGGTGCGGCCGCGGCGCTCGCTGGCGCGGCAATGCGGACACTCGTCGGTGCTGCTCGGCACGAAGCCGCGGCAGCGCTCGCAGACCTGGAGGCTCATGGTTCCCTCATCGCAAAGGCGCGCGCACGCATCCCCGGCGTGACAGCAACCCTCATTCCAGCACCGCGCCCGCGCCCGATCAAGCGGTTGCGCGCCGCCCGGGGCGCGCGGCCCCTGCCGATCGCGACATCGCCGTCACGCCGGATCCGGCGCCAGCACCAGCACCGATCGTCGACCCCTCCCGCTCCCCGTCCCCGATCCGGTCAGTTCGCCTCGAGCGCGCCCAGCAGCTCGTTGACCGCGTCCTCGGTGCGCTTGGCCATCGCCTTGGGCACCGGCAGCTCGTCCTCGCCGAGCAGCGCCACCAGGCGGCGGGCCGCGCCGAGCAGCTGGCCGCGGATGCGCTCCTTCTTCTCGTCCTCGGCCTCGGGGAACGCGACCTCCTTGTACTTCTTGGCCAGCATCGGCGCCTCGGCGCCTTCCTCGAAGGCGAAGCGCCGCATGTCGGCCAGCGTGTCGGCGTCGGCGGCGCCGCGGTCGGTGGCCTTCTGCACGAACTCGACCGCCGCCATCGACGGGATCGGCTCCTCGGGCATCGCCCGGGCGCGCTCGAGCACCGTCGGCGCGGCCGACTCGAGGAAGCGGTAGCTGCCGAGCAGCTTGGCCACCGTCGACGAGCGCAGGTGCAGCTCCTTGCGGCAGTAGGCGTCGAAGTCGGTGAAGCCCCAGCGCCGCCACGACTCGTGCTTCTGCACCCGGGCCAGCGCGTCGGCCAGCTCCAGCCAGGTGCGCTTGAAGGCGCGCGCCTTGGCCAGCGTGTCGGCGCGCTCGGGATCGCCAGACACCGCCAGCAGGCGGTCTTCCATGGCGCGGTCGGTCTTGGTGATGATCTTCGAACCCACGGCGCGCACGCTATGCGATCCCTCTGATCGCTACCAGCCGCATCGCCCGGGTTGGGTGGCGACGCGTGTCTCGCGTATTCGAAGGGGGCCCCACGGGGCATGACCCTGTGGGGGAAGGTTTGTCGACAAACCTTCCCAAGAACACAGAATTCTGAGCCGGACTCCAGCGATCCCGAACGCTTGCACCCGGCACGGAAGCTGCTCATCCTGAGGCGTCCCCATGCGCTCGCTCCTCGCCGTCACCGCGCTCGCCGCCCTCTCGGGCTGCTTCGCGGCCTACGAGGGCACCGCGGCCGACGACGGCCTGGGCGCGCCGACGCAGTGCGTGGTCGCCGCCGACTGCGTGCTGGCCGGCCCCAGCTGCTGCGACTGCCCGTCGTACGCGACGCCGGCGTCGGGCGGCTGGCTCGAGACCTGCGCCAACGTCGACTGCGCGCCGCCGACCGACGGCTCGTGTGCGCCGCTGACCGCCGAATGCCAGGCCGGCACCTGCGTCGCGGTGTGCGCGCCGACCACGTGCGAGACGGCGTGCCCGACCGGCTACGCCCCCGACGCCAGCGGGTGCCTCACCTGCACCTGCGCGCCGACCAGCGCGCCCGCCGCGTGCCTGCTCGACACCGACTGCGCGCAGGTGCCGGCTGACTGCTGCGGCTGCGCCCGCGGCGGCGCCGACACCGCGGTCCCGGCCGCAGAGGCCGACGCGTACGTCATGGGGCTGGGCTGCCCGGCCAACCCCGGCGAGGTGCCGTGCCCCGAGGTCACCACCTGCGCCGCCGACGTCGGCCCCCGCTGCATCCTCGGCCAGTGCGTGCTCGGCGACAGCTCGCTGGGGCCGCCGCCGCTGCCGCCCGGGGCCTGCGGTCGCGCCGACTTGCCCGCCTGCCCGGCGGGCCAGGCCTGCGTGATCAACCAGGACCCGGCCGGCAACCCGCTGGGCGTCGGCGTCTGCACGCCGGTGCCGTGACCTCCGACGAGCACCCGCCGCGCCGTCGGGATATACTCGGCGCCAAATGAGTTCTGGCGGCAACACGCGCATGGGCCCCGGGGGTTCTTCGGGCGACATGCCCCAGTCCGGATCGTCGTCGTCGATGCCCGCCGCCGATGGCGCCGAGGCGTCGCTGGTCGGCGAGGTCCTCGACGGCCGCTACAAGGTGGTCAAGAAGCTCGGCGAGGGCGGGATGGGCGAGGTCTACGCCGCCGAGCACATCCACATCGAGAAGAAGGTCGCCATCAAGCTGTTGCGACCGGAGATCGTGTCGAACCAGGAGGCGGTCACCCGCTTCCGCCAGGAGGCCCGCTCGGCCTCGTCGATCGGCCACCGCAACATCATCGGCATCGACGACTTCGGCCAGCTCAAGGACGGCCGCATCTACCTGTGCATGGAGCTGCTGGCCGGCGCTCCGCTCAACGACATGATCAAGGATCCACTCCCCGTGGATCGCCTGCTCAACATCCTGATCCAGACCGGCCACGGCCTCGCCGCCGCCCACGCCAAGGGGATCATCCACCGGGACATGAAGCCCGAGAACATCTTCGTCACGCACGGGCCCAGCGGCGAGGACATCCCCAAGCTGCTCGACTTCGGCATCGCCAAGGTCGCCGGTCAGGACGGGCAGAACAACCTCACCCGCACCGGCACGATCTTCGGCACGCCGTTCTACATGGCGCCGGAGCAGGCGATGGGGCAGGGCGTCGACGGTCGCGTCGACATCTACGCGATGGGCGTCATCTGCTACGAGGTGTTCAGCGGCTCGCTGCCGTTCCAGGGCGAGTCGTTCATGGGCATCTTGACCCAGCACATCACCACCGAGCCCGAGCCGGTGGCGCAGCGCGCGGCCAAGGCCGGCCGCACCCTGCCGGCCGGGTTGCCCGAGGTCATCGCCAAGGCGATGGCCAAGGATCCCGACAAGCGCTACCGCACGATGGACGAGTTCGTGAACGCGCTGATCGGCGTGTACCGCACGATCGCCGGCGCCGGCATGAGCACGTACATGGAGGCGTTCGCGCCCGCCACCGGCATGATGCCCGCGGCCCCGCCGCTGCCCGGCTCGTCGCCCGCGATGATGCCGCCCGGCTCGTCGCCCGCGATGATGCCGCCCGGCGCCGCCAGCGCGCCGACGATGATGGCCGGGGGCGTGCCCGGGCTGCCGTCGCCGACGCCGCCGCCCTACGGCAGCGCCGGCTATCCCCCGCCGAGCGGGCCGACGCCGGGCTACCCGCCGCCGCCGAGCGGTGGCTATCCGGGGCAGCCCAGCGGCGGCTACCCCCAGCCCAACCCCGGCGGCAGCGCGCCGTACTTCAACCCCGACTCGTCGGCGTTCGCGATGTCCGAGGCCGGCGCCAGCCCCAAGAAGGGCGGCAAGGGCGTGCTGATCGCGCTGTTGATCCTGCTGGTGGTCGGCGGCGGCGTCGCGGCGGTCGTGCTGCTCGGCGGCGGCGGCAAGAAGGACGGCGACGGCGGCGGCACCGGCACCGGCACCGATCAGGCCGCGGTCGTCGACGCCGGCGGCGGCGTGGCGGTCGCGACCGTCGATAGCGGCGCCGGCGGCGCGATCGAGCCGCCGCGCACCGTCGACGCCGGCGGCGGCGGCGCCCCCACCGACGAGATCGACGCCGGCGCGCTGGTCGCCACCGAGGACGTCGACGCGGCGGCCGCGGTGCCGAGCGGCGACGTCGACGCCGGCGGCGAGGAGGCGGGCCTCGACGTGGTCGTGCTCGTGACGTCCAACGCCAAGGGCGCGATCGTCTACGTCGACGGCGAGGAGCTCGGCAAGGCGCCGAAGAACGTGAAGATCACGCCCGGCACGCCGCGCGAGGTCACGGTCAAGGCCAAGGGCTACAAGGACCGGACCGTCACGGTCGACGGCCTGTCCGAAGAGGTCAAGGTCAAGCTCGAGGCCAAGGAGGGCACGCGCCCGCCCAAGGTCGACTGCACCGACCCCAAGTACGCGATGACCGACGCCTGCATGGGGTAATGCTGATCACACCGGGGCGACGACCGTGCGCGGTCGTCGACTCGGATCTGGCACGATGACGGGGCTGTCCCTGCAGCCCCCCACGAGGTCCGTCATGCTCCCCAGCCGTCCCCGCCTCCTGTCGTTGCTCACCCTGGTGTTCGCGCTGCTCAGCGCCACCGTCGCGATCGCCCAGCCCGATCCGCGGGTCGAGGCCCGGGCCCACTACCAGGCCGGCGTCGCCAAGTACACCGCCGCCCAGTACGACGAGGCGGTCGCCGAGTTCCGCGCCGCCGAGCAGCTCGCGCCGTCGCCGATGAACGACTACAACATCGGGCTCGCGCTCGACCGCAAGGGCGACGCCGCCGGCGCGATCGCCGCCTACCGCGCGTACCTCGACCGCGCGCCCAACGCCGCCAACCGCGCCGACGTCGAGGCCGCGATCGCCAAGCTCAAGCCGGCCGCCGACGCCGCGGCCGCCGCGACCGCCGAGGCAGCGCGCCAGGCCGCCGAGCAGGCCGCCGCCGCCGAGGCCGCGCGCAGGGCCGCCGAGCAGGCCGCCGCCGCGTCGCAGCCGATCCCGCAGCCGCCCGCCGCCACCGGCGATCCGGAGCTCGATCGGGTCGCGGCCCTCGACCTCGCCGCGATGCGCGGCGCCCAGCCGCTGCCGCCGCCCAGCGGCGCCGGCACGCCGGCCCCGACCCCCGACGGCACCTCCGCCACCGCGCCCGGCCCCACCGGCGACGCGCCCAAGAAGTCGTCGCGGCCGTTCTACAAGAGCCCGGTGTTCTGGGTGCTGGCCGCGGTCGGCGTCTACGTGCTGATCGTGCTCGCCGATGACAGCTCGAACAACACCGCGCAGCCCGGCCGCATGCTGCCGCTGCCCGAGGGCGCGCCGCGCATGTCGAGCGGCCCGGCGGTCTTCAGCTTCTGATCCGCGTCACGCGCGCGCGTCAGCCGCGTGGGCGGGGGATGCGGTAGAGCGCGAGCTTGGCGACCAGCGTGCTGCGCGCGATGCCCAGCGCCCGCGCGGCGCGGGTCTGGTTGCCGACGCACTCGTCGAGCGCGGCGATCATGCGGGCGCGATCGGCGCGCTGCTCGGCGGTGAGGAACGCCAGGTCGTCGCCGGTCGCGGCGGCGGCGGTGCTCGCGGGCGGCGCGGCGGCGGGCTCGGCGGCCGACGCGAACGCGAGGTGGCGGACCCCGACGACCGCGCCGCGCGCGAGCAGGAGCGCGCGCTCGACCACCGCCTTCAGCTCGCGCACGTTGCCGGGCCACGGTCGGGCCTCGAGGGTCGGCAGCACGTCGGGCTCGACCGCCGGCGCCGGCCGGCCGAGGCGCGCGGCGGCCTCGGCGAGGAAGCGCAGCGCCAGCGGCGCGATCAGCTGGCGGCGCTCGCGCAGCGGCGGCACGTCGAGCGTGACGCCGTCGAGCCGGAAGAACAGATCGCCGCGGAAGCGCCCGGCCGCGACCTCGGTCGGCAGGTGGCGGTTGGTCGCCGCGATGAAGCGCGCGGTGATCGCGACCGGCCGCGTGGCGCCGAGCGGCAGCGCCTCGCGGGCCTCGAGCGCGTGCAGCAGCTTGGCCTGCAGCGCCAGCGGCACCTCGCCGATCTCGTCGAGGAACGCGGTGCCGTCGGCGGCGGCCTCGAGCAGGCCGACCTTGCGCTGGCCGGCGCCGGTGAACGCGCCCTTCTCGTAGCCGAACAGCTCGGCCTCGAGCAGCGACGGCGTCAGCGCCGCGCAGTTGATCCGTGCGAACGGCCCGGCGCGGCCCGCGAGCGCGTGCAGCGTCGACGCCAGCACGTCCTTGCCGACGCCGGTCTCGCCCTGGATCAGCACGTTCACGCCGCTGGCGGCGATCTCGCGGATCAGCGGCGACGCGCGCTCGGGCGCGGGATCGTCGACCACCAGCCGCTCGACGCCGGTGCGGCGCGACGACGGATCGCTGGCGCGGGCGCTGGTGACGACGAACGTGAACGGCCCGATGTGGAACGCCTCGCCGTCGGCCAGCGCCGCCGGCGGCCCCGCCTGGCGGCCGCCGCTGCCGAGCGTCACCCCGTTCTTCGAGCCGAGATCCTCGACCCGCGGCGGCGCGCCGCTGGTGACCCGGGCGTGGCGCCGCGACAGCTTGGGGTGATCGATCACCACGTCGCAGTCGGGGGCGCGCCCGATCACCAGCGCCGGACCGGCGAACGGCACCGCCCGGATCGCGCCGTCGGCGATGACCATCAGCACGTCGGCGCGCGCGGCCGGCGGTGGGCCGCTGTCCACCGCGGTGGTGTCGAGGTCGTCGGGCGGCCGCGGCATCGCGGCACGATAGCCGAAGATCGCCGACGATCGCGAAGCGGCGGGCGCGCGACTAGCGCGCGTGGGTGGCCAGCCAGGCGTCGACCTCGGCGCGGTTGCGGGCGAAGGCGGCGCCGCCGGCGGTGAACGCCGCGCCGGCGTCGCGGGCCAGGGCCAGCGCGCGCGCTCGATCGCGTCCGAGCGCGGTCAGCGTCCGGGCCACGACGAAGCGCGTGTTGCCGAGCTCGCCGACGTCGTCGGGCGTGCCGCCGCCTAGCGCCAGCGCGCGCTCGCCGACGACCAGCGCCTCGGCGGGGCGGGCCAGCGACAACAGCGCCACGGCCAGGCCGTTCAGCGAGTAGGCCAGCTCGGCGCTGTCGGCCCCGAGGGCTTGCTCGGCGAGGCGCAGCGCGCGCCGGTACGACGCCTCGGCGTCGGCGTAGCGGCCCAGCGCCTGGTAGGTCGAGCCGAGGTTCATCGCCGAGTACGAGACGTCGTAGTGATCCGGCCCAAGGGTCTGCTCGCGGATCGTCAGCGCGCGGGTCTGCTCGCGCAGCGCACCGGCGAGATCGCCGGTCGCGCCCAGCGAGATGCCCAGGTTGTCGCGCGAGTCGGCGACCAGCGGGTGATCGGGGCCGTAGGCGCGCTCGCGGATGGCGAGCGAGCGGGTGTAGCGCGTGATGGCGGTGGCTTCGTCGCCCCGGTCGCGCGCGAGGTTCGCGAGGTTGTTGAGCACGCCGGCGACGTGAGGATGGTCGGGGCCGAGCGTCCGCTCCCAGGTGGCCAGCACCCGCGCGTACTCGCGCTCGGCCAGGTCGTACTGCCCGAGCTCCATGTGCGCGACCGCGAGGCTGTTGAGCGACACCGCGACGTCGATGGCGTCGGGCCCGGCGCTGGCCGACTTGCCGGCGACGGCCCGCTCCAGGTACGGCACGGCGTCGGCTGGCCGCTCGGCGCCGACCAGCACGGTACCTACGACGTGATCCAGGCGCGCGACCGCCAGCGGGGCGTCGCCGGCCCGGCGCACCGCCGCCTCGGCGACCGAGCGCAGCCGCAGGGCCTCGTCGGGGCGCCCCCGCATCCAGCCGATCACGTGCAGGCGATCGTCCCACGCGCTCGCGGCCAGCGCGTCGTCCTTGGCGGTCGCCGCCACCAGCAGCGCCTCCTCGAGCGTGGCGTCGGCGGCGTCGGCGTCGCCGGCGAAGCCCTCGATGACGCCGCGGCGGTGCAGCGCCTCGGCCAGCGCGGGCGGGTAGCCGAGCGCCCGCGCCCGGGTCACCGCGTCGGCCGCCAGCGGCAGCGCGGCGTCGTACTGGCCGGCGTCGCCGCGGGCCTTGGCCTCG
>Ga0073899_10003918_pt1 | contig 13116 bp, 11 predicted proteins | sample KloWWTmetaKNB5Ph_FD_88975 | JGI IMG/M metagenome (GOLD analysis project Ga0073899, IMG submission 88975) | Active sludge microbial communities from Klosterneuburg, Austria, studying microevolution and ecology of nitrifiers - Klosterneuburg... | ecosystem: Engineered > WWTP > Aerobic digester >... | reverse complement strand
GCCCGCCCTGCACGCCGACCAGCGCGAGCGCCTGCGTGAAGCCCTCGTCGCCGAGGCTGGCGAAGTCGAGGCCGCCCGCCGCCTGCAGCAGCATCATCGTCGTCGGATCGGCCCCCGCCCCCTGGACCTCCGCGACCGCCGCCCGCAGGTCGCCCAGGAAGCGATCGACCACCGCCAGGTGCCCGGCCGAGATCGTGAGGTGCAGACTCGCCGGCGCCCCGTGCCCGTGCAGCTGCGGCTGCACCAGCCACCCGCGCCGCGCCATCGCGTCCGCCACCGCGAACAGGAACAGCCCGCCGGCCTCGCTCGTGAACGCCAACAAGCTCATCTCTGGCTCGCCCAGCACCTGCAGCCCCGGGATCGCCCGCACGCCCGCGACGATCGCCTGCGTCGCCGCCAGGGTGCGCCGCGCCAGCTCGAGGTACCCCGCGTCGCCGAGCGCGTGCAGCAGCGTCCACGCGGCCGCCAGCGGCCCGCCCGACTTGGTGCTCTGCACCGTCGAGTTGATCACGGCATAACCAGTCCAGTCGGCGCACGCATACAGCTGGTGCCGCCGCAGCTGCTTGTCGCGGTACACGATCACCGACGCGCCCTTCGGCGCATAGCCATACTTGTGCAGGTCCATCGAGATCGAGCTGACGCCCGCCACCGACAGATCAAAGGCCGGCACCGCCGCCCCGAGGCGACGAAAGTACGGCAGCAGGAACGCGCCGATGCAGCCGTCGACGTGAAACAGCAACCCCCGCTCGAGCGCCAGCGCCCCGATCTCCGCGATCGGATCAATGACCCCGTGGGCATAGCTCGCCGCCGAGGCCGTCAACAAGATCGTGTTCGCCGAGATCGCCGCCCGCATCGCCGCGACGTCCACCTTGAAGCTGCGCGGGTCGACCGGGCACGGCACCAGCGTGACGCCCAGGTAGTGCGCCGCCTTGTGCAGCGAAGCATGGGCCGTCACCGGCACCACCATCTCCGGCCGCGTGATCTCCGGCCGGTGCACCCGGGCCCAGTCGCGCGCCGTCTTCACCGCGAGGATCAGGCTCTCCGTGCCTCCACTGGTAAAGCTCCCGGACGCCTCCGGTCCGCCCCCGAGGTGCGCCGCGCAGAAGCCCACGATCTCGTTCTCCATCCGCAGCAGGCTCGGGAAGGCCGTCGGGTCGAGCCCGTTGGCCCCGAGGAACATGCTGTACGCCTGCGACGCTAGCGCGGCGGCCTCGCGCTCGCCCGAGTCGTATACGTACGCGAACGCGGCCCCGCCCTCGGTGGCGAGGTCGTGCGCCTTCATCTCCTTGAGGGCGGCGAAGATCTGGTCCCGGGACCATCCTGTCTCTGGCAATGTCATGCTGTGCTCGTCTCGTTTCGTGGTTCGTGGTGACGAATCAAAAGCGGCACGCTGATCGCGGCGAGCAGCGCCGGCGCCAGCGCGGTGGCCAGATGGACCCCGAGCAGCGCGGCCTCGGGCTGGACCACCAGCTCGCCCGCCCGCCGCTCGAGGAAGCCGGTCGCCGCCAGGATCCCGCTCACGAGCCAGGCGCCCGCGGCGAAGCCCCCCTTCTCGCCGACGAACCACAGCGCCGTGAACACGCCCTCGCGCCGCTGCCCGGTCGCCCGCGCGTCGGCGTCGATGAGCTCGGGCAGCATCGCGAACGGGAACACCTGCAGCCCGGCGAAGCCGATCCCCAGCAGCCCCACCTGCACGCCGACACGCCACAGCGGGCCTGGCCCGGCCGCGAGCAGGCTCGCCGACATCACCGCGAAGATCGCCGCCGCCGCGATGTACGCGACCCGCTTGCCGTGCCGCCGCGACACCGCCGTCCACACCGGCATCGTCACGATCGCCGGCGCGACCAGGCACACAAACAACAGCGTCAGGCCGCCGCTGCCCGCCTGCAGCGTGTAGCGCACGAAGTAGGGCACCGCCGCGAGCACCGTCCCGAGCGCGACGCACTGCAGCGCGTAGGCCGTGAGCAGGCGACGAAACGGCAGGTAGGCCAGGGCCACCCCGAGCTGTGCGCGCAGCCCGAGGCTGCTGGCCACCGCCTCGGTCTGGACCGCGCCGCGGGTGCCGAAGAAGGCCGTCAGCATCGCAACCATCGTGACCAGCGCGAGCACGATCGACATCTGCGCGTAGCCGGCCGCACCCCCGCCGCCCATCTCGATCAGCTCCGGCGCGAGGGCCCCCCCCGCGAGCACCCCGACCGTGACGAAGGCCATCCGATACGCCACCAGCGTCGTGCGCTCGTGGTAGTCGGCCGTCATCTCCGCCGGCATCGTCGCGTACGGCACCTGGAACAGGGTGAAGGCCCCCGCCGCCGCGCAGAAGGCCAGCAGCACCCAAAAGAAGCTGACCACCGGGTCGCCGACCGGGGCCATGAACAGGGCCATGAAGCAGGGCGGCAGCAGCAGCGCGCCCGCCAGCAGGAAGGGCCGCCGCCGACCCCAGCGCGAGCGCGTGCGGTCCGACCACGCCCCGACGATCGGGTCCGTGACGATGTCCCACAGCTTCGGGATCAAGATCGCCAGCCCCGCGAGCCCGGCCGGGACCGCGAGGGTGTCGGTGAGATAGAACAGCAACAGCAACCCGGGGATCGTGCTGAAGATCCCCGCGCCGATCGAACCAGCCCCGTACGCGAGGCAGAGGGCGCGGCGCAGCGGCGGAACCGACACCTCGCCACCCTACCACGACCGCCGCCCATGTCACCCGCGACATCCATGCCTCCCCGCACCGTGCATCGCCACCGATCGACCCCCCGCGCGCTCGCCATGCTGGTGCTCGCCTGCCTGTGCCTGCTCGCCGGCGACGCCGCGGCGAAGCGCAAGAAGAAGGACACCGGCCCGCAAAACCCCAACCGCACCGAGTTCGGCGCCCTGCCGGCGATCAACTACGACACCGACCTCGGCTTCGGCTTCGGCGCGATCGCCAGCGTCGCCCGCTTCGCCACCGGCTACCGACCCTACAAGTGGCGCCTCGAGCTGCAGGCCTACGCCACCGTCAAGCGCGCCCCCGGCAAGGGCGCCGAGTTCCCGTTCCACGACGACTATATCAACATGGACTTCCCCGGCCTGCTGGAGAACCGCCTGCGGATCACCGCCCGCGTCGGCTTCCGCAAGTTCGCCAACACCGGCTACTACGGCTTCGGCAACGCCTCCAGGTTCGACAAGCCGTGGGAGAGCATCGACCCCGACGAGGACCTCGCCGCCTACCAGGCCGCCCACCGCTTCCACTCCTTCGATCACATCTACCCGCTGCTCCTCGTCAACGCCCGCGTCCGCCTGTGGGACCGCTCCACCCCCGCGCAGCGCCGGCGCATCGAGGCCCTCGTCGGCCTCAACACCACCTACAACGTCGTCCGCCCGTACCCCGACAGCAAGCTCGAGCAAGACATCGCCTCCCTCGGCGACGGCAGCAAGGACGCCCAGACCCTCGGCAAGCTCCTGCGCGGCACCGACCCGGCGCTGCTCATGGTCCTGAACCTCGGCCTCCTCTTCGACACCCGCGACCACGAGTTCACCCCGACCCGCGGCACCTTCACCGAGCTGTCCGTCCGCAGCTCGCCCGGCGTCCAGCAGGACCTGCGCTACGCCGGCGTCGCCCTCAACACCGCGTGGTACAAGGCGATCGTCGGCGAGTACCTTTCCTTCGCGATCCGCGGCGTCGCCGACGTGATCCTCGGCGACGCGCCCTTCTACGAGCTCACCCGCTTCGGCGCCCTCCAGCCGCGCGACGGCCCCGGCGGCGGCTGGTCACTGCGCGGCGTCCCGCGCCAGCGCTACTCCGGCAAGGTCAAGCTCATCCAGAACCTCGAGCTGCGCAGCATGTTCTGGCGCTTCAACGTCGGCAAGAGCCGCTTCCTCGTCGGCGCCGTCGGCTTCCTCGACGCCGCACGGATCTGGGCCGACCTGCGCGGCACCGAGCTCGCCGGCCAGAGCGTCGACGGCGGCACCTTCAAGGTCGGCACCGGCGGCGGCCTGCGCGTGCGCTGGGGCGAGACCCTGGTCATCCGCTTCGACGGCGCCTACTCCCCCACCGAGCGCACCCCCGGCTTCTACGTCGACATCGGCCAGGTCTTCTAGCCCTCGAAACAATACAGGTGGTGCACCCCCCCGCAGGCCTGGGGCTGCTTGGTGTCGGTCCACGACAACCCCGCGCCGCCGAAGTCCGGGTCGAACAGCACCCCCACCGCCGCGAGCCCGGTCTGCCCGCTCCAGTCGTCGCACGCGTCGTTCTGACCGTCCGTCGAGTTCTTGCCGAAGCTATCGGTGTTGGTCCATATCGTCTCGCCCGCGGGCAACGTGGCGCCGGTCTCGGCCACGTCGATCGCGTGCTCCGGCCCGAACTGGATCGCCCCCCGCGAGGGGAACACCTCGGTGGTCCCGTCCAGCAGCACCCAGCGCCCGTCCTCCGCGAGGCGCGACAGCGCGTCGACGCTCGACGACGAGACCCACGCGACCCAGCTGCCACCCAGGCCCGCCGCCGCCGCAGCCGCCGCGCACAGGCGGTCGGCCCCGTCGACGCCGTCGCTGCCCGCCCCCTGCGCCTCGAGGTCGCCGTGAAAGGTCGCCGCCGTGATGAACACCCGCAGCGTCACCGCCATGCCGCCGGTGGTGGTCGCGGGCTCGCTCGTCGCGGACCCCGAGCTCGTCGACGACCCGGCGCTCGTCGGCTCCGCGGTGGTCGCGGCCTCCGTGACCCCGGTCGTCGGCACGACCCCGGTCGTCCCGCCCGGACCGCCGCTCGACGAATCCTCGCTGCTGGTCGAGCCAGAGCCGTTGCAAGCGCCGACGATAGTGCCCACTGCCACCAACATTGCGAGTCTTCGATATCTCATGCGATCCCCCGGCGAGGTGCCGTCATCAGCCGGACCCCTGCGGATCCACGTCGAGGCCCGGCCCCAGCAGCGCCTCGGCCCGCTCGATCTTCTCCGCCCCGGCCGCGCGCCAGCGGTCGTGCGCCTGCTTGACCGGCAACTGCAGCGCCGGCCCGAGCATCGGCCAGCTGCCGCGGCCAGCCGCGGTCTTCTGCGCCTCCGCGTGCGCCGCCGCGTAGGCCGCCTTGGCGGCCTCGTACTCCGCACGTCGCTCGCGCACCTCGCGATAGAGCGGGGTCGGGACCCGCCGCCGCAGCGTCGCGCCCGTCGCCGGATCGACCGTCTCGACCGTGCGAAACAGCAGCGCCTCCGCCGCGGCCCGTAGCGCGTCATCCTGCATATCCAGCCCTCGCTCCGATCACGGCGGCGACAGCGGCGGGAGCTTCGGCATCAGCCGGGAGATCCAGGCGATGACCTGCAGCCCCTTCACCTCGATCGTGTTGTTGTTGATGGTCCCGTCGCGGAGATCGAAGCACCCGAACCCCGCGGCGTTGCCGAGGTTGGCGCGGTCCTCCTGCGACCAATTCGCGGTGATCTTCAGGTCGCGGATCACGATGAAGGAGGTCGTCAGCATCGGGAACATCCCCGGGTTGCTGTCGGCCGACCCGGTCGAATACTCGCCGCCCGGCGTATCGAACATCCACCAGTTCTTGGTGCTGAGCAGCGCCAGCTTGAGCCACGGACGATCGATGTTCACCCGGCACAGGCGAAACGAGATGCTAAACCCGTCCGTCGTCGGCGACGGCGGCTTGCTCGGCAGCTGGCGATCGATCGCGGCCTTCAGGGCGAAGCGACTCGCCAGATCGGCGATACCGAGGTCCCGCCGCTGGAGGTCGACGCGGCCCACGTCGACCGCGCCACGCTTCAGCACAGGGATCGGCCCGCTCGCGCGGGTGAACAGGCTGCGCGCGAGGTCCGGGCGCAGCGTCGGCGCCGCGACCCCGGGGGCGCCGCGCTTGAGCGCGCCCGCCAGGCCCGGATCGAGCCCCCGCTTCAGCATCACCGGCGCCGCCGCGGGCACCGGCGCCGCCGCGGGCACCGGCACTCGCCGCTTGAACACGCCCGCCTTGCCGAGCACGCTGTCCAGGTTCTTGCGCAGCGCCGCGCTGTCCGCCGCGCCCGGCTTCAGCCGCCACACCGCGGCCCGGGCCATCTCGAGGCCGCCAGACTTCCCGAACGACGACCCCGCGTCGCTCGCCGGCTTCACGTCCGACTGACTGAGATTAATCGTGGTCCAGCCCTGCGTCGCCGATTCATCGTACCAGTTGTTCGGCGTCGCCGTGCACGGGTAGTAATACGCGTTCGGGTCGTCGTGGGCCCCGCGCCTGGCCGTCGTGAACTCGTACTGTGCGTCCGAGAACAGGCGGTAGATCGGGTTGGTCGCTACGTTGTCCTGGGTGGCCCCCGTGGGGATCGCGCTGGTCAGCACGATCTCGTACAGGTCGTCCACCTCGTAGCCCGAGTTCTCAAAGCGCGCCTTGCTGAAGGCCGGCACGATGTTCGCCAGGTGCGCGAGCGCCTCCTTGGCCACGTCGGGGTCGTAGGGCCCGTTCGGGGCGTCCGCCCGCCGGAAGTCCGTGGGGCTCAGCGAATAGCCGGGCCACGCCATCTGCAAGAAATTCGTGGAACCCGCATCGACGCTGAGGAACTTGGCCAGCTGGTCGTATACGGCGCTGATGAAGTCTGTCGTGTTCGCCATGGCGCGCCTCACTCGCTAATATGAGCACTTTGGGTGCGCCGGCAGCCCTCCCCGAGGCCCGCCGGCGCGCTGCCTTGTCTCCACCCGCGTCAGGCGGGCGGGCAGAGCGGGACGATCTGGCTGATGACGCCGATGATCTGCACGCCCGGGACCCGGATGGTCCCGCCGGTGAACGCCGCGCTGTAGGTCTGCTTCGAGCGCGAGCTCGCGTAGGTGCCCCCGATCGAGAACGGCCCGATCGCGAGGCCGCCGCCGCCCGAGGTCTTGCTCTTGATCAGGTCCATGTCCGACTTGGACCACGAGGCCGAGATCATGACGTCCTTCACGACGACGAAGGAGGTCGGCAGCAGCGGCATCACCGAGCTCCCCTGGTTGGCCTTGCCCCCGGCCGAGACCTTGCCCCGAGAGAAGAGGTTGCCGAGGTTCCAGCCCTTCGTCCCGAGCAGGTTGAAGGTCAGCCACGGCCGGCGGATCGTCACCAGCGTGTAGCTGAAGCTGATGCGCAGGTTCGTGGTCTCGGCGCTCGCGTGCTGGCTCTGGCTGGTGTGCCCCGCCGAACCGCCGATGCTGAACAGCCCCAGGTTGAAGCCCGCCGAGCCGCCGTAGGACTTGTAGTCCGACGTGTTGCTGGTCGCCACCGTGCTCGCTGCCGAGTCGTAGGAGGTCCAGCCAGTCGAGCTCGTGCTGTGCCAGTTCGAGGGCAGCAGCGAGCTGCGCTGGATCGGCGTCGACATGCCCGTGCCCGAGTCGTCGAGCGCCACGCCGTAGCCCTCGAAGGTCTTCTTGGCCTGGTCGAACGCCTTCTGCAGCGCGTTCTGCGACGAGGTGTTGATGATCGCCATCGCCTGCTCGACCCGGTCGGCCCCGCCGGAGCGCCAGCGGTCGTAGGCCTGCCGCACCGGCAGCTGCAGCGTGGTGGCGATGAGCGGCCAGGTGTTCTTGCCGCTGGCGGTCTTCTGGGCCTCGAGATACGCGCCGATGTAGCCGATCCGCGCGGCGTTGTACGCGGCCTGGTTGTCGAGGTAATCGCGGTAGAGCTGGGTCTCGATGCGCTTCGGCACCGACTCACCGGTGTCCGGGTCGATCATGTCGACCGTGCGGTACAGCACCGCGTCGGCGTCGGCCAGCTGCTTCTCGATCGCCGGGTTCGGCGCCTGCGCCGGGATGCACACGCCGTCGAGGATCTGCTTGTAGACCTGGCTGATCGTGTTGCCGCTGTCCGTGTAGATCGCCGACATCTTCGGCGCGACATCCACGAGCCGCGCCGTGTTGATCGCCGCGTCCTGGCTGCCGTTCACGTTCCCCGGGGTCCACGGATTACGGAAGTCTGCGGAGTTGATCGCCATGCCCGGCTTCATCAGCGACAACACCGTCGTCGCCGCGGTCATCACGGGCTTGCCGCCCGGCTCCGCGCTCGTCACCGAGTTGAAGATGTTGTCGAAGATGCCCTGAATCAGCTTCTGTACCTCGTCGATCGTCATCGTCTCGTACCTTTCCAGTGGGTTCGCGCGCCGTGCCGTGCGAGCGACGCTCGCGGTCGAATCACGCGACGCGGAGTGCCTCATCACACCAAGGACGCATGCCCGCACGGGCGTGGCGCACTCGGCGAATCGCAGTGAAACCGCGGCACGACACCACTCCAGCAAGCCACGTGCCAGCCGTCCGGTCGAGCAATCCCACGGTTTGACCGGCGACCCCCGCGATGAACACTGAACCCTTTGCGTCGAGCGTGCAGATATTGCACCGAATCGCTGTGTGCACAATCGCGCACACGATCGACGTTGCGATTCGATGGCATATGCGTATCCTGCGCCAATGGACGGATGGCAACCCGATGTCAACGTGCTCGAAAAGAGCCCGGCGGAGAAGCGCAAGCGCCTGCGGAGCTGGCGAGAGATCACCGGCATCACCCTGCATCAGACCGGCATCCACGGCTTCGCCGCCAGCGCCTGGCCGCGCGCGACCTGCCACCTCGGCGTGCACAGCGACGGCCGCGTGTACTGGGTTCACCCGCTGCGCAGCCTGATCTGGGCCTCCGACGCCTTCAATCGCGACACGGTGGCGATCGAGGTCGCCGGCAACTTCCGCGGCGACGAGTCGGTGCCGACCTCGTTCTGGACCGGCGGCGGCGGACCCTCGCAGCTCAGTGAGGCCATGATCGCCGGCCTGCGCCGCGCGATCCGCTTCATCGTCGACGAGGCGCAGCGCGGCGGCGGCGCGATCACCCACATCTTCGCCCACCGCCAGGCGATCCGCGGCAAGTCGCTGTGCCCCGGCCAGCAGATCTGGCGCGCCGGCGGCGTGTGGGCCCGCGAGGCCCTGAGCCTCTCCAGCGGCGGCCCCGGCTACACCCGCTGCGACGGCCTCCCGATCCCGCCGGCGTGGGAGGGCGCGGCGCAAGGCGCCCAGGGTCCGGCCGCGAGCTTCGACGTCAGCTGCAGCGCCAGCGAGCTCGATCAGGAGTTCTCCGACCCCGACGAGGAGAACTGCTGCCTGCCCGACGAGCCCAAGTGACCTGACCCGAAGGCCAGGTCACCTAACCGTTCGTGTTCACCCCGGCGCCCGCACGCACCGACGCCCCCGCCTTCACGCTGACGCCGATGCGCAGCCCCGCGGTCGCCACCGCGACCGACGCCGCCCCGACGCAGGCCTTCGCGTGCGCGCTGGCGTCGTCGAGCTTGCCCTCGAGCGAGGCGCCCACCGAGCTGACCTGCTCGAGCGCCGCCACGGCCCGGGTCGCCAGCTTGACCTCCGCCACGATCAACGCCGGCAACCGCCGCTGCAGCGAGGCCGCCAGGCGCTGCAGCTCCGCCAGCTCGCTCGACACGCTCAGACGCAGCGCCGGCTTGCTGCAGCGGGCCGCCAGCTGCACCCCCGCCTGACAGCTCCCGCGACAGTCCGCGTCGACCTCTCCCGCCGCGCCCGCCAGCTTGCAACGCGCGTCGCAGCTGGCCTCGCGCTTCACGTCGACCTCGCACACCGGCGGCGTGAACTCGGCCGAGAAGCGGACCCCAGCCTGCAGCGCCGCGTCGATGCGGGCCCGCACCGCCGCGCACGCCGCTTGCGTCGGGCCCGCGTCGTCGCGGGCCTCCATCTCCGCCGCGTCGATCCCGAGGTCGCCCCCGATCGCCCGACAGGTCGCGCCGACCGTCTCCTCCATCTTGTAGGCCACCGCCACCAGCTGCCGCGTCGCCTGCACGAAGGCCCCGACCTTCAGGTTGATCTTCGGGTCCGGCGAGAAAGAGGCCCGCAGCGCGCTCTCGCGGCCGGTGAGCTCGGGGCAGGCGACCGCGCCGGCGATGCTCGCCAGCCCCGCGAGGATCCCCCCGGCGCCGCTGGTCGACGGATCACAGGCCCCCACCAACACGCCGCACACCAGCCCGGACACCGCCCACGCTCGCCGCATCTCGCCATCGTCGGCGATCGCCCGCGGCCAGGCAAGATGCCGCGTCCGCGCGCGCCCGCGAGCGCCACACCTCAGCCGCGGCGACGTCGCGCCGCCCAAAGCACGAGGTCGATCAATGCACCGACCACCGCACCGATCGCCCCGAACATCAGGAAGCTGAGCACCGCCGCGAGGTCGGCCATGCCGTCGTGCGAGCCGGTGAACGCCACGCTCAGCATCTGGAACAGCCCGATCATCAGCCCGAGCGTCCCGCACACGAAGGTCGCCCGGGCCCCCAGCGCCCCCGGCAGCGTCAACGCGGCCGACAGCCCCACGCACACGCCGGCGATCGACAGCAGCGTGTTCAGCTCCGGCGGCTTGCCGCTGTTCTTCCACCCGACCCCCACCACCCCCGCCGCCAGCACGGCAGCGACGGTCAGGAACACGAGGATCCACCACGGGCTGCGCTTGGTCGGGACGATCGCCATCCCGCGAGTGTAGCCCCCGCGCCAACAGTTGGACATGCGGCGCCGCCTCGAGCAAGCATGCGCCACCATCATGTCCGGCCCCGACCTGCACATCGACATCAGCGGCGAGGACAGGCCCCCGCGTCGCGTCGTCCTCGGCGCGGGCCGCGTCGGCACCGCCCTCGCGCGCGCCAGCGGCGTCGCCCTGATCGACCGCTTCCGCGGCTGGTATCAGCTCGACGAGCCCGCTGGCGACCCGATCGCCGTGTGCGTCCGCAACGACGACCTCGGCGCCCTGCTCGCCGCCGTCCCGCCGCACCGCCGCGCCGACCTCGTCTTCCTGCAAAACGGCATGCTCGACCCCTGGCTCGAGGACCACGGCCTCGAGGGCAACACCCGCGGCCTCCTGTTCTTCGCCGTGAGCCAGCGCGGCGGCCCCGTCGAGCCCGGCGGCGTCAACCGCTTCACCGGCCCCCACGCCAACGCGATGGTCCTGTGGCTCGAGTCCCTCGGCCTGCGCAGCGAGGCCGTCGGTCGCCGCGCCTTCGCGGCCGTCATGCTCGAGAAGCTGATCTGGAACTCCGCCTTCGGCCTGCTGTGCGAGCGCTACCAGGTCGACGTCCGCGCCGTCCTCGACGACCACGCCGACGAGCTCGCCGCCCTCGCCCGCGAACTCGGCGCGGTCGGCCGCGTCGCCCTCGGCATCGACCTCGACCCGGACACCCTGCTCGCCAACCTCCGCGCCTACGCCAGCAGCATCCCCCGCACCCGCGCCGGCCTCAAAGAGTGGCCCTGGCGCGGCGGCTGGTTCGTCGCCGCCGCCCACCGACGCGAGCTCGCGCTCCCCACCCACGCCGCCCTCGTCGCCGCACTCCCCCAGCCGCCCGCCTGAGCCGCCAGCGCGGCGGATCGGCCCCCCCTTGCCCGCGCCGCGCCGCTGTCGCAACATGTCGCGACATGCGCGGCAAGTCCAGCCCCCGACCGACCCAGCGCCTGCGCGACTTCCACGGCATCCACTCGGTCGCCCCGCAGATGTTCGCCCTGTTCGATCGCCTGCCCCGGGTCGCGCTGTCAGAGGCCAGCGTGCTGATCCGCGGCGAGACCGGCACCGGCAAGGAGCTGGTCGCGCGAGCCCTGCACGACCTCAGCGCCCGCGCGAAGGGCCCCTTCCAGGCCCTCAACTGCGCCACCCTCACCGCCGAGCTCCTCGCCTCCGAGCTGTTCGGCCACGTCCGCGGCGCCTTCACCGGGGCGATCCGCGACCGCCCCGGCCTGTTCCGCCAGGCCCACCGCGGCACCATCTTCCTCGACGAGATCGCCGAGATGCCGCTCGAGATCCAGGCCCGCCTGCTGCGCGTCCTGCAGGAGCGCAGCTTCACCCCGCTGGGCGGCACCGACACCGTCGAGGTCGACGTCCGGGTCGTCTCGGCCACCCACCGCTCGCTGCGCGAAGAGTCCCGCGAGCACCGATTCCGCGAGGACCTCATGTATCGCGTGCGCGTCGTCCCCCTCTTCATCCCCCCGCTCGCCGAGCGCAGCGGCGACGTCGAGGCCCTCACCTGGCACTTCATCGACCAGCACGCCGCCCAGGGCCGCCGCCGCATCGAGCGGGTCGACCGCACCGTGATGGACGCCCTGCTCGCCTACCCCTGGCCGGGCAACGTCCGCGAGCTGCGCAACGCCATCGAGTACGCCCACGCGATCGGCGAGGGCCCCGACTATATCCTCGACGACCTCACCCCCGAGCTGCGCGGCGAACCCCCGCCCCGCGTGCTCCCGCCGCCCGTCCCCGTCCCCGCCGCCACCCTGGTCGACGCCGCCGAGCGGGCCCGCATCGCCGAGGCCCTGCAGCGCAGCAACGGCCACAAGGGCGAGGCGGCCCGCATCCTCGGCGTCGCCCGCTCAACCCTGTGGCGCCGCCTGCGAGAGCTGCGCCTCGCCTGACTGGCAGCCCGGTCCTAGCCCTGCAGCCCGTCGATCACGTCGCGCAGACGAAACGGGATCTTGAAGTGCGCCGGCCGATCCTCGTGCGCCGGCTCGGGCAGGTGCCCCGCGCGGATGTTCACCTGCAAGCTCGGGTACAGCAGCTTCGGCGCCGCCAGGGTCGCGTCCCGGGCCTGACGAAAGCCCACGAAGTCCGCCGCGCTCCGCCCCGCCGGCAATTGCACGTTGCCCGCCTGCTCGGCCGCGATCGTCGACTCATAGGCCAGCGCCCGCCCGCCCGGCATATAGTCGTGACCCACGAACACCCGCGTCTCCGGCGGTAATGTGTACAGTCGATCCGTCACCGACCGGTACAGCGCCTCCGCGCTGCCCCGCGGGAAGTCGCAGCGGCCCGTCCCGTAGTCCGGCATGAACAGCGCGTCGCCCGTGAACACCGCGTCGCCGATGTGATAGCTGACACAGGCCGGCGTGTGCCCCGGCGTGCCGATCACCGCGACCCGCAGGCTCCCCGCCGCGAACACCTCCCCGTCCGCCAGCAGGCGGTCGAACTGACGCCCGTCCGCCGTGAACTCCGGGCCCAGGTCGAACACCGACTTGAAGACCTCCTGGACCTCGCGGATGTGCTCCCCGATCGCCACGAAGGCCCCCGGGAAGCGGGCCCGCAGCACCTGCGAGCCCGACAGGTGATCGGCGTGCGCGTGCGTCTCCAGCACCGCCCGCAGCGCCAGCCCCTCGCGCCGAAGAAACTCGCTCACG
>Ga0073899_10003917_pt1 | contig 13116 bp, 15 predicted proteins | sample KloWWTmetaKNB5Ph_FD_88975 | JGI IMG/M metagenome (GOLD analysis project Ga0073899, IMG submission 88975) | Active sludge microbial communities from Klosterneuburg, Austria, studying microevolution and ecology of nitrifiers - Klosterneuburg... | ecosystem: Engineered > WWTP > Aerobic digester >... | reverse complement strand
TCGGGCTGCCGCTGGTGCTGCCCGGGGAGCCACTGGTCCGGTCGGACTTCTGGGATCCCGAGCAACCGCTGTTCGCGGTCGGAGTGGCCGTCGACGGCTCCGTCCGTCCGGTGGACGCCGACGGACGGGTCGTCGCGGCGAACCTGTACGCGGTCGGCGGGCTGCTGGCCGGCGCCTACCGGTGGGCGGAGAAGTCCGGGGAGGGCATCGCGGTGGCCAGTGCCGTGCGGGCCGCGGACGAGATCGTGAAGGAGCTGTCATGAACGAGCCCCTGGAGTTCGCGGGCCACGAGTTCGCGCGGGCGAGCCTCGACCACTGCGTCAAGTGCACGATCTGTGAGACCCAGTGCCCGGTCGCGGCGGTGACCCCGCTGTTCACCGGCCCCAAGTTCGTCGGGCCGCAAGCCGAACGGTTCCGCAACGGCGAGTCGGTGGACCACTCCCTCGACTACTGCTCCAGCTGCGGCACCTGCACGCTGGTGTGCCCCCAGGGCGTGAACATCGCCGAGCTGAACTCGCAGGCGCGGGCCGTGATGAAGGCCGACCACATGCCGCTGCGCGACCGGCTGATCTCGCAGACCACGCTGATGGGGGCGATGATGACGCCGCTGGCGCCGATCGCCAACGCGGCGCTGGGGAACAAGCCGCTCCGGACGGTCGTCGAGAAGGTGTTCGGCGTGCACCGGGACGCCCCGATGCCCCCGGCGCAGACCCAGACCATCCAGGGCTGGCTGAAGCGCCGGCCCCCCCGCACCACCCCGATCACCCGCGGCCGGCTCGTGTTCTTCCACGGCTGCGCCGGGGGCTACTTCGAGGTGGAGACCTCCAAGCGCTCGATCGAGGTGCTGGAGCACCTCGGCTACGACGTGATCGTGCCGCGGCAGGGCTGCTGCGGGCTCGCCCAGCAGTCCAACGGGCTGTTCGACCAGGCGTCCGCAGCCGTCCTGAAGCTGTGCGACGACCTGCGGGCCGCGGGTCCGTCCGGGCCGGAGGGAGGACTGACGATCGTCTCGTCGTCCGGCTCCTGCACGGGGATGCTGAAGCACGAGGCGCACGAGATCATGGGCGTCACCGACGACCGGCTGGCGGACGTCGCCGTCCGGATCCGGGACATGATGGAGTTCCTGCTCGACCTGCACGAGGCGGGTGAACTGCCGCTGGACTTCGCACCGATCGAGCTCACCGTCCCCTACCACGCCCCCTGCCAGCTGAAGAGCCAGGGCATGGGCAAGCCGGCGCTGGAGGTGCTGCGGCTGATTCCCGGGCTGGCGGTCATCGACTCCGAAGCGATCTGCTGCGGCATCGCGGGCACCTACGGGCTGAAGAAGGAGAAGTACGAGATCGCCCAGGCGGTCGGCAAGCCGCTCTTCGACATGGTGAAGCGCACCAACCCCGACCTGGCCCTGTGCGACACCGAGACCTGCCGCTGGCAGATCTCCCAGTCGAGCGGGGTGCGGACGGAGCACCCGATCTACCTGATCCACCAGGCCTACGGCCTGGGCTGATCCCGGCGTGGCGGGACGTCAGGAGGCCCTTACGGCTGCCTCGCTACACGTTGTTCACGGCGCTACCCGAGTTCGGGTAGCGCCGTGAACGACGTGTAGCGTCGCGCGGGTTCAGTGCCGCGGCGCCGGACTCCGTCCGTCTCAGGGACGGTCGGCGAAGCTCCGGACGAAGACCGGCACCTCCCGCGTGGAGGCGGTTCTGTCGAACCGGTAGCCGGCGACGTCGAAGTCCTTCAGCGCTCCCGGGGTGCGGACGCGGTTGAGCACCAGCCAGGCGGCCAGCTCGCCCCGGGCGCGCTTGGCGTAGAACGAGACCACGCTGCGGCGGCCGCGCGCGTCGGTGTCCTCGAACCGGGGCGAGACCACCGGTACGTCCAGTCGCTGGGGACGGACGGCGCCGGAGTACTCCGCCGAGGCGAGGTTCACCACGACCCCGGCGCCGGGCGAGGCCGCGAGGTCGTCCGCGAGCAGATCGGTGATCGTGTCGCCCCACCAGTCGTAGAGGGTGCGCCCGCGTCCGGTGGCGAGCCGGGTGCCCATCTCCAGCCGGTAGGGCTGCATCAGGTCCAGTGGTCGCAGCACCCCGTAGAGCCCTGACAGGATCCGCAGCGTCTTCTGCGCCTCGGTGTGGTCGCGGGTGTCGAACCTCTGCCGGGCCGCGAGCCCCTGGTAGACGTCGCCGTTGAAGGCGAGCAGCGCAGGACGGGCGTTGCGGGTCGTGAACGGGGTGTGGAACTCCGCCCAGCGCAGCGCGTTGAGCGCGGCGAGTTCGTCCGAGATCGAGGCGAGCGCGGCGAGGTCGGACACCGACTTGGTGCGCATCACCTCGACGAGCTGCGCGGCCTCGTCCAGCAGCCGCGGCTGGGTGGCGGCCACCTTCGGCGGCCTCGACTCGAAGTCCAGCGACTTCGCCGGCGACAGCAGGATCAGCACCCTCGCGAGCGTAGCGGAGGTGCCGCCGGGCGGTCAGCGGGTGCGGCCTCGCTACCCGTTGTTCACGGCGCTACCGGAACTCGGGTAGCGCCGTGAACAACGGGTAGCGCCGCGGGAGGAGGGGCGCATGCCGCCAGCCTAGGCAGGCCCCGCCCCCCGAAGACCCCGCCCCCCGAAGACCCCGCCCCCCGAAGCCATCGATAGTCAAGGAAGCCGCCGAACGTTCAGCGGCTTCCTTGACTGTCGATGGCGTATGTGAGGGCCGGAGGGTTGCGGCCGCGGGAACGTCCTGTCGGGAATCTGCAAGCCTGGGCCGCCCACGTGCGCCTACCGTGGCGTGATGAACGCACTCCCGGCCAACGGCCACCACACCACCAACGGCCGGCCCAACGGCTTCTCGACCCTCACGCCGTTCCTCGCCGTCACTCCTGCGCGCGAGGCGCTGGCCTTCTACTGCGACGTCTTCGGCGCCACCGTGGTGGGCGTGACGGAGTTCGGCGGCGCGATCGCCCACGCCGAACTCGACCTCGGCCACGGCCGGCTCCAGCTCGGGGAGCCCTCGCCGGAGTACCACCTCGTCGGCCAGTCCGGCTCCGACGACGCCTGCTTCTCCCTCGCCCTCTACTGCCCGGACGTGGACGCGGTGGTCGAGCGCGCCGTGGCCGCGGGGGCCGTCCCGCGCGAACCGGCGACCGACTTCGTCTCGGGCGACCGCTTTGCCAGCATCCGCGACCCCTTCGGCGTCCGCTGGTCGGTGATGACCCGGATCGAGGACCTCCCGGACGTCGAGAGCGCCCGCCGCGTCGAGGAGTGGGCCGCGCAGTTCTCCGGCGACCAGGGAGCCTGACCCGGGCGGCCCACGAACTCCAGCGGATCCTCCCGTCCGAGGCCTCGACTAGCTGCGAGGCTTCGTCAAGGTGAGCCATCGTCCCCGCCCGACTCGGGAACACCACGACCACCCGCCGGGTTGGAGCAGGCAGAACTCCCCCGCTCGCTAGAGTGGGCCTCCACCCAAGAACCGCTCGTGAGGGAACCATGTCCGACATCCGCGAGGTCATCATCATCGGCTCCGGCCCGTCCGGGTACACCGCGGCGATCTACGCCGCGCGCGCGTCCCTGCGGCCGCTGGTCTTCGAGGGCGCGCTCACCGCCGGCGGGGCGCTGATGAACACCACGGAGGTCGAGAACTTCCCGGCTTCACCGAGGGCATCATGGGCCCGGACCTCATGCTCGCCATGCGCGCCCAGGCCGAGCGGTTCGGCGCCGAGATCATCACCGACGACGTCACGGCCGTCGACCTGACCGGCCCGGTCAAGTCCGTCACTGACGCCGAGGGCAACACCTACCTCGCCCGCTCGGTGATCCTGGCGATGGGCTCGGGTTACCGCCGGCTCGGACTGCCGGACGAGGACCGGCTGTCGGGCCGAGGGGTCTCCTGGTGCGCCACCTGCGACGGCTTCTTCTTCCGCGACAAGGACATCGCGGTCATCGGCGGCGGCGACTCCGCGCTGGAGGAGGCCACCTTCCTCACCCGGTTCGCCCGTTCGGTGACGATCGTCCACCGCCGGGACGCGCTGCGCGGCTCCCGCATCATGATCGCCCGCGCCGAAGCCGACCCGAAGATCCGCTTCGCCTGGAACTCGGTGGTCGAGGCGATGAACGGCGACCCCTCGCTGGAATCCCTCACCCTGCGCGACACCGTCACCGGCGAGACCCGTGAACTGGCCGTCCAGGGCGCCTTCATCGCGATCGGGCACGACCCGCGCTCGGAGGTCGTCCGCGGGCAGGTGGACCTCGACGCCGCCGGCTACGTGATCGTGGCCGCGCCGAGCACCCGCACCAGCCTGCCCGGCGTGTTCGCCGCCGGCGACCTGGTCGACCACAGCTACCGGCAGGCGATCACCGCCGCGGGCACCGGCTGCGCCGCCGCCCTGGACGCCGAGCGCTACGTCGCGGCGCTGGAGCAGGCCGAGCCCGTCCTGGTCGCCGCGGAAGTGTCAGCCTGAGCCCCTAGGCTCACCCTTCTTCACCCGAACGACCCTGAGGAGTCCCATGGCAGCCGTGGAAGACGTCACCGACGCCACCTTCGCCCAACTCGTCCTGAAGTCGCCCAAGCCCGTGCTGGTCGACTACTGGGCCGACTGGTGCGCGCCCTGCAAGCAACTCTCGCCGATCATCGCCGAACTCGCTCGCGAGCACGGCGACAAGGTCACCTTCTACGCCCTCGACACGAACGTGAACACCCAGACGCCGGTCAGCTACGGGGTGCTCGGCCTGCCGACGATCCAGATCTTCGTCGGCGGCGAGGTCGTGAAATCATTCCAGGGCGGCAAGACCAAGGCTGCGCTGCTGCGCGCGCTGGAGGAGTACCTCTGATCCTCGCAGTTCGTGCCTCACTGCTCGTCAAACCTTCTTCCCACCGCTGACGCGGTGTGGCGGAGACTCGTCTGAGCCACCCGGGTCGCGGCTGGTGTCCGCTGACGCCGGGCCAGGTGTCGCCGGGCGTGGCCGAGTGCTCCGGGCGCGGCCTCAGGGCGCGTGCCCCGTCCGGCCCGCCGGTTCCGGGGGCGAGAGCGGACGCAGCGCCTGGACGAACCTGCTGAACGTCTCCAGCAGGGACGGACGGTCGACGACGGTCTGGTCGAGGTCGAGCCGCCACAGCCGGTCGTCCCGGTTCCGGGTGAACCCCACCGCGCGCAGGAAGTCCCTCGGCGGGGCGACGCACCCGGGGTGGTGACGGCTGCCGCGGGCGACGAGGGTGCGCACGTCGCGGGCGAGCAGTCCCGCGGCGGCGGCCTGCACGAGCCGCCGGCCGTGGCCGACCCGCAGTTCTCCGGGCGCGACCCAGAGGCACATCAGCATGGCCGTCCGGGTGCCCTCGGCCGGGCTGACGAGCAGGACGCCGACCGCTGCGCCGTGGCGCTGCACCGACACGCCGATCCAGCCCCAGCGCTCCTGAGCGGCGACGGCCCAGCCCAGGTCCGCCTCCAGCCGGCGCCCGCACCAGGGGCAGGCGAGGCCGGGCAACTGGTCGCGCAGCACGAACGTGGAACCCGTCATCACGACCTCCAGGTCCGACTCGGCGGGGATGGAGTTTCATCCTAGGCGCTGGGTGCGGCAGGCTGGGGGGGTGAGCCTGCCAGAACCGTCCCGCCGGGATACCCGGCTGGACTCCTACGTCGACGCCTACGCCGAACGCACCCACGGCCTGCAGGTGTCGGCCGTGCGAGCCCTGTTCGCCGTGGCGAACCGGCCCGAGGTGGTCTCGCTCGCCGGTGGTATGCCCAACATCACCGACCTGCCCCGCGAGGCGCTGGCGAAGGCCGTCGACCGTCTGATCACCGATCGGGGCACCCAGGCGATGCAGTACGGCTCCGGCCAGGGTGAGCCGTTCATGCGAGACCGGATCGTCGAGGTGATGGCCGAGGAGGACGTCCACGCCCACGCCGACGACGTGGTCGTCACCTGCGGCTCCCAGCAGGCGCTCGACCTTGTCACCCGGGTGTTCTGCGATCCGGGTGACGTGGTGCTGGCCGAGGGGCCCAGCTACGTCGGCGCACTGGGCACCTTCCACGCCTACCAGTGCGAGGTCGTCCACATCGGGATGGACGACGAGGGCATCGACCCCGTCGCGCTGCGCGTGGCGCTGGTGTCGTTGCGGGCCGCGGGTCGCCGGGTCAAGTTCCTCTACACGATCCCGAACTTCCAGAACCCGACCGGCGTCACCCAGACCCTGCGGCGCCGGCACGAGGTGATCGCGATCGCTCGCGAGTACGACCTGCTGATCGTCGAGGACAACCCCTACGGCCTGCTCACCCTCGACGCCGAGCCGCTGCCCGCCCTGCGCTCCCTGGACGCCGACCACGTGCTGTACCTCGGGTCGTTCTCGAAGATCTTCGCCCCGGGGTTCCGGGTCGGCTGGGCGCTCGCGCCGCACGCCGTCCGGGAGAAGCTCGTGCTGACCCAGGAGGCCGCGACGCTCTGCCCGCCGGTCTTCAGCCAGTTCGCGATCGCCACCTACCTGGACGAGTTCGACTGGCGGGCCCAGATCGACGTCTTCCGCGGGATGTACCGCGAACGCCGCGACGCGATGATGAGCGGGCTGACCCAGCACATGCCCGAGGGCACCACCTGGACCCACCCGACCGGCGGCTTCTTCGTCTGGGTGACGCTCCCCGAGGGGCTGGACTCCCAGGCGATGCTGCCCCGCGCGGTCAATGCCCGCGTGGCCTACACCACCGGCACCGCGTTCTACGCCGATGGCCTGGGCAGCCGCAACATGCGGCTCTCGTTCTGCTTCCCGACCCCGGAGCGGATCCTGGAGGGCACCCGCCGGCTCGGTGAGGTGATGGAGCAGGAACTCCAGCTGCACCGCACCTTCGGCCTCGGCTCCGAGCCCCTCCGCCACCACGACCTCACCGCCGGCCCGGCCCCCGACATCAGTTAGGCAGCTCCCCATGAACTCCTCCAGCCACGGCCCCATCGTCGTCCTCGCCGGCGGCCTCTCCCACGAGCGCGAGGTCTCCCTGCGTTCCGGACGGCGGGTCGCCCAGGCCCTGCGCGACCAGGGTCGCGAGGTCGTCGAGTCCGACGTCAACCCCGGCCTGATCGACCTGCTCGGGTCGCTGGAACGCCCGGTCGCCTTCCCGGTGCTGCACGGCGGTGTGGGCGAGGACGGAGGGCTGCAGCAGGTGCTCACGCTGCTGGGGGTCCCCTACGTCGGCTCCGAGCCCGCCGCGTGCCGGCGGTCGTTCAACAAGGCCGTCGCCGGCCCGCTCGCCGCCCAGGCCGGGCTGGCCCGTCCGCGCCAGGCCGCGCTCCCCCACGACATGTTCCGGGAACTCGGCGCCGCCCACCTGGTGCAGGCCCTCGGCGACCGGATCGGGTACCCGATGATGGTCAAGCCGGCCCGCAGTGGTTCGGCGCTCGGTTGCAGCCGGGTCGACACCGCCGAGGCCGTCCCCTCGGCCATGGTCGGGGCGTACGCGTACGGCGACCTGGCCGTGGTCGAGGAGTTCGTCGAGGGCACCGAGGTCGCCGTCACCGTCGTCGAACTGGACGGCCGGCCCGAGCCGCTGCCCGCGGTCGAGATCCGTCCCAACTCGGGCATCTACGACTACACCGCCCGCTACACCGCCGGCGAGACCCGGTTCATCACCCCCGCCGAGGTGCCGGACGAGGTCGCGGCGGCCTGCGCGGCGCTGGCTGTCGCGGCCCACACCGTGCTGGGGCTTCGCGACCTCTCCCGCGCGGACATCATCGTGCGCCCCGACGGCACCCCGGTGCTGATCGAGACCAACAGCGCCCCCGGCATGACCGAGACCTCACTGGTGCCGCTCGCGGTCGAGGCCGCCGGTGACGACTTCGGGTTGCTCTGCGCTCGGCTGGTCGACAACGCCTGGGCCCGCCACGCCGGCTGAGCCGGCCGTGGGAACCCGGGGCAAGCAGGTCCTCACCGCGCTGGTCGGTCTCACCGTCAGCCTCGCGATGGTGTGGCTCGGGCTCTGGCAGGCCCAGGTCTTCCAGTCCAAGGAGGACGCCTCCGCCCAGCATCGCGCCGCCCTGCCGGCACTGGTGCTGCTCGACGAGGTCGGCACCGACGGCACGGTCGGGGACGTCTACGGCCGCCGCGTCACCGCCACGGGCCGGTTCGTCGCCGACCAGCAGGTGCTCGTCGTCGCCGCGGACGGCACCACGCGGGTGGTCACCGCCCTCGCCCTGCCCGACGGCCGGGTCCTCCCGGTGGTCCGTGGCTCGGTGCCGGGCCCGGAGTCCGGTGTCCCGGTGGCACCGGGCGGCCAGGCGGCGCTCGAGGGCATCTTCCTCGCCTCCGAGGCGGGGGCGGACCACGTCGTCCCGCCGGGCACCCTCGGGTCGCTGCGCCTGCCGCTGCTCGCGCAGACCTGGCCGCAGCAGGTGCTCCCCGGCTTCCTCACCCTGGACGCCGCGGCGTCGGCGGCGCAGGGCCTGGGCCCGGTCGTCCCGGAACTGCCGACCGGCGAGGGGTCGTTGCAGAACGCCGGTTACGCGGTGCAGTGGTGGGTGTTCGCGGGTTTCGCCGCGCTGATGACCGTCCGGTTCGTCGCGGTGATCGGACGGCGGGGGCGGCTCGGTACGCTGTCGGGCGAGGAGGCACCATGAGCCACGCCGAACCCCCGCAGACCCAGCCCGGGCAAGCCCCGTCGATCGACCCGGCCGAGACGGACGCGATCCGGGGCGCCCTGCTGCGCTACCGCATCATGGCCTACGTGGTCGGCGTGCTGCTGGTCGTGCTCGTGCTCGTCGGGATGCCGCTGAAGTACTTCGCCGACAACGGCTCGGTGGTGACCTGGACGGGCGTGCCCCACGGTTGGCTCTACATGCTGCTGATCGCGAGCGCCTACGACCTCGGCCGGCGGGTCCACTGGCCGTGGAAGCGGCTGATCCTGATCGCGCTCGCGGGCACCGTCCCGTTCCTCTCGTTCGTCGCCGAGCACTCCGCGCGCACCGACGTCCTGGCCCGGCTCGCGGCGGTCGAGGGCCGGGACGCCGAGCTGCGCTGACCGCCGTGGCCCGTTCTGCTTCTGCTGAGGTGGTGAGGGAGGCGACGCCGGCCGATCACGGTGCCTGCCTCGGCGTCATCCGGCGGGCGTTCCGGACGGTCGCGGACGACCTCGGCATCGGTGGGCCGGCGGTCGAGGGGAGGCTCGCGAGCGCTCTCACCTCCGACGCCGAACGCGACATCGCGAACGCCCCGCGGTTCCCCGCCGACTGGGCCGAGCAGCGCTTCGCGGCCGCGATCGCCGGCGACGGCACGCTGCTCGTGGCCCACCGCGCCGGCCGACTGGTGGGATGCGTGTTCGTGGGGCGGGTGCCCGCGGACGCCGCGCACTGGGTGCTGAAGCGCCTTGCCGTCCTGCCCGACGCGCGGCACCTCGGCATCGGACGAGCACTGGTGGGGGCCGCCACCGAACGCGCCCGCAGGGCCGGCGCGACCCGACTCACGCTGCGGATCATCGCCGAGAACGAAGTACTCGGACGCTGGTACACGGGGCTCGAGTTCTGCCGCAGGTCCGAGCTGCAGCACCCGGGGTGGTCGTTCACGGTGCACGAGTACGAGCTGCGGCTCGTCCACGCGCCGGTGGCCGCGAGGCCCGTGGACCCGGAGGCCGTCGCAGGGTCGTGCGAGGTCGGTGAACGGGAGTGACGGGGACACTCGCGGGAACACAGCCCTGCGTGGTCGCCGAGGGTTTCGTCTCAGCACCCGCCGGACTTCCCTACTGGCCGGTCCGCGTCCCTATGTCGATATACCGGTCTAGTGCTTTATTACCAGATCGGTAAGTCTCTGAAGATCTTCGAGATCAGCGAACTCGATCGTGATCCGGCCCCGACCGCCCCGAGTGGCGACGGTGACGCGGGTGTCCAGGACCTCGGTCAGGCGTTCCTGTGCGTCAGCGGCGACGGCCGGCAGCTCCACCGCCATGGGTGCCCGGTGCGTCCGCTTCGGTCCGGACTCCCCCAGCGCCACCAGCTCCTCGACCGCGCGCACCGAGAGGTTCTCGGCCACCACCCGGTTCGCGAGGTGCTCGATCGCCTCCGGCGACGGCAGGGCCAACAAGGCCCGGGCGTGCCCGGCGCTGATCACCCCGGCGGCAACCCGTCGCTGCACCAGCGTCGGCAGCTGCAGCAGGCGGATCGTGTTGGAGATCTGGGGCCGGGACCGCTTGATCCGTCGGCTCAGTTCCTCCTGCGTGCAGCCGAAGTCCTGCAACAGCTGCTGGTAGGCGGCGGCTTCCTCCAGGGGGTTCAGCTGGGCCCGGTGAAGGTTCTCCAGCAGCGCGTCCCGCAACAGGTCCGCCTCCTCGGTGGGCCGGATAATCGCCGGGATCGCGGACAGGCCCGCTTGCTGGGTGGCCCGAAGCCGACGCTCCCCCATCACCAGTTCGTACTGGTCGCCGCCGAGCGGGCGGACGACCACCGGTTGCAGCAGTCCGATGTCCCGGATCGAATCGACCAACTCGGCCAACGCGTCCTCGTCGAAGACCTGACGCGGCTGCCGAGGGTTGGGTCGGATCGCCGCGATCGGCACCTCCTCGAACCTCGCGCCGGGCGGCACCGCAGCCTCCGTCTCGTGGTGCGGGGCCAGGTCGGGGTCGGTGCGCTGGATCAGGTCACCGAGGCCGCGTCCGAGGCCGGTGCGGTTGCGTGCGTTCATGCGCTTTCCTTCTGCTGGGCGCCGCGCTGCGCGAGTTCGGCCGCGGCTTCGAGGTAGGCCTGGGCTCCGGCGGAGGCCTCGTGGTAGGTGATGACGCTCTGCCCGTAGCTGGGTGCCTCGGACACCCGTACCGAGCGTGGGATCACGGCCTGCAGGGTTTCGGAGGGGAAGTGCTGCCGCACCTCGCCGGCAACCTGGTTGGCGAGCCGGGTGCGGCCGTCGAACATGGTGAGCAGGACGGTGGTGAGCCGCAGGCGATCGTTCATTGCTCCCTTGACAAGGGAGATTGTCCGCAACAGCTGGGACACGCCTTCGAGCGCGTAGTACTCGCACTGGATCGGGATCAGGATTTCCTCCGCCGCCACCAGCGCGTTCAGTGTGAGCAGGCCGAGTGACGGGGGGCAGTCGATGAACACGTAGTCCATCGGGTGGGCCTGCAGGAAGTCCCCCAGCACGTGCAGCAGTCGACTCTCGCGCGCGGGGATCGACACGAGGCCAATCTCGGCCCCAGCGAGGTCGATGGTGGCGGGGAGTACCCAGAGCCCGGCCGACTCGGGGGAGCGCTGCAGCAGGTCGGCCATCGGAACGCCCTCGGTGAGGGCTTCGTAGGTGCCTGCGATGCCCTCATGGTGCTCGATCCCCAGGGCCGTGGACGCGTTCCCCTGGGGATCGAGGTCGACCACCAGCACCTTCAGGCCGCCGAGGGCGAGGGCGGTGGCGAGGTTGACTGCCGTGGTGGTCTTGCCGACCCCGCCCTTCTGGTTCGCGATGACGAACACGCGCGCGGACGCCGGCCGGGGGAGTGTTGTTTCACGTGAAACATCGAAATCCAGGTCGTCCGGAGCCTCCGCAGCGGGGGAGTCGAACTCCGGGACGTCGAAGGCTACCCGACGTGGAGCAGACGAGGTACTGGACAAGCGGGCACTCCTCAACGGCGTTTCACGTGAAACCCGAGCCTAGCGGAACGGTGTGACAGAGGACCTCCGGTCCTCGCGCCGCCCTCCCTCCGGGGACCGCGTCCGGCCCATCGCCGCGCCCCTCGACCCGCTCAGGGATCAGTTGGGGCAGGGGAGCCCTCGAAACCCGTGCACCCCGACGGCTGAGCCCGGAGAAGCCTCTGGCGGACGGTCCTTCGGACCCGTCCTCCTCACCTCGGGGCCCTCAGCGCCGACCACTCCTGGTCAGGACGACCGCCCAGGTCACCTCGTCCGTCCCCGGGACGGCGCATTCGACCACCTCGCCGGCGAACCCCGCCCGCCGCAGGTCGCCGCCCGCGGCAGCGAGTTCTGCCGCCGCCGTGGAGCCCTTGAGAGCCAGCACCCGGCCCCCGGCCGCCACCAGGGGTGCGCACCAGCCGAGCAGCCGGGGGAGTGGGGCGACCGCGCGGGCCGTCACGACGTCGTAGCACTCGCGGTGCTCCTCGGCCCGGCCCCGGACGACGCGGGCCTGACCGTCCAGCTCCAGCTCGGCCACCGCGAGCTCCAGGAAGGCGACCCGTCGCTGCAACGACTCCAGCAGGGTGACTCGGAGATCCGGACGGAGCAACGCCAACGGGATCCCGGGCAGCCCCGCTCCGCTACCGACGTCCACCACCGTCGATCCGGCAGGCACCAGGGAAGCAACCGCCACCGAGTTCAGCACGTGCCGTTCCCAGAGCCGATCACCCTCCCGCGGCCCGATCAAACCCCAGTCAATACCTCGACTAGCCAATATATCGACATAGCGCTCTATCGTCCCGGCGCGGTCGCCGAACAGTTCGGCGACCACCGTCGCGACGGCCACCGGGCCTTCAGTCCTGGGGCAGCACGACGACCCGGCGCTGCGGCTCCTCGCCCTCGGATTCGCTGACGAGCCCGGCCTCGGCCACCACGTCGTGCACGATCTTGCGCTCGAACGGGTTCATCGGCGCGAGCCGCACCGGCTCCCCGCTCTCCTTCACCTCGGCGATCGCAGTCGCGGCCAACTCCTGCAGCACCTTGCGACGCTTGTCCCGATGGCCGGCGACATCCAGCATCAGTCGGCTGCGATGGCCCGTCTCGGTCATCACCACCAGCCGCGCGAGTTCCTGCAGGGCCTCGAGCACCTCGCCGTCCTTGCCGACCAGGAGGTTGGTGTTCGTCAGCACCGAGACGTGCGCCCGTCCGCCCTCGACGAAGGTGTCGATGTCCCCGTCCAGGTCGGCGATGTCGAGCAACTCCTCCAGGTAGTCCGCCGCGATCTCGCCCTCGTTCTCCAGGGCCTCCTCGCGCCGCGACCGCTTCGGCGCGCCGGTTGCGCCGTCGGCCTGGTCCGCCCCGGCCTCGCCGCCGTCCGCCTCGGACGCGGAATCCTCGTCCGTCTCGCCGAGGTCAGCCGTGTCGGCCTCCACCTCGTCGACCTCGGCGGCCACCTCGTCGTTCACCATGTTCTCGCTCACTGTTGCCTCCTCGTCGCCCCTGCCGGGGACGGCCACGTTCGGTCTAGGACTTGCGCTTCGCGCGGGTGT
>Ga0073899_10003916_pt1 | contig 13117 bp, 12 predicted proteins | sample KloWWTmetaKNB5Ph_FD_88975 | JGI IMG/M metagenome (GOLD analysis project Ga0073899, IMG submission 88975) | Active sludge microbial communities from Klosterneuburg, Austria, studying microevolution and ecology of nitrifiers - Klosterneuburg... | ecosystem: Engineered > WWTP > Aerobic digester >... | reverse complement strand
TCTTTGCGGGCGATCACGTGCTGCCCACGATCACGCCCTCCATAGGCTTCGAGCCCGCCTTCGCGCAGCAACCGTTGGGCGACTTCTTGACCTCGTTGGCCAAGGTGCGCGCGATGCCTGACTTGATGCTCTTGCCAGCGCATGGTCCCGTCACGGGGTCGTCGCATGCGCGCGTGGATGAACTCATCGAGCACCACCGAGTGCGGCTGGATCAGTGTCTCGCTGCGGTCGGTGCTGGATCGCGTACGGCGTGGGAGGTGGCCGCCGAGGTGCCGTGGACCTCGCGGGGTCGTCATCGCGATGAGTTGGGACCCTTCGATGTGGTGTTGGCGGTCTTTGAGACGCTGGCTCATCTTGAGTTGTTGGGAGCGCGAGGAGACGTCATCCGCAGTGAATCCGACGGGGTGATCGAGTTTGTCCCCGCGCATCACCAACCTGTGACCCAATAGACATCGTTTGACCCCAAACATTCACCTGTTATCCCTTGACGGAATTGTCTGACAATCAGACGATAGAAGTGGTGGTGATCCCACCAGGCCGGGTGCCTTAAGGCATCAAAAACTTCGCCCCAAGGGTGCTCGGTTCGCTTAGGAACCCAACAAGGATTCGGTGAAGGAGCAGGTCGACATGACGACCCCGGTTATGGGCCAACAGGCCCCCAAAGCTACAAAGAGCGCTGGGCTTGGCCTCGGCGCGCTGATCGCATTGACGGTCGGCTCGATGATCGGCGGTGGCATCTTCAGCCTGCCTGGCGACATGGCCGGCAGCGCCGCCCCCGGACCAGTCATGATTGGTTGGCTCATCACGGGTGTGGGCATGTTGGCCCTGGCCTTGGTCTTCCAGTCACTGGCAAACAAGCGCCCCGACGTTGATGGCGGCGTTTACGGATACGCCCGCGAAGGGTTCGGTCCTTTCGTCGGTTTCACCTCTGCATGGGGCTACTGGCTCAGCGCCTGGATCGGCAACGTCGCCTACCTCGTGCTGCTCTTCTCAACCGCCAGCGTCTTCTTCCCAGCTTTCGAGGGTGGCAACTCGCTGCCCGCGATCATCGGCGCATCGGTGTTGGTGTGGTTGGTGCACTTCTTGGTGCTGCGCGGAGTCCGCGAAGCCGCCGGTGTGAACACCATCGTCACCATCGCCAAGGTCGTTCCGATCGTGTTGTTCGTGGTCGTTGCTGCCACCGCCTTCAAGGCTGGCGTCTTCACCGCTGATTTCTGGGGCGCCATGGTCAAGATCGATGACGCTGGTCTGGGCTCGAGCATGGACCAAATCAAGAACATGATGATGCTCACCGTCTGGGTGTTCATTGGCATCGAAGGTGCCGCAGTGTTCTCCTCGCGTGCGCGCAACCGCAGTGATGTTGGCAAGGCCACGGTGCTGTCGTTCGTCGGCGTGCTCGCCCTGCTCATGCTGGTCAACCTGTTGTCGTTCGGTGTGATGGCTCAAGCCAAACTCGCCGGCCTCGAGGCTCCTTCTATGGGTCACGTGCTTGCTGACATCGTCGGCCCTTGGGGTCTGAAGTTCGTCGCCCTCGGTCTCATCGTGTCGCTGCTCGGTGCCTTGCTGAGTTGGACGCTGTTGTGCGCCGAGATCCTCGACGTACCCTCGCGTGAAGGTGTGCTCCCCGCATTCTTGAGCCGCCAAAACGCTCACGGTGCACCCTCAGGCGCGCTGTGGATGACCAACCTCTGCATCCAGCTGCTGCTGGTCTACACCTACTTCGACGACAGCAAATACCTCGGCCTGGTCTACCTCGCCACGTCGCTGATCCTGCTGCCCTACCTCTGGTCGGCTCTGTTCCACCTCAAGGAGACCTTCAAGACCGGGCAGAGCCCGCAATTGGTCGACATCCTCGTGGGCGTTTTCGCCACCGTGTATGCGCTGTGGTTGGTGTACGCCGGCGGGCTGATCTACCTGCTCGTGACTGGCCTGGCCTACCTGATCGGCTTGCCGCTGTACCTCAAGGCTCGCGCCGAAAAGGGCCAGCCCATGCTCACCAAGGCTGACATGTTCATGGTTGGTCTCTTGGTTGTGCTGGCGATCGGTGCCATCGTGAAGTTCCAGTCCGGCGCTCTGAGCCTCAACGGCTAAGACATGCACTGGCTGGGGTGGTCGGCCCCATCCCAGCCGGTGCCTTCACCAGCATCACTGGCAACACAGGCCTCAATAGTGGGTAAAAGTCACAAGTAAACCTGTGACTTTTACCGAAATCCCGCTCCACCCGTCTCATCAAGACAAGGAACTCACCATGACTCAGGAACCTCCCCGAAGCAGCCGGGTAGGCGTGTGGTCTGAAGCTGGCAAGCTTCGCCGCGTGCTGGTCTGCTCTCCCGGACTCGCCCACCTTCGGTTGACCCCGGACACCTGCCACGAACTCCTCTTCGACGACGTGCTCTGGGTGAGCGCGGCTCGACGCGACCACTTCGACTTCGTCTCCAAGATGCGCGAGCGCGGCATCGAAGTGCTCGAACTCCTCGACATGGTCACCGACGTCGTCGAGATCCCCACGGCTCGGACGTGGATCCTGGACCGCAAGATCACCGAGGGTCAGGTCGGTCGCGGTTTGGTCAAGGAATTGCGCGGCTGGCTCGACGAACTCCCCTCAGCCAAGCTCGCGGAGTTCCTCATCGGCGGGTTGTCGTACTTCGACGTGCCCTCGGAGTTTGGTGGATCGTTCCTCTCCGCTTTCCGCGACCACCTGGAAGCCCCAGGCTGGTTGATGCCGCCGCTGCCCAACACCCAGTTCATGCGCGACAACACCTCCTGGATCTTCGGCGGCGTCACGCTGAACCCGATGTATTGGCCGGCTCGTCGCCAAGAGACCTTGCTGACCACCGCGGTCTACAAGTTCCACCCCGACTTTGCCGATGAGCAGTTCCCGGTCTGGTGGGGCGACCCCGACCAGGACTACGGCCAGGCCACCCTCGAGGGTGGCGACGTGATGCCGGTTGGCAAGGGCGTCGTCGTAATCGGCATGGGGGAGCGGTCTTCGCAACAAGCCATCACTGCTGTGGCCCGCGAACTCTTCAAGGCCAACGCTGCCGAGCAGGTCATCATTGCTGGGTTGCCCAAGACCCGCGCCGCGATGCACCTCGACACGGTCTTCACCTTCCTCGACTACGACAAGGTGACCGCGTTTAGCCCAGTCGTTGACGGCATCGTGCCGTTCACGCTGCGTCCCGACGATGGCCCCAGTGGCATCGACATCCGCCACGAAGATGGTCACTTCGTCGACGTACTCAGCAAAGCCGTAGGCGTCGACTACAAGGTCATCACCACCGGCGGTGACCGCTTCGGCCGCGAACGCGAGCAATGGGACGACGGCAACAACGTCGTCGCGCTCGAACCAGGCGTGGTCGTGGGCTACGACCGCAACACCGCCACCAACACCTTGCTGCGCAAGGCCGGCGTCGAAGTGATCACGATCAGCTCATCTGAGCTTGGTCGCGGTCGCGGCGGAGGCCGCTGCATGACCTGCCCGATCCTGCGTGACCCGCTCTACTAACCAACCAACAATCCAGAAAGCGACAAGACAATGGCCTTCAACAACCACAACCGCTCAGTCCTCAGCTTGGTGCACCACTCCGAGCGCGACCTGCTCTATTTGCTCGACCTCTCCCGCGACCTCAAGCGCGCGAAGTACGCCGGCACCGACCAGCAGCGCCTCAAGGGCAAGAACATTGCTCTGATCTTCGAAAAGACCTCCACCCGCACCCGGTGTGCGTTCGAGGTTGCGGCGTACGACGAAGGCGCCAACGTCACCTACATCGACCCCAGCTCCAGCCAAATCGGCCACAAGGAGTCAATGAAGGACACCGCTCGCGTGCTCGGTCGGATGTACGACGCAATTGAGTACCGCGGCTCCTCACAGGAGAACGTCGAGGTGCTTGAGGAGTTCTCCGGCGTCCCGGTTTACAACGGTCTCACCGACGACTTCCACCCCACCCAGATGCTGGCTGACTTGCTCACCATGCGCGAGCACTGCCACAAGCCGTTGCACCAGATTTCGTTCGCCTTCGTCGGCGATGGTCGCAACAACGTGGCCAACTCGCTGCTGCTGGTCGGCTCGAAGCTCGGCATGGACGTGCGCATCGGCGCACCGAAGTCACTGTGGCCCGCGGCCGAACTCGTCGAGATGTGCGAGGGCTTCGCCAAGGAGTCTGGTGCGACCATCACCATCACCGATGACGCCAAAGAGGCCGTCAAGGGCGTCGACTTCGTCCACACCGACGTGTGGGTGTCGATGGGTGAGCCGATCGAGTCATGGGCCGAGCGCATCGATGCGCTGCTGCCCTTCCAGGTCAACCCCGAGTTGATGGCCTCAGTTGGCAACCCGCGCGTGAAGTTCATGCACTGCTTGCCGGCCTTCCACAACTCCGAGACCAAGGTCGGCGCGCAGGTTGCTGCGCAGTACCCCATCTTGTCCAACGGCATCGAGGTCACCGAGGACGTGTTCGAGTCCCCAGCCAACATCGCCTTCGAGCAGGCCGAAAACCGGATGCACACCATCAAGGCGGTCCTCGTGGCCAGCCTCACGTGATCGGAGAGATGACATGCGAATTGTGATTGCTCTGGGCGGCAACGCCCTGCTGCGTCGTGGTCAACCCATGACGGTTGATAACCAGCGCGAAAACGTCGCAACGGCGTGCGCGAAGATCGCTGAAGTGGTGCCCGGCAACGAGGTTGTCGTCGCTCACGGCAACGGTCCCCAGGTGGGTCTGTTGGCGCTGCAGCAGGCGGCCTACGACGCTGTCGCGCCGTACCCCCTCGACGTGCTCGGTGCCGAAACCGAGGCGATGATCGGCTACCTAATCGAGCAGGAACTGGGCAACCTGTTGCCCTTCGAGCAGCCCTTGGCGACCCTGCTTACTCAGATTGAGGTCGACCGCAACGACCCGGCGTTTGCCAAGCCAACCAAGCCGATCGGCCCGGTCTATGACCGCGAGGTGGCTGAGAAGTTGGCGGCGGAAAACGACTGGACCATCGCCCCTGATGGTGACAAGTGGCGTCGTGTCGTGGCTTCGCCGGAGCCGAAGCGGATCTTCGAGATTCGCCCGATCCGCCAACTCCTCGACGCAGGCACTGTGGTGATCTGCGCCGGCGGTGGCGGCATCCCGACGATGTACGACGAAGACGACGCTGGCCAACCTCGCCGCCTCCACGGCGTCGAAGCAGTCATCGACAAAGACCTGGCCAGCGCCTTGCTGGCTGAGGAACTTGGCGCTGACCTGCTCGTGATCGCCACCGACGTCGATGGGGTCTATGAAGGTTGGGGCACCCCCGACCAGCACCGCATCGAGTCGGCTTCAGCAGCCGAGATCGACGGGTCTGCCTATGCAGCGGGTTCGATGGGTCCGAAGGTGTCCGCAGCGGCACGCTTCGCCGCGCGCACCGGCAAGGAAGCCGTCATCGGCTCGCTGGACCAGATCGCCGACATCGTCGCCGGCAAGGCCGCAGGCACCCGCATCGGAGCCTGAAGGCGATAGGTGGGGGGCTCGCCAGTTGGCGGGTCCCCCACTGCTTTGCGTTGAGGGAGCTAGCGACTCCGAAATGCCAAGGAGTCGAGTCCATCGCTTCAAGCGACCCTCAGGCCTCCCACCATGCGGTTCGTACGTGCAAGGGCCGGATGGCCCTGCGTCTTGGTACATGTGCGTGCGGCAAGTAACCTTGCGAATGTGGATGGCGGACCGGAGGATGCCGGAGCGATTGATGAGCCGATCATTCTCGAATCGGCTCACCGGCACAGCGTTAGCGACGCCGACATGCTGCATGCCCTGCGGTTTGCTATTTACCACGTGCGTCAAGACGACAATATGGTCATGTTCATCGGCCCGGATATCAGCGGAAACCAGTTGATTGAGGTCGGTGTTGTGATCTGGTGGGGAGGCGAATTCGCCATTGCCCACGCCCAGAAACCTGCCCGAGCCAAGTATCTACGGTGACCCACATGCGACCTTCATTGAGTGACTTGCTTGCCAACGCCGACCGGCTGGCCGACTCGTTTGAGAATCACGACCCGTCTGATCTCGACTTCGACGCTCCGTTGCCGCCGTTGATGGCGATCAAACTGGCCGCCTTCCGGCGCGCAACGGCGGAGAAGGAACTTGCTCAAGCGATCGCGGACGCCCGCGCCGCGCACCTTTCCTGGCGGGAAGTTGGCGCAGCTATCGGCACGAGCGGTGAGGCTGCCCGTCAGCGCTACGCAGCCTCCTGACCCCCTCAGTCCGTCAGTTGCCGGACGGCATCGCAGTCGCCCGTAGATGTCCTCGTGATCGCCACCGACGGTCGATGGCGTCCAAGAAGGTTGGGCACCCAACCAATCGGCGACGTCCAGGAGTCGGCCATGCGACACGTGGCCGGGCATACGCTGTCGTCATGGATCGCAAACGCACCGTCACTGTCATCGTCGGTTCAATGATCGTGTCTCTTGGCGTGATCGGTTTGCTGCTGTTTATTGGGGCCGGTCAGGTGCCGGTGCCACCAGCGATCTTCCTCATCACCGGTGCGGCCTGGTTCGTCAAAGGTGCCGCCACCCCCGGTTCTCCGGTCGTGCGTCGGGCAAGAGTGGTGGCTCTTATCGGCAGTGGGCTGATTGTCCTAGTGCTCATAGCCACGGTCCTCGACTATTGGGCACATGGTTGGTCCTGACGTGGTCAGCGCCTCAGTGACCCTGAAGAAGGGGTAATTGGCGAGTGGACAGTTGTGACAACTCGGTGCAGACATTTAACGAAGACAGAAGGTCGCTCTTTCTGCGGATATTTCCGATTGTCTTAATCGCGTCCACAGGATGGGTCTTCCTCGCTGCGTTGATCACAACGCATTGGACAAAGTTCCCGATATCTCGTCCAGTCTCATGGCTCTACTTGTTTCTGTTCATTCTGATGATGTCATTGACACGCATCGAGATGTGGACACTGATCTTTTCTCGGCCGGTCAGGTACGAGATCGACGATGATGAGTTCAGGGCATACGTTGGCAACAAACTCAAGGTCCGTGCCCGGTGGGCGGATTTGGAGAGATGGGATGTATCAGCGAGCTTCAGTCGGACCTGGCTCTATTTCGGCATGTGTTTCGGACGCAACTGGACCTGGCCCTACCTTTTCGGGCCGAGATTCTGGTTGAAGCAACCAAACGGGCCGGCGACATGGGTGACGGCTCCGATGCTTTTTCGATGGGCTCACCGGGGCGGTGCTGACGACGTAAACGCAGCACTACAGGAAGCAATCGGCTGGGGTCCAGGATGGATAGCTTGGGGTCAGCCCAACGGATAGCGGATGTGCCGTCGGCCCAGTTTGGCCTCCCCTTCTGGTGTTCACCTTCGAGCTTCTTATGGGGCAGTTTCGACGCGCTTCGTCGTGCGAGGCGACGCATCACTTAAACCGCAGGTGAACCAATGAACTCCACCATCTGCTCGAAGGCACGCTTTGCTTCGGGGATGGGTAGGAGCGGGTAGACGTGCATGAGGCCGGGCTCTTCGACGTACGTGTAATCCCAGCCTGCACTTGCGGCCTGGTCACGCATGAGTCGGTTTTCGGGGCACAAGATGTCGCGGGTGCCTTGGAAGGCCAAGGTGCGGGGCAGGTTGGTGAGAGATCCGTGGAGTGGCGAGACTTCCCAGCGACTGGTGTGGGTGGGGTCTCCTGCCCACCACTGCCCATAGACGCGGGCGCGGTCTAAGCGCAGCCAGGGGTCCCACTCGGCGGCTTCCTCGATGCCTGGGGTTGAGCACGAGACGTCGAGCCAGGGGGAGATGAGAACCATCGACTCAAGGGGATGCGAGTCTGGCCCATCAAGGGAGGTCGCAAGTGACATGGCTAGTGAGAGTGCATATCCACCGCCAGCCGAATCACCGGCCAACACCACGGGTCCTTCGGCAGCCAGACCGCTCAGGAGTGCGCTCATCTGAGGATGCGACGAGGTCCATGGGAAGTCGGGGGCGAGTGGGTAGTCGGGGAAGATGACGCGCAGGTTGCAGCGGGCGGCGAGGCGGCGTACTAACGAAAAGTGCTGTGCGGCGGCGTTGCCGTTGTAAGACCCCCCATGCACGTAGAACAGCGTGCGGTCTCCCGAACCGTGGGTCAGCACGGGCACGCCACCCTTGGCTGCCCAAGTGAAGTCGGCGGGCACCTTGAGCGGGCGTCGTTTCGACGCGAACCTGCGACGCTCCCCCTCGGGGTCAACGATCGGTTTGGCGCGCATGACGTGGCGCGCATAGGGGACCAGCAACTGATGGGCGAGTGAAGGCACCTGCGTAGGATGGCCCCGAACGACAGGGGAGCGCCACTGCGGTGGCGCTGAGAGTGCGCAAGCAGACCCTCGAACCTGCTCCGGTTAGCACCGGCGAAGGAAGTCGAGCTCACCCCTCCCTACACATCGGGAGATGACATGACCATTGCGTCAACCGCTCGGATCGCAAGTCTGAGCCTGGCGCTGCTGGCAACCGCCGGCTGCGCCTTTTCAAGTACGACGACCAACCCCTCCACCACCATCGTCGTGGCCACCCACAGCAGTTGGGCCATGGACAAAGCGGTGATGGCTCAGTTTGAGAAGGAGTCGGGATACATCGTCAAGATCCGCCCCCAAGGCGATGCGGGCGAACTCACCAACAAACTGGTGCTCACCAAGGATGCTCCGATCGCCGATGTCGCCTACGGAGTCGACAACACGTTCGCGAGCCGCGCGATCGATGCGGGGGTGTTCGCCAAGGCTGCTGACCCGGATGCTTTGGACGGCGCGCTCACCCTGATCGACTTGGGTGATGTGTGCGTGAACATCGACGACACGTGGTTTGCGAAGAAGAAGATCGCGCCGCCGCGCACGTTCGCTGACTTGACCAAGCCCCGATACAAGGACCTGCTGGTCACCCCGGGGGCCGACACGTCGAGCACGGGCATGGCGTTCATGCTGGGCACGGTGGCGGAATATGGCGAGGGTTGGCCGACGTACTGGAAGAAGCTGAAGGCCAACGGCGCCAAGGTCGTCGCGGGCTGGGAAGACGCCTACACCGTCGACTTCACCGCAGGCGGTGGTAACGGCACTCGCCCGATCGTGGTCTCTTACGCATCCTCCCCGCCGTTCACCGTGCCCGAGGGTGGCTCTAAGCCGACCACGAGTGCGCTGCTCGACACCTGCTTTAGGCAGACGGAGTACGCCGGCGTGCTGGCCGGTGCGGCCAACCCCAAGGGCGGGGCAGCGTTCGTAAAGTTCATGACGCAGAAGGCGTTCCAGGCGGCCTTGCCGGAAAACATGTATGTCTTCCCTGCAGACGCAACAGTCCCGCTGCCGACCGAGTGGGCCAAGTGGGCTCCTCTTCCCGCAAAGCCGCTGAGCCTTCCGCTGGATGACATCAGCGCCAACCGTGACTCCTGGCTCAAGACGTGGCGAGACATCGTTACCTCCTAGCGGTTGTGCCGCTGGCCTTCCTCGGGTTGTTCTTCATCTACCCGGTGGTGGGCATGCTGGCTCGCGGCTTTGTGGTCGAGGGCCACTTCACCCCGGGCGCGGTGTTGGAAGTCTTGGGTCGAGGTCGCACCCATCAGGTGTTGTGGTTCACGCTGTGGTCCTCGGGGGTGGCCACGCTGGGTGCGGTTGTGCTGGGGGTGCCGATCGCCTACGCCCTGCATGCGCTGGATTTCCGGGGCCGTGGGCTGCTTCAGGTGGCCATCGTGGTGCCCTTCGTGTTGCCGACCGTTGTTGTGGGAGTGGCGTTCCGCCAACTCATCGCAGCCGGTGGATGGCTTGAGGGACTAGGACTCGATGGCTCCTCGGGGGCGATCATCGCGGCCTTGGTGTTCTTCAACCTCAGCGTCGTCGTGCGCACCGTGGGAGCGATGTGGGGGAGTTTGGACGTACGCCGCGAACAAGCGGCCCTCGTGCTCGGGGCAACCCCAGCGCAGGTGTTTCGCACGGTGACGCTGCCTGCCTTGAGGCCGGCCATCCTGGCCGCTGCCAGCGTCGTGTTCCTGTTCTGCGCCACCGCATTCGGGGTCGTGCTCACCTTGGGTGGACTCAAACAGGCCAACATCGAAACCGAGATCTGGCTGCTCACCGCACACCAACTCGACCTAACTGCTGCTGCCGCATTGAGCGTGCTGCAGGTGCTCGTGATCGTGGGCTTGTTAGTGGCAACCAAGTCTCTGGAGCGGCGCTCTTCTGGTGGCACTGGGCGAAGGGTGTTGGTGAAGCCCAGTCGTGCCCACGTGCCGGTGTTGATCTGGACCGGCATCGTCGTACTCCTTTTGGCGCTGCCGATGGTGTCGTTGCTGGTGCGTTCGCTGCAGTACGACGCCCGCTGGTCGCTGCACAACTACGCCGCCTTGGCAGTCCACGACGAACCCTCCGCACTGCAGGCGTTGTCAAACTCCTTGCAGATCGCAGCCGTCGCGGCACTGATCGCGCTCGTGCTGGGGGTCTTAGTGGCATGGCTGATCAGCGGGTCTGCAGGTCTAGCCACCCGGGTCTTTGAGGCAGCGTTCATGTTGCCTCTGGGAGTCTCGGCGGTCACAGTCGGCTTCGGATTCCTGATCACGTTGGGGCGCCCCCCATTGGCGCTGTTGTCGTGGCCCTGGCTCGTCCCCATCGCACAGGCCACGGTGGCGCTGCCACTCGTGGTGCGCACGGTGGCGCCCATGCTCAAGTCGATCGATGATCGACAGCGCCAAGTCGCCGCCTCCCTCGGGGCCTCCCCGTGGCGAGTGGCGCTCACCGTGGACCTGCCGTTGATCTGGCGCTCCCTCCTGGCCGCAGCGGGGTTTGCCTTCGCAGTGTCGTTGGGGGAGTTCGGTGCGACGAGCTTCTTGGCTCGTGATGAAGTGCCCACCTTGCCGGTCATGATCTACCGACTCATCGGCCACCCAGGTCAGGCCAACGCGGGCACGGCCATGGCGGCCTCGGTCGTGTTGGCCGCGTTGACGGCGCTGGTGATGCTCATGGTTGATCGCCTGCGCGTGCGCAGCGTGGGAGCCTTCTGACATGGCGCTCACCAGCGGCCTTCAGGTCGATCAAGTCACTGTGCGGTTCGGCTCGCACATCGCCGTTGACGACGTCTCGCTGACCTTGGGTGCTGGGCAGGTCTTGGCAGTGCTTGGGCCTTCAGGGTGTGGCAAGTCCACACTCTTGCGTGCGGTTGCCGGGCTCGAACGCCCCTCGGCTGGCCGCATCTTCTTTGACGGAGAGGATCTGGCTGGCATCGCCGTACACAAGCGCGGGTTCGCGCTGATGTTTCAAGACGGTCAGCTTTTCGATCACCTCAGCGTGGCCGGAAACGTCGAATACGCGCTGCGAGTGCGGGGCCAACGTTCACCCAAGCGCGTCGCGGAGTTGCTGGAGTTGGTGGGGCTTGCGGGCTATTCCGACCGGTCGCCGACCACTCTCTCCGGGGGCGAGCGGCAACGGGTTGCGCTGGCTCGGGCCTTGGCGGCAAGCCCTCGGCTGCTCTTGCTCGACGAGCCACTGAGCGCTTTGGACCCCACGCTTCGGGCGCGGCTGGCTCACGACCTGCGCGAGATCTTGGTGGCCACCGGCACAACCGCGGTGATGGTGACTCACGACCATGAAGAGGCTTTCGCGGTGGCTGACGCCATGGCCCTGATGCGATCGGGGCGACTGGTGCAATCCGGTGGGCTCAACGAAGTGTGGGCCGCTCCGGTCGATGAGGAGGCGGCCCTGTTCCTGGGCTACTCCTCAGTGGTTGATGGCTCGGTCCTGGGGCAGGCTCCCGGGCCGATGGCGTTGCGTCGTTCGGCCCTGGTCGTCAGCAGCGACGGTGCCCTCTCTGGTGTGGTCAAGTCGGTGCGAGGCACCCCTGAACTCACCCGACTCGAGGTGGAGGTTCGCGGCGTCGGCGTGGTCGCGGCAGTGGCCGCTGCGAGCGTCGGCGTACTAGCTGGCCAGGAGGTGCGCCTCACACTCGATCGCACCCGTACGGCGCGAGTGGGCGCGGTCTCCTAGACTGGGCAAATGATGCGGCGCGCCTACACCCTGATGGTGGGCAATGCGCTTTTGATGGGTGCGCTGGCTTTCCTAACGAGTCGCCACCTTGGGCTGCCGTTGCGTGACCCCGAGGGTTTCCTCGGCCCCGCCTGGGTTCGCCTGCCGTTGCTGTGTTTGGGCGCCTTCATCGCCGACATCGTGCCTCGCACGATCTGGCACACCCGCGCCAAACCCAAACTGTTCAAGGCCGAAGCCAAGCGACTCATCGATGAGCACTGGACTCGCGAACGCATCCAACTCGTCGTCGTCGGTGTGGTCTGCTTCTACATCACCTATGTGTCGTACCGAAACCTGAAAAACTTCTTGCCCTTCGTGCACTCCAACGGCCCCGGCAAGCCGGTGACCTACGACTACCAACTGCACGCCTTCGACAAGTTCTTGATGTTTGGCCACGACCCGGCGCTGCTCCTGCACGACCTGCTGGGGCTGGGTGTTTCGGCACAGTTCCTCTCGGCGGTCTATTTGGTCTTCTTGCCGATGGTCCCCATCTCGGTGACGGCCTGGGCTGTGTGGTCGCGCAACATCAGCTTTGGCTACTGGTTCGTCACAGCTCAGTGCTTGGCCTGGAGTTTGGGCACGGCCAGCTACTACATGATCCCAACGCTTGGCCCCAACTTCGCCTTCGTCTGGATCTACAAAGACCTCACTGACACCGGCGTTTCGGCTCTGCAAGACGCCCTGTTTTACGGGCGAAACGACGTGGTGTGGGACCCCTTTAGTGACGGCGTGCAATCAGTGGCCGGCTTCGCCTCGCTGCACGTCGCCATCACCTTGGTCTTTGCCCTCGTGGCGCAATACACCGTGCGTCACGCCTGGATCCGCTGGACCTTATGGGCCTACTTCGCCATCACCGTCGTAGCCACTGTGTACTTCGGCTGGCACTACATCGCCGATGACATCGCCGGCGTCTTCATCGCCTGGCTGTCCTTCTACCTCGGCGCCCTAGCAACCGGGCAGAAGTTTGATCGTCACGGGCGAAGTTCGCACCCCACCACCACCACCGACGAAGTCCCAGTCGACTCCCAAAACTGATTTTTTGGGGGTGTCAAAGTCACAAGTAAACCTGTGACTTTGTCGCTTTGCGGGGAGGATCATCCGGGTAAAGCGACAAACATCCGGGTGAAGC
>Ga0073899_10003915_pt1 | contig 13118 bp, 19 predicted proteins | sample KloWWTmetaKNB5Ph_FD_88975 | JGI IMG/M metagenome (GOLD analysis project Ga0073899, IMG submission 88975) | Active sludge microbial communities from Klosterneuburg, Austria, studying microevolution and ecology of nitrifiers - Klosterneuburg... | ecosystem: Engineered > WWTP > Aerobic digester >... | reverse complement strand
TTTCCTTACCGGCTTCCTCGGCGGCATGGGCGGCTGCGCCATGATCGGTCAGTCGGTCATCAACATCAAGTCAGGCGGCTCGACGAGGCTTTCGACCTTCGTTTCCGGCGTCTTCCTGCTGTTCCTGATCGTCGTCCTGGGACCGCTGGTTGCCCGCATCCCGATGCCGGCGCTTGTCGCAGTCATGATCATGGTGTCGATCGGCACCTTCTCGTGGGGATCGATCAAGAACCTCAGGAGCCATCCGTGGCAGTCGTCGGTCGTCATGCTGGTGACGGTGCTGGTGGTCGTCTCGACCCATGACCTCGCCCAGGGTGTGGTCGCCGGCGTGGTGCTTTCAGGCCTGTTCTTCGCCAGCAAGGTCAAACGCCTGTTCGACGTCTCGTCGGAGCTGAGCGGCGACGGCAAGACGCGCACCTACCGCGTGTCGGGTCAGGTGTTCTTCGCCTCGTCCGAACGGTTCGCCGACGCCTTCGACTTCAAGGAGGTCCTGGATAGCGTCGTTATCGACGTTTCCGCGGCGCATTTCTGGGACATTTCAGCAGTCGGCAGCCTCGACAAGGCGATCCTGAAGTTCCGCCGCGAGGGCACGCACGTCGATGTTCTCGGCCTCAACCAGGCAAGCGCGACGATGGTCGACCGCTTTGCCATTCACGATAAGCCCGGCGCCGAAGCAGCGCTGGGTGCTCACTAAGGAGAGGGCATCATGAGCCGTATCTTGGCGTGTATCGACGCCTCCACTTACGCAACCAGCGTCGTCGATCTGGCAGCATGGGCTGCAAAAGGCCTCGGTGTGGATGTCGAACTGCTCCACATCGTTCAACGAAAAGACGCGATCGCCGCACGGCACGACCACAGCGGAGCAATCGGTCTCGGTGTCAAAAGTGAGCTGCTCGAAGAGCTGACCCGGATCGAGGAAGCAGCTGGACGTCTCGCGATCGAGGAAGGGCGTATCCTCCTCGACGCGGGCATCGAACGCCTGAAGGGCCATGGCGTCACTGTGTCGTCGATGCACCTGCATGGCGGCATCGTCGAGACGATCGTCGAGCGTGAGGCCGATGCCGGCCTTCTCGTGATCGGTAAGCGTGGTGCATCAGGCCAATTCGCCATGGAGCACATTGGCTCCAAGGTGGAGCGCGTCGTCCGCGCCAGCGACAAGCCGGTGCTCATTGCGCCGCGCGAGTTCAAGCAGACCCCGCGTTCGGTGGTCATCGCCTACGACGATAGTGCGGCTGCGACCCGCGCCGTCGCCATGGTGGCGGCGTCACCGCTGTTCAGCGGCCTGCCTGTGCACCTGGTATCTGCAGGCGTCCGTGAACCCGACGGCCACGATATCCTTGCAAGGGCGGCCGAGCCACTCCGCATGGCCGGATTTAGCGTCGACACGTTTGTGGACGAAGGAAAGCCTGAGCAGGTTATCCCGGATTACCTGATGGCGAACGCTGACAGCATCCTGGTCATGGGAGCCTATGGCCACTCGCCACTGCGTACCCTCATCGTGGGCAGCACGACGACGACGATGATCCGGACCGTCCACGTTCCAGTGCTGCTGGTCCGTTAACGATGGACCTCGACCCCAACGCCGTTCGCCAGCGACTGCTCGCCAGGCGAGCGGCGCTGGTCGATGAGGACAGACTGAGCGAAGCAGACCGCGCCCCGGTCACGCTGGATCAGGAAAGTGTCGGCCGGCTTTCAAGGATCGACGCCATGCAGGTCCAGGCGATGGCGCTCGCATCCCAGCGGCGTCGCGCCCAGGAGCGAGAGCGGATCGATGCTGCTCTCAAGCGCATCGACAGCGGTGAGTATGGCTGGTGCGTGACCTGCGGCGAGGAGATCGCGATCGCCCGGCTAGATCATGCACCCGAGGTGCCGACGTGCCTTGAATGTGCACGAGGCACCTGACGCTACAATAAGGAGAGGATCATGCCGACCGGCACGGTCAAATATGTCGATGCGAAGGGGCAATATGGCTTCATCTCGCGCGACGACAAACAACCCAAAGTTTTCTTGCATATCAAAGCCGTGCTGCGCGCCGGAGTTGGCGAGATACGCAAACACCAACGCTGGTCTTTTGACCTTGCAGAAGGCCGTGATGGACGACCTCAAGCCGACAATCTGTCCCTCTTACCCGATTGAGATTACCCATGCTCACCTTCTTGCGCGCCAACTTTCGATGGCTCGCATGTGGATTTCTGCTCACGCTTTTCTCATCGTTTGGGCAAACCTTCTTCATCGGCTTATCCGGCAGTGAAATCCGTAGAACGTTCCACCTTTCGGGCGGGGCTTTCGGCGGACTTTACATGCTGGCGACGCTTGGAAGTGCGTTAACGCTGCCGTGGCTAGGGCGTCTTCTCGATATCATGCCGGCGTGGCGCGTTGCGCTCTTTGTTCTTCCGGCGCTGGCGGCATCCTGTCTGATCTTCCCTTTCATGCCGAACGTGGTCGGGTTGGCGATCGGCCTCTACCTGCTTCGGCTGTTTGGGCAGGGCATGATGACGGAGACCGCGTACACGGTGGTGGGACGCTGGTTCTCGGCAAATCGTGGTCGTGCAATCTCATTGATCGTCCCCGGCCACCAGACTGGCGAGGCTGTGCTGCCGCTGGCGTTCGTCCTCATCAGCTCATGGCTTGGATGGCAGGGCGCCTGGGTACTGGCGGCAGCTACCATCCTGCTGGTGGCCTTCCCACTGATCGTGTTTCTGCTCAGGATCGAGCGTGTACCTCAAAGCGAGGTCGTGTCGGCCGACATACCGGCGGTGCGTGACTGGACGCAGGCCGAGGTAGTCCGTGATCCGACCTTCTGGCTGCTTCTGGCAGGGGTGCTGGCGCCCCCTTTTATCGGCACCACCATCTTCTTCCATCAGGGATATCTGATCGACTTGCGCGGCTATGACCGACTTGCCTTCGCGGCCGCGTTCCCCGTGATGGCAGTCACAACGGTGATATTCGGTCTGGTCTGTGGTGCGTTGATCGATCGCTACAGCGCCGTGCGCATCTTACCCTTTTTCCTCTTTCCTCTGTTCATTGCCATCCTGGTTGCCGCTCTGGTGACCCCTGTCTGGGGCATCTACCTGTTCATGCTGCTGTTCGGGGTCAGTTACGGCTTCACGTCGACCCTGCTGGGCGCTCTATGGCCGGAAATATACGGCACCGCGCATCTGGGAGGTATCCGGGCGATCACTGTGTCGGGAATGGTGCTTGCTACCGCTGTAGGTCCCGGCCTCACCGGCACGTTGATCGATGCCGGCGTCGCACTGCCCACCCAACTTCTCTGGATGGCAGGATGGTGTGTGATCGCGTCGGGCGTCCTCTTCTTCGTGTCGCACCAGCTACGACGCAGATAACAAACCGTACTTTCCCGCAAACGAAGGTCGAGTGGGACGGCTGACGGCGGCAAGGCGCGCTCGATGGCAACGAGGTGCCATTTTCCCGAAATGTGTTCCCGATTGGCTTTTCCCGAAACTGCCCGGTGCAGATGGAGAAACGGGACAGCCTATGGCCGTCTGATCGACCTCCCGCTGGCGGTCGAAGTTGTTGGCAGACAGCGTGAGTGCGACGCCTCGTTTGCGAGCAGCGCCGGATGAGGGCGAGCACATTGGCAGCTAATTTGAGCACGGCGCCACGCGCCAGTGGCAGATAGCGTGAGCAGGAAATCGCGCTGTTGGCGAGCAGACGCCGCTACGATTGCGAGCCCCTACAGCTAGGCGCGATGAAGGCAGGCGCGCGCCGCCTTTGGGGCGCGCGCGTGATCGAAGCAATGGCCGAGCAGATCGACGCCGCCGCGCCGCTGATCGTTCTCGCAGGCCGCAACTATCGCGATCCCCTTTGGCCGCAGATCGAACGGCGCGCATCGGTTCCGATGGAGGGGCTTGGAATCGGTCAGCAGCTCGCTTGGTTAAGCGACAACTGAAAGCGAGAATTGTCGCGGTCCATGCGCAACGTCGCGCGATGCGCTTCGAGGGGGCATCTGTTTGTCGCGCCGCCCTTTCAATCTATCCAACGCCATTTGGCGTTGTGAGTTTGAGGATTATAGGCCCATCAACGGCCCAAGCCCCCCGGTAGGGCCGCCCACTCCCGGCAAGCGCAAATGGCGTAGTTTGCGCTTGCCGGGAGACCAGTTGCCCTCTCTATATGGCAAGGTGACTGCCCCCACACCGACAGCGCCCTTGTGGACCCAAGATCAGGCCATCGCCTATGAGGCAGCCCTTGAGGCCATCAACGATGTTATCGCCGGTTACAGCGAGCAGATCGCGCTTGAGCATGGTCGCGTTGTGCCGAACACGGCGCGGATCGCTTGGCTCGAAATGCGGACGGATCAGGCATCGGCCACCGGCCATGCGCTCAATGTGATGGATGATGAGAATGTCCGACAAACGCTGCTGGAATACAGCGCGATCGTTCGGGCGCGAGACGGCGCAGGGTGAAGGTCCGCCCGATGGACGGGCGTTAGTTCGTTAAATCCCCCCGTCAGTGTCTTCCTAGCATGAGGGCTGCACCAGGCCGCATCAAGGATCGGCGGTTCCCCCAATTTGCTGCGCAAATCGGCTCCCCCACCGCCCGCTACCGCGGCCGCTTCGCGGTCCCTGACAGCCGGCGCCGGTGCCCATGCCGGGTGTCTCCCGTCACCAACGAGAAGGAGAACCGGATGCACATCAAATTGTTTAGAGCACTGAAAGCGGCTAATCTGTCCGACGACGCCGCAGCGGAAGTTGTAGAGGCTATTGAGGAGTATATCGCCGTGAAGGTTCAGGAGGCGAACAAGGGAATCGAAAGCAAGCTGACGGCACAGACTTGGGTCATCGGCAGCGTCGGTTTCGTCCTCGCAGTCATCGGCCTCGCGCCCGCTTTCATCAAACTGTTCCAGTAAGACAAAGGGAGGCTTCGGCCTCCCTTTTTTTGCCGAACCGCCTGATTGTCAGGAGACGCAAATTGACCGACTTCGCACAAGCACGGCTCGATATGTTCGAGAGCGGTTTATTCGGCCAGGGCAATGCTTTCTGGCGCTGGATCGCAACGGACGAGGCGCGGCCCTATCTGGCCGCTTTCGCCGCCGATCGCGCGCCACCCAGCGGAAGCGAGTTTTTCGCGGCCGATCTTACCGCCGAGGATCTACTTGCTTCCGATCACCTGGCTGAGCTGGCCCAGAAGATCGAAGCGGCTCACGGCTAGCGCCGTGCGCGCCGGGGCTATTTGCGAGCAGATGTGCGCTGTTGCTCCGCCACGTCGCGGATCATAGCTGCCCAGCATCCCAAGATCATGCCCTCTTCATTATCGACTTCGCTTGTGGCGACCGCATAGATACCCAGCAAGTTTGCAACCTCGCTCGCCTCGACAATGCCTTGACGCGCAAGCAGCGTGGCAAACATCGAGAGTGCTCCCCCCATTGCCCGCACCAGCGGCGCATCTTGTAGCAGTCGGTCAAATTCGCGGGGCGGGTTACTGGACATAGATTGTTCCGATCAAATAAAGCGACTGCCTTTTAGGACTTGTCGCGGGAAGTGCTATCCGCTGCCAATAATTCGACAGCCGATAATCCGAAAGCATCGGCAAGGCTCTCCAAGGTGGCAAGCGTTGGATTACCATGTCCGCGCACCATGTATGAAATATGTGACGCCGCAACGCCCGAGCGTTCGGACAACTCCCCTTGAGTTATGCCTAGTTTCTTTAGTTCGCGAGAGATGTTGGCCCCGAGCTGGGCCATCAACGGCGATGTTCGTTTCAGGTATATGGTTGGCATCGTGTTCGCGTCCTTCTGGCTAGGCGCAGAATGTCGGCACGGGCAGCATGGCGCAATAGGGTTGCTCTAGAAGCTATTTGCGCCATGGCTTTCGCGCCTAGCGCAGATGGTATAGATTGTGCGCCATATTTGGACGAGCGAGGTTCAAACCCTGCATGGACGGTCAGGACGACGCGATGAAATCGGCCATGGAGCTGTTCGCAGCTCGGCTTGCAAAGCGCGATGTAGAGAGGCCGATCACCGACCATCGAACCGTCGAGCGGTTGATCGCGATGCTGGAACCGCATGAGCAACAGGTTGTCCGCTTGCGGATCGGGCTTGGCCCCTCTCCCGCGCTCACTCTTGCCGCGACTGCAAAGATCGTCGGTGTGTCGCCAAGCCGCATCGGCCAAATCGAGGACAAGGCATTCCGAAGGATCAGATGGGTCTGCAACAACATAGACATTCACGATCGTTCGGCGCTGGATGCTTTGATCGCGCGCAGGCGTGATGAAGCGGCTGAGGCCGAGCGGATCAGGAAACGCGATGCCTTGCAAAAGGCGCTAGATCAGGAGCGGAAGCGCAAAGCCAAGCAAGACCGGGACGAGGTCAGGCGAGCGAAGGCGCGCGATTCCGCTTGGAACCGCAAACTACGCGTGGCGCAGGCTGAGCTTGATCGGATGAGATCCGACGCTCAGTTTTTTGCCGAACAGATCGCTCAAATCGAGCAGCGCGCTAATTGGCTGAGGGCAATTTTGCCGCGCGACCGCCAATTGGCGGCGCTGCGCGAACAGGCCAATGAAATCCGCGATGCGATCGCGAGCGCAGAAGCCAGCATATCCAACATGCTGGCCTCGCCCCCGGATGGTCCCCAGCTAGGCAAGGAAGCTTCAACAAACGATGGCCACTGATATTGAGCCGTCCCCCGCCTTCGCGCCGCAGATCGGCCGCGTTTATTTGCGCGTCAGCACCGATGCACAGGACTTACGCCGACAGGATGCCATCGTAGCCGAGGCGAAGGCAGCGGGCTATTATGTCGCGGCAGTCTATCGGGAGAAGGCATTGGGTGCCCGTGCCGACCGCCCCGAGTTGCTGCGCATGATTGCCGATCTTCAACCCGGTGAAGTGGTGATTGCCGAGAAGATTGACCGGATTAGTCGTCTTCCCTTGGCCGAGGCCGAGCAGCTGGTTGAGACAATTCGTGCGCGAGGCGCGCGACTTGCCATTCCCGGCGTCGTGGACCTGTCCGACCTCGCGGCCGACGCCGAGGGCATCGCCCGCATCGTGCTCGAATCTGTTCAGGCGATGCTCTTGAAGATCGCCCTGCAGATGGCTCACGACGATTACACCGATCGCCGCGAGCGACAGCGCCAAGGTATCGCCTTGGCAAAGGCCGCAGGGCGCAGCGGAGGGCGCAAAGGCGATCGGGCAACGCACGCCCGCATTGTGGCATTGCGCGAAGCGGGCAAGAGCATTGCCAAAACGGCAGAGCTGGCCGATTGCGACCGCAGCACCGTCAAGCGGGTATGGGCGGCCCATCGTGCCGCCCAGGTGCAAGAACCCAGCCCTCAGCGAAATCATCGTGAGCGGAACCGCTGATTGCTCTTTCTGTTCGGCTTCAAGCCGGTGGCAGCTGCCACCGGCAGTCCCCTGCCCGCGTCAACGGACTGCCAGCTACGGAAAGAGCGGCGGAGCCGCGACAGGGTTTTCCAATCCCCGCCGTGCCGATCGAGCGCAGCGACCTATGGGTGCCAATGGCCGGTGGCAGCTGCCACCGCCGCCAGTCCAAATTGCTGCATCTACTCGGGCCGTTTCCTTTGGGCGTTGCTGTCTGACGGATACGAACTCCGCATCGCCACTAATGCGGGCAAGCAGAAAACCGGCCTTCGGCCTTGGGTTTCCGCAAGCGGACCCTCCCATTTTCAGCTTGCCCGCGTAGCTCAGCTCCGCCGCAAAAAATCCGTCAGCAACGCTTATCCAAAGGAGACTACCATGCAGAACATCGCTGAATTTCGGATCATCGGCCGCGTTGGCAGTGTCGATACGACCGATAAAGTCACCCACGTTTCCGTCGCCGCGAACTACAACCGCAAGGATGGCGATGAATGGAAGACCGATACGCACTGGAACCGCGTGACGTTCTTCCGCCAGCTGGCAGAGCGCGCCGCTGACTTGGGCAAGGGCGACCTGGTTCACATCACCGGACGGGTCCGCCAGAACAGCTACGAGAGCAATGGCGAAACCCGCTACTCGGTGGACCTGATCGCTGAGGGGCTGGGTATCTTGGTTCGGGGCGGGGCTGACTAAGCCCCCCCCTTTCACCTAAAAAGGGCGGCCTGGTGGCCGCCCTTTTTTGTGGACAATGCTTTTCACAGACCCTAACAAGAATAGGGTTTAACTACGTGAGGCATGTGTGGCAGCCAAACTGTTCAATCGTGTAGCGAGCTTGCGCGTCGCTTCCGGACTTACGCAATCCGAGCTGGCAGCGAGGATTCAAGTCTCCCCTGAAACAGTCGCGGCCATCGAGAACGGCAGACAGGACGCCACTTTGCTGACGGCGCTACGTATGTCGCGTGCCCTGCGAACCGAGGTGCCGAACATCTTCAGGGAGCAGCCTTTCCCTAAGTTGATCGGCTCCGAGCGAGGCGAGAGCCGAACAGCTTAGGAGGCCGCTATGCGCCGTGAGATTGCCAGCAAACTTCGGCGCGCAGCCAGCGTGCTACGGACTGTCATGCTTTGGGCATCGCTTGCCCTGTGGCTTGCGATCGCGGCAACCGCGCTGATCGTCGTCCTTGCAGTCGGACTCGCGGCCTATTTCGCTTTTGGCTGGCTAGGAGTGGGAGCCGTCGCCGTCTTCGTGCTGATCGTTTTCTTCGGCAAAGACCCACCAACCGAACAGACCGGCCCGCGCCGCAAGGGCAAGGGCCTCAACCTGAACGACGATCCGAACCCATGGTATATGCAGTCGCAGTATCGCTTCGGATCGGGAAACAGCGCCGCCCATAACCGCTGGCACAAGTAGCCCGTGGCGCAGCCATTGAAGGGATTCTCAATGCGAACAATCGTAGTGACCAATGAGCGCGGCGGCATCGGCAAGACCACGCTTACCTGTCATATTGCGTGGCATCTGGCCGAGCAGGGCAAGCGTGTCGTGGTCCTGGACCTGGACAAGCAATGCCACAGTGCCGGGATGCTGAAAGCCGAGTTCGAGCAGATCGGCCCGGTTCAGTCGATTCTTGACTTCGACCCGAACGAAGAACCTCCGGCGCTGGCCTGTTTCAAGAACACACGGCAGATCGTCGAGTTGACGACTGACAGCCCGCAGCAAGGCCAGCACATCGGCGCTTATGTCCGCGCCATTCGTGCCGGCCTTGCCAAGCACTACGACTACTGCGTGATCGACACTGCGCCCGCGTGGGATGGCCGGAACCTCATGGCGCTGATTGCGTCCGATTATGTCGCGGTCCCACTGGACCCCGACAAAACCGCGCGTCAGTCTCTCAACGAAATCTCGCAAAGCATCAGCCTTGCAAACAAGGTGCGCGGGGAGGGTAACGCGACCCGGTTCGGGATCGTGTTCAACCGCGTTCAGACAACGAGCGAAGTTTCAAAAATGCTGATGGACCGCATTGGGCAGGCGCTTCCTGCCAATGTGGTGCCGCACACCATTCCGCACCGCGAGCACATGCGCGAGGCGGCTTTACTCGAAATTCCCGTTTGGCGCTTGGCAAAGGACACGCGGCGTAGCGCGCCGATCGTGCGCGAAGTCGTCTCCTACATTGTCGATCAAGCTGAGAGGGAAGCCGCATGAGCAAGGCAGCTGTCAAACCGGCAAAGAAGAGCTTTGCCGACTTCGATATGGACGCGATGGACTTTTCGGCCGTCCCCGCGAATACCGAGTTCAAGGCAGCTGGACGGTTTCAGCGCCTTCCGCTCGATGACATTGATCCAGACCCCACGCAGGTTCGCCGGGAGTTCGACCAGGCCGAGATTGATGCACTGGCCGCAACCATCAAGGACCGCGGCTTGCTGCAACCCATCGTTGTCGCGCCAACATCGAACGGTCGCTACATCATCCGCTACGGAGAGCGGCGCTATCGCGCGTGCCGCCAGCTTGGTTTCGACCAGATCGACACCGTTCTGGATCAGGCGGACGCCGAGCGCGATATTGGCCTCGACCAGTTTCTTGAGAACGAGCAACGCCAAGCCCTAAGTCTGGCTGAGCGCGTCAGTTTCATCGCGAGCCGCGTCAGTGACACGCTCTCGACAAAGGATCTAGCCGCGCGCATCGCCAAGCCGCATTCGGAAGTGAAGCGGCTCTACTCGCTGCGCACCTTGCCCGAGGACATTCTTGCCGCGTTGAAGAATTGTTCTCCGCGTGCCGCCGTCGCGATCAAACACGCGATCGAGCTGGACGAGCAGGCCACGCGCAATTTCGTGGCAGCAAACGAAAATCCGACAGCCGCCGCCTGTGAGCAGTTTCTTGCTACGCTCCAAGGCAGCCCCGAGGAAGAGACAGCGCAGGCCGGTGCCGCTAAAGCGATCGACGATCCAGCGTCGCCCCAAGAATCGCGCGCCTTGGTGGCAGCTGCTACCAGTGCGACGGACGATCGTCGGGAGCGGCCTGAACTGGACGCTCACGACGACGAGCGGGAAGGGGAGGGGGCCGTGATTGCCGATCCTTCCGATCACAAGCCGCGCGCCCCCCGTCAGCCGAAAGAGGCTACCGACGCACCGGCTATCATCATTCAGGGCCGTCGCGGGATTGTTCTAAGTGGCCAGGTCACGGTTCGGTTCGACGGCGAGGCCGCGCCCCAAACCTTCGACTTCTGATAGCTTTTACCGTCCACGTTCTCTCAGCATCGAGGCGACGTGGAATTTAGAGCGGTGGCAGTTGCCACCGCTTTTTGTTTGTGGGGTAGGTATCTACTGTATGGCAGGATAAGCCTTGCGGCGGCTAATGTTAACCGATACGCTCAATCCTATCGGATCGCGCTTCACGGTTGGGAGATACCTACCCCACATGGAAAAGACGCTGGGCTTCAAGATCGAGGCAACCAAGCTCGCAAAGATTGACGCGCTTGCGCAGACGAGGGGAGGGCGCGGCCCCTTCATGCGTCAACTGGTTGACGCCGTGCTCCGGCAGTCCGGGGCGGCCAGCGAGGCCGCACCTCTTGTCGACCGCGAGGCCGCTGGCGAGCATCGCCTTTATCTTCGGCCGACCGAAACCGAACTGGCCGTGATCCGCCATCGCGCAAAAGAGCGCCGCATGACCCCGGCGACCTGGGCCATGGCTCTTGTGCGGCGACACATCGGCATTGCCGCGCCTGTCGATCGCGAATTGCGCGAAGAGCTGTTGAATTGCCGTCAGGCGTTGCAGCGCATTGGGCGCAACGTGAATCAGATCGCCCGAGCCGCGAACAAGATGGCGCTGGCGGACAATGCAGCGGAGATCGCCGGCGAGCTGCAAAAGGTCAACGACCTGCGCGCGGCGATCGGGGCGGCCGTCGAAGGTATCGGCGCCGCTACGAAAGCTGACCTGTCCTATTGGGAGGTTTCCAGTGAGCGACTTTGATAGCAGCTTTGAGGCGGGACAGCTTGCCGCGCTGTTCAAACCAAAGCTGACCAGCGACCCGAACAGGCGCGGGGCCGATATGTTGCTGCGCTCGCTGAGTTCGAGGCGGGCAGGCCAGGGCGGGAGCACGCGGGCGCGGCTTGCTCGCGTTGTCAGCCGTGCCCCGGAGGTCATGGTCAAGGTTACGGGCAGGCCGAAGGGCAAGAACCACGCGGCTGCGCATTTCGACTATATCGGCCGGAAAGGCGATGTGCCGCTTGAAACGCGTGATGGCGACATACTGACTGACAAGGAAGCTCGGGCGGAGCTGGCGCGCGATTGGGGCGATCCTGTCTATTGGCGTGACAATTCTACCGTAGCCGCCGTGAGCATGGTTTTTTCGATGCCGGCAGGGACAGACCCCGACAAGGTTCTTTCAGCGGTGCGCGAGGTCGCGCGCAGCGAGATCGGGCATGAGTGGGATTACGTCCTGGCGCTGCATACGGACACACCGCGGCCCCACGTGCATGTGACGGTTGCCGCGCGCGGCGACACAGGGCAACGCTTCAACCCGCGACCTCAAACGCTGCATCATTACCGGGAGCGCTTTGCAGAGGAATTGCGGGCGAGGGGGGTTACTGCCGAGGCAACGCCTCGCGCAGCGCGTGGTGTCGGCCGAGCCGGTCAGAGCATGGCCCTGAATCGGATGAGGCAGCGCTACATGGCCGGCACCGCACCTGCGCCGTTTGCCAATCAGAAGATCACTGCGGCCGCGCGAGACCAGCTGGCGGGGCGGTCCACCGCTCCGGATTTCGTGGTGCGCGGGCGGCAGGCATGGAATGAGACGCAACACCGCTATCTAGCTGCCGCCAAGCGGCTTGAGACAAGCAGCGATCCAGCTGACCGCCAGCTTGCCGACCAGGTGCGGCAATTTGTGGGGGCAGGGCGAACGCCTACAATTCATGAGCGATCGGTAGCCGCGATGGAGCGGAAGCGGCAGAGCGAACGATCTAGGAACCGCGATCGTTCGCGGGAAGGGCCAGGACGATAGTTATTGGCCGTGCTTGGTCCAACCAACGCTGTTTGAGGGCAGAGCGTGGAAAGTACGCCAAACAACGCTAAGCGAGAACAAATTAGGACTTATGCGGGAGGGGAGTTGGATTGATGTCGCGCCTCTACAGCCTTTGGCTGGAAAGTCGCCTCTGCACGCTACCCGAATTGCACCACCTTGACAGGCCGCTGCGCCATCACAGCGCCCTGACCTCGGTAACAGCCGGCATTCCCTGGAGCCGGTCCATGAAAAATCGGGGGGCGAGGCTGCTCGGATCGATGGCTCGAGGAGCCTCACGGCGATCACGATATCCTCCGGAACGCACGCAGCGCGCTGCTCAAACACAGGAGAAACAGTCCAGTGAGGATGGTCCCTGTGATGATCAAATTTTCATTGAGGAGCGCTGCGAAGCTCGATCCAGCGGAAATCGCGAGCAACAACGGCAGATGACAGGGGCAGGGAAGAACCGCCAGTCCGCCCCAAAATAAATGCTGTAGCCCGGCCCGGGAATGAAGAGCCAAAGGCCATGGGCTTACGCATTTTGCTTCTCCATTTTGTCGCCCGTGACTGAGGCTCGCCCGACGAGGGACGACGCGCCGCATCGCTGCCGCAAACAAGCAATCGCCTAGGTGGGGGGACACGGGCAGGATCGCCTATGGTCAGCGATGCGGCGCTGGGTCGCGTCCGTCAAGGTGGTGTAATTTCGGCTGTGGCCGTGGGCCATCGTCAGGCGGCTTTGGCGGTGATGTGTAGGGGCTGATTTTCCTCCTCGATCATGGGTTGGTTGAGTTCGGCCA
>Ga0073899_10003913_pt1 | contig 13120 bp, 11 predicted proteins | sample KloWWTmetaKNB5Ph_FD_88975 | JGI IMG/M metagenome (GOLD analysis project Ga0073899, IMG submission 88975) | Active sludge microbial communities from Klosterneuburg, Austria, studying microevolution and ecology of nitrifiers - Klosterneuburg... | ecosystem: Engineered > WWTP > Aerobic digester >... | reverse complement strand
GGCCTCCAATCGGTAGTCGGCCTCATTCGCGGCTGGTGTCTCTGAGAACAAAAGAACCGTCTGCCGGCCCTCGATCGTGCGTCCGCCGACGTTCCTGATCAACACGCGAATCGGATGCTGCTCTTTCAATTGCTGCGCGAGGCTGGCTTTTCCCTCGCGGGTCGTCACGAGGAAGTGTGGCGGGCCACGATCTTGGAAGATGAGCCTTCGGCATTGCCGTGCCGACCAATTCCAAAACGATTCCGAATCTTTTGGATCTTCTGCAAGTACCAATAGTGCCTGCCGGCGCACGAGCAACGCCTTCGCCACTGAAGATGCCCCTGCTTGGACGCTGCTCCAACCCATGGTGGCGGTCAGCGAGGCCATGGCGACGATGGTGTCGGATCCCAGGACGGTAATCCCATAATGAGGCAACTTCTCCCCGTCGGAAAGTGGGCGGATGCCGACGGCTTCTGCTAAGGGACTTTCCGCACGTTCGACCGGAGCATTGTCTTTGGCCTCATTGATGAAGAACAAATTTTCGGCAATGTAAGTGTGAGTGCGTGCGATCAGGTCATCCAGCTTTTCCGCGGCCATGCCTGCGTAGGCCGAGCCGATAAACTCATCGGCTAACAAAGAACCAGCCAAGTTGAACGCCATGCATTGGCGATATTCCTCAGGAATCTGCGGCGGCGCTTTGAGAGATGCGGAAGGTAACTCCGCTACCACGGCACGAGCAGCCTCGCGCCACTTGAAAAAATGTCGCACCATCGGTTCGATGTCGGGATGGGGCGTGCCGATGTTCTGGTCGACGACCCGGGTGTCTACGTCTAGTCGATTGCCATGGCGGCGGGTTGTGTGGCGATCCTGGAAGTGGATTTCATCTGGAACGGGGCCATCGATCCGGGTGGCGAAGGTGGCGCTGTGTTCTGTTGGTGACAAGGCGAGCTCCGCACCGCTGCCCTGACGGGCAAACGCCAGAACGATGACCCACAAGCATCGCAGCACGGTTGCACAGGCAGGCATCGCCTAGTCCTTGGGGCGTATCACCCACGACACGGAATAAGTGGGGGGCTTCTCTGGTTGCTTGGGGTCGCGGCCCACCGAGAGGTACAGCGAGGCCTCGGAAGACAAGGTCAGGTAGTCCACGGACAGCTCCGAGCCGCCATCGGAGGTCGATCTCTCCCGCAGCACCTGGCCGTTCACAGCACACGCAGATCGAATGATCTGCACATGCTCGGCGAACTTCGCCTTCGCCTTTCCGAAGTCTCCAGTTTTAATAAGCGACAGCAAACCGCTCGTACTGCCCTTCTTGAGGAAGATGTACGACTCTGCCTGTGAAACTGAGGCGGGCGGGGAAGCCCAAAGGTAATACTGGCGCTGGAATGCTGGGGCCATGTTGGAAAACATGTGCTGGCCGACCATGCCTTCGAAATCTCGCGCAGCCACCGCACCTGCGCGCAGAATGAATTGGTAAAGCCTTGCCGATTCCGCAGCCTGGGGCATTGCCCAACCGCGTGTGCAGTTGCCGGGCTCCTGACGCCCGCCGATCGCGTCGGCTATCGCGATGAATCCGTCTTGGTAGGGGGACTCCCAAGCGAATATCTGCATGCCTGTGGGTACTTTTCGGGCGTAGTAACTCCGGTAGCTCGCCTGCGCCTTTCCGGCTGGGGGAATCGTTAGATCGAGATAACCTGCTGAGATCGCCGCAGCGTTCTCGAAGTTGCGGGGTTGCTGGATGTTGCGCAGCCCCAGCATTGGCCATGCCCGAAGTCGGATAGCGCGGTCGCTCTTGTTCTCAACGTCCACCTTGTTATTGAAATACACGACATTGTCCGACGTGTCCGTCACGACGTCCTTTTGAGCCAGTATGTAAAGAGATGAAAGGCCATTGGATGGCTGCGTCACGGCACGACAGAAATCCTGGATCCAGGCGTCGACATCAAGGCTTTCCGGTTCCACGAAACCTTTTGCTCGATTGCGCACCTCGTTGTATTGTTTGAGCGACGCTATATCCTGCGACGTGAGAAATTCGTAGAGCGCGCGCCAGGTCGCGAAAGCGCCAGCTGCAAACCGCTCCTTGGCAGCTAGGTGTCCATCCAAGCTAGACGTCAGCGCGAGGGATCCCGCACGGGCAGCAATGCCCTGCGAGGCAAGAATTCGGGAGAGATCTGCGTTGCGGGTTTCCTTGGTACTGGCCGACAACCCTTCCCTGGCGAGCAGCAGAACCGCAAAATAGTCGCTGTCGCATTCGAGTTCCCGCATGCTGGCCTCGCGACGAAGATTTTTTTGCACTACGTGCCGGATCTCGTGGAGTAGGAGAAAGCGCGTGAGCCGGGCGCCATCCTCAAGCTGGCGCAGGCGGTCAATCAAGGGCGATCCGATGAAGATGCGGCCGTCTCCCGAAACTTCCAGATGTTGCGAGTCGGTGATCACGATCTCCAGCCGGGCCAATTTCCAGGGCGCTGCGGTGCCCATGGCCGCTGTCATCTGTTCTTGGAGCCAGTCCGTGTCGGAGGCAGCCCCAGATGGACTCCATGCCATCGACAGCAGAACCGAAGCAAAGCAACACAGCAGGCGGTTCATGGGTGTCTCCCTACTTCTTTTGGCGTTCACGTGCCAGTCGAACTGTGTACCAGACCAACGACGTCAGAAGGATCCAGCATGTAAAGTAGAGGGCCAGCAGCGTGGCATATCGGATGCCCATGTCGCCGAGACTGAACATGCGCTGCGTATCGCCTGCGTACTCTTTTACCAACCGGCAGTCGATCGGCTCGCTCCAGGCGCGACCGCTCTGGCGTAGGTATTCAAGTAAGTCTGGCAACGGTTTTGATCCTACGATCAATCGTGTATCCTGGAAGTAGTCGCAAGTCCAGACCTGCAGGAGCCACGAATAGCCGAACCAGACGATGACGAACAATAGCGTGAAGCCGATCAGCAGGGGCACTGTTGGCCTGGAACCTAGTCTACGCGTCGATCTGGACTGAAGCAGCGCCACGACGACCGTTAGCAAAATCCCCACGACTCCCGCCACCACCTCGGGCGCCTGGCCGTCAGTCGCGATTCGCGCCGGAAAGGTCAGGATGGCGCCAAAGGTTCCGATTAGCCACGACGCTGGAAGCGCCAGTCGCTGCCAGCCAGACATCATTTCGGGTGCGCGGTTCTGGCTCACAGGTCGATCCTGATGGTCTGCTCGTCGGCGCCATCCTCCCCGACCTCGACTGTTTTGTTGATCGCGACGCTGCCCCGCCTCAAGCTCATCACATACAGGCCCGGAGGCAAATCGCGCCGGGCGTCATTCGTCGTCGACGAGACGGGATAGCGAGCCTGCTGGGTGTCTGCCAGCCGCAGCGGGTTGAATGACACCTCGTAGCCGGCAAAGGGCTGTCCTTCCTTGTATGTTGTGACTAAAACCAGAACTTTCAAACGCTTCTTGAAGGCGAATCCACCCTGGGCATGCTGCAGGTGATCTCGCTTGATTTGCACGTCCCGGAGGACAAGTGCGAGATTTTGAAAATTGCCTTCGGTGCTGCCCTTCTCGAATTCAACGGCCTGGACGACCACAGTGAGATCGGCAAGTGACACAGCAAATTCCTCGGATGTCGCGGAGGCGCGTGCACTCAACAGCTTCTGTAATCCGACGCTCTCGGACAGTAGTTTTTCTAAAACGTCCTTCTCTGGACGTTCGAGAAATTGCGCCCTTTCAAGGGCTGTTGCGGTTGCGGCGACCAAGTCACCGGCGGCCAAATCGACGACGTTCGCTTCCGCCGAAAGCGCAGACAACGGCGAAAGGATGACCGATGCCGCAACCATCGGGCCGGTTAACACGACGAGGCGACGAATCGAGTTCATTTTTCTTTGTCGATGTCGATCATCAGGGTCAGCTTTTCCTTGCGGGTAGTGCCACGAACTTCGACGTCAATGCCGAGCTCCTTATTGGCGGCGCTGTAGACCCAGATCCCGTTCCCGCGGGGTCGTGATGACGTCTCCCATGACGATCCTAAGCACGTCGCGATGTGACGCGATACTTGGATTTGGCGGCTGCGCAATGCACCTCTGCTATCAAAGGTTCCGACTTTGCAGCCGTATGAGACATAGTCCGACAGGTTATCAATCCCGCACTCAGTTGTGCTAGGCAAGTTTTTTGAGGCTTGCCAGGAGTCGCCGGATTTCGCGCCCCGGAGCACGTGAAAACCCGAGGCTGCGTCCTGCACCACCTCGCGAATCTGCGCGCACAGTGCGTCCGATTCGGTGTCCGAGGATGCTCCCGTCATCTGCAATGACGGCATCCCAATGGAAAGGAACTCTACTCTCCCTTCCAGGGACGCTCTGCGGGGCACGCCGACCGCCGCGGCGATATCGATGCTGGACGGCGCTTCGCGCGTCTGTAACGAGAGTTCGTATTCAATCTTCTCGCCCTCGCGGTGCAGGAAACTCGTGGCACGATGCTCGTTAAGGCGTACCGACCTCTGCCGCCACTCCGGGCCGACGCAAGCCTTCATTTCCTTGCCCAGTTCGATGGCAACGTTGAGAACAGGCTTTAAGTCTTGCGCCCAGGCGGAGTGGCAGGCTACTAGTGAATCGGTACCTTCACTTCGGCTTTCACACCTCCAACTGGAGGCCAGTTGCTGCACCGTGGGGCTTGCTCCCGCTTGGTCAAGTGCTGCCGCTGGAATCGAAATCGACAGGCCATTATTGAGAAGATCCGCCATCTCCTTGCAGAGGTCGCCGCTGTAGGCGGCCCCAGACAGCGTCGACAATGCGACAGCCCCCAGTTGCGGCCCCCATTGGGAAGGGCGACCGACTTGCTTGCGCTTGGTGGCAACATTCAAAGTCATGAGGTTCCTCCAGAGAGCCGCCAGATTGTGGCGCATAGCTCCAATTCTGAGTTGACTCGCCACCCTAGGCAATAGCCGTTCGGGCGCAAGAATCGCCCACGCTGCACAGAGGTGCAGCACCATCACGTCGCCAGCGACGCCTTCGGTGTGGGCCAGCATCGGGCGTTGCGCCGTCGGAGGTCCTACTCCTGAGGGGCGACCAGCGCCGAGTAGACCGGCAGCAGGACGAGCATGTACTGCACGCCGCGAAACGGAAAAGGGCATGGTCATACTCCGGTCAAAGCCGGCGAGACCCGCCTCGGCCGCGCCCAAAAAAGTCGGGTTGCCGGCAAGGACGCTCACGAACACCCGCCGCCCAGCAGGGCGGGGGCTTGTTCTTGGTAAATTCAACGTCCAAGTGAGTGGGGACGGGGCTGCTGCGGCATGAACTGTCAGAGTGTGGCTCCGGCCCCCGTCAGGCTTGGTTCAACACCAGAGCCATTACGCTTACTACTTCCATTCAGACTTCCTTCACATTGAAAGAGGCCAGTTCTCAATGGCGCCACCGGGTCAGCCTTTTCATGTTGCCCGATACCTATGCGTTACCCCTTTCAGATCCAAGGGGATCCAGACGGCGGGGATTACGGCGGGGTGAGGCGCCCGCTAGGCCTGCGCTTGTGGTATTGCGAGATCAGCCGGCCTTGATGTACTTGCAGGTACTCTTGGAAAGTGGCTTGAACGCCTGATCCCCCGGAATCGTGGCCAGCACCTTGTAGTAGTCCCAGGGGTACTGCGATTCGGCGGGCTTCTTCACCTGCACCAGGAACATGTCGTGCACCATGCGCCCGTCCTCGCGCAGCCGGCCGTTCTGCGCAAACATGTCCGACAGCCTCATGCCCTGCAGCTGCTTGACCACGGTGGGGGCGTCGTCGGTGCCCGCGGCCTTCACCGCCTTGAGGTACTGGGTGACGGCGGAATAGTCGCCCGCGTGCACCATGGAGGGCATCTTCTTTATCTTGCCGAAGAAGCGCCGCGCCCAGGCGCGCGTGTCGTCGTTGCGGTCCCAGTAGAAGCCCGTGGTGAACACCATGCCCTGGCCGTATTTGAGGCCCAGCGCGTGGATGTCGTTGATGAACATGATGCTGGGCACGATGGTCTGCTTCTGGGCGATGCCGAACTCGTTGGCCGCCTTGATGGTGTTGACCGTGTCCGACGTGGCGTTGGCCAGCGCGATCACCGGCGCCCGGGAAGCCTGGGCCTGCAGCAAAAAGGACGAAAAATCGCTGGCGTTGAGCGGGTGGTAGGTGCTGCCCACGATCTTGCCGCCGCCGGCCTGCACGAACTCGGTCAGGTTGGCCGTCATGGCCTTGCCAAACGCATAGTCCACGCCCAGGATGAACCATTCCTTCTTGCCCTGCGCCAGGATGCCGTCGGCCGCGCCCTTGGCCAGTGCGTAGGTGTCGTAGGTGTAGTGGATGGCGGTGGGCGCGCAATGCTCGTTGGTCAGGATGTCGGAGGCGCCGCCGGTGTTCATCACCAGCTTGCTCCTCTCGCGCGCCAGGTTGTTCACGGCGATTGCGACGGCGGTGTTGTTGAGGTTGATGATCAGGTCCACGCCGTCGCGGTCGAACCAGGTGCGCGCGTGCGTTGCGCCCACGTCGGCCTTGTTCTGGTGGTCGGCCCAGACGACCTCGATCTTCTTGCCCAGCACGCTGCCGCCAAAGTCCTCCACGGCCATCTTGGCCGACTCCAGCGAGCCGCGCCCGGCGGTGTCGGCGTACAGGCCCGACATGTCCGACAGCACGCCTATGCGCACCACGTCGTCGGAAATCTTTTGCGCCTGCGCGGCGGCGCTCAAGCCCAGGCCGCAGGCCATGAGGCAGGCAAGGAACAGTGGATGGGTGCGGTGCAGCATGTTGTCTCCTGTCGTAGATGGGTTGTCGCTGAGCTACCAGCGCCGCATGCTAGGGATGGATGGCCGTGCGTTCCTACGCGATTGCCAAAGACCGTCTTCAGCATGGCGAAAGCCGGGTTTTCCCGGGTGCCATCACCGGTCGCAGGGCTGCAAAAGCCGCCCTTTCAAATTGCCGAATTGAAGTGCGCCGGCGTCGCGGGCATGCTGGTGGGCAACAGGATTCACATGCCGGGGATGCGCCCGGCCATTTCTCATGCACCTGACCGCCAAAACCCACTACCAGGCCGAGCTGGACGCCGGCCGCTTCTGCATTCAGCACTGCCCGCAGTGCCAGCAGCATGTCTTCACCCCGCGTGAGCTGTGCCCGCATTGCGGCGCCAGCCCGCTGCGCTGGGTGCGCGCAAGCGGCCTGGGCACGGTGTATTCCACGAGCACCATTGCGCGCAAGCCGGATGCCGGCGGCAACTACAACGTGGCGCTGATCGACCTGGATGAGGGCGTGCGCATGATGAGCCGCGTCGAGGGCCTGGCGCCCGAGGAGGTGACCATAGGCCTGCGCGTGCAGGCCCATGTGGCGCAGAAGGACGGGCGCGGCCTGGTGCTGTTCGCGCCCGCAGTGCAAGGGGGTGCAGCATGAGCCGCATTCCACAATCCACCTTCGACGCCGCCGCCGTGAACCGCAACCTGCGCGGCCGCGTGGCGATTGCCGGCGCAGCCACCTATGGCTGCGGCGAGGCGCCCGGCATGGACGACATGACGCTCTTGGTGCGCGCCGCGCAGGCGGCCGTGGCAGACGCCGGTTTGACCATGCAGGACATCGACGGCCTGGCGACCTGCAGCGTGAACGCCAGCATGTGGCCCATGCCGGTCATCGAGCATCTGGGCATCAACCCGACCTATGTGGACGGCACCATGATAGGCGGCAGCAGCTTCATCGCCCACCTGCTGCCGGCGATGCGCGCGCTGGAGGCCGGGCAGTGCAAGGCGGTGCTGGTGTGCTACGGCAGCGCGCAGCGCTCGGCCACCTTTGGCCGCAAGGAGAGCCAGGCCGCGCGGCGCTTTCTGGACCCGCAGCCCTACGAGCAGCCCTACGAGCCCGTGCTGCCCGTCACCGCCTATGCGCTGGCCGCGGCACGCCATATGCACGAGTTTGGCACCACGCGCGCCCAGCTGGCCGAGGTGGCCGTGGCCGCGCGTGCCTGGGCGCAGAAGAACCCCGAGGCCTTCATGCGCGACCCTTTGAGCATCGACGAGGTGCTTGCCGCCCGGCCCATTGCCAGCCCGCTCACCGTGCGCGACTGCTGCCTGGTGACGGACGGCGGCGGCGCCATCGTGCTCACGCGGGCCGATCGAGCGCGCGATCTGGCGCGGCCCCCGGTCTATGTGCTGGGCAATGCCACGGCGATCTGGAACCGGCAGATTTCCTGCATGCCCGACCTGACCATCACCAGCGCCGCGCAGTCGGGCGCCCAGGCCTTTGCGATGGCGGGGTTGCAGGCAAAAGACATGGACATGGCCCAGGTCTACGACGCCTTCACCATCAACACCATCCTGTTCCTGGAGGACCTGGGTTTCTGCGCCAAGGGCGAGGGCGGGGCGTTTGTGCAGGGTGGCGGCATCGCACCCGGCGGGCGCCTGGCCGTCAACACCAATGGCGGCGGACTGTCCTGCGTGCACCCGGGCATGTACGGCATCTTTGCCCTCATCGAGGCCGTGCGCCAGCTGCGCGGCGAGGCGGGCGCGCGCCAACTGGCCAAGCACGACACGGCCGTGGTGCATGGCAACGGCGGCACGCTGTCGAGCCAGTCCACGGCGATTCTGGGCACCGCCGCCACCCTCTGAACCCCCAAGGAGTACGACATGATCCGTGACCCCGAGATTTTGGAAGCCCTGCTCGACAGCGTGCGCCGCTTCGTGCGCGAGCGCCTGGTGCCCGCCGAGAACGAGGTGGCCGAGACCGACGAGATCCCCTCGTCAATAGTGCAGGAGATGCGCGAGCTGGGCCTGTTCGGCATGACCATCCCCGAGCAGTTTGGCGGCCTGGAGCTGACCATGGAGGAGGAATGCCGCGTGCTGCTGGAGCTGTGCCAGACCGCGCCGGCCTTCCGCTCGGTGATAGGCACGACGGTGGGCATTGGCTCGCAGGGCATCCTGATCGACGGCACGCCCGAGCAGCAGGCCCAGTGGCTGCCCAAGCTCGCCACGGGCGAGGTCATCGCATCGTTTGCGCTGACCGAGCCCGAGGCCGGCTCGGACGCGGCGGCGCTGCGCACCACGGCCATCAAGGATGGCGACCATTACGTCGTCAACGGCACCAAGCGCTTCATCACCAACGCGCCGCACGCCGGCATGTTCACGCTGATGGCGCGCACCGACCCGGGCAACAAGGGCGCGGGCGGCGTGTCCTCCTTCATCGTGGACGCCAAGAGCCCGGGCATCAGCTTCGGCAGGTACGACGTCAAGATGGGGCAGAAGGGCGCGCACACCTGCGACGTGATCTTCGACAACGTGCGCGTGCCCGCGGCCAACCTCATCGGCCTCAAGGAAGGCAAGGGCTTCAAGACGGCGATGAAGGTGCTGGAGAAGGGCCGCATCCACATCGCTGCAGTCGCGGTGGGCGTGGCCAAGCGCATGCTGCGCGATGCGCTGGCCTATGCGCTGGAGCGCAGGCAGTTCGGCCAGCCCATCTGCGAGTTCCAGCTGGTGCAGGCCATGCTGGCCGACAGCCAGGCCGAGCTGTACGCGGCCGAGTGCATGACGCTGGACGCGGCGCGCCGGCGCGACGATGGCCTGCCCGTGTCCACCGAAGCCTCCTGCGCCAAGATGTTCGCCACCGAGATGTGCGGCCGCGTCGCCGACCGCGCGGTGCAGATCCTGGGCGGCGCAGGCTACATGGCCGAATACGGCATAGAGCGCTTCTACCGCGACGTGCGCCTGTTCCGTCTGTACGAGGGCACGACGCAGATCCAGCAGATCATCATCGCGCGCAACATGATCCGGGAGGCGCGTGACGCATGAGTGAGACGCAACAGCCCCCCGACCGCAGCTCCTTCATGCGCCTCATAGGCGCGGCCCAGGTGCCAGCACCCGAAGGCAAGGTGTGGGTGCGCCTGCCGCAGATGCGCGAGGAACTGCTCAACCAGCTGCCCGCCGCGCATGGCGGCGTGGTCATGACGCTGCTCGATTCCGTCATGTCGCGCGCCTGTGCGCAGCAGCCCGGCGCGCCCTCGCAGACTGCCGTGACGGTGGAGATGTCCAGCCGCTTTCACCGCCCCGCCCGCGGCCCCCTGCTGGCCGAGGGCTGGGTGGTGCACGCCAGCCGCAGCCTGTGCAGCTGCGCGGCCGAGCTGCGCGACGAACAGGGCCAGGTAGTGGCCACGGCCAGCGGCACCTTCAAGTACTGGCTGGCACCCACGACCTGGGATTCGCGCGAGTGAGGTGCAGCAGCGCCCGGTGCTGCGCCGGTTTTTCTCCTTCCCCCGCTGGGGGAAGGCCGGGATGGGGGCCGGGAGCGCCGACATCTTGCCGGCACCCTGACAGACTAAGCGCCGATGGCCCCCACCCCCACCCTCCCCCAAAGGTGGAGGGAGTGAAAACCGGCGCTCCCGGCACAGAGGAGTCATGGGCGTCAGCAGCCGATGACGATGTATGCGTACCCGCGGAAGTGGGAGTCAGCAGCGCAGTCTTTATATAAAAACAGGCTCCATCGCTTATCCATCAAGCGCAAGCAGCTATATTAATAGAAGCATCACCCCAGCTCCAGCCGCCCCTGCGCATCCGCCACCAGCAGCTGCACCAGCTCCTGCGCAAAGCTGGGCAGGGCCTCCAGGCTGCGCACGCAGATCTGCATCTCGCGCACCGACCAGGCGTCGGCCAGCGGCACGATGGCGATGTCCATGGCCTTGGCGTGGCGACTGGCGGCGGATTCGGGCAGCACGCCCACGCCCACGCCGGCCTCGATCATGCGGCAGGCGGTCTCGAAGTTGCCCACCTGGATGCGTAGCTTGATGGGGCGGTGCAGCTGGTCGCTGGCCTGGCGCAGAAAGGCGTGGATGGCGGTCGATTCCTGCAGGCCCACGTAATCCAGCTCCAGCGTGTCGGCAAATGCGATCTGCATCTGGCTGGCCAGCGCATGGCCTTGCGGCAGCACCAGCACCAGGCGGTCGCGCCGGTAGGGCAGGGTCTCCAGGTTCTCGGTGCGCACCAGGCCGGCGACGATGCCGATGTCGGTCTGGCCCTCGGTCACGGCGCGCACGATGTCGTGCGAGGGGCGTTCGCGCAGGTCGATGTTCACGTCCGGGTTGTGGCGCAGATAGTGGCGCAGCACCGGCGGCAGGAATTCGCTCAGCGACGTGGTGTTGGCAAACACGCGCACATGGCCCTTGATGCCGCGCACATATTCCTGCATGTCGCCGCGCAGGTGCTCGATCTGGCCCAGCACCATGCGCGCGTGCGTCACGAAGGCCTGGCCCGGTGGCGTCAGCGTCACGCCCTGGCTGGTGCGGTAGAGCAGCTTGGTGCCTATGCTCTCCTCCAGGTTCTTGATGCGCGTGCTGGCGGCGGGCAGGGAGATGAAGGACAGCTCGGCGCCGCGCGTCATGCTGTTGGCGTCGGCGATATGCACCATCAGGCGCAGGTCCACAAGATCGAAATGCATGGCCATGGGCGGCATTGTAGAAAGGGCGGCAAACGCCCGCTTCCACAAATGCGAACCCGGCGCCGTGGCGGTGCGCGTAGGATGCGCCGATTCACCCGACAGCCACCCACGCACCCATGACCACCAACGACAACACCCCTACCACCGGCGCCCTGGGCCACCTGCGCGTGCTCGACCTCTCGCGCGTGCTCGCCGGCCCCTGGTGCACGCAGAACCTGGCCGACATGGGCGCCGACGTGATCAAGATCGAAAAGCCTGGCGATGGCGACGACACGCGCCATTGGGGCCCGCCCTTCTTCCCCGACGAGGCGGGCCAGCCCACCAAAAACGCCTGCTACTTCGCGGCCTGCAACCGCAACAAGCGCTCCGTGACCGTGGATATGGCCACGCCCGAGGGCCAGGAGCTGATCCGCGAGCTGGCCCGCACCAGCGACGTGGTGGTGGAGAACTTCAAGACCGGGGGCCTCAAGCGCTACGGCCTGGACTACGAATCCCTGAGCGCGCTGAACCCGCGCCTGATCTACTGCTCGGTCACGGGCTTCGGCCATACCGGGCCCTACGCGCCGCGCGCCGGCTACGACCTGCTGATCCAGGCCATGAGCGGCCTGATGAGCATCACCGGCCATGCCAATGGCGAGCCGGGTGGCGGCCCGATCCGCGTGGGCGTGGCCGTGATCGACCTGTTCACCGGCATGTACGCCACCACCGCCATCCTGGGTGCGCTGGAGGCGCGCCACCGCACGGGCCGCGGCCAGCATATCGACATGGCCCTGCTGGACGTGGCCATGGCCATGCTGGCCAACCAGGGCGCGGGTTTTCTCAATGCCGGCAACATCCCCAAGCGCCAGGGCAACACCCACCCCAGCGTCGTGCCCTACCAGGACTTCCCCACGCAGGACGGCAACATGCTGCTGGCGATTGGCAACGACGGCCAGTTCGCGCGCTTCTGCGAGGCCGCGGGCGTGGACTGGGCGGGCGACGAGCGCTTCACGCAGAACGCCGGCCGCGTCATCCACCGCGCCGCGCTGATCCCCATGATGGCCGCGCTCACGCGCACCCGCCCCACGGCCGAGTGGATCAGGCTGCTGGAAGACAAGGCCGTGCCCTGCGGCCCCATCAACAATATTGGCCAGGCCTTTGACGACGAGCAGGTGAAATCACGCAACCTGCGCGTGGAGCAGCTGCGCTACCCCGACGGCCAGCTGCCGGCCGGCGAGGCCGTCAACCGCGTGGTGACCACGGCCAGCCCGCTGCGCCTGTCCGACACCCCCGTCACGCTGCGCCACGCTCCGCCGGCCCTGGGCCAGCACACCGATGAGGTGCTGGGCGAGCGCCTGGGGCTGGATGCGGCGCGGCTTGCGGCGCTGCGTGGCAAGGGCGTGCTGTGAGGTGGCTGCGGCGGGCGTGCGGCCGCTATCATCCAGCCCCTTTCCCCAGCCGCCTGCAGCGCCGCGCCGCGCATGACCTCCGCCATCCACATCACCGACATCGAGGCCGCCATCAACCATTGGCGGGCCCGCGCGCCCTCGCCCGACGGCGTGGTGCTGGGGCCTGAGCTGGCGGCGCTCGCTGAGGTCTACGGTGCCATGGTGTTCGATGGGGCCGATGAAATCGGCGAGGACAGGCTCAGCCCCCGGGCGCTGGCTGCCTGGCTCGCCTGGTACCAGACCACGCCAGATACGCCCTGCATTGCGATCTGCTCCACGAGCCAGGGTGACGCCTGGTGCAAGGGCTGCGGGCGCAGCTTTGCCG
>Ga0073899_10003912_pt1 | contig 13123 bp, 9 predicted proteins | sample KloWWTmetaKNB5Ph_FD_88975 | JGI IMG/M metagenome (GOLD analysis project Ga0073899, IMG submission 88975) | Active sludge microbial communities from Klosterneuburg, Austria, studying microevolution and ecology of nitrifiers - Klosterneuburg... | ecosystem: Engineered > WWTP > Aerobic digester >... | reverse complement strand
CGCGCCGGCGAGCGTCTCCAGCGAGCGGATGCCCACCGTCCACAGCACGTCGGCCGCGCGCGGCTCGATCGTGCGCACCGAGAGCAGCTCCGCATGACCCATCCACTCGGCCAGGCGCTGCCGATCCACCCCCACCAGCGCGGCCAGTTCGGCGCTCGACTTGAGCCGCGACCCGGCCACCAGCAGGTCGGCGATGGTGAAGATCTGCTGGCGGTTGAGCGCGCCGCGCCAGGTCTCGCCGACCCCGACGATGTCTTCCACGCCCGCCCACGGGCTGAACTCGGGGCTGGCGCTCAGACCCGCGTCCTCGCGCGGCAGGGGCACGAGGTCGAGCCGGATGCGCGACAGCTTGGACGGATCGATGTCGTCCTCGGGGCGCACGAAGCGGTATTCGAGGGTGCCCAGCGGCGACACGTCCACCGTCACCTGGGCGTCGATCGCTACCTCGCGCACCGCAAAACGGCTCACCGGGTTGGTGGTCTGCGCCAGCTTGTGCTGCAGGGTGTCCAGGGTGTGGGCGACCGCGCTGGCGAAGTCGTCCGGGCTGCGCTTGCGCGCCGCCTCGACCTCGGCGAGCTGGCGGCGCAGCGCGGCGTTCTCGCTCTCGAGGCGGACGAGCTCCTTGCGCAGCGCCGCGATCACCGCCTCGGTGTTGTCGGCGCCGCTGCCGTCCTCCGCCACCGGGGTGAAGACGCCCAGCCTGCCCTCCAGATTCACCAGGCTGGACGTGCCGACGGGCTTCAGGTTCATCGTGTCCACGAGCCGGGGGTCGAGCAGCGAGCCGGCAGCGGTGCGGAGGTCCTTGGGATCGATGGGCATGGCGGGGCGACGAGTTCGTGAGGGGAAGTGCGGGCGATTCAGGCGGGTGGCGGCGAGACGTCGGGCATGCCCTGGCGCGGCGCCAGCCGCAGCCGCACCATCAGGCTGCTCGCGGCCTGGTAGCCGTAGAGGCTGACCTGGCGCGCGTCCACAGGGCGCGACATGAGGCGCGGCGGGACGCTCCCGCTGGCGCGCTCGACCGATGCGGAGAGCGCCACCTCGAGCGTCACCTCGGTGAAGGTGTACCACAGCGGCGGCACCCGGGGGGCGTCCTCGTCGCCGCGCTCGATCGCGTCGAGGCGATCGGTGGCGTGGCGGTCGAGCGCCTCCTGCGCCGCGGCGACCGAGACTACGGTGCGCGCGAGCAGTTCGCCCAGCTCGACGGCCTGCTGGCCGGCCAGTTCGCCGGCACTGACGTTCGCCTTGTCCATGCGTTCTCCCGCCGGCGCGGAGGCGGGCCTTCCCGCCCCCACGCCGGACCGTTCAGAAGGTGACGGTGACCGAGTTGCTCACCAGGCCGATGCGCGCGGTGATCACGAAGCTGGCCGGCGCGGTGTCGGCGTCCTCGTCGAGGAAGTCACGCCTCAGCTCGATCTGGAGCTGCCCCGCGGCATCGGTGACGCCGCTGCCGAGATGCCGCCAGGGCACGCCGGAGCTCTCGACCGACAGCGCCTTGCCGGCGATCGGCGCGCCATTGCGGCGACTGTACTGCAGCAGCACGCTCATGGTGCGTCCGACCAGATCGCCGCCATCCATGACGTCGGCGATCTCGCCCTGGATGAGCGCGAGGCGCGGCCCGCGGATCACCTGGTTGGGCTTGGGGATGCCGACGTCGTCGCGCGGCTCGAGCAGCGCACTGGCGCGGATGCGGCCGAGCGAGACGTCGGTGGACACGTCGGTCGTGGTGGTGCTCGACCCGGATCCGCTCCCGCTGGTGACCATGCCGGGGCCGAAGAACATCGACACGCCGCTGCCGAAGAGCCCGAAATTCGAGCCCGAGTACGCGCTCGTGGTCTCCGAGGACGCGGCGAACTCGCGCGCGTAGAACTCGCCCTGCAGGCGCACGCTGGTCCATTGGTAGAACACCGGATCGATGAAGCTGATCAGCGGCAGCGGGCGCACGTGGTTGGTGACATGGTCGAGCGTGCCGTCGTCGCGGAACACCTGCTCGCGCACCGCGATCACGTTGACCAGCGTGGCGGCCAGCGCCGAGGCCGTCGCCGCGCTCGAGGTGTTGAGCTGCAGCTGGGTCGCGGCCACGGCCGCGCCGGTGCGTTCGACCAGCGTGCCGAAGGCGATGCCGGCACCGCGCAGTTCGTCGGAGACGTTGGCGTCCTCGGCCAGCGCTCGGGCAAGGGGAGGAAGTAGATCAGGCATGATGGTTTCTCCTGTGGCGGGCGGCGCTCAGAGCGACACCGTCGTGCTGCGTTCGATCTGGCCCAGCGTGGCGGTCACCGTGCCGCGCACGCGGCGCTGGAAGAGCGGGCTGGGGATGTTGCGCGACAGCGTGATCCGGCACTGCCCGGCCGCGTTCGTGGTGTTGCCGGTGAAGCCGTCGGCGGTCGCGAAGGACAGGTCGAAGGGGCCGGGATCGACGTCGATCGTCACGGTCGGATTCACCGCGCCGTTGGCCTTGCGCACCGTGATCACGATGTCGGTGGAGCGCGCGGTGACGACGCCCGAGTTCAGCGTCTCCTGCACGCTGCCCAGCGCCATGAAGAGCTGCGGTCCGATGGAGACCTCGGCCGGCGGGTCGAATCCGTCGACGTTGCGCGGCTGCAGCAGGGCGTCCATCAGCACGCGCCCCTCCGCCCAGTTCGATTCGAAGTCCGACTCCTCGGAACGGAAGGTCGATTTCTCCTTGAACGACGACACGCCGATGCCCAGGAAGCCGAAGAAGAGGCCGACATTGGTCGCCCGCGCGCTCTTGGTCTTGCTGTTGACGCTGATGCCGCGCTCGTTGTCGACCGCACCGACGGTCATGTCCATGCGCAGCGCGACGTGGCTCCACTGATGCGCGGTGGGACGGACGAAGTTGATCAGCGACACGTTCTGGGTCACGAGCTGGGTCGCGCTGGGGACCGGGAGGCCGTCGTCGTTCAACTCCTGCACGACGTCGGTGACCACCGTGATGTTCGACTGCGACAGGGTGGTCGCGGTGTCGACCAGGCCACGATCGAGGGCGGTCTGCGAATCGGCGACCCCGCGGCCGATCGAGGCCAGGATATCGCCGAAGCTGGGCGCGAGCTCGGCGAGTTCGCCGGAGACGTCGGCCCCGAGGGCGAGCGCGCCGCCAACCGCACCGGGCATCAGCGCACCCGCCGAGAGGATGCTGCCCTCGGGCAGCGCGGCAGCCGGCGACGTCGCGCCGGCCTGGGTCCGGGTCGGCTTGCCCTTGCCCGGTTTTTCGGTGTTGTCAGCCATGATGCACTCCTTGTGAGTGGTTCATCGGAACAAGCGCTCGCCGCGGACCTCGCGGGCGACGTTGCGGTCGAGCGCTTCGAGCAAGGGAGAGAGCGCGGCGGCCAGGGCCTGCCATGCGACGGTGGAGACGGTCTCGGGCGCGCCGGAGAGCAGGGCGTGAAGCGGATGCGCCAGCGCGAGCCGCGCCGCGGCGGGTGGCGGCGCACCGAGGAAGGCGGCCAGGCTGCGGATCTGCGCGCGCAAGGCCGCGGGCAGGAAGGCCAGCGCATCCTCGTCCGGGACACCGGCGCATAGTGCGGCGAGCCCGCCGGGCAGCGTGCGCTCGAGTTCGATCGCGCGTCTGGCCCCCACGCCGCGCACCGCCGTCCACGGCAGGTCGACCCGCCAACGCGGCGCGGGCAGCGGATCCGCGGGCACCGTCGGCGTCCCCGGCGCCGCGGGGGTGGCCCGCACGACGACGCCGGGACTCGTCGCCAGCGCCCACGGCTGCGGCCCGAGCGGCACATTCACGCCGCGCACCTCCAGCATCCACTCGCCCTCGCCGAGCGCCACGTCGATGCATTCGACGGTGTTGCGCCGGTCCGGACTGCCGACCGCGCCGGCCGGGTGGTTGCCCCAGGCAAGCACGCTGCCGCCGGCATCGCACAGCACCAGGTCGAGGTCGTTGATCAGGGCCTCGCCCGGCGCGTCGTACCAGCACAGCACCGCGCGCAGCCGTCCCGGCCCCGTGCAGTCGATGCGGCGGCGCTCGCCGGTCGCCACACCGACGCGGTCCTCGATCAGCACCGGCCCGTCGGGACCGGGCAGGCTGCCGGCCAGCCACAGGCGACCGAAGCCCGCGCGCTGGCGGTCCTCCTCGCCCTGTCCGTCGCGCCGATGCACCGCCCGTGCGCCGTGGATCAGCAGCGCCTTGAGCGCGGCGCCGCCCGGCGCCTCGCCGAGCACCTGCCGCCAGCGCTGGCGCAGCACCGCCGCCGCACCCGCGACCACCCCGGTCGACATCGAGGTGCCGCCGAGGTACTGGTACCAGGGCAGCGGATTGGCCAGGCCCCAGCCCCGTGCCGAACTCGCCGTGCTGCGCGCGGCGGCGAGGTTGGTGCCGGGCGCACACAGGTCGGGCTTGATGCGGCCGTCCAGCGTGGGACCGCAGCTCGACAGCAGCGCGAGCCGCTCGGCGTCGCCCGAGACGGACGCGCCGCGCTGTGCCGGATCGGGAAAGCGCGTGCCAGCGGGATCGAGCGCCGCCCACCCGCCGCGCAGGCCGATGCCGGCATCCGGTCCCTCGGTGGCACCGACGGCAAGAACGCTTTTCGCGCTTGCCGGCGCGTACAGCGTGCCGGCATCGACGGCCCCGTCGCGGTTGCGGTCGCGGCCGGCGTTGCCGGCGGCGACGATCACCAGCATCTCGGCATGGGCGTGAAGGAAATGGTCGCACTCCCAACTGTCGTCGGTATAGGCGCCCGCAGCCTCCACGCCCCAGGCGTCGACGTGGATCGCCGCACCGGCGGCGCGCGCCTGTTCGAGCAGCTCGCGCAGGTCGAGCGGCCGCCCGGCGAGGTAGAAGCCGGGCTGCAGCCGGCTGCGCCATTCCGGCAGCGGGTCGACGTACTGCTCGATCGCCTGCATGAGGATGCGCGCCTGCGGCGCGACGCCGATCAACCTGCCGGCACTCATGGCGCCGTCGCCGGCAGCCAGCCCCGCCACATGGGTGCCATGACCGCTGCCGCGATCCGCACCGCCGTCGTCCGCGCCCGGGGCACGCACGAACGCCGACCAACCGGGTGCGAGCGGCCAGCTGTGGATCGCCTGCACCCGCCCGGCGAAATCGGGATGCGGCGCATCGGTCGCACCGGTTCCCAGGCCGGTATCGGCGAACGCGATCAATTCGCCCTCGCCGCCCTGCGCGCCAGTCGCGCCGCCCGCGCTCTCCGGCAGGGCGGTCGCACCGATCGCGAGCCGCAAGGACAGCGAGGCCGTGCGCGGCAGGGTGCCCGGATCGGCAATCTTCACCCCGACCGCGTCGCGCAGCCGGCCGACCGCACCCGCATCGCCGCTCACCCGCAGCTTGTAGGGGCTGCTCGCGACCACCTGCAGGCCGGCGGCGGTGAGCTCGCCTTCGAGGCGGACGCGGTCTTCCACGCTGAAGGCCACCGCATCGACGGTGTCCGGCAAGGCCGCCACCCCGCCCGCGCCCGCGCGCGCGCAGTCCTCCGCCGCGTAGGGAGCGATCGCGCGCAAGGCAGGAAGCGCGGCACGCAGGGCGACAAGATCGCCACCGACGTCCGCACACAGGCCGCTGGGCGGACAGTCGAAGCGTGGCGTCCAGCCCAGCGTGGCGAGCGTCTCGCGCCAGGCTGGCAATACCGGGCCGGCGAAGCGCAGGATGCAGCGCGGCCCCGCTCCCGGTTCGAAGCATCCGGACGGAAGAATGCGGGGCACGCCATGGACCCGGATCGGATCGAGATCCGTCCAGCTCGCCCAGGCCGTGACCGGCACACGTTCGACCTTGACGAGCGCCAGCTCGCCATAGCGAGCCAACACCGCGCCTGCTGTCGCCGCGGCCGGCACGAGGGCGAAACACGCGGGCGCGACGCCAGGATGCGCGCGCGGGGCGGGAACCATGCTCGACTCCAGGGAAGAAGGCTGCGCGGACAACCGGGGGGACGAGCACCGGCGCACAACCGACCGGCACCGCAGTCACCACCGATGCTTTCACCATAGCCCCAATGCGGGTCGAATTCAAAAGGCGGAGACGCTTTGTCCCACGCCGATCGACTGCGCCAGCTTCCTTGCACGGCGCGGTTAGAATGAATGCCACACTCGCCCACCGTGGCCGCAGAGCGCGCGCCCTTGCCCGGAGTCGGCACCATGTCCCTTGCTGTCCGCCCGTCTGCCTCGTCCTTCACCCGCATCCTGCTCGCCGTGCTCGCGTCGGTGCTGCTCGCCGGCTGCGCCAGCCTGATCCAGCGCGAGCCGGTGCGCATCAACGTCGTGGGGCTCGAACCCCTGCCGGGCGCGGGCATGGAGATGCGCTTCGCAGTGAAGCTGCGCGTGCAGAACCCCAACGAGGCGGCCATCGACTTCGACGGCCTCGCCCTCGAGCTCGACCTCGACGGCAAGCCCTTCGCCACCGGCGTCAGCGACCGCAAGGGCAGCGTGCCGCGCTTCGGCGAGGCGCTCGTCGAGATCCCGGTGTCGGTCTCGGCGATCGCGGTGGTGCGCCAGGCGCTCGGCGTCATCGAAGGCGAACCGAAGACCGAGGTGCCCTACACCCTGCGCGGGCGGCTCGCCGGCGGGCTGCTCGGCGGCACCCGCTTCAGCGATGCGGGCATGCTGAAATTGCCCGAGCCGCTCCGTAACCCGCGCTGAACGCAGCGCCCGAACCAGTCCCAGGCCCTGCCCTAGGCCGCGCACCGCGGCCCCCAACTGTCCGCCGCCCACAAGGAGACCGCACGATGACCCTACCCACCGTCCACGACGCCCGCCTCCAACTCGACAAGCGCGTCGCCACCCTCACGCTGGCGCGCGACGACGTGCGCAACGCGCTCACCGGCACCGCGCTGATCGACGACATCGTCGGCGTGGCCGAATGGGTGAACCGCTGCGAGGAGGTCTCCGTCCTCGTCATCACCGGCGAAGGCGCGGCCTTCTCCGCGGGCGGCAACGTCAAGGACATGGCGGCGCGCGGCGGCGACTTCGCCGGCGACGTGGCCGAGGTCGCCACCCGCTACCGCCAGGGCATCCAGCGCATCCCGCTGGCGCTGCAGGCGGTCGAGGTGCCGGTCATCGCCGCGGTCAACGGCGCGGCGATCGGCGCCGGCTTCGACCTCGCCAACATGGCCGACATCCGCATCGCATCGACCAAGGCGAAGTTCGGCGAGACCTTCCTCAACCTCGGCATCATCCCCGGCGACGGCGGCGCCTGGTTCATGCAGCGCCTGATCGGCTACCAGCAGGCCTTCGAACTCACGCTCTCGGGCCGCATCGTCGGCGCCGCGGAGGCGAAGACGCTCGGCATCGTGCTCGAGGTGGTCGAACCCGAGCAGTTGCTGCCCCGCGCGCACGAACTGGCCGCACGCTTCGCCGCCCAGCCTCCCAAGGCCCTGCGCCTCACCAAGCGCCTGATGAAGATGGCGCAGCGCATGGAACTGAAGGATTTCCTCGACCTTTCCGCCGCCTTCCAGGGCATGTGCCACAACGAGCCCGAGCACCTCGAGGCGGTCCAGCGCCTGCTCGCGCGCACCTGAACCACGAGCACCCGCAAACGATGAACGGCCACGCCCCCCACTTCGACGTCGAGGACTTCGCCGATCCGGCCGCGGCGCTGGCCCGGGCGCACGAGATCTACGACCTCGCGGTCGAGCACCTGCGCCGCGGCCTGCAGCACTACGTCGACGGCGCCGACATCGGCCGCCACGTGCGCGCCTGCTATCCGCTGCTGCGCGTGCGCACCGACACCGTGGCGCGCGCCGATTCGCGGCTGTCCTACGGCTTCGTCGCCGGGCCGGGCGTGTTCGAGACCACGCTGACCCGGCCCGACCTGTTCGCCGACTACTACCTGGAGCAATTCCGCCTGCTGGTGCAGAACCACGGCGTGGCCTTGCAGGTGGGCAGCAGCACGCAGCCCATCCCGGTGCATTTCGCCCTGCCCGAGCACGACTACCTGGAAGGCCACCTCGGCCCCGAGCGCCGCCGCCTGCTGCGCGATCACTTCGACCTGCCCGACTTGGGCGCCATGGACGACGGTATCGCCAACGGCACCTTCGAGCCCGGCCCCGGCGAACCGCATCCGCTCGCGCTGTTCACCGCGCCGCGGGTGGATTACTCGCTGCACCGGCTGCGCCACTACACCGGCACGCGGCCGGCCTTCTTCCAGAACTTCGTGCTGTTCACCAACTACCAGTTCTACATCGACGAGTTCATCCGCCTCGGCCACGAGCTCATGGCCGACACCGCCTCCGGCCACGGCTACGAGGCCTTCGTCGAGCCGGGCAACGTGGTCACCCGCCGCAGCGACCTCGCGCCGCAGGCCGAGGACGCCGATGGCACCCCGCCGCCGCGCCTGCCGCAGATGCCGGCCTACCACCTGGTGCGCGGCGACCACGCCGGCATCACGATGGTGAATATCGGCGTCGGCCCGGCCAACGCCAAGACCATCACCGACCACATCGCGGTGCTGCGCCCGCACGCCTGGATCATGCTCGGCCACTGCGCCGGGCTGCGCAACAGCCAGCATCTGGGCGACTACGTGCTCGCCCACGGCTACGTGCGCGAGGACCACGTGCTCGACGAGGAGCTCCCGCCCTGGGTGCCGATCCCGCCGCTGGCCGAGGTGCAGGTCGCGCTCGAGGCCGCCGTGGCCGAGGTCACGCAGCTGTCCGGCTACGAGCTCAAGCGCCTGATGCGCACCGGCACCGTCGCCAGCACCGACAACCGCAACTGGGAGCTGCTGCCCTCGCACGGCATGTCGAGCAGCCCGGAGCGCCGCTTCAGCCAGAGCCGCGCGGTGGCGCTCGACATGGAATCCGCCACCATCGCCGCCAACGGCTTCCGCTTCCGCGTGCCCTACGGCACCCTGCTGTGCGTCAGCGACAAGCCGCTGCACGGCGAGATCAAGCTGCCCGGCATGGCCGACAAGTTCTACCGCGAGCGGGTGGACCAGCACCTGCGCATCGGCATCCGCGCGCTCGAGCAGTTGCGCGAACAAGGCGTCGACCGCCTGCACAGCCGCAAGCTGCGCAGCTTCGCCGAGGTGGCGTTCCAGTAGCGGCTGCGGCATCCTCGCGCCCTTCGCCCGCAACATCCGCCATGTCCGCCGCGCCGCCCTCCGCCCACCCGATCCGCGTGCTCTCCGTCATCCCGCCGATGACGCAGCTCAACACGCCCTACCCGTCCACCGCCTACCTCACCGGCTTCCTGCGCTCGCGCGGGGTGGATGCGGTGCAGGAAGACCTGGCGCTGAAGCTGGTGCTGCGCCTGCTCTCGCCCGCCGGGCTGGACGACATCCGCGCCCGCGCCGAGGCGCTGCCGAAGAAGCGGCGCACGCCGCTGGTACAGGGCTTTCTCGACCACTTCGCGCGCTACCGCTACACCGTCGACCCCACCATCGCCTTCCTGCAGGGTCGCGACCCGACCATCGCGCACCGCATCGCCAGCCGGACCTTCCTGCCCGAGGGGCCGCGCTTCGATGCGGTGGACGCCTACGTCGACCCGGACGACCCCGAGGGCGGCGACCCGCTCGCCTGGGCCTTCGGCGCCCTCGGCCTCGCCGACCGCGCGCGCCACCTGGCGACGCTGTACCTCAACGAGCTCGCCGACATCCTGCGCGACGCGGTGGATGCGCGCTTCGAGTTCGTGCGCTACGCCGAGACGCTGGCGATGAGCCAGCCCACCTTCGAGCCGCTCGCCGCCGCGCTTGCCGCCGCACCGACGCTGGTCGACGCGTATTTGAAAGACCTGACCCTCGAAGCCCTCTCCCGCCACTCGCCGCAGGTGGTGCTGGTCTCCACCCCCTTTCCGGGCTCGGTGTACGGCGCCTTCCGCATCGCGCAGGCGATCAAGGCCGCGCATCCGGAGATCGTCACCGTGCTCGGCGGCGGCTTCGTCAATACCGAGCTGCGCGAGCTCGCCGAGCCACGGGTGTTCGACCATTTCGACTACGTCACGCTCGACGACGGCGAGCGCCCGCTGCTCGCGCTGCTCGAGCACCTGCAGGGCCGGCGCGGCAGATCCCGGCTGGTGCGGACCTTCGTGCGCGATGCGGATACGGGCCAGGTGCGCTACATCAACCTCGCCGAGCCCGACGTGCCCTTCGCCGAGGTCGGCACCCCGACCTGGGACGGCCTGCCGCTGGACGGCTACCTGTCGGTGCTCGACATGCTCAACCCGATGCACCGCCTGTGGTCGGACGGGCGCTGGAACAAGCTCACCGTGGCCCACGGCTGCTACTGGAAGAAGTGCAGCTTCTGCGACGTCAGCCTCGACTATATCGGCCGCTACGACGGCGCCGCCGCCGGCCTGCTGGTCGACCGCATCGAGGCGATCATCGCCGAGACCGGCCAGACCGGCTTCCACTTCGTCGACGAGGCCGCGCCGCCCAAGGCCTTGCGTGCGCTCGCCGAGGAGCTGCTGCGGCGCGGCTTGGCGATCTCGTGGTGGGGCAACATCCGCTTCGAGAAATCCTTCAGCCCCGAGCTCTGCCAGCTGCTCGCCGACAGCGGCTGCATCGCGGTCTCGGGCGGGCTGGAGGTGGCCTCCGACCGCCTGCTGCAGCTGATGAAGAAGGGCGTTTCGGTCGAGCAGGTCGCGCGCGTCACCCACGCCTTCACCGCGGCCGGGGTGCTGGTGCACGCCTACCTGATGTACGGCTTCCCCACCCAGACGGTGCACGACACCGTCGACGCGCTCGAATACGTGCGCCAGCTCTTCGAAGCCGGCTGCATCCAGTCGGGCTTCTTCCATCGTTTCGCATGCACCGTGCATTCTCCGGTGGGCAGGAACCCGGAGGAGTTCGGCGTCACCCTGGTGGCGCTGCCCGAGATCACGTTCGCGAAGAACGACGTCGGCTTCATCGACCCCACCGGGGTGGACCACGACCGCCTCGGCAAGGCGCTCAACAAGGCGCTATACAACTACATGCACGGCATCGGCCTGGACACCGACGTGCGCGCCTGGTTCGAGGACAAGGTGCCGCGCCCGCGCGTGGCCAGGCACTTCATCGCCCGCGCACTGGGCGCCTGAGCATTGCACGGGCGACACGGCCGCGGGCGTCGAATCAGGTTCGCCCCATTGGCACCAACAATATGCGCGCGGCTACAATCCCCCGACCGCGCACGCGGACCTTGCTGATCGGATCGCACTGGAAACATGGACAAGCAGCCCACGGAAGGCCCGGAACTGGAGGTGTCGTTCGACGAACTCACGCGCGTCCTGAGCGTGAGCATCGCCCATGACCCGCATTTTCCGCGCATCGACGCCTTGTGGCTGCGCCGACGGCTCGAAGCCGCGGGCTACGCCGACCTGCAGATCCGCCCCGACCCGATCCGCCGCCTGATCGCCCAGTACAACGCCGGCGAGGCGGTGGCGCCGGTCGAGATCGCGCAGTGCGTGGATGCGTCGATGCAGATCGGAGTCTCGCTGGACGGACTGGTCGCACGCCTGAGCATCGTGCCGGCCAAGGGTGGCAAGCCGGCGAGCAAGACCGAACTGCTCGCCCTGATCGAATCGCGCGGCATCGTCGAGGGCCTGCTGCTGGAGGAGATGAACCGCGCCATCGCCGACGGTCAGGCCGACGACCTCGCCATCGCGCGCGGCCGGGAACCGGAACCGGGCAAGGACGGCTGGCTCGAGTACCTGCTGCCGGAGACGCGCGAGCGCGTACCCAGCGTGCGCCCCTGCGGCCGCACCGACTACCGCGACCTCGGCGAGATCCTCGTCGTCCACGCCGGCGATGCGCTGATGCGCCGCCATCCCCCGCAGCCCGGAGTCGACGGCGTCAATGTGTACGGCCGGCCGATCGTGGCGCGGCGCGGTCGCGAGCAGCGCTTCGCCCCCGGCCTGCGCGGCACCGCGATCTCGCCCGAGGACCCCGAGCTGCTCGTGGCTGCCTGCGACGGCCAGCCGGTGCGGGTGCGCAACGGCGCGATGGTGGAGCCGATCTTCACCGTGGATGCGGTCAACCTCGCCACCGGCAACATCGACTTCGACGGCAGCGTGCGCATCCGCAACGATGTGCAGGCCGGGATGACGGTGCGCGCCAGCGGCGACATCGAGGTCGGCGGCGTGGTCGAGCCGGCCACGCTGGAGGCCGGCGGCAGCATCGTGGTCAAGGGCGGCGTGCTCGGCGGGCTGGGCGGCAAGACCGCCGGCAAGGATTACAGCGCGCACGCGATCCGCTGCGAGGGCAGCTTCTGCGCCACCTACGCGCAGCAGGCGCGCATCAGCGCGGGCGACTCGATCTTCATCGACGACGTCGCCATGCAGTGCCAGCTCGAGGCACGCAACCACATCCGCGTAGGCAAGCGCCTGCGCGGCCAGATCGTCGGCGGCCATTGCCGCGCCAGCCTGTCCATCCACGCGCGCACGATCGGCGCGAACAGCCGCATCCGCACCGAGCTCGAGATCGGCATGGACAACGGGCTGGAACACGCCATCCAGGAGAAGGCCGAGGCGCGCGACGCACTCGAGAACCGCTTGCTCGAGATCGGCAAGATGCTCACCTTCGCCGACCGCCATCCCGATCGCGTGACACCCGAGATGCTGGGACGTGCCGAGCAGACGGCGAGCGCGCTGTCGGGCGAGATCGAGAGCTTGCGCAGCGAGGAGGAGGATCTGCAGCACCGCCTCGCGCTCACCCGCGAGGCACGGGTGAATGCGGAGCGCGAGATGTTCGAGGGCTGCATCGTGCGCATGGGCGAGCAGCTGTTCAAGCTGTCGCAGGACCGCGGGCCGACCACGGTGCGACTGGCCACCCAGGGGCTGGGCGTGTTCCCGCTCGAGGACGACAGCCGCTTCGACGAGCCGCAGCGCCCGGCGGCGGCCAGCCAGGGCTCGTCCCGGCGCTGAGCGTCGCCACCGCGCCCGGCGGCGACGCCCGCGGCACGGCGGCTTACTTCAGCGCGGCGAGCGCGGCGGCGTAGTCGGGCTCTTCCTTGATCTCGGGCACGAGCTGCGAATACACCACCTTGTCGTTACCATCGACGACCACGACCGCGCGCGCGGTGACGCCGGCGAGCGGGCCGGAGGTGATCGCGACGCCGTAGTCCTGCGCGAACTTCGGGTTGCGGAAGGTCGACAGCGTATGCACGTTCTTCAGGCCTTCGGTCTCGCAGAAGCGCTTGGCGGCGAAGGGCAGGTCGGCGGACACGACCAGCACCACGGT